>WNFS01005703.1_pt1 | contig 13275 bp, 10 predicted proteins | sample 5400141 | NCBI WGS metagenome assembly WNFS01 (sample SAMN13153358, study PRJNA577476) | soil metagenome | isolation source: 60 cm saprolite under Madrone tree | place: USA:California | collected 2016-06-14
GGCGGGGGCTACCTCGACGCAGCGGGAATGGGACGGCCAAACAGGATTGGACTGCGGCTCGAGCTTCACCGTCTTCGCGCTGGCCACGCCATAACACAGCCGCGTCGACTCTCCGCGGCGAATGGCGGCCGGAGTGGCATAAAACATTTGAATCGCCAGCTCTTTGCCGCCGAGTAGTTCGACGGCTGCGCGATCATTCTCCAATTGTTTTTGCGCTCTTTCCTTTTCCGTTTTCTGCTCGATGGCGCGATTTTCCTGCCAGCGCGAAAAGAAGATCCAGCCGACGTAGAGCAGCGCGATTCCAATCACAATCGAGAAATAGAGCAAAGGGTTTTTGCGGACGGCCTTGGAATCGGAATTGGGATCAGAAAGCACTTTTGACCATTCGTGATGAGCTTGGCAGGCTAATTCGCTATGTGGGTTGGAAATTCTGGGCAGCATCGGCGAGCGAGGGGTATAAAGCCATGATCTTGTCAACGTTGGTCATTTTCAAGGTTTCCTCGACCATACCATTTGCGCCGGCGATGCGGAGGCTTCCTCCCGCTATTTGTTCGGGTTGACGCGATGGCCGCGGCCGTTCAGTTCCACGAGGTGAACCTGATTGGTCTGAGCGTCGGTATTGGGCGTCATGACGATCAGCGTGATGTCCACATCGCGAACATTGGCCGGGGAGTTGTTGGCCCCTGGGTTCTGGCAGAGTAAGGGCTGAGTCCCATTCAGCGCATCGCACATAAATTGAAATAGCGGCTGAGGATTCCCGCCGGGGAACATTGCAGGATAGGCGGCCTGGAACTGCGCGATCTGTGTGGGCGTAGCGTTGTTCATTACGTTGAGGACATAGGGGAGCATCACGCCAGTACCCGGAGCAGTAGCCAAGACGGGATCGGCGCCCGCACCACCCTTGGGGGTCGCGCCGCGAAAGAGCGTTGTGCCTTGCAATTGATAGATAAACATTGGCAGCAGCCGCACCGGAAAAGTGATTCTGGGGGGGATAACCCGCATCGTTCACGTCGCGCACAATCTGATCAAGGCCCAGCCGAGCTTCTTCGAATGCGCCCAGAACCTGCGATTCGGTGCGGAAACGCTTCTGGGTGGTTCCCATCAGTTCGAATATCGCTCCGCAGATCAACATGAAGATGGCCACGGAGACCATCAACTCGATGAGCGTGAATCCTATCTGGCTTTTCCGTGTTTGAAGGCGCGTCATTTTTCCACCATGGTGTCGAGCGTTAAGGGCAGAAATGTGGTGCTGGCGCTTCGCCGGAGAGCGCCGAGAATGAAGCGTTTCGCGGTCGGGTTAGCGCCGTTCGAATAGGTGATGACCGCCCAGCGGACGTCGTAGGTGATGGCGTAAGGGTCGTTGGGATCCGTGTAGTTAAAACTGTAGCCGGGCACTTGAGCAACCCCGAAATTGATCTGAGGCCTATTGTTGATCATCAAGACGGGACTGCCGATGAGCACTTTGGGCTGCGTGGCATCTCCCAGCAAGCAAGTGGTAAGCGGCGGACATAGAACTCCGTTGGGGTCCGTGAACCCGATTGGCGCAGTTTTCGAAATGGGCTGTTCGATCAATGCATCCAATTCCCTCTGTGCGAAGGCCATCGCGGTGGAGTCATCACGATTCCCCGAGTTCAAGCGGACCGACATCGGCACAAGCTGCGCCACGGCGACCAGACCGATCATCAGCACCAGCATGGCGACCAGAAGTTCGATGAGTGTGAAGCCGGAATCTTTCTTTTGAAACTTATGAATTTGCATGCGCATAGGATTTCTCTCTGTCAGCCGAGCGATATCCAATTTCCGAGGGAGTCGGCTTTCCAAATCTGTATGGAGCCGGAGGGAAGCAGGATTACGGCTCGCGCACCGACACTCGGATCATTCAGGTTGCTGAGATAAAACGCGTAGACCTGGGCCGGATTCAAGGCGCCGCGGCGATCAAAGGTGACGAAACCATTGGCCAACGGGACGGTGGCGAGCGCGGGAACGCCCGCCGCGGCGGCCAGGCCGGCCGCATTAGGCACCGCAGCGGCCGGGACGAGATTCACAGTGCCGCTGAACAAAAGTTGTTTTTCACTCGGGTCCTCGACGCCATCCTGAGGAGTCGGCAGCGAATCCGCCCACATATTGGTCACAGGAGGAACCGAGGCCGTCTGCTGAATCTGGCAGCTTACGCTTGTATTCAGGCGGATGGCTTCAAAGCGGGTGAACTTCAGTAATCCCGCGAATTGCGTGGCAGCGTCGGTTAACTGATACATCCGATAGGCATTCACAAAGGCCGGCAGGGCCACAGCCGAGAGGATGAGGATCACAGCCAGTGCAATCACAACTTCGACAAGACTAAAACCGCGCGATGCGATTCGCTTTGAGCCCAAGAACGCCATACGCCTCATAGCGAAACTGCCTTCCTAGCTCCAAATCGGGCCCAACAAGATTGGCTTCGCGCCTGGCCAGATAGACCTACAAGTAGCATATCAGGGGCCAGTCGATGATGAGAGTTAACTGTATCAACCAGAAACAATTCCCTTGCAGGCATCCCAGAGAGGTCGAATGGAACGTCAAATAAGGGTAAAAAAGTAACCACTCCAGTATCAGTTCGGTTCAGCTTCATTATAGATAGCGCCTAATCATTTACCTAATCTTGGTCCCAAGCTCTCTAATGTAATCAATACGATAAAGCGTGGCCCGGGAGAGCATGACATTATTCAATGACAGTTAGGTGCACTACCATCCGGGTTCGCCCGCGAAATACCGTATTGCGTGGCCACAGCCTGGCGTTTTCCAAAGCCGTCATAGAGTTGGGCGCGCACGAGGTGATAGCATTGCTGCTGGCCCTCGCCGCCGAGCTCGATTGTTCCGGAAAATGCGCCGTCTGCCCCTGTAGGAAAGATTTTTCCCCCTTGCGGATACCAACGATTCGTAAAGACATCGACGAGCACGAACCAGCCCGGCCGTGCGTCTCGTGCGACACCCTGTATAGAAAAAGTGGTTGTCGCGGTGGTCTTGACTACACTTTGACTGGCGGGGGCGAGGATCTCAATTCGCGGGCCGGGGTCGGTCGGCGCGCCGTGAGCAAGGTCGCGCCGTTCGTAAATCGCGATGTCCTGATGCAAGTTTGGATCGGGCATCTTCAGCCGGAGCGCATAGTGGGCGGGCAGCTGTGGCTGGATCACCGCGCGCATCCGGTGGGCAGCATCGTCCATGCCGCCATCCAAGGCGATGTAAGCAAAGTAGCCATCGCGGACTGCGGAGGAATAGGCTGCTTCGCCGGTCTCATTCTGGTAGCGGAAGTAGTATTGGTCAGTGATCTTCCCTTGGCGGAGTGCCGGATGAAGGTAGTACCGGAGGACTGTATCGTCTGTGAGGACGTTGCTCTCCGCCGAAAGGCGGCCGTCGAAATAAGTCACGATGGGCTCCACGTCTGGCCAAAAGACAGCCCGGTCCATTTTCCAGGCATCCCCATACCACCCCAATGCGACCGCCAGCGCGGCCACGCTTCCGCAGCCCGCGAGAGCGAAAAACCTGCCGGATATTCCACGGACCAGCCGGAGCAAGCCTTGCATCGCGACAGGGGTTAGGAACAAGAAGGAGTAGTTGACGTGCTTCCAGTAGTCGTAATCGGCACGAGAATACAACTGGAATAAAGGCAGAAGGGCCGCGCCAGCCCACAACAATAAAATGGTGGGCCGCGGCGAGCCGCGCTGCGGTTTCCACGCGGCAAGAGAGAGGAGCAGCAGAATCCAGAAGTCGAGACGCTCCGTGAAATAGATTTTCCACGCCTCAGTTGCGGGCGCCTTGAGGGAGCCGTAAGCGCGGGCATAACTCAATAAAGCTGCGAGATCGTGAAAATGCCAAACTCCATAGCCGCCGCAAAGGAGCGAAAGAGGGGCAGCAAGCAGCAGACCCGCGCGCTTGCTTTTAAGCAGCGCGAGCAGCACAAGAAATGGAAAATAGATCGCGACAAGGTATTTGCACAGAAAGGCAGCAAAAAAACATAGGGCTGCGGCCAGCCATGCGGCGTTTTCTTCTTCTTGCCAAGCTCGAACGTAGGCCCAAAGTCCCACGGCAAAAAAACAGATCGCTCCGGCATCGCGAGTAGCAATTCGCGAAGCAAGCACAGCAGGCCCCAGCAGAGCGAAGATGGCTGCTGCCGCGAGTCCGACAACAGGCGAGAACAAGCGCCGGGCGAAGGCGAAGACGGCCAACACGGTGACGACACTCAGAGCCGCGGCCAATTCGCGAACGCCGGCCAATCCTCCGAGACGGTCAGCCGTTGCCGCCAGCGCGGGCCAGAGATACCAGCCGAAACTGAATTGCAGGGGATGATCGAGTGGGGCCTCGAAATGACCGGCAAGAAACATCCTCCCGTACACGACGTAAATGGATTCATCCATGAACGCCGAGGAATAATTCGGACCGCGGGCGCGCAAGTACCAAGCGACTGCGAGAATGACTAGCAGCACCCAGCCATACGTGGAGAAGAAGAGACCTGCTGTGGACAAGCGCGAGCGAGGCTCAGAGGCAGGCTTCAGGGATGGCAGCGGACTCGATTCCCCGGCTACCGGTGGAGGGGGGAGAACGCTTTGAGAGGCCATATTAGAAATAGTGCCGCCAGGAAAAACGGAACAAGTGCCGGTGAAACGCGTTGTAGACGTCGAGGAAATCGTATCCTGTACGGAATTCATTCTTCGCGTTCACCGCCCAGGTCAAATGCGCCGCAAATGTCGAGGCAAACTGAGCTTTGGAGAATGAGGAAAAGGTTGTTTCGGAATTTTGAACGCCGAGAGTCCCGCCGGCGTCCCAGCGTACGCGGCGTCCCAAATCGTGCGAGACAAAAACCTGTCCGGAGTTCAACAGATATCGTGTTGGACTAAAATACCCTCCGGTAATTCTGGAAGGCGCGGCCCCGGGCTGAAAGTCCGCGTCGTGATCGAAGCTCAAATAGGTCATGGCATAGGCGACGCGCAAATAGGGGTGGTAACTGTGCAGGGATTTCCCGATGTTAGCGTTCAGGCTCCACCGGCGGTTCGAGTCCAGATTGCGGCCTGTGTAGATGCCGTCGCTATACGAGAGGGAGGCATCGTAATTCTTTTCACGGTTCGAATAGCTTCCGCCCACTGTCGCTAGGTTCGAGCGAACCTGACCAAGGAACAAGCCGCCGACAAGCTCGCCGCGCGTGGAGAGCAAAGAATCGTCGACAATCTCGCGTTGCGCCTTGGCTTCGAGTTGAAACGATGGCCGGACGCGGTAACGCAGATCGAGCGTCCCGTCCGCTTGCGCAGGCGCGCCAAAGTACTCTTCGCCATCGATTTCGGCGTGCGTGTTGAGTTTCTCCGAAGGTTCCGAGTCCAGCATCACGGCAAAGTAATTGGAATGAAAATCCTGCTGGTGCGTGCGGAAGAAAGTCGGCTGATAGAGCAAGCCGATCCGGTTCGAGGAGCCCAGCCGCGTGGAAACCAACGACTCCATCTGGTCGTAGTCGAGGCGCCCGCGATTCCGGCGCAAACCATAGCCGAGCTCCACGTACGTCCCAAGTGCCTGGCTGATTCCTCGCTGGAGATCTTCCGTTTCCGGACCCGGCGTCCCCACTTGCGCCATCTCTTTCCGGGCTTCTTCGTAGTGGCGCAGCCCATAATCCGCGCGCGCTAGTTCGGTGATCGCCCGTTCATCCGTGGGTGCGGTCTGCATTGCCTGCGCGACAAGCACCCGGGCTTCTTGATGGCGGCCTCGCCAATTCAGAATCTCGGCCTTGCCTCGGAGGGCGCCGACGTTGGAGGGGTCGATTGAGAGGACTTCGTCATAAAGTTCCAGCGCTTGGTCGGAGTCCCCCGCCCAAGCCAATAGTTGCGCCTCGCCGTCCAAGGCGCGGAGATTCCGCGGATTCTGCCGCAATGCCTGCTGATAATAGCTTTTGGCCTGTGGCCGCGTAATCCGACTCCAGGAGAGAACCTCCGCGTAACTTACCAGGATATCTTCATTCTTCGGGTCCGCCTGCAGAGCGAGGGCAAATAGTCTGAGCGCTTCGGGCCGCGTTTCCGTCTGCCAGCTTTTCATGCGGGCAAGCTGAAGGAGCCTGGAAGAATTCCTCGGCTGGATGTCGATCAGCCGTGTAAGAAACGGCATCGCCTCGCGCCAACGGCCGGTCGCTTCCAGCGCGTCGGCCAGCCCTCCGAGGGCCTCGGAGTTCTCGGGATTATTTTGCAGGAGTTTCCGGTAGTCTTCTTGCGTTTGTGCGAACTTGCCGGCAGCAGTTTCTGCTCGCGCTTGTTCTAGAGACGATTGTTGTTGCGCTCCCGTCGTTTCAGCGAGAGCACACGCCGTCAAGAGCGAGAAGAACGCCTGGCGTAAGAGGATCTTGTAATTCAAGAGTTCGGCTCCAAATTCTGCGTGGTGCGCGTCAAGCGCAGCAGTTTGCCGTGACGCGGCGCAACCTCCCAGAATAGATACTTGGAAATTTCATCCTGGTCCAAGGGATCAATCTGGACGAAGCGCGCGCCATTGGCTACACGCACGGCCCTTTCGTGCGTATAATTTTCGTGGCGAATGACCTGCGCTTGGGCGTGAATCGTGCGTCCCGGCAGGCTGAGTGCAACCTCCAGGCGCGTTCCCTTAGGAATCGCGCCCGCCTGCGTAATCGAAAACCCTCCGCGGTTCAGGTTGCGCGTAAAGCCTTGCGTGGACACTTTCTGGCCATTCTTCGCGGTAAAAGAGTACGCCGCGGGGACCTCCAGAGAGCTCGGAAAACGGTACGAGGCACGAAGTTCCCTTCGATTCAGTGCGCGCCAGACCACCGGCGAGAAGAGAATCACGTAGACAAAGGCCCAAAACAGGTTCACGAGCACGGCCCAGAAAGAAAAGCCGGGGTCTGAACGGTACAGCCGGAAGCTGCCGACCACAACTCCCGCCACCAGAGTTGCCAGGAGAATCAATTGCAACCCCATGTCGCTCCAGTGCGCAGCACCCGCGGCGGATTTGGGGGTAACGGAGAATTTCTTCTCCTTACCAAACAGGCCGAAAAGGGATTTCATGAGAATGGGGATCTTCATCATGTTGTACTGCTCGCTCAAAGTGAAGCTCTCCACCCCGCCTTGCAAAACTGAGGAGGCCATCAAGTTAAGCAGAAAATACGGCAAGAAATAGGCGGCAAACACCGCAGGATCCGCAACGAGAGGAAAGAGTCCCGTGAACAGACAGAATGGAGGAACCAGCATGTAAAGCAATTTCTGGAAGCTCATCCAATAGTAGTAGTAAGAGGAAAAGTAGCAGACACGCTGGCCGAAAGTGAGTTCCCCGCCGAGCAGAACCTGTTCTTTGCGCAAAACCTGCATGGCGCCCTGTCCCCAGCGCTGCCATTGCGTGGCGAACCCTGTAAAAGTTTGCGGCGCCAGCCCCCGGGCGACGGTGCGGTTGTAATAGATTGTTCGCCAGCCTTTTTTCTGCAGGCGCAGCCCGGTGTGCATGTCCTCGGTGATGGATTCGGTCGCAAACCCGTGGATCTCCTCGAGCGCCTTGCGGCGGAGCATCGCGGGACTCCCGCAATAGAACGCCGCGTTATAGCCATCCTTGCCCGGCTGAATCACGCTGAAGAAGAGTTCCTGCTGCTGCCAGGCATGCTGGTGTTCCCATTGACTGAGATGTTGGAAGGAATCCAAATTGTAAAAGTCCTGGGCCGTTTGCACAGCGGCGACCTTCGGATCGGCGAAGAATCCCACCAACTGATCGATGAGATCGGGCATGGGAACGTGATCGGCATCCAGGGTGACGATGAATTCACCTTGCGTTTGCTGGAGGGCGTTGTTGAGGTTTCCTGCCTTAGCGTGGACGCGGTTTTCGCGGGTGATGTAATTGCAGCCAAGTTCAGCCGAGAGGGCGCGCACCTCAGGCCGGTTACCGTCGTCCAGAACGTAAGTCTTGTGGGGATATTGAACGCTCACCGCGCACACCAAGGTTTCGCGCAGGAGATGCACAGGCTCGTCGTACGTAGCAACCAAGATGTCTACGGTGCGTCCCGGAAGGCGATCCGGCTTCGCATGATGGGCAGGTTTCCAGGTGGTGAAGTAAAAGAGCAGAGCTTCCAGAAAATTCAGCAGCTCCACCGCGAGAAATAGATAGAAAAACCACCGGGCCGCGGGATTCATTGTCGATCCGGCTCGCCAATAGAAGTACCGGAGAGAAAAAGGAACCGAGAGGACGACGAGCAGCCGCGCGAAGGCCAACTTCGTCATTTGACGCGATTTCCTTTGCGCCGAGAGAATGTCGGAGATGTCCAGGGTCGCCATGGATCCTTTCGTGTTAAGGCGGCGTACTCACCTCCATTCTTGAGGGGCGCGGCTTGGTTCACAATGTGAGGGGAGTTGGGTTGCGAGAGGACGGAAGTATTAGCGTTTTGGTAGTACGTTGGTAAGAGTTTCCGTAGGACTAGCTCAGGCGGGCACCGGACCTATTCACGCTCGAAGTCTGCAAGGCGCTACAACGAAGTAAGCCTCAGAGCAGCTAGGGAGCTAAGTGTTGTGAAATGAATTGCTGGCGGAGAGGGGGGGATTCGAACCCCCGGTAGAGGTTTTAGCCCCTACAACGGTTTAGCAAACCGCCGCCTTCAGCCTCTCGGCCACCTCTCCGAAACTAACGGACGGAAGCATTGTAACTTACAGCTGCATTTAGTGACAGTGTCTCTTTCTATTGCTGCATTTTGGTGCACACTGTCACCAAATTGTCAGGAAACGCTTCGAGTGTCGCGGCTGCGGCGTGTTTTGAATCGAGATTTGCGTGCGTATAACGCATTGTTACGGTGACAGCCGAATGTCCGAGCAATTGTTGCACGGTCACTATATCCACGCCTCGACTCACCAGGCGGGAAGCAAACGTGTGACGTAGCGTGGTAGCGTGTGCCACGTCATTCCGGTGATCCCCACCTTTCGGCACGCCTGAGCGAAACGTGTTTTGAGCGGAGCGCTTTTGGCGCTCCGCTCGCATTGTCCCGATGTCCCGGCAGAGTTCAGTGCTCAGCGGTGACCGCCGCCTCCACCATGAAAGCCTCCGCCTCCCATTCCGTGCGAGGCGCTAGAGCCGCCTCCTCCGTGGAAGCCGCTGTGTCCGCCGTGGATGCCTTCGCCTCCATGGAATCCTCCGCCACCACCGCCGTGCTGACCGGCGAAGCCGCTGTGGCCGGAATGCGCAGGCCCGTTGTAGACGCCGTGATCCAAGTGTTCGTAGTAGTGAGCTTCATGATGCTCCCTATCACCAAAGTGCCCCCTATCGCGAAAGTGGTCCCTATCGTGGTCCCTGTCGCCAAAGTGGTCCCTATCGTGGTCACGGAAGTCATCAAAATCATGGTCGAAGTGGCCGAAGAAGAAAATCGGCGCGAAGCCCACGTCAAACGGTGAATAAAACCCCCAACCGAATGGGCTATAGAAGATCCCGTCCCCCGGAATGAACGTATAGCAGCTATAATACGGGTCCCAATCCCAACCGGCTCCGTACCAATTACCCATTTGGTAGACTTGCGCCCTATCCACGTTGGCTTCCGCCAAATAAGAAGAGCGCAGGCTGCTCCACCGATACAGATCGTCCTGGACTTGTTCCTTGTCGAACTTCTCCGGCTTCATCGGCCCGCCAGCATTAAAGGCGAGCTGATGTTCCTTCTTCACTTCGATGTCCTGGCCGTTCACTTGGACATTGGCTTGGCCCTGGTAGACGCGAACGATATCGCGGTCCGCGTCAAAGTCGTATAAGCCAGTTTTCGCAAGACGAACCTTCGCGCCGTTCTCCGCGATAACAACGTTGTTTTCCGGGTGCAACTCGGCCACCTCGACGGCGGCTTCGCCCTTGTCCAACCGGAGTTCCGTATCGGTCAAACTGGGCGAAATCATCGTTACAGAGCTGTTGTCGCCGAGTCTAAAAAAGACGCCCGGCGTCAAGAGTAGCTCCGCTTTGCCTACCCCCGTTTCTAGCGACTGACCAGGATTCAATTCTGACTTCCCAATCGCTTCCGGACCGAGGCTTTGCCCTTCAATAGAAGCCTGGCCCTCGACGTAGTTCAAACTTCCTGGACGTGCTGGATTCGCTTTTGCATTTCCTGGGTGAGCTGAGTCTGCGCCCCAAGCGGGCACAGAGAGAGCTGCAGCCAGGAAGACGCTTGCAATTCCTATCAACCTAGACTGCCGCATAAATTTTACCTCCACAATTATTAGATGCAGAGGCTCGGCTTTGCCCGATGAAAATCACTAACCCCAACTCGAACGAGGAACCCGTGAGCCGGTATACCAGCCAGGCCTGCGCGACCGACTGCAGCCAGCTCCCCAGTAGTCGGACAGCACGGAGTGACCGCGCCGGACTACAGCCATGTCGAAGGCCGCAAGAAGAGGCTCACTTGCCATCTTCAGGCAACCTCCACGCTATGCGGGTCACTTTGCGGTGCCACCATGCCGTGCAATTCCGATTGCACCAGCTCATCTTCGTGGGAACTGCGTCCTGAGAGCAGCCGTGTGGTCAGAATCGCCGCGGGTACCAGGTAGACGAACGTGACGCAGGTCCACATCAACGCACCGGCGCACTGCTGGTCTTCGAGAGCGGAAATGCCGAACCGCCGTGGTGTGGAGAGGTAAGCCGGGTAAACTACACGGTCGCAGAAGGCAAGAAATGCGGAAAGGATGTCGCACGGCAGCGTAGCGAGAAAAAGGTACAAGAGGATCGACCATCGCGGCCACACCGCAACACTCGGCCAGGGTTGGATAACGGGCCACCAAAAAAGAAATCCCGCCCCAAGGAAGCATGCGTGCTCGACCACATGCCACCTTTCCGATTGCAACGCTAGTGTAAACGCCGAGGGGACATGCCATGCGACCAATGCCATGGCGGCGGCAAGCCAGCAAAACGCAGGTTGCGAAAGTACCCGCCCGACCTGCTGCACCGGCGGCCAGCGGAACAGTGGACCGACAACGGCTTGCACGAATTGCCGCGGCAAACCGTGCAACAACGGCATCACGGGCGCAGCCACCAAGATCAAAGGAGGAGCGATTGTCATGAGCAGCAGATGCTGGACCATGTGGACCGTCAGCAATTCCTCGTCGAATGCCGCGAGAGGTGAGCCCAACGCCACCCAGATCAAAAACAGTCCGAGAAGAAAACTGCCCGCGCGCCAACCAGGAATGATGTTCACAGAAGCCGAACGAAGATGAAGCCATCCGCGCAAATACAGGCATGCGGAGAAAACAATGGCCAAGGTAAGCGGAACCGGAAACGCCCACGATTCCAATGCGTATTGAACGGGAGGCGGCATGGATCGGATCGCCCTATGGTTGCGGGGAAGCGTGTCTCTCTGAGCTCTCCTCAAGCGCGGCGTCGCGTGCAGGAGCTTGTCCTGCTGGATGCAACGTCTCGAGAAATGCGACGAGCGCCGTCGTCTCCGCCGGACTCAAATTCTTCCCATACGCCGGCATGTTGCCGCCTCCCTGGATCACCTGGCGGATGAGCTGGTCCTGCGTGAGCCGCACGGCAACACTGTCCAGAGCCGGGCCTCTCTCTCCGCCCCGCTCCCCAAGGGAATGGCAGTTGCGGCACTGCTTGCCCTGGAAAACGAGGGCACCTTGCCGCTGAAGCGCGGTTGTGCCATGCAGAAATCTCTCCGGCACTGGATCACCGCTCCAAGCGTTCATGTGCGGGCTCCAGGGAGTGAATCCAGCGAGATGCGTAAATGTTCCCAGCGTTACCGCGATCAGCAGCACGGTTAAAACCGCGATTGGCCGCCGGCGCCAGCTCTTTTCTCCCTCCCCCGATAAAAATGGAAGAAGAACCAGGGCAGTGATCGCGATTACAGGGCCGATGAGAAGCGCGGGCGTCTCCATTGAAGGAGGCAAGAGCGAGAGCAGGGCATAGAGCCACAGGAAGAAGTAATCCGGTTTCGGCACCGTCTGAATGATCGTCGGGTCTGGGCGACCCGTCGGGCCGAACGGACCGAAGTACACAGCGCATGCGGCGACTGCCAAGAGGATGAATGCGGCGAAGAACAAGTCTTTCCAGACTGCGTAGGGGACGAATGGAGCGCCGTCCTTCTTTGTCAATTCGTGGTACTCGTTTGCGTAGGTCACTCGCTTCACGACACGTCCCGGCATCGGCCACTCGTTGATCCCCAGCTTCAGCACCATCAGGAGATGAAGGCACACGAACCCAATCAGCATCCCTGGAATCACGAAGACATGCAGAGCAAAGAATCGAGTGAGCGTGGCGCCGGCGATAATCGGCCCACCCAGCATCAACTTTACGATCGCGGGGCCTGCAATTGGAACGCGACTTGCGATCGACGCTCCGATCCCAAGCCCCCAATACGCGTCCTGATCGAAGCGCAGCACTTGCCCGCTGAACGCCATGCCCAGAGTCATCAGCAGAAGAAAAACGCCCACGATCCAGGTGAGCTCCCGCGGGAACTTGTACGCCCCGAAGAGGAAGACCTGCACCATGTGAATGAGAACGATCGCCACCATGAAGTTCGAGCCCCATCCGTGCAACGCGCGGATGAACCAGCCGAGAGTCACGTCGTGGTTCAGAGACTGCAAACTGCTCCACGCCTCGCTGGCCGAGGGGACGTAGATGAGCGCAAGCAGAATTCCGGTGACGAGTTGCAGAAGGAATACGACGAGTGCGGCGCTGCCGAACACGTACCACCAACTCGCCGTGCTGCGCGGAACGGGATGCTCAGAAACCTCACGAATGGGAGCCGCGAGCTGCAACCGCCGGTCGAACCACTCCCCGACCTGTGTAATCAGGCGGCGCACGGTGGCTTCTTTCCAAGGAGATCTGCCGTCGGCGACCCTGTTGTGGGCAGCTCACCCGCTTGGATGGTGACAAGGCCGTCCTGCACTTTATTCGGATATTCAAACAGCCCGCGCTCCGGCGGGCCCGAGGCACGCGAGCCGTCGCGGTAGTACGCTCCGCCGTGGCACGGGCACATGAACAAACCGGACTGCTGAAACCATCGAACCGGACAACCGAGATGGGCGCAGTTGACGGCGAAAACCTGGAATTGATCTCCTTCGATGCGCCGTACCCAACATGCCGTGTCCACTGTCTTGCCGTCTGTTGGAGTTACATAAGGATTCCGGAAGGTAGCCAGCCGCGTCTCGCCTTCCGGAAAATCGCTCACGGACCCGAGAGGCACCCACGAAAGGTAGGCGTGCGCGCGCCCGCGAGTAACGGAGGACAGAACAAATTGTACGATTGGTACCGCAAGTGCGGTCGCCACCAGGCCGTTGAACAGAATCCCCATCTTCATAAACAGCCCGC
>WNFS01004373.1_pt1 | contig 13270 bp, 13 predicted proteins | sample 5400141 | NCBI WGS metagenome assembly WNFS01 (sample SAMN13153358, study PRJNA577476) | soil metagenome | isolation source: 60 cm saprolite under Madrone tree | place: USA:California | collected 2016-06-14
CGGCAAGTTATGGGCGGCGGCCGGGGTCAGCTAGGTTCGCTTCACCGCGATCAGAGATTTCACCATACCCAGAAATCGCTCCCTGATTATCTCCGCGTCGGGGAAAAGCCCTCTCATGTCTTGCTCATCGAGTAATGTAATTCCTAGAAGGGCTTGATCCACATCTCGCTGCGAAGGCCTGCTTACCAGTCCCCACACAGTAAAGTAACGAATTAGCCGCCGTTTCGCCCGAAAAGGCAGCCAGTGCAGAAATAGGCAAATGAAATGTGGCTCGACCAGGAAATTCCTATTTGGGGTTTGCACCCAGTAGCGCCTCGAAACTCGCCGTACCTCTCGGGAAAAGTCGGCGCGCGCTTTTGCATCACCAACATGCTCGATTACAGAATTCGAAAAACAGAGGTCAAATGAATGATCCGGAAATGGAATAGCCATGCCGCTTGCGATGACCATTCGTAGATTCTCATCGATCGATTGTGGCATTTGCATATTGATCATCGTGACCGACGGCCGACGCTCGATTAATTGCCATATAAATGGTGTGCCGCCGACATCAATGATCGAAGTGTGATGATCGACTGCCATCAGGCGGATGAAGCGTTGCATCCGCTTACGGCGAAAGTAAGTCAGAATAGGTATGTAGACATCGAGCATATTCATGGCGTTAGTTGAGGGTGGAGGCACCGGTGTGTTCCGGCCTCTGATGCACCCGTCCCACGACTCTCTTCCACTTGTTTCCTCAGTCCTATGACCGATTTTCTTCGGAAGACCCTATCTTGTATATGAGGTCTCTTCGATAGTGTTGCCATCCAACGGCCTGCGCTAGCGTTCCGCAGCAATGGCCTCCATCACGCGCCACTCGGCCGGATCGACTATGAAGTCCAGTGCCGAAGACCAAAATAGCAAAAGACATCATCGGTAACCATCGCATCGACGAGCCAGACCACGCGCCAAGCCTCGCCGTGTCGACAGGCTCGCTAAGAATAAAACAAATCCTCGTCGGCTGACGCCAGAAAAAGCCACAGCTCGTTCCATGAGATGAGGGGAACAATTCCATGGACACAGCGGTAGTGCGAAGAGGCGGGATGTGCCGTCGAGGGCCAGCAATGCAGGACACGCAGCCACTCAGAGCAGCAACCCGGACTTCCGGGCTCATATTCGTCGCCTGTATCTTGTTTGCTGGTTCGAGTGAGGCGACTGAACAAATCTCATTGAATTTCGATACCTATCTCGCCGAGGGCTATCGCCAGGTTGCCGGGGCGGCAGTTCGGGTCGGGGCGCACAGAAGCCTTTTGTCCTATTACAAAAAGCGGAGCGCGGATGCCGCGAATGGCCGAACCATAGTTCCGCAGGTGCCCAACGCGGATGAGCTCGATCCCTGGACTCTGCGCGAGGCGAATTTTGCTCGCAACGAATTGATCGAGAGCCTGCGATCCGGCTCGTCCCGACGCCAACCACTGCTGGCAGCTATTGCCCAGGTCAACTTCGATTGTTGGGTCATGCCTTTGCCGCGGCAGACCGGAATTCCCGACGGCGATGAATGCCGGCGGCGTTTCTATTTTGCCTTTTCCGGGCTGAGTCGCCCGAACCAGCCGGCGCCGCCGGGCCCCACTGTCGAAATCGTGCAGACCGCTTCGGCGGCTACCGGCGAAGTCCCAGAGCTACCGAAATCGGTTTCCGCCCCGCCAGCAAAGATCATCTTGAAACCAGCGGTCGCGGATTCGGGTGCAAACGCCGACCCCCACACGGTCGTTGTCGATTCTTGCCGTGACGATTGCCTGAACTTGGCATTTATCGGTCCCGCTGCTGAACGACTCATCAGCGAACTGAGAGTCGGCGACGGGCAGAATTCTGTCAGCCGCTCTGGACAGGGTGCCACCATTGGTGTTTCTACGGGCGCCGCCGGGAGCGCACCGAGCAGCGCCTCGGTCGATGCTTCCAGTTCGGCTTCGACCGACACCGGCCCTGCGGCCGCCCCCGGAGGCGGCGCCGCGGTCACCGGCAGCATCGGCACTAGCAGCAGCGGCACCGGCAGCAGCGGCGGGCTCGGTGGCGGGCTGGGTGTTGGTGGTGGACTCGGTGTCGGGGGCTCCGGTGGCGGGCTGGGTGTTGGTGGTGGGCTCGGTGTCGGTGGCTCCGGCGGTGGGCTGGGTGTTGGTGGTGGGCATGGTATCGGTGGCTCTGGTGGCGGGCTAGGTGTCGGTGGCGGAGGTATGCGGTGACGCCAGTTTGGAATAGGACTCAGGCCTGAGTACGACTTCCGATGTCTGTCGGCGCTGGGAAATTTCGATGGGAGACTGGAACAGGATTTGCACCTCAGACAGATTATCGACTTTCCTGTGAGGTTCGTGCTGCATGTCTGTGGAGGCCTCGGACAAGCGATTGCATGCGCCACTTTCCGCGTCTGAGCGGCGGACAAAAATTTCTCGGTTCAAGTTGCCACAAGAACATCACAATCGCTCTGGCATGCATTGGCGTTTTAGCATGCATTGGCGAAGTCGAAGCGCGGTTCGTGCGCTCGCTATGGATCCTTCCCCACGGCGGATAGAATAGAAATGCAGACCGAATTCCCGGACATCCTGTCGATAGGTCGAGATGGCATTTAGAGTCCTTAGACGCAGGGAGAGAGATTTCTCCGCCGAGGCTCGGCCGGAGCCTTTGATGCACATCGCTTCGAGGGCCAACGATGCGCTTGGCAAACTCGATGCCGATCTGCGGGCTGGCGGATTCGGTCCGAACAGCCGCGGACTGGCCCGCGAACTCTATGCCTCATTCACCGCGACGGCCGTAGGCGTCAAAGGAACCGAGGACGAAGCCATTGCTTGGGGTATTGGCCGTGCTCTGGCCATCGACCTGGACACCGCGGGTGCCCGGCGAGGTGCATTGGCGCTGCTACAGGGGCTGATTGCATTCGGCGCGAGCCATGCCGATCCACAGATTCTGGAGCGATTGAAGAGAACCGAAGAAGCTATCGACCCGAAGATGGCCAGTCGTCGGCGAAGAGAGGAGAAGGCCCGGAAGGTTCCGGACCGCCCGACTGCCGGCCCAAGACCCTCTGTTCAAGATCCGCCGTTGCGCCCGGCCAATCGAGAAACCTCATCGCCCAAACCTCCGGCTCTCGAATCGGAAATTGGCAAAGCGCCAGAAAGGCCCTGGCGCGTGTGGCGCGTGAAGCCGTCGGCGCCCTCCGAGAATGCGTCGCCGCAATCCCTCTCCGATCCTGCGGGAGGGGCCAGCGGGACGAAACCCGCTGCAGTGCCCGATCCGGCAGGGACCTCACGCCCACTGCTCGATCCGACGAATGAAGCAGCGAAAGTAGCGCGGAGCACCGTGGCAGCCGAGCCGGAACCCGTCACCCCGGTTCTTCGGACTAAATCGCCAACCCCGATCCCGGAAACCCCGCTTACCGAATTGGAAAAGGCAAGCGAGACAAGGTCAGCCGTAGTGTCCGATCCGGCCGAGGTCCCGCGGCCACCGCTCGAACCAAGGGATCAAGCGGCGGACGTAGCACGGCGCGCCAAGGTAGCGGAGCCGAAATCCACAGCCCCGACCCTCGAGCCCGTGGCCCCGACGCTGGAGACTGAATCGCCGACTGCGATCTCGGAGACCTCGCGCGTTGTAGCACCCGATCCGGCCGAAACTTCATGGCCGCCGCTCGAACGGACGGATCAGGCGGCGGACGCGGTGCGGCGTGAAGTGATTGCGGAGCCGGAACCAGTAGCCCCGGCCCTTCAGACTGAATCGCCGACTCCGATTCCAGAGACGCCGCCTAGCGAATTGGCAGGGGCAAGCGAGACAGCGCGAGCTGCAGCGCCCGATCAGGCCGAGACCTCACTGCCACCGCTCGATCGGAGGGATGAACCGGCGGACGCGGCGCGGAGTGAAGTCGCTGCGGAACCGAAACCAGTAGCCCCGGCGCTTCTGACCGAATCGCCGACCGCGATCCCGGAGACCTCGCGCGCTGTAGCGCCCGATTCGGCCGAGACCTCATGGCCGTCGCTCGAACGGGAAGATCAGGCGGCGGACGCGGTGCGGCGTGAAGTGGTTGCGAAGCCGGAACAAGTAGCCCCGGCCCGTCAAATTAAATCGCCGACCAAAATCCAAGTAACGGCGCCTAATGAATTGGGACGGGCAAGCAAGACAGGGCCGGCTGCAGCGTCCGATCCGGCCGAGACCTCACGATCACCGCTCGATCGGAGGGATGAACCGACGGACGTGGCGCGGGGTGAAGTGGCTGCGGAACCGAAACGGGTAGCCCCGCCCCTTCTGACTGAATCGCCGACCCCAGTCCAAGTAACGCCGCCCACCGGCATGAGAGCGGCAAGCGAGACGCCGCTTGCTGTAGCGCCCGATAGGGCCAAGACCTTGCGTCGATCGCTCGATCGGACGCGTGAAGCAGCGGCCGCGGTGCGGAGCGCCGTGGCAGTGGAGCCGAAACCGGTAGCTCCGGCCCGTCAGACTGAAACGCCGCCCCCGACCCCAGAGACGCCGACTGACGAATTGGGAGGGGCAAGCGAGACAGGGCCCGCTGCGGCGCCCGATCCGGCCGAGACCTCATGGCCACCGCTAGGTCGGAGGGATGACCCGGCGGGCGCAGCGCGGAATGATGTGACTGCGGAGCCGAAACCGGTAGCCCCGGCCCTTCAGACTGAATCACCGACCCCAATCCAAGTAACGCCGCCTTCCGGAATGGGAGAGGCAAGCGACACGCGGCCTGCTGCAGCGCCCGATAGGGCCAAGACCTTACGTCGATCGCTCGATCGGACGCATGAAGCAGCGGCCGCGGTGCGGAGCACCGTGGCAGCGGAGCCGGAACCGGTAGCTCCCGCCCGTCAGACTGAAATGCCGCCCCCGATCCCAGAGACGCCGCCTGACGAATTGGGAGGGGCAAGCGAGACAGGGCCCGCTGCGGCGCCCGATCCGGCCGAGACCTCATGGCTACACCTCGATCCGAGGGATGAAGTGCCGGGCGCGGCGCGGAGCGCCGTGGCAGCGGAGCCGAAGCCGGCAGCCCCGACCCTGGAAACTGATTCGCCCGCCCCGATCCCGGAGACGCCGCCTACCGAAATTCGTTTCGGTCCTGAGCCGGACCCTAAGCCATACGGCCAACGAGATGAGGAGCAACGGCATAGCAGCGAAGAGGGCGGCCGCGACCACATGGGCCGGGAGGAGCCGAGCCTTGTGCACGCCGATCTCAAGCTTTTTGTTGAGAAGGGTCTGAGGATTGAACCTGATGAACGGCCCGTTCTCGCGTCGAGGCGCTCTCGGTCACACCGTGGCAGGAAATTCGTGGTGGGGGCGGCAGCCGCCCTGGTCGGCATTGTGCTGTATCTGCTGGTGGGCCACGATAGAAGCATCCTTCAGCAACCCTCGGCGATGCTCACGCAATTCGCGACCTCGCTGACTGATCCCATTGCCCCTCAAAAGAATGCTTCGTCGGGGGCCGTGGCTGCGCGGACAGCGGCCGGCACCGATGGGGCTGCATCGGAGAAGGTGCCCTCGCTGGGCTCGGGTCGGCTCCTCTCATCCGAGGAAGTTCGCTATTGCGTCTTTCAAGGTCGTCGGCTCGGCTATCTCCGCAACCAGGCCACAAGCAATGCATCGGTTCAACGCTTCAATGAGCTGGTGACGGACTTCAACTCCCGATGCTCTCATTTCCGCTTCGAGAATAACGCGCTGCAGGCGGCCTCAGAGTTGGCTGCAACGAGGCAGGCTCAACTCAAAGCCGACGCAGCCAAGATCGTAGCCTCATGGCCGGCGAACGAGGTCGGGGCGCTGATCGACTTGCAGAAATACGATGGCGCATTTGCGGTCCAGGCGAGACTCAAGAAGCTCGGCTATTATCACCACACCGTGGACGGCGTATGGGGCCCGATGTCGGTAGACGCCCTGTCGAACTTTCGAAGGCAAACAGCCCTCGGCGCCGACGGAACCTGGGATCTTGCCACTCAATCGGCGCTATTGGGTAGGTAGACATCGACCTCGGGCGATCCAGGCACGGTCGCATCGCGCGCTGTGCGTGGGTAGCGAGGGGCAGCATTTTGTGTCGCTGAGACTGCTGCCCTCCGGCCGAATATCAGACTTACTCCAAAAGACTTAGTGGGCGCAGGGCAGCGCGCTATCCGCAGGATCTAGTACCTGCGCTTGCAGTGCATACTAAGACCGCGACGCCTTCCTGGGATAGTCTATGACTCCGGGTAATTTTGTCAGCAACGCTAGGATTGAGGCTGAAACTTTTCATGTCCGGCGGCGTTGAATTTCTATTCACTAGGTTAAGCGCGGCGAGAAGGGGTTAGCGCGACGGTATCGCCTGCCCCGCCAGGAGCGGGCCGTGCGGCTGAGCAGAGTGCAAGCGTCGCGGCTGAGCAGAGTGCAAGCGTCTTGCCGGCGCAAGGGATGATGCCATGACCTCGATCCCGCTCGTGACCTGGTACAAGCCGATGCGCCGGCGTCCCAGGCGTTCGCTATGGCGCCAGCAGTTGCGCTGGCTGCCGATCTGGTGGCATGCGTTGTGGGCGAGGACATGAAGGCCGTCACCTTGTTTAGCCCAGCTAGGCAGTGGGGCGGCGCACATTCTAGCCGCCTTCCACGACGCTGCTCGTCAGGCCGCCGCCCGCCCACGAGGCCCCCGACGAAATCTGCCGCCCTACGCCGCGTTTTTGCCCGGCCGCAGCATCAATGATCGCTTTCGTCCGACCGCTGATGCTGCCGCTGATGATCTTGAACGTGGTCGGTACAATTGTAGCGATGGTGTGGCTCGTCATCCTTGATCAGTGGGTAACGCTAGGCATCGGAATTGCAGTACTGCTTGTGACGACGCTTGCGCTATGCCTTGCGCTAATGCCGTGGCTCTTCCTCGCTGCGCCTGCCGCATTGCTTTACGACAAAGGTCAAAGGGTGCTCGGCCTTCTGTTTGGCGGCCTCGCACTACTATACGTGTATGGGCTGATTACCGCTTGGTGTGTCGCCGTGCTTTGGTATTCCATGGAGCGAGTCACCATTGCAAACCTGCTCATCCCAACTTTCCTCTGGTCCTTCGGCGTGGCTATCGGTCCGTGGGCGTACATAGCCTCGAAAGAAGACAGACTTGGCTCAAGCTTCACGATCTTCTTCGCCCAGGCGGGATGCTTAACCACGGGGCTTATGATTTTGCTTGGTCACCCCTCCTTCTCTGATGTGATGGAAGCATTCATTGTGGTCATGTCGGTCGGTCTCATTATCAGTTTGATTTTCGTGGGAGAAACCAACCGAAGAGCCAGCGTCCCGGATAGTGAATTTGTGATTCCGCCGAGCTTCGATGCGAGCACTCTTACTTCCGAGCTGCACCCCGGCGAGTGACAGACAGATAGGCGGAAAGGCAGAGCCGCAGGCCTGTAGTGGAACGGAGGCGTGCGTCAGCCGAACAAGCGCTGAATTTCGGCTTCGGGCACCCCATAGGCGCCATTGGAGGACTTCTCAAGTCCCCGCCGGTCGGTGATGGAGACCACACCCCGGTTGGTTTGTATGAGCCCGTGCCTGACCAAGAAGCCGAGCGCCACGGTCACGCCCGGTCGACGCACCCCGAGCATTAGAGCGAGAAACTCGTGTGTAAGAGGAATCTCGTCTCCGTTCGCGCGGTCATGCGCCATTAGAAGCCATCGCGCCAACCGTTCCTCAAGCTTGCTGCGCGCATTTGCGAGAGCGGTATAAGCGGCCTGGACGACAAACGCATGTGCGAACTGCAACAGCGAGCCATGCAATGTGGGACTTTGCTTTAAGGCTCGACTGAAATTCTCAACCTTCACGCGCCACCCCTTTCCACCAAGTTGTACGTAGGTGTCATACGGAGTGCGGTCCGTCCCCATGAGGACAGCAAGCCCGGTCATGCCCTCTCGTCCGATGAGCCCGACCTCGATACTTCGGTCCTTGCTCCCGTTGGCTACGACGGACGCAAAGCCGCTTTCGAGAAAATAGACATGTTCTATCCGCCTGTTACGAATCTCCAACCTGTACCGGACCGGCAGATCAGTAGCTTCCAAGTGCGGTGCCAGCCAGCCCAAGTCCTCTCGCGAGAGGCGCGACAGGAGACGATTGGAGGTTGTTTCAAATGGTGGGTTTTCCGGCATGGCTCTCTCCCTAGTCAGGGCAAGAGCACAACAGCCGTCTCTCAACCGGATGCGCCCAATCATCGGCACACGGTGCGTAACGCTACTCCTAGAACGCCTGGAATGACAGCATTGAGTCGGGTCTGTGCGTAGCAAGCCGACGAGGGCGCCTATGGCCGTTGCCCCCAAGTGGCCTCAAGGTCGTTGCGAATACGCTCAAAGTAGTAGCGAGGGGGAAACGGGAAGACGATGGCGGTTTCCCGTTCGGAATCGTACAAACGTCTTAGTTGTAGGCTGTTCTGCTCGATGACACAATTTGCCTATGGGTCTTGCAATCAAAACGGTCGTTCGCGTGGAGTGCCTGTCTTGCGGAAAGACCGGAACCGCGACAACTACACCGGGAGCGTTGAACGGCATCAGTGCCGCGACTGCCCCGGATGGATTCCACGTCAGGCTCATGCCCAACCGTTCAGTGCAGATTGTCTGCTCGGGGTGCAACACCACTGCCTATGAGGCGAAGTAGACAGCGTCTCGGGCCAGTGGTTTTCGCGGCCACTTGTCCTCCTCAACAGTCACCGTGAACTGATCCGCGATCTGCGCCTTGCGCAGTCGATCGGATCGATGACAGTTGACGACCCCATATCCTGACAGCAGTTCCGAGTCGGCTTCTAGCCCTAGCGGATTGTGCGGCTTTTGTTCCTATGCTCCGATAGGGCAGCAACGGGAGCGGATCTATCATGTGCCGGGCGGCCGGTACTACGAAGCCACGGTGATCGACACCGCCAATCGAGGGCGGCAGGTGCGATATATCAATCGGCCACCTCTTCGAAGGCGATCTCCGGCGGGGGGCGGCGGAAGAGGCGGGTGAGGAAAAGTAGATAGACGATGCCAATGGCAAGCCAACCGAGACCTAGCAGAAGCGCGTCGCGGTCAAGATGAACGAGCAGCCAGAGATCGGCGGTTGCCCCCAGTGTCGGCACGAGCAGCCCCGTCCAGCCTCCGCCCCTGGCCTTGCCGGCCCCTGCCCCGCCGGTGCCGCGGCGCATATAGTGGGCAATGACCGAGACATTGACGAAGGTGAACGCGGTGAAGGCGCCAAAATTGATGAATGAGGTGGAGGTAGCCACATCGAGACCGACGCCGACCAGCCCCACCAGGCCCGAGAGCAGGATGTTGTAGACCGGCGTGCGAAGCCGCGGATCGAGATGGCCGAAGAGCGAGCGCGGCAGCACGCCGTCGCGGCCCATGGCGAAGAGCAGCCGTCCTACGCTGGCCTGGGCCGAGATGCCTGAGGCGAACTGAGCGACGATCAGGCCGATCAGGAACAGACCCTTGAAAATATCGCCGCCGATCATCTTGGCAATCTCATATGCGGCGGAATCGACATTGGTGAAGGACGCGCCAGAATGGGCGCCCCGCCGACGAGGGCCACCAGCATGATGGCTCGCGGCATGGTGCGCTGGGGCTCGACGGTCTCCTCCGTCAGCGTGGTGATGGCATCGAAGCCGAGGAAGGAATAGGCAGCGAGCGCCGCCCCCGCCAAGGTCGCCGAGAACGGGACCCCGGGCTTGAAGAACGGCTCGGCGGAAAGGATGCCAGCGGGGCCGGCAGCGATCCAGACATAACGGGCCGCCAGCCCGACGAAGGCAGCGACGATAAGGAACTGGACCACCATCAGGATCAGATTGATCCGGTCGGCCACGGCAATGCCCGCGATATTGATGGCGCTGGTTACGACGACGAAAGCAAGGATCCAGCCCCAACCTGGCACCGAAGGGAAGGCGGATTGCAGGTAAGCCGCCCCGATCAGCCAGATGACCATGGGCAGGAAGAAGTAGTCGAGCAGCACTGCCCAGCCGACGAGGAAGCCAACATGGCCATCGAAGGCACGCCGGGTATAGGTGTAGGCGGAGCCTGCGATCGGATAGATCGCCGCCATGCGGCCATAGCTATAGGCGGTGAGAAGGATGGCGATGAGGGCGATGAGATAGGCGCCGGCCGCCGTGCCCTGGGACGCCTCGGCCAACACGCCGAAGGTTCCGAAGACGATCATCGGCGTCATATAAGCGAGTCCGAAGAGGATGACGGAAGAAAGGCCGAGCGTCCTGCGCAGTTCTCGATTCTGGTCTAGCATCACGGCACGCTCAGAAGGACGCAGCCCCTATACAAGCTACGAGGGTTATGAAAACATATTGTCCAAGCGATAGCCGACGTATTGGGCGTATTGGTAACTTTCGTATATTGATTCCGGATACTCCCAAGCGAGCCCTTGGACGTCATCCTTGCCACCAATCCGGCCATGTCCTCTTGCGCTAGTCTAGCCCCGAATCGCCCCCTCTAGATCGGTTATTCCTCGAGGCGCAGGACGAACATCTTGTCCTGGGCCATGTCCGCCATCGTCCAAGGGATGCCGCCGGTGCGGTAGCCGGACTGATGGCGCCCGGCGAACGGCATCCATTCCGTCCGGAACGCCGTGTGATCGTTGATGAGGACCGTCGCGGCGTCGAAGCGGCGCGCGGCGCGCAGCGCCGGGCCGATGTCGGTCGAAAACACGCTCGCTTGGAAGGCATAGGGCAGGTCGTTGGCAATCTCGATCGCCAGGTCGAGTTCGGTGAAGCCATAGACGCAGGTGACCGGCCCGAAGATCTCCAGGCGCGACACCTTCGCGGCGGCCGGCGGGTCGAGCACCGCCCTTCACGATCGGCTCGATGATCCGATCGAGCTTGGCGCTGCGGTCGACGATGACCGGGGCGGCACCGCCGTGTTCGAGCGCGCAGCGGGCGCCGGGCGCGAGCTTGCTGCGCAGGTACCAGCCGACCTTGGCCGAGCCGATGAAGCTCAGGAACGCGATGCGCGGGTCGGTCGCGAGCCGCTCGGCGAGTGCGTTGTCGTCGGTGACGAAGCTCTGGCACCAGGCTTCCGACAGCCCCGCCTCGTGCAGCAGGCCGACGAACGCCAGGCACGAGAGCGGCGTCGGCGGCGCAGGCTTGACGATCACCGGGCAGCCGACGGCGACGGCCGGGGCGACCTGGTGGACGATCAGGTTCAGCGGGTGATTGAACGCCGAGATCGCGGCCACGACGCCGATCGGCTCCTTGGTCGTGAAGGCGAGCCGGCCCTCGCTCGCCGGCGTCAGGCCCATCGGGATCTCCTTGCCGGCGAAATTACGCAGCTCGTCCGCGGCGTTGCGGATGCCGTCGATAGCGCGGATCACCTCGACCGCCGCATCCTTCCACGGCTTGCCGCCTTCCTGGGCGATGAGCTTCGTGAAGTCGCCCTGGCGCGCCTCCAGCAGGCTCGCGGTCCGCTGCAGGATGGAGATGCGCTGATGGGGCTTCAACCAGCGGTCGCGGTTCTTGAGCGTCGCCGCGGCACTGGCGAGCTTCGCCTCGAGCGCGCTGGCGTCGTCCATCGGAACTTCCGCGATCGGCGTCCGGTCGAACGCGTGAACCACCTGAAGCATCTGTGACATCGTCGTTTCTCCAGAGCGTGGGGCTGTTTGGAAGATCTAGGGTGCGCATGTCGCGGGCGTAATCCCGGCAGGAGAATTTCTCGCGCCTGCCGTTTCGGTAATGCGGATTTATCTAAGTTGTGGACCAATAAATCGAGAACGCCGAGCGAGGTCTCCTAAATGGCCGCCCCGCGAGCAATCATAGGCGCCAAATGTGCAACCTCTACAGCATGACAATCAACCAAGAGGCCGTGCGCCGGCTGTTCCGGGTCAAGTACGACCGCGCCGGCCCAGTGGGCGACGCCTCGATTTTCTTGTGCCGGCCACGTCAGGCATCTCCAAACGTTTTCAGGTTGCGATCTGATCCGCGTGCGAAGGAAAGGCACGGACAGGGGTCCGCTGCCGGTCCGGCGTAACCGGCAGCGGACCTGCGTGCTAGAAAGTAGCCCTTCCCACCAGTGGCTTATTTGAGTGCTTTGACGGGCACATATCCCGTCGTGCTATCCATTTGGACGCGCGCCCACAGCCCATTCGCCGTCCTATCCAGGACGTTCACCGTGGCGCCGGCATTGAGTACCGACATAGTCCTGCTAGACGCAATCGGCTGTTCCTTCACCTGAGTGCCGTCCGTGGCGACGGTCATGGTCATTGCAGCAACAAACTCCACCGTGGAGGGTGCAGCGGGAGCTTGAGGTGCCGATAAGGGGGCGGCGAACGTAGCCGCGGGGGCGGCTATGACTGCGAGGGCACAGCCGATCGCAAGAATTCTATTCATTTGAGCCTCCCGGGATGAAGTTGCTACATGTTCAGCTGGGATGAAGTTGCTACATGTTCAACGACCCAGGAGGCAGTCGAGTGCATTAAAGTTTGGTATGCCGGTCGGCAATTAACTTGCACCTTGGTCTACGGAGGTTGAGCATCTCGACAGCGACACTTGCAACTGCTCATGGGGCGTGCAACCCGCTCAAAATGCGGGACGTGTAAATTTGACTTCAATTGAAGTCTCGGCGTAGATGCCTTCAAACACGCGCATAAGTATCACGCGCGCCTCCGCTTCGGTGTTGGCATAACCAGCGGGGCGTAGGTCACGGGCGTAGTTGCGAGGAGAACAATACGCGCAGTCGAGCTGGCGGATGAGGGCGATGCGGATGGCGCTGGGGTGTGGCGCCGGATCCTTGAAGCGATCAAGAGCGGACCTGCGGTAGGGAGCCAGGCAGGCCCGTAAATTAGCGACCGCCGTGCTATCCGGCGCTGAGGGCGGCGAGGGCGACCGAGTATCGGAAGGATTGTTGGGGCAGCCGGAGCCCCGTGGCTCAATCTTCGGATTCCGCCAGGGCATCAATGGCGGCCAAGAAGACTACCCGTTGATCGGGTGGCGGCCCCTGACTGTTGAATGCCTGCCGCAAATCTCGATGACATGGTTTTTTTGAGAGCCTCCCTCGTGTCGGACTCACGAAGAATGCCGCTTTAAGGTCAGCCTTGAACTGGGCGATCCGCTTTTCTGCCCTCGCACGTCGCCTTCGTAGCGGCTCGTCCGAGCGGGCGATATCTACGATTTCGCTAAACACCTCATGGGCGATCATGCTGGCCATAGCGCCGCTTCACTGCCACCCGAATTGCCCATGGGCAGCGCAGCACGGGCCAGGTGCCCTCTGCGGCTAGACACTAGCCGAATCGGTTACCTCTACCGCCCGAGTGGGCGAAACAACTCTGTTGCCCCAACCGTCACCCAGCGTGG
>WNFS01002765.1_pt1 | contig 13268 bp, 10 predicted proteins | sample 5400141 | NCBI WGS metagenome assembly WNFS01 (sample SAMN13153358, study PRJNA577476) | soil metagenome | isolation source: 60 cm saprolite under Madrone tree | place: USA:California | collected 2016-06-14
GCTGCGGCGAGTCCCGTGGAGATGCATACATCGTGCATCTCTATCGGAAGCGTCTGCATGGCCTTATCCGCATTCTCACCACCAATGCCGGTCAGCAGCGCGGTCACTTCGTTCGAACCAAAGTTTGCTTTAAACAGATCAAAATCCCGCCTCTTTTCCCAATTCTCAAATTCGTAGGGCACAAAGGGATGACGGGAGCGCCACTGCGAGAACTCAGCTCTAACCGCGAAGGTGACGAGGATTCGCATCATTCGAGGAATCTAGGATGCAGCCCTTAAGGGCTGCGTCACATATCCTTTCCTCATGCCGCCGCCGCACGCGCAATGCGCTTCGCGCGGCGGGCGCTGACATAGCCGTTTGCTTCGTACCAGCGCACGGCACGTTCGAGCGCAGCGGCGACCGGTGCCGCATGAAACCCCAACTCTCTCCGGGCGCGTGTGCAATCGACAAACATCCTGTGCTGCGCGATCTTGACGCCTTCGACCGGGATCTGCGGTTCTTTGCCGATCAAGCGCGAAAAAGCCGTCTCCGCATAGGCTACACCCAGCGCCAGTGCGTGGGGAATCTTCAGTTTGGGCGCAGGCAAGCCGGTAATTCCCGCTAGCGCGTCCAGCAGTTGCTTTAAGGTCAGGTTTTCTCCGCCAGCAAGTACCTTTCTCCCAATTTTCCTTTTTCCGCCACCTGCAAATGGCCGGCCGCGCACTCCTCCACGCCCACAAAATTCAGCCCGGTCTCCACGTATCCCGGCATCTTGCCGTTCAAAAAATCGAGAATAATCTTTCCCGTTGGCGTGGGTTTCCAATCACCGGGGCCCACGGGCGTTGTCGGCATCGCCACGATGGCGGGAAACCCGTTCTTCGCAGCGCCGAGGACTTCTTTTTCGGCCAGCCATTTCGAACGCTTGTAATGCCCGACCATTTCGTCGAGCTTCGAATCCGTTGCTTCGTTCGGCAGCGCGGGCCGATCCACGGCGATCGTCGCCACCGTGCTGGTGTAGATGAATTGCTCGACGCCGGCGCGTTTCGCGGCCTCGAGCATGTTTTTTGTGCCGCCCACGTTCGAATCGTAAATATCCTTCGAACGCCTGGCCCATAATCGGTAGTCCGCCGCGACGTGAAAAACGCGCTTCACGCCGGCCATGGCGCGATCGAGGGACGCCGCGTCGCGCAGATCACCGGTCGCATATTCGAGCGAAAGATTGGAGATGGCGCGATTCGTACTGGTGGGCCGCAGCAGCACGCGAACTTCTTCTCCGCGCTCGACCAGTTGCCGCGCCACGTGGCTCCCAAGAAAACCCGCCGCTCCTGTTACCAGCGTGATCATGACACGTGTACGCCCTCTTCGGAGGCAACGCCTCCCGCGGCTCCCGCACTTCCGAGTGCATCATCGGTTCGCGCTGTTGCCGGCGCCGCAGGCAGAGAAGACTCGAGGAGCCGTGAAAATAGCTGCCAGCGGCGGCTTCGTATTTGATGGCGTGCCGCCCGGAGTTTGCGTTGCGGGGCCGGATTCTCCATCTGTCCAGCCATTGCCTTGGAAAAACCATTCGCCGGGGTAACCACGAAACCGTCTACATCGCGCGCTTCGAGATAAACTCGCAACTGTTCGAATTCGCTGAGCTCCGCATCCGCGTGCAAGGCGACTTGCGCGCAAACCAGAAACCCGGAGAGTTTTGCCGCGCGAATTCCTTCGACGGCATCGTGAAATGCGCCTTCGCGCCGCGCGCGGCGATCATGCCGTTGTTCGAATCCCTCGAATTGCACGGCGAGGAAAAGCCGCGAGACCGGACGAAACTCGTGAAGGCAGCACCGGAGAAGGGCGCCGTTGGTTTGAACAAAGACGTGCCGGTTTGTGTCCACGATTCTACGCGCAAGCCGGCCGATCTCCGGGTGCAAGAGAGGCTCAGCGCCGCCAATCCAGACGACTGGAGCGGAGCTGCGCCGCACCGCGTCCAAGCAAACGTCGGAGGACAGCAACTGCAAATCTGAAACGCTCGAAGGAGAAGAATCCTCGCGGCTTCGCGTCGGCGAAGTGGTGCCGGCGACAGGAGAAAGTTGCAGAATCAGGCGATTGCGGGGCGCGCCTCGCAAAGTCCTGGCGGCGAGGCCGAGCGCCAAATCCGCGGTGAGCCGCAGAGGAAACCGCATCAGGCGCTCAAAAGCCGCTGCGCAGCCGGAATTCATCCGGCTGAAACTTCATCGCGCAATACTCTTGCGCTCCCTGCAACTGGTTGCGAAAGCGCGCCAGCGAATACAAGGGAAATGAATTTCGGTACAAGTGGTATTTCAAGTAGAACACGCACGGAAAGCCGGTGCCGGTGAATTCGTTTTCACTCCAGGAGCCGTCGTCGTTCTGCCGTTGCACGAGGTAGGTCACCGCCTTGGCAATCGCCGGGTCGGCGGGTTCCGCGGCGGCCAGCAATCCGATTAATCCCCAAGCGGTCTGCGAAGCCGTGCTGTTCCCCTGGCCCTTTGTGGAGGGATCGTTGTAGCTGTGCAGGGATTCGCCGAAGCTGCCGTCGGCTTTTTGCACCGCGCGGAGCCAGCTTACCGCGCGTTGGCAATATTCTTTGGCAGTCAGCGAAACGGTTTCGAGGGAACGCAACACCCCGCTCGTGCCATAAACATAGTTGACGCCCCAACGCCCGAACCATGAGCCGTCTTCGCACTGATCCTTCAACAAGAATTTCACTCCGCGCTGAACAGCGGGATGTTCAGCCGGCCAGCCAAACCTGCCCAGGCACTCGAGGACGCGCGCGGTGACGTCCGCCGTAGAAGGATCGATCATCGCGTTGTGGTCCGCAAAGGGGATAGTGCACAAAGACTTTTTGTTGTTGTCGCGGTCGAACGCGGCCCAGCCGCCGTCGCGGTTCTGCATGCTGAGCAGCCACTGGATCCCGCGCCGCACCGCTGCTTCCATGCGAGCCGGCTCCGGAAAGTTCACGCGCTGCAGCGCCATGAGCACAAACGCAGTGTCGTCCACGTCGGGATAGAAATCGTTGCGGAACTCGAAGGCCCAGCCGCCCGGCTCCGCTTCCTTGTTTTTCACCTGCCAGTCGCCCGGGCCGAGAATCTGCTTTGAGAGCATCCAGTCCGCCGCTTTGACCAGCGCCGGATGATCGGGAGGTAATCCCGCTTCCTCCAGCGCCACCATGGCGATGCAGGTGTCCCACACCGGCGGGACGCACGGCTGCATGCGGATGGTGTCGCCTTCTTCAATCTCGAATCGCGAGAACTCGCGGAGCTCGCGCACCGTCAACGGGTCTTCCGGCCCGTATCCCAACGCCACGAGTGCAAGAATTGAATTCATCATCGCCGGGTAGATGGCCGCCAGGCCGTCTGTTCGCTCCAGGTGAGCCAGCATCCACATCTTGGCTTCGCGCAGCGCCCGCTGGCGCAGCGGTTTCCAGGGCAGCTTTTCATAAAGCTTTAACGCACGGTCCAGCGCAAGGAAAAAATTCCGCCAGGAAATAAGCTGCTTGCTCCAGTCGAACGCGGCTTTCTTCCGCGAAGGATCGTTGAATAGCTCCTCGACGCGGGCGCGTTCCGGCAAACGCCAATTCGGCCGGATGCCTGACAGAATCGCCATCGGAATCACGATTCCGCGCGTCCACGACGACATTTCATAGATGTTGATGTAAAACCAGCTCGGAAGAAGCATCAGCTCCGGGGGAATCGCGGGCACGAGTTCCCAGCCGAGCGCACCCACCAGCGCCAGGTAAAACCGCACGTAAGAATTCGAGTGCTCCAGGCCGCCAAGCCGGTGAACTGTTTCCCTCGCGCGCACCAGGTGCGGCGCATCGGGTGCATCACCCGCCAGTTTCAACGCGAAATAGGCTTTGCAGGTGGCATTCAGCTCCGAAGGCCCACCGGGATAGACGCTCCAGCCGCCATCAGCCAATTGGCGCCGCCGGACATAATTCGCTAGCTTGGCAATGCGCTCGGGATCTGCTTTCCCAAGAATATGTAGAAAATAAATGTAGTCCGATTCGAGCGTAGTGTCGGCTTCCAGCTCGCCCTGCCAGAAACCCCGTTCATCCTGAATCGAGAGTAGGTGATTCGCGCCGCGCTCGATGGCTTGCTCGAGACGCGCGGTCCAATCCTGCTCGCGCCACAGCGCAGGCGCTGCCGGGGCAGGGCTGTCCAAACCAACGTGCGTTCCAGTGGCCAAAACGGCTCCCCCAGATCGAAAGCTAAGGCGTGGCGCGCTAGCTGACTTCCCGCGCTGCCACTTTTATCAAGCTAAACGCCGTCTTCCTTATAATTTCACACTAGAAGACAGCATGGGTCTAACCGCGGATAACAACCGTACTAGTAAATTATCACCGTCTTCGCGTGAGGGGTCAACGGCTAAGATGTCGCGAAAGTTCCATGCAGTTGCTAGAGAAAAACATTTGCGGGGGCTTCGAGCGCCCTTTGCACCAGGACGTGCAAAGGTTCCGGCAAGGGCTCTCCTTCGCGCTGAGAGACGGATGGCTTTTCGCGCAACAAGCGGACGGGAAGTTTTAGCCACGCCGGTCCTTCACTCGCCGTGCTTTCGAACGAGCCGCGAAGAACCAAGGCATCCGCGCGGTCCAGGGCCGCGCGAGCCGAGTCCTTGAAATCTTCCTTGGCCGGATCCAGCACCGCAAAATAGAGCGATGGCTTCAAGAATTGCAGCAGCGAATTGCTTTCCATAATCAGCGGCGGCAGTTCCCCGCTTGCTTCCGGCGCGAATTCGCGCAACGCCTCCCTCAGCAGCGGCAGTCCTTCGGCGAGAAATCCTTGCTTGGTTCGCAGCCAGAAGGAGCGCCGCGCGCCCGCGGCCAGAAAGCGCGCACTATCCGTCCCCGTATCCGCGCGAAGCTCCCAATCGATCGCGAAAGTGTGATCGTCCGGCGCGCAATCACAATTCTCTCCGTTCTGAGCGCAAACCCCATGCCCGAATTGCGTAATCTTGCCGGCAATCCAATTCGCATGGGGAAACGCGCCGATGAGGTCACACACCAGCTGTGTTTTCCCGATGCTCCGCGTGTGTCCGCCCACGACAATCACGCGCCATGGTCTTGCGTCTTTCATCTCTGCTCTACCTGGCTGCTTTCCCCTCGAGCTTCTTAATGCGTTCCGCCAATTCCGGAAGCCTGGCATACCAAACATATACCTCTTTGAATTTACCAATCTCACGCGCGGGTGTCCCCCAGACGGTTTGCCCGGCACGAATGGTCTTGCCTGTGGGAATGCCGGCTTGCGCTCCGGCGATTGCGCCGTCTTCCACCCGACAATGTTCGCCGAAACCCACTTGCCCGCCGATTACAACATTCTTCCCGATCACGCACGACCCGGAAAGCCCGACTTGCGCCGCCATCACGGTGTGCTCGCCAATCTTGCAGTTGTGCCCGATGTGGACCAGATTATCCAGCTTCGCTCCGTCCCCGATCCGCGTATCGTCAAGCGAGCCGCGGTCGATCGTGGTGTTGGCGCCAATCTCCGCATCGTCGCCAATTTCCACGATCCCTGCCTGCGGGAATTTCCAGTATCTCCCTTCGCCATGCGCGTAGCCAAATCCGTCCGCGCCGATCACCGCCCCCGAATGAATCTCCGCGCGATGCCCGATGCGCACCCCGGCGTACAGCGTCACCCGCGGGTGAATCCTGCAATTCTCTCCGATCCAGCAGCCTGCTCCAACCACTGTGTGCGCGCCAATTTGAGTGCCGCTTCCCACATGCACATCTTCTCCAATCACTGCATACGGCCCGATGCTCACGCCCGGGCTTAGGCGGGTCAGGGGCGCCACAATGGCCGTCTGGTGGACGCCCGACGCGATGGGCGCGCGTTCCAGCAGTAGCGCTGCAGCCTTCGCGAATGCCAATTTGGGCTGCTTGTGCCGCAGAATCGTTTTGCCCGCAAGCGCCGCGCCTTCATCCGCAATGACGCACAAGGCCGCGGACGCCGTCGCGCGGTCGGCGTGCTTTGCGGCTTCGACGTAGATCAGGTCGTGCGGCCCCGCGCGCTCTGGCGCGGCCACGCTGCGGATTTCCGCCGCGGCATCTCCTTCAAGTCTTGCGCCAATTGCCTCTGCCAATTCCTTTGCGGTTCGTGTCATGTCCATCCTCGCTCAAAATCTGTACAGCTCAGGCTCGCCCTGGGGCCGCGTCTTCCATCGCGCGTGGACCCACACCCATTGCTCGGGATACTTCCGGATGATCCCCTCAATTACTTTTGCAAATTGCTGCGTGTTTTCCAGGACGTCGCGCTCAAAGTCTCCGGTTCGAATCAGCTCCACCGGCAGCTCGAACCGCAGCCGGTATTTTCGGATACGCTCGTCCCAGACCGCGTAACCCGGAACCACCGCCGCATCCGTGTGTAAGGCCACGCGCGCAATTCCTGTCGTGGTGCACGCGGTCTTGCCGAAGAAATCCACGAACATGCCTTCTTCCGGCATGGTGTTTTGGTCCGCAAGGATGCCGATCGTTCCGGACTCACGCAGTATTTTCAATAATGTGCGCGCCGACTCGTTCTTGAAAATCGGCTGATTGCCCGACAAACATCGGTATTCGTTCACCAGCGCATTGACTCGGGCGTTGTCCAGCGGCCTCGCCATATAGTGGAGCGGGAACCCATACAACGCGTGTGCGAATGACGACAGCTCCCACGCGCCGATGTGCCCGGTCAAATAGAGGACGCCCTTCCCGCGCCGCTGCCCTTCCAGAAAATTTTCGTGACCATCCAACACCACGAGCTGTTCGATGTTTTCTTTCGTGTTGAGAGGCAGCCGCGCGAACTCCGCCGCCATCCATCCCAGGTTGCGCACCATTCCGCGGAGGACCGCCTGGCGCGGGCCCTCGCTCCACTCCGGGAACGCCAGCCTCAGATTGAACTCCGCCGTCTTTCGCAACTTTGGCATCATCGCGTACAACGCCCGCGCCACGCCACACGCCAAGCCACGCGCCGCGGCCCGAGGCAGGATACCCAACGTCTTCAGAATCACCCATACCGCTGCGTATTCGAGCCACTCTCTCATCGATGTTCGAGCCAGCCAAAAAAACGACCGACGAGCGACAGTATGCAAGAGGTGCGCGGTTGGAAGATAGGGGTTCAATGCTGGTGTGCTCTAATTCTGTGTTGCTGAGTCGCCAGGCCAAATGTCTCACAAACTTGCAGACAAACCCTGTCGCTTCGACATGATTCGAGGGATTATTTCTACGCAGCATGCAAACAACGCCCATACCAACGAACAGGATGGCAAGCGGCCACGGTGGGCTGTCAGCTAGGGGTAGAGTCGGTTTACAACCACCTTGCCGTCATGAATTACGAGAACCAGGTCTTGCAGCGCGGAGATATCCGCCAAGGGGTTGCTGTCAACGGCGATGAAATCCGCTGTCATGCCCGGCTTGATTGTGCCGGTACGTTTTTCAACTCCAAGGCATTCGGCGGACACCGAAGTTGCAGCTTTGATGGCCTCCAGAGGAGGCATTCCCGCCCGAACGAGCTCAGCCACTTCGTCGGCCATGTTGAGACCAAGACCGGTTGCTTCGTATGAGGTATCGGTACCAGCGACAATCTTAATGCCCATCTTCCAGGCGCGAGCCGCTGTATTGCGAGCGCGCGGCTGCATAGCACGGGTTCGTTGTTGAAGAACGGGATTCTCGCTCTTGGCTCCCTCGTACCACACACTGATCGTGGGATCCAAGTAGGTTCCACGGGCTTTCATTAACCCGAGCGTGTCGTCGCTCAAGTACGTTCCATGCTCGATCGACCGCACGCCAGCCAGCACCGCGCCGCGCGCGCCCTCATCGCTATGCGCGTGCGCTGCGACCGGAAGCCCAGCTTTGCGAGCTTCGTCGACAATCGCGGCCATTTCTTCGTCGGTGAACGTCCGCTTGCGCGGGTCCGTTTCCGGCGTGCCCGCCCGCTCCGTTGCCAGAATCTTGATGAGGTCAACGTGGTGTTCGGCATAGGCTCGCACGACGCTGCGCAGATTGTCAGATCCCCGAAGCCCGGAGACAAACCTCCTCATGCTCGGAAAATCCAGCAAGAATGCCGTGAAGGCTTGGGCAACGTCAGGCCGGATTTGGTAGCCCGCGGCGACCACCGCGGGAAGCTCGTTCATCCCGCTGGTGTGCAGATTGCGGATGCCAACGTCTGCGAAATTATTGACTCCCATCAAGCGCACCGTAGTAGTCCCGTATTGCAGCGCGCGGCGGGCCGAGGCCACAGTGGCAAGGTGGGCATGCGCATCCACATACCCGGGCAAGAGCCAGCGCCCTCTGACGTCTACAACCTCAGCACCCGCTGGTAGGGCTGCCGCCTTTGTCCCCACGCTCTCGATCTGGGTCCCTCGCACAATGATTGTGGCATCGTGGATAGCTTCAAGGGACACGCCATCGATCAAATTCGCGTGAACAAGAACTAGAGCCGTTTCGCTGCTCTGAGCTCGACCCACGGGGACGAGCAGCATTGCAAATGCCGTCAGGAGTAAGAGCTGAGGAATTCTTTGCCGCATGCGACTGTGGCGAATGCTAGCTCAGACACTGGTACAAGACAAGCCCTTTGACTAATATCCGAGAGTACGAGCCTTCGATTCAGGCAATAGATTACAATGAGGCTTGCTTAAGCAGTTCGGACGCGGCCCACCTTGAACGACGTATGAAAACGGCGCGGGGAGGAAAAACTTGACCAAGCGACTCCGCGATTGGATTGCGGCAATTAACCCCAACAAGTTGGAACGGCACTAGACTCACATTTCTGTGACTGAATCCACCAACCAAGTTGCCAGAAAAAACTGGGACAAACCCGCCGCAAGAATCGGCTGGACCATTCTCATCGTAGCAACTCTTTACGTCTGCTACTTCAGCCACCTCGGCGCGATCGGCTTCGTCGGCCCTGACGAGCCCCGCTACGCCTGGGTCGCTCGCGACATGGTTGAGACCCGCGACTGGATCACGCCCCACCTCTACGGCAAACCGTGGTTTGAGAAGCCGCCTCTCTTTTACTGGGGCGCGGCGCTGTGCTTCAAACTCTTTGGCGTGAGTGAAGCCGCAGCTCGTCTGCCGAGCGCGATCTCCGCGCTCCTTGCCACGCTGGCGATGGCCTGGCTCGCACTGCGCCTCTACGGCGCGGAGACCGCGCGCTGGCTCTTGCTCCTTCTTCCCACCACCGTCGGCATGATCGGCTTCTCTCACGCCGCCGCCACGGATATGCCCTTCAGCGGCATGCTGACCATCGCCATGGTCGCTGCTGCTGTCGCCGTTGGCCTCGCGCGAAACGAAAACACTCCCATCATCCCTCGATCGCCATGGCTCGCCCTCGTCCTTTTTGGATTTTTCCTCGGCCTGGCAGTTCTTGCCAAAGGCCCCGCCGCAATCGTTCTCTGCGGAGGTGCCGTCTTCTTCTGGGCGCTCTTGACGAAGCGCTGGCGCGACGCCTTCCGTCTCCTTCACCCAGTCGCCATCGCCGCTTTTTGCTTCACTGCTCTCCCCTGGTACATCCTCTGCGCCCGCCGCAATCCCGATTTCCTCCGCGTCTTCCTCATCGAGCACAATTTCAAGCGCTACCTCACTCCCGAATTCCAGCACATCCAGCCCTTCTGGTTTTACGGTCCAATTGTTCTCCTGGGTTGCCTTCCCTGGACGCTGCTCTTGCTCCCGGCGGCGATTGAACTGAAGCAATCCTTCAAAAATAGATTGAACTTGGGAGCGACTGGCATCTTCCTATTGAGTTGGTCGCTCTTCCCCTGTATCTTTTTCACTTTCTCCAAGTCAAAGCTCCCTGGCTACATCCTTTCGGTGATTCCCGTACTCGCCCTCGTTTGTTCGCGCAGTGTGAGAAGACTCTTGTGTCAGACCGGCGCCGTCAGCCGCATGCTTCTGTTCGGGACCTCCGTTGTTCCACCGATCCTGATCGCAGCCGCCTCAAGATACCTCTACCGATTCCACTCCTTTCGGATCTTCGATTCATTCTTCTATCGGATTGGCTATCACTTACAACTAGTCTTCCTTACCTTTGCCGTCGCCGTGTATCTCGCCATCTTGGCAGCGCCGGTTCTCATCCTATTGCGGCACACAAGGATCGCGGTGTTCTGCACCTTAGCGGGCTTGGTGACACTTCTTTGGATGGCAGGCTTGAGGACTGTGCCCCCCCTCGATCGTGCGCTGTCGCCCCGCGTAGAGAGCCAAGCCCTCACCAAATTGGAGAGTAAAGATGTAGAGATTCTGTTTTGTGGCGTGCCGCGATCTTATTCATACGGATACACGTATTATCTTCGCCGCGAAATTCCCGAGTGGGACCGCCAGCGTCCTGAGAAGCGAGCCCTGGTGGTTTTAGGGCCTGGATGCTGGAACGAAATCAATAAACCGAACCGGCATCTCCAACTGGAGCCCATCGGCGATCTTCTCCCTTGGCCTGTTATAAGGGTAGAACCGCTCTCATCGGACAGCCCGCCCCGTAGCGGGCAGCCTCAGTAGGAAGAAACTCACCACTCGGTTCTCGTACGTGCGTTTGTCGTCGTCATTCAAACTCACAAAATTCCCGTGCGGGATCGTGGCCAGCTCGCGCGGCTCCGGCGCCTTCGAAAACATCTCCCGCGTAAGATCCGCCAGTTCGGGATCATCAATGGCTGCGATAAAAAGCTTCGGCACGCCGGCAAGCGCGCTCAAATTTTTCGACAGCGGCGGATCGCCGCGGTACTTGTAGTTCAGCCAGCCGAAGCTGAACTGCGCCGCCCGTACCATGAAGGGAAACCCGCCCAGGCCCGATTTTTCCACGCCGACCTTCACCATCTCTTCGGGAAAGTCGTAGGCCGAATCCAGCACAATCGCGCGCACCCGGCGATCTTTCTCCGCTTCCCGCAGCGCGGCATACGCGCCCAGGTTGTATCCCCACAAGCCAAAGCTGTTGGCATCCACGTCCTTTCGTGCGGCCAGCGTGTCAATCGCCGCGCGCACCTCATCCGCCTCGCGGTATCCAAACGTGGTCACCCCGGCGTTTCCGCCATGCGCCGTAAAGTCGAATACGAACGTGTTGTATTGGTGGTCCTGCAGTGCGGAAACCAGTGTCAGCAGCTCGCCCCGGCTCGATTCATATCCGTGGCACAGCACGATGGTCGGCGCGCCCTTCAGCCCGGGAAAAAACCACCCTTCGCGCGTGCCCGGACCCGGCACGGTAAATTCCACCGCGTCCGGCCGCCCGGGAAAGCTCAGCATGCTGATTTCGCTGGTGGTCCTCTGGGGTTTCACGATGCGGTAGAGGAGCAAACCCGCAATCGCCCCGATCGCCAGCAGGCCAAAAAACGCCAGCGCCACCACGACCGTCAAAAGCTTCATGTACCAGCGCGTTGGGTAGCGGAGTTGGTAAAAGATCGACATGCAGTGTCTGCGCGAAATGCTCCGGCGGCCTGCGGCTCCGTTCTATCCCTCACAAGGCAAACGTGTTGATTTGCATCCTAGCACATCTCTATTCGCGCCCATTGGAAAGCACCGCGTCTTTGTGCCCGAATTGTATCGTCTTTAGCCTCGCCGCGTCGCGGTCCTGCCTCTGAATCGGCTATGATAGTCTCCATGGCCGGGGGTCGCGCAGTTTTCCACTCATCCATGAACATCGTCGATCTGCGCCAGACCACGGTTCGTCAGTTGGAACCCCTGCTCGATGAAGAGGCGCGCCACTGGCGCGAAGAGCTCCACTGGGACTATCGCGGCGCCCTGGAGCTCATCAAGCGCTTCCTGGAAGCTCGCGCGCTTGCGGGTTGCGTGGCGTTCGACAGCGGCGTCGCCGCGGGATATTGCTTCTACGTTCTCGAAGAGCAAAAGGGCCTCATCGGCGGCCTATACGTCTCGCCGCAGTACGACCAAGCGGCCGTCGGCCGCCGCGTCCTAGAAGAGACGCTTTTCGGCATGCGCGCCCTTCCGCACCTCACTCGCATCGAAGCGCAGCTCATGCCCTTCGGCGGCCCCCTGGATGAACCGCTTAAGGAGAACGGCTTTCGCCTCCACACCCGCCAATTCATGTTGCTCGATTTGCAGCTTTCGGGAGAGCCAAGCCCGGGCGCTTCGGCCGGAATGCGGCTGGACCGCTGGCACGACCGCTACTTCGATCCTTGCGCCAAGCTCATCTATCTTTCCTACGCCAATCACGTGGATGGCGAGATCAACGACCAATATCGCAGCCGCTCCGGCGCGCTGCGCTTCTTGAAGAACATTATCCTGCTTCCGGGCTGCGGCCAGTTTGTGCCGAGCGCCTCGTTCCTCCTGCGCCAGGCCGGCGGCGACGAGCTCATCGGCGCGGTCTTGACCAGCGAGGTTTCTCCGGGCGTGGGCCACACCACGCAGATTTGCGTCCTCCCCGGCTACCAGGGCCACGGCCTCGGCCGCATGCTCATGAACACCGCCATCGACACGCTGCGTTCCATGAAATTCAAGGAACTGACGCTTACAGTCACCGCCGACAACAAAACCGCCGTCCAGCTTTACGAAAAACTCGGCTTTCGCACCATCAAATCCTTCACCGCCGGCGTCTGGCCCCGCTGAAAACTTCCAGACCTTCTTGAAATACCTTCCCTGACTGTCATTCCGAGCGGAGCGGCCGGCTTTTTCCTTTGTTCGCGCCGCGCGAACGCCGGCCGCGCAGCCGAGGAATCTCAGCTTGAACGCCCTTCAGGGACCCCTTCACCGAGGGGCCAGAGCCAGGCAGCGCCGCGGACCCCGCTGGAGTCGCCATGTTTCGCGGGCAGGACGGGGGTGGCGGCTTCTCGGCCGAAAACGAACGGGGTGATGCGCCGTGGAAGGTTTGCATACAGGCGCGGGACTTGGGAGACGCCTCCGCCGAGCACAATCACATCGGGGTCGAGCATGTTGATGATTTGCGCGAGGCCGCGCGCGAGCCGGTCCTCATAGCGCTCCAGGGCGGCAACGGCAGCGGGTTCGTCGGCCGCGCGGGCTACAATCTCGGGGGCATCAAGAGTGAGATTCGTGGCGCGAGCGTAATCCGCGGAAAGGCCGGTGCCAGAGATCCACGTTTCGAGACACCCGCGTTGACCGCAGTAGCACTCGGGGCCGGGGTATTCGCTGGCGTTTGCCCAGGGGAGAGGATTGTGGCCCCATTCGCCCGCGACACCGTTCATCCCCGTGTGCGCGCGGCCATCGAGCGCGATTCCACCCCCGCACCCGGTGCCCAGGATTGCCGCAAAGACCACGTGCTTGCCGGCCCCTGCGCCGTCGGTCGCTTCGGAAACGGCGAGACAGTTCGCGTCGTTTGCGCAACGCACCTCGCGCTTCAGAGCATTGCTGAGGTCGCGATCGA
>WNFS01006511.1_pt1 | contig 13256 bp, 6 predicted proteins | sample 5400141 | NCBI WGS metagenome assembly WNFS01 (sample SAMN13153358, study PRJNA577476) | soil metagenome | isolation source: 60 cm saprolite under Madrone tree | place: USA:California | collected 2016-06-14
AGGAATGTCAACGGGCCGTAGTTCTGAAGTTCGGTTTATTTGGGCGTGCTGTCCGTTGGGGCGGCGGCGAAGACTTCTTGAAGCAGGGCGACAACATCGGAAATACGGAATGGTTTCTGTAAGTGGCGAGGGTCGCTGGGGCCTGCTGACGGTTCCGAGGATTCGACCAGCGCTCCTGTCATGTAGATCAGAGCTGGTTTGCGCTCTCCAGCGGCAGCGATGAGGCGCTCAGCGGCTAACTTGCCGCTGACATGGTTGCCATCTTGCGAGAGATTCAAATCGCAGAGGATGGCGTCATGCGGGCGCTTGGCGACCAAAGCCAATGCTTCTTCCAAGGTGCCGGCGCAGTCCACGAGCAGGTCGCGAGCGGTTAGGCCTTCAAAGAGCAGGCTGCGGAGACTTTCTTCATCGTCCAGCACGAGGATGGAACGACCTTCTAACAGGTTCAGATTCGGCACCGGAGCCGTTCCTGTTCCTGCAGGATTAGAGGAAGGCGATGGGCTAAAGTCCTGGCCCACGGCGACGGGGAGATAGACGGTGAAGGCCGAGCCGCCTGCGGGGAGGGCCTCTGCTTCGATTGTGCCGCCGTGTTCGCGAACGATGGACAGGCAGATGCTGAGGCCGAGGCCGGTCCCACCGCCGGGACGCTTGGTGGTGTAAAAGGGATCGAAGAGGCGCGGGACGGAATCGGGGCGAATGCCAATGCCGTCATCCTGGAAGGTAACGGAGATACGAGGACCGACACGAGCAAAGCGGATTTGGATACGGCCCGATTCGCGGACTTCCAGGATGGCCTGCTCGGCGTTGGTGACCAGATTGAGAAAGACCTGGATGAGCTGATTGGCGTCGGCAATGACCCCGGGAAAGTCGGGCTGAGGACGGAAATCCACTTCGACATTGTTTCTGCGGAGCGAGTGCTCGTGCAGCTGGAGGGTGCGATCGATAATGCTGTTGAGATCGACGGGTTTTTTCTGGGGCGAAGCAGGGCGGGAGAATTCCAGCAGATTTTGAACGATGCGGGCGGCGCGACGAGCTTGACGATGCGTGATTTCGAGCTGGCGCTTGGTGGCGTCCTCGTCGGAATGGCCCTCACGCAGCAATTCCGTAACGCCCAGGATAGCGGTGAGGGGATTGTTGAGCTCGTGGGCGACACCGGCGAGCATCTGGCCCATGGCGGCTAGCTTTTCTGCCTGGATGAGCTGCTCCTCGAGGCGCTTGAGTTCGGTGACGTCGCGGCCTGAAAGGACCACGCCTTCGATTTTCCCGGTTTCGTCAGCGAGGGGGCTGAAATTGAAACGTATGCGGCGCCAGTCGCCGCGTTTGTGACGCACGCGAATTTCGAGAGAGGCAAACGTCTGGCGTCCCTCGAGAATATCGGCGAAGAGCGCGAGCAGGATGGGAAGATCTTCGGCATGAGTGCGGCCGCCAAGCTGCATATTTGCGGTTTCGGCGAGCTCATAACCGAGAACTTCCTGACAGCGCGGGCTGATGAAAGTGTAATGCAAAGTGGAATCGACGACGAGGATCAGATCGGGGAAGTTGTCGACGAGGCGGCGGGCGAATTCCTGTTCCTTGTGGAGCTGGCGCTCCATTTGGCGGCGGGCGGTGACGTCCAGGATGGAGCCCTGATAGCGAATGACGCGGCCGGAGGTGTCGCGAACGGCGGTGGCGGTGTTTAGACAAACGATCGGTGAGCCATCCTTGCGCAGCAGATTGATTTCACGGGCCTGGGGCGCGGGCTGGCGCTCGACTTCTTCGATAAGAGACTTTCGTTCGGCACGATCGGTGAGAATATCCGGGACGCTTTTTGAGAGCAGGTCCTCCTTGGAATCGTAGCCGAGGATGCGGACGAGAGCTGGATTGGCGTCCAGGATAGTGCCGTCGCAAGTGGCGATGTAGATGCCTTCCTGAAGAGTCTCGAAGAGCTCGGTGAAGCGGGCTTCATTTTTGCGGAGGGCGGTGATGTCGCGGCCGAGAACGGTGAGGCCGTGGACTTCATTGTCGCGACTCATGGCGTGCGCGACGCAATCGTAATAGCAGATGGAGTTCTGCTTCTTGAGACGGACCTGGATGATGCCGGACCAATGGCGGCGTTCGAGAAAGCGCGGCAGGGTGCGGCGGATCAGTTCGGCGCCATCGCCGCCACCTTCCTCGAGGAAATCGCTGACCGGGCGGCCGATAATTTGCTGGTAGCTGGCGCCGACGAGGTCCGCGAAGCTGCGATTCACGGCGCGAATTTCGCCGTCCAGCGAGAGGGCGATGAGAATGTCGTCGAAGGAATCGATGAGGTCGCGATAGCCCTGCTGGGAACGGGAGATGACGGAGAAGAGCTGATCAATTTGCTTTTCACTTGGGGGCGCGGCATCGCGATGCTCAAGGCCGTGGACAAGACCGCGCAGCTCGGAGATTTCACGGTTGCGTTTCCAGGCGTAGGCGATGAAGAGAGCCACGACGAAAAACAGAAGCGGCAGCAGAGGCTCGTAGCGTAGCGCAAGAGACTTGATGCTGCTCCAGGAGACAATGGCAAAGCCGATGGAAATCACGACCAGAAGGAAAAAGGTCAGGAACCAGAGCTCTCGCTGGCGTTTGTCGAATTGATCGAGTCGCGAGGAGATGGTGGGGCGATTTGCCGCGGCTGACGGAGATTCCTTCGCCGAATTTGACAGAGACTCGTCGTGTCTTGGCATGAGGATACGGGCGGCACCTGACGAACGGGTCAGGGAACCATCCAAAGCTGCTCAAATCATTGTAGAAACCGCGCGCGAACTCGGCAATGAAAGGCGGCGCGCGAAGTGCCTGAACGGTACCTGTATAAATTGCTTAAAACAAAGCGTCCCGGGGTGAACCGGGACGCTTTGCTAGTTTAACGCTGTTGGTGGCGGGAAAACCCGCCGTTGAAACCGGTCTAGCCTTCGGTCGCGGCGTCGGCTTCGGTGTCCTTTTGGAGGAAGTCGAGTGCCGCGGCTTCTTCCGCAGTGAGCTCGGCGGCTTCCGGAATTTCCTCGATGGGAGCGGGGGCGGGCATTTCCGTCAGCAACTGAATGCTGCGGTAGTGCTCGAGGCCCGTGCCAGCGGGAATGAGGCGGCCCATGATGACGTTTTCCTTGAGGCCGCGGAGGTAGTCCACCTTGCCGGCGACTGCGGCTTCGGTGAGCACGCGCGTGGTCTCCTGGAAGCTCGCGGCCGAGATGAACGAGTCGGTCGAGAGCGACGCCTTGGTGATGCCGAGGAGCAACGGACGCCCGGTTGCAGGACGGCCACCGTCGGCGATAACGCGGTCGTTTTCCTCGCGGAAGCGGAACTTGTCCACCTGCTCTTCGAGGAGGAACTGCGTGTCACCTACATCTTCGACCTTGACCCAACGCATCATCTGGCGCGAGATGGTCTCGATATGCTTGTCGTTGATGTTGACGCCCTGGAGGCGGTAGACCTCTTGAATGGCGTTGACCAAGTAGGCTTGGGTGAACTTTTCACCGAGGACGGCGAGCAAGTCGTGCAAGTTTAGCGGGCCATCGATGAGAGCCTCGCCGGCTTTGACGTGATCGCCTTCCTGAACGTTGATGTGCACGCCGCGCGGGATGGAGTATTCCTTGGTGGTCTTGCCATCTTCGCTTTCGACGTAGACCTTGCGCATGCCCTTGGCGATATCGCCGTAACGAACCACGCCGTCGACTTCGCTGATGACGGCGGGATCCTTGGGCTTGCGGGTTTCAAAGAGTTCGACAACGCGCGGGAGACCACCGGTGATGTCCTTGGTCTTGGTGGTTTCACGCGGGATTTTCGCGAGCACGTCGCCAGCTTGCACTTCGTCGCCATCCTTTACCATCAAGTGAGCGCGAGAAGGCATGAGGTACTTTTTGCGAACCTTGCCCGAAGAGTCCCGGACAAGAATCGCAGGCTGATGCTTCTCATCGCCGGGGGGCAGAGTGACGACGTCCTGCGAGAGGCCGGTCACTTCGTCCACTTGCTCTTCGATGGTCACGCCGGTCTTCAGGTCGTCAAACCTGATAGAGCCCGCGGTTTCGGTAAGGATTGAGAACGTGAACGGATCCCATTCCGCGAGAATCTGGCCGTGGGTGACATGTTCGCCGTCCACAACGCGAAGGCGCGCACCGTAAACGACGTGGTAGCGCTCCTTCTCGCGGTCCTTTTCGTCGACGATGGCGATGAGGCCGGAACGATTCATGGCGATGGAAGTGCCGCCGCGGCCCTCGACGAACTTGAGGTCCACGAACTTGACGACGCCATTGTTGCGCGCTTCGAGCGTGGAACGCTCGGAAACGCGGGTGGCGGTTCCCCCGATGTGGAACGTACGCATGGTCAGCTGAGTGCCGGGCTCGCCGATGGACTGCGCGGCGATCACGCCGACGGCTTCGCCAAGCTCAACCATGCGCCCGGAGGCGAGGTTGCGGCCGTAGCAGAGAGCGCAAACTCCGCGGCGAGATTCGCAGGTGAGCACGGAGCGGATGCGCACGCGCTCGATACCAGCGGCCTGCACCTGGTTGGCGAGGTCTTCGGTGATTTCCTGGTTGACGTCGACGATGATCGAGCCTTCGAAGTCCTTGATCTTGTCGAGAGAGACGCGGCCGACGATGCGGTCGCGCAGCGGCTCGACTTCGACGCCGGCTTCGATGATGGGTTCGACGAAGATGCCGTCGGTGGTGCCGCAATCGCGCTCGTTGATAATTACGTCTTGAGCGACGTCGACGAGGCGGCGAGTGAGGTAGCCGGAATCGGCGGTCTTGAGCGCCGTATCGGCCAAGCCTTTGCGCGCGCCGTGCGTCGAGATGAAGTACTGCAGCACGGTGAGGCCTTCGCGGAAGTTGGAGGTGATGGGCGTTTCGATGACTTCGCCCGAAGGCTTGGCCATCAAACCGCGCATGCCGGAAAGCTGCCGGATCTGCTGTTTCGAACCGCGGGCCCCGGAGTCCGCCATGACGTAGACGGGGTTGATGTTGCCCTCTTTGTCCTGGTTCTCGAGAGCTTTGAACATTTCGTCAGCGACTTTTTCGGTGACGTCGCCCCAGATGGCGATGACTTTGTTGTAGCGCTCGCCGTTGGTGATGGCGCCGTCGAGGTATTGCTGCTGGACCTTGACGACTTCCTTTTCGGCGTTTTCGACCAGCTTGTACTTGTCGCTGGGGATGAGCATGTCGTCGATGCCGATGGAGATGCCGGACTTCGTGGCGTATGTGAAGCCGAGCTCCTTGAGGTGATCCAGCAGGACGACCGTGTCCGCGAGGCCGTAGCGCAAGTAAGCGTAATAGACGAGCTGCTGAACGCCCTTCTTCTTGAGAAGGCCGTTCACGTAGGGGAACTTCGCCGGCAAGTGCGAGTTGAAAATGACGCGGCCGACGGTGGTTTGGATGAACTGACGCTCCATCTTGACGGGCTCGGTGTGTGGCACGTCTTGATCGTCGTAGGCGGTGGTGAGGTCAATCACTTCGCCACTGTAGCGGAGGCGGATCGGAGTGAGCAGCTCGACTTCACCGGCTTCGAGAGCGAGGACGACTTCATCCGACTGACCGAAGACGCGGCCTTCGCCCTTGGCGCCGGGCTTGGACTTGGTCAGGTAATAGATGCCCAGGACCATGTCCTGCGACGGAACGGCCAGAGGCAGACCGTGGGCGGGCGACAGGATGTTGCGCGAGCTGAGCATGAGCACAGACGCTTCGACCTGGGATTCCGGCGAGAGCGGGATGTGCACGGCCATCTGGTCGCCGTCAAAGTCCGCGTTGAACGCGGTGCAGACGAGCGGGTGAATACGGATAGCTTTGCCTTCGACAAGGACCGGCTCGAACGCCTGGATGCCGAGGCGGTGAAGCGTCGGAGCACGGTTGAGAAGGACGGGATGCTCGCGGATAACGTCCTCGAGAATGTCCCAAACGACCGGCTCTTGCTGCTCGACCATTTCCTTGGCTTGCTTGATGGTGGTGCAGTGGCCTTGCGCTTCGAGCTTGTGATAGATGAAAGGCTTGAAAAGCTCGAGCGCCATTTTCTTGGGCAGACCGCACTGGTTGAGCTTCAGTTCCGGGCCAACAACGATGACGGAGCGGCCGGAATAGTCCACGCGCTTGCCGAGAAGGTTCTGGCGGAAGCGGCCCTGCTTGCCCTTAAGCGTATCGCTGAGGGACTTGAGCGGGCGGTTGTTGGTGCCACGCAGAACGCGGCCGCGGCGGCCGTTGTCGAAGAGCGCGTCAACGGCTTCCTGGAGCATGCGCTTTTCGTTGCGCACGATAACGTCGGGGGCGCGAAGCTCCATCAGCTTTTTGAGGCGGTTGTTGCGGTTGATGACGCGGCGATAGAGATCGTTGAGATCGGATGTGGCGAAGCGGCCGCCGTCCAAAGGCACAAGCGGGCGCAGCTCCGGCGGAAGAACGGGAATCACATCGAGAATCATCCACTCGGGCTTGTTGCCGCTCTTGCGGAAGGCTTCGAGCACTTTCAGGCGCTTGGCGAACTTGATGCGCTTCTGAAGCGAAGGATCGGCCTTCATCTTCTCGCGAAGTTCTTCGGAGAGCTTATCCACTTCGACGCGGCGGAGAAGTTCCTTGATAGCTTCTGCGCCCATCTTGGCTGTGAACTGGCCGGGATATTCCTTCTGAAGTTCGCGGTATTTGTCTTCGAGCAGGACTTCGCGTTCGCGCAGAACGGCGACTTCGCCGACATCGACGACCACGAAGGCTTCGAAGTACAGAATGCGTTCGAGGTCGCGCATGGAGATGTCCAGCAAGTAGCCGATGCGGCTGGGCAGGCCCTTGAAGAACCAGACGTGCGAGCAGGGCGATGCCAGCTCGATGTGGCCGAGGCGCTCGCGGCGGACTTTGCTGAGAGTGACTTCGACGCCGCACTTATCGCAGATGACGCCGCGATGCTTCATGCGCTTGTATTTGCCGCAGAGGCATTCCCAATCGGTGACGGGGCCAAAAATCTTGGCGCAGAAAAGGCCGTCGCGCTCGGGTTTGAAGGTGCGGTAGTTGATGGTCTCCGGCTTGGTGACTTCACCGTGGGACCAGGAGCGGATTTTTTCGGGACTCGCCAAGCTGATGCGAATCGAATCGAAATCGGCGATCAGACTGGCGCGATCATAGGGGCTGCTGCGATACAAGGTTGTTTCCTCCCTCCCTGGCTTTCGCCGGGGACGCGATTCGGTGTTTTGCACCGGACCGGCTGAGAACCCAAAAACCAAAACCTACTAACTCTTGAAATGTTGCTCGAAAGGGGCACGATGAATCGTGCCCCCACAAGCATGATTCTTGCTAATCGGCTGCCTTTTCTGTTGGCGGCTTTTGGCGCTTCATTAGCTCGACATCCAAGCAGAGCGACTGCAGCTCGCGGACCAGAACGTTGAACGACTCCGGCACGCCGGGTTCGATGCCCGGCTCGCCTTTGACGATGGCCTCGTAGATTTTCGCACGGCCATAAACGTCGTCGGACTTTGCCGTGAGCAACTCTTGCAGGATGTGCGCGGCACCATAGGCCTCGAGCGCCCAGACTTCCATTTCGCCGAAGCGCTGTCCGCCGAACTGCGCTTTACCACCGAGCGGCTGCTGGGTGATGAGCGAGTACGGACCGATGGACCGAGCGTGAATCTTGTCGTCGACGAGATGCGAAAGTTTGAGCATGTAGATGTAGCCGACCGTGACCGGCTGATCGAACTGGTCGCCGCTCATGCCGTCGAAGAGATTGATCTTGCCGGCGTGCGGCAAGCCAGCGACTTCGAGCAAGTGGCGGATTTCCGGTTCGCGCGCGCCGTCAAAAACCGGCGTTGCGAAGGGAATGCCGTCCTTGAAGCCTTCGGCGTAGTCGAGCAATTCGTCGTCGCTGAGCTTCGACAGCGTTTTCCAAACGGTCGTCTCGGTGAAGACTTCGCGGAACCAGCGGCGCAAAGCTTCGGCCTTGACTTCCTTGCTCAGCAAACGCTTGAGGCTGTTGCCCAGTTCCTTGGAAGCCCAGCCAAGGTGCGTCTCGAGAACCTGCCCGACGTTCATACGCGAAGGAACGCCGAGGGGATTGAGAACGATCTCGACCGGCGTGCCATCGGGAAGGTACGGCATGTCTTCCTGCGGAACGATGCGGGCGATGACGCCCTTGTTGCCGTGGCGTCCGGCCATTTTGTCGCCAATGGAGAGCTTGCGCTTCATGGCGATATAGACCTTGACCAACTTGATGACGCCGGGAGGCAGCTCGTCACCCTTCTTGAGCTTTTCCTTGCGCTCCTCGGTGATCTTGCGGAGGACGTCAATCTGGCGCGAGGTCATCTCCTCGATCTCTTCGATTTTCTCGATGAGGAGAGGATCCTTTTCGTTGAGCTTGAGGCGCTTGAGATTGCGCGTGGAGATCTTTTCGATCAGGTCGCGCGTCAGTTCCGTGCCCTTGGTCAACAGGCGCTTGTTGGTCTTTTCGTCGTGCAAGTCGGCCTGGAGAATTTTTCCGCCGAGCAAATCCGAGAGGCGCTTGAGGCGCTCATCCGTGAGGATGCGGATTTCGTCAGCGAGGTTTTTCTCCAGCTTGAAGACTTGCGTGGCTTCGATGGCCTTGTGGCGTTCGTCTTTTTCTCCGCCCTTGCGGGTGAAGATCTTGACGTCCACGATGGTGCCCTCGATGCCTGGAGGGCAGTAGAGAGAAGCGTCGCGAACATCGCCGGCCTTTTCGCCGAAGATGGCGCGCAGGAGTTTTTCTTCCGGCGTGAGCGTGGTCTCGCCCTTGGGCGTGACCTTGCCGACAAGAATGTCGCCTGGCTTGATGACCGCGCCAATGCGAATGACGCCGCTTTCATCCAGGTTGCGAAGGAAAGACTCGCTGATGTTGGGAATGTCGCGAGTGACTTCTTCGGGACCGAGCTTGGTGTCGCGCGCCTCGATTTCGTATTCCTCGATGTGAATTGAGGTGTAGTAATCGTCCTTCACCAGCTTTTCGCTGACGAGGATGGCGTCTTCAAAGTTGTAACCGCGCCAGGGCAGGAAGGCCACTAGCAGAACTTGATCAGCTGATAGATGTCCGCGCCCACTTCGCGGCTAAGCACGCCGGAGTGATCGGATTCGACGCGCACGATAATGCGCTCCGAGTCGACCTGATCGACGATGCCTTCGCGCTTGCAAAGCACGACCGCCCCTGAATCGCGCGCAGTGACACGCTCCATGCCGGTGCCGACGAGCGGCGCTTCCCCGCGAATGAGCGGCACAGCCTGGCGCTGCATGTTGGAACCCATGAGCGCGCGGTTGGCGTCGTCGTTCTCGAGGAACGGGATGAGGCTGGCGGCCACGGAAACCAGCTGCTTCGGCGAAACGTCGACGTAATCGACTTCGTCGCGGCTCTTGAGCACGAAGTTGCCGGCCTGGCGGCAGTTGACGAGCTCTGTGGTGATCTTCAGGCGCTCATCGAGCGAAACGTTGGCCTGCGCCACGACGTACTTGTCTTCTTCCCAGGCAGACAGGTAGAAGCAGTACGGCTCGTAGACGACTTTGCGGCGCTTCAGCTCTTCGTTGAGCTCCTCGACTTTGTCTTTCTCGACGATTTCGCCGGCTTTGAATTCGCTATCGCCAGCGTTGACGATTTGGACATAGTCGATGATGCGCCCGCCCTTTACGCGGCGATATGGCGACTCGATGAAACCGTAGTCGTTGATGCGCGCAAAGCAGGAAAGCGAGCTGATCAGGCCGATGTTCGGACCCTCCGGCGTTTCGATGGGGCAAATGCGGCCGTAGTGCGTCGGGTGAACGTCGCGCACTTCGAATCCCGCGCGTTCACGCGAGAGACCGCCGGGCCCGAGAGCCGAAAGACGGCGCTTGTGCGTGATTTCGCTGAGCGGATTGGTCTGGTCCATGAACTGGCTGAGCTGCGAAGATCCGAAAAATTCGCGGATCGCCGCCATGACTGGCTTGGCGTTGACCAGGTCGTGCGGCATGGCCGTGGACATTTCCTGGTACACGCTCATCTTTTCCTTGATGGCGCGTTCCATGCGGACGAGGCCGATGCGGAACTGGTTTTCGAGCAGCTCACCGACCGCGCGGACGCGGCGGTTGCCGAGATGGTCGATGTCGTCGACGACGCCGATGTTCTTGCGCAGCTTGAAGAGATACTTGATCGCCGAGACGAAATCCGGGGAATCGAGTGTGCGGTTATCAAGCGGAGTGTCGAGCCCCATCTTGATGTTGAACTTCAGGCGGCCGACGCGGCTGAAATCGTACTTGCGCGGATCGAAGAACATGCCGCGGAAGAGATTGGTGGCCGTTTCAAGCGTCGGAGGGTCGCCGGGACGCAGCTTGCGGTAGATTTCGATCAGCGCTTCCTTCGAAGAGCGGATGGCGTCCTTATCGAGCGTGCGCGACAGCACCAGGCCGATGTCGTCGCGCTCCGGGAAGAAGACGTCGACTTCGGTGATGCCGCCCTCGGCAAAAGCCTGCCAGAGTTCGGGCGTCAGAGGCTTGTTGGCTTCCAGCAAAACTTCACCGGTCTGGCGGTTGACCACGTCGGCGACGCTGTAGGCGCCTTCGAGGTCCACCAATGCCGCGCGGACCTGCGAGATCTTGGCCTTGATGAGTTCCTTGAAGAGATTTTCTGTGATGCGCCTGTGCGCGCCGACGATTACCTCCTCGGAGCGCGGGTTGCGGATTTCGTGAGCCAGCTTGCGGTCCACGATGCCCGGCGAAACGTTCCAGAAAAGATCCTTGTCGCGGAGCGAGATGCGCTCGACTTGATAGAACGTGCGCAAGATTTCTTCATTGGACTTCATTCCCAGCGCGCGCAGGAAGATGGAGCCGAGGAATTTGCGCTTGCGGTCGATGCGCACGTAGAGAATGTTTTTGGTGTCGTATTCGAATTCGACCCACGACCCGCGATAAGGAATGATCTTGCCGAGGAAGTAGGTGCGGTTGTTGGCGCTCTCGAAGAAGACTCCCGGAGAGCGATGCAACTGGCTGACGATGACGCGCTCAGTGCCGTTGATGATGAACGTGCCGTTCTCGGTCATCAGTGGAATATCGCCGTAGAAAACTTCCTGCTCCTTGATGTCGCGAATGGTCTTGGCGCCGGTGTCGGGATCCTTGTCGTAAATGGTGAGACGGATAGTGACTTTCAGCGGCGCGGAATACGTCATGCCGCGCTCCTGGCACTCGTTCACGTCGTACTTCAGCTGCATGGCGACCGGATCGCCGCACTTGTTGCAGAACGTCGGCGTGTTCTTGTTAAATGTGCCGCACTTGTGGCAGATGACGTCGCCCGTCTGATATGGATTGGTGACAACGGACGCTCCGCAATTGCGGCAAGTGGCGCGCAGGTGATGCAGGCCTTTCAAGTTGCCGCACTTGCACTCCCAGTTGCCGATCGAGTAGTCCACGAACTCAAGCTGCGACATCTCGCGGAAATCCTTGATCGGAAACACAGACGTGAACACGGACTGCAGTCCGCCGTCATCGCGCTCGCTCGGCAGGAGGTCCATCTGCAGAAAACGCTGATAGGACTTCATCTGGACTTCGATCAGGTTTGGAATCTGAATCGTGCCCTGGATTTTCGCGAAATCGAGACGCTCGCGTTCCCTGACGTGCTGGTGACTGTTTGACATTGCTTGGTCTACCTCTTCCCTTTCGGGCTTATCCCCTTCGGGCAAATTGCGGGAATTCCGGAGAACTTCATGCAAACTGTGTGGCGCGCTTCGCGCCCGAAGTCAGCGCGCACACCGCTGCATGGGGTCCAAAAAGGACCAGCGGAGTTGTGAAAATAACCAGCCTCAACTTGCGTACTTGATTCCTTTGGCGCGGCGTATCACGCTTGCTCCCGCACGTAAACCGGCCGATGCAAGCAGCTGCGCCCCCTCTCGAAGCTCGTACAACAAATAACTACTTGATTTCGACCTTGGCGCCAGCGTCCTCGAACTTCTTCTTGATGGTCGCGGCTTCTTCCTTGTTGACGCCTTCCTTGACGGTCTTGGGAGCGCCGTCGACGAGGTCCTTGGCTTCTTTCAAGCCGAGGCTCGTGACTTCGCGAACCGCCTTGATGACGTTGATTTTGTTGCCGCCGACGTCCGTGAGAACGACCGCAAATTCAGTCTTCTCTTCCGCCGGTGCCGCGCCGCCTGCCGCTCCACCGCCGCCGCCCGCCACGACCGTAGCCGCAGCCGCGGAGACGCCGAAGGTTTCTTCCATCTTTTTCACGAGGTCAGATGCTTCCAGCAGCGTCAGCCCCTTGATTTCTTCCAGGATCGTATCCACTTTCGACATGACTTTTGCTTCTCCTCTCAAAATTAAAAGTAAACTTATTGGGCCGCTTCAGGGCTTGCTGCAGGCACAGGAGCCGGCTCGGAACTGCTAGCCCCGCCGGACCCAAACTTGTTGGCTTTGATCGCTTCGCTAACGGTGACCGCGAGGTTGCGCGGCAGTGCATTCAGCGCCATGGCGATGCGCTGCGCCGGAGCGTTCAGCAGGAACATGATCTTGCTGAGCAACTCTTCCTTCGATGGCAGATTCGCGAGTTGCTGAATCTCGGCGATGGAGATGACGCGGCCTTCGACGACTCCGGACTTGAATTGAAACGCCGGAACTTCCTTGGCCACTTTGGTGAGCGCTTTGGCGAGCGCGACTGCGTCGGTCTGCGTAAAGGCGATGGAATTCGTGCCGCTCAGATTCTTGAGCAAATTCTCCGCGGGTGTGCCGGCTCCGGCGCGTTCCGCAAGCGTGTTCTTCACGACCTGGTACTTGCCGCCCGCGGCCTGCACGGCGCGGCGGAGCTTGGTGTCGGCTTCGACGGTGATGCCCTGGAAGGTCGTGAGAATCACGGTCGAGACCTTGGCCAGTTCCAGCTTCAGTTTGTCTAGGTCTTGCTGTTTTTCGCTGCGCTTTTTCATGATCCCGTTTCCTTAAATCCCTCGCTTAGGCTGCCGCTGCCAGTGTTTCCGATTCGACCAGGTCGATCGGAATACCCGGACCCATTGTTGAGGTCAGCGTGATCTTCTTTACGTACTTGCCCTTGGCTGCCGCGGGCTTGGCTTTGATCACCGCTCCAATGACTGCGTGAGCGTTTTCCGCGAGGTGAGCGGCGTCAAACTGGATTTTGCCAATGGCGCAGTGGACGATTCCGGCTTTGTCTACGCGAAACTCGACTTTGCCGGCTTTGGTCTCCTTGATCGCTTTCGCGACTTCGAAAGTGACAGTGCCCGTCTTCGGGTTTGGCATCAAGCCACGAGGTCCCAGAACTTTCCCCAGCTTTCCTGCGGACTTCATCATGTCCGGCGTGGCGATTACGGCGTCGTAATCGGTCCA
>WNFS01002774.1_pt1 | contig 13249 bp, 20 predicted proteins | sample 5400141 | NCBI WGS metagenome assembly WNFS01 (sample SAMN13153358, study PRJNA577476) | soil metagenome | isolation source: 60 cm saprolite under Madrone tree | place: USA:California | collected 2016-06-14
TGTCCGCGGCGTTGCCGTCGGCCGCTGTCGCGGCCTGAACAAGGCAGGCGGCGTGACAAACCAAGTCACGCCCCACCCAATCCATCACCGAGCTTGGCCTATGTCCATTCGCCACGATAATCTGGACAGGCTCCTAGGCGACCGCGACCCGGACCCCTTTGCCCTGGAGGTCCGGCCCCGCCTCCCCGCCCCGGAACACTCGATTAAATCAGGTTATCGCGAAGCCGAAAGTGGCCTCCATCCGAATGTTGCGGCAGTGTGGCAAACTGGACACAGGCGGCTACAGCGGTCGCTAAAATGCTCTCTCCCTGCTCAAGCTAAAGTAGAGTGCCGGGGTTGGCAGGAGGAGCGTTCCGAAATCTATGTGCCGCGCCCGGCTCATTGCGGTCAACGATGACGAGGAACCGAGCTATACCGTCCGATGCGAAGCTCGGGCGTGCCGATCCGCTCGAAGCCTGGTGGGAGATCAGGAAGGGAAGCGAAACGCCTCCGGCCGCGGCGTGATGCCGGCGGCGCGGTCATCGGGCTGCAGTGCCATCGTCCCCATCACCGGACGATGCAACCATGACGGATAACTTGCGACCGCGCGTGAATCGCAGTTAAATTTACAACGCAAGGGGCCGCGACCAAGGCTATTCACGATCAGTTTCAAAGAGGTTTTTTGATCGGCGGCATCCAAGTGTAACGCGTAGGGGGCTGAATCGTGCGAGTTCTCCTCATCGCCACCATTCTGGCCGCGCTATCAGTGCCAGCCCGTAGCGAATGCCTTTCATCGGCGAGCGCTGTCTGGGCCGTGCATCCTGGATCACATCCGAACTGGAGGCTCCGGATGCCAAGCCACGTCGGCGAGAAATGTTGGTACGCCAAAATTCAACCAACCTCCCAGCGCCGCAGGTTCAAGAGAGGCGGGTTCAAGATTCTCCGCGCAGAACGGAGTCTGACTCGCGAGCGGATGGTCAGACAAAACGGGTGAGTAGGGAAGTGAAGCCGTCAACGACCGATCAACCCAACGAAACGGCCCGATCAGAGTCTCAAGAGACCTCGCCTCCCCAGCAGCGTGGACCACCGAGGATCGCTGGCAAGAAAGTTTGAAAGAGTGGGCAAATCATAGCTAGGCCATCCGGCGACGGATGTAAGTTACACACAAGACTAGCAGCTTAATTGTAAACCGTGCGAAAGGTTCCCCCATGTTTTTAGCTTGCTTCTCGCGGTACCGCTGCCGGTAAGCGGCCTTCAGCGCGAGTCGGCGCTTCCGAGTCGGGCCAAGAGCGGCCATGAGGCGGGGCCAAGGGACCGCGGGGTCCGACTGCTGAGGGCAAATGGCGCTGAAGGCACCAGTGGCCGCGGTCCGAGCAACATCGTATGGTCTTGAGACGCGCCGGTGAGGGTGGTCGATGCCAAAGATCGATATCGAAGCGGCTCCTATTGGTCTTGGCGGTACTTACCCACTTCCCTTGGACAAGCCGTGTAAAGGCCTCCGCCGTTGGAAACTAGGCGCCGCCAGCGGCCTCACCGGTTCGGTGTGAATCTCACGCGCCTACCGTCCGGGCAAGAACCAGCCAGCGCCTCTGGCACACCGCTAAAGACGAATCCATTTGGTCGAGGGCGAAATGGTGCTGGTCAGTAACCTTGGCGAACAAGTGCTGGCGCCGGAGATCGTGCTGGCTTTTGCGGCCGGTGTGCCCGACGGGCCTCATATCCAGAACCGGTCAAATCGAGAAGCGGTGCCGCTTGAGATCGGTTCGAGCCGGCCGGCAGAGGACGCTTGCTATCCGGACAACGGCGTCACCGTCGAGCCGGGCTTGAGGTTCGTCCGTTCCGCGATTGGCCCTCATTGACCGCCAGGGTCTCAGGCCGGAGTGTATCGAATGCGGTAGGGCGGCGCGAGGAAGTAGTGGCGGCGAAATTTCCGCTCCGGTGGAATCGCGACGAGATGCCTAATTCGCGAGAGACATGCGAAGGTACGCAGTGATTTAGGGCTTCGTTGATCAGGATACTGCGCATGACTGAAACACCACGTGAAAGGAAACGAAACCGCGTAGAGGTCCTTCAGAGTCTGACTTGCGGCGCGATGGGCTTGCTGGTGGCGTTTGACGTTATAAATATGCGCGTGCCGCTGTATTTCCTTGGCTAGGCGAGCGACCGTGTCGGAGATGTGTTTCATGTCGTCACAAGGCTTGTCAGACACACCTTGCCTGATGTCCTCGACCAGTTCCAGAGAAACGCTATTACGGTTTCCGACGCTCTCTATCTGGCCTTGACCGCGGTATTGATTCGTGTCGGCTTCGTTTTTCTGAGGAATACCTGGCGGGCGCTGGCGAAAGCGCGCCCCGGCCGCTGGGTGCCTCTGCCGCGTTTTGGCCGGCATCGAGCCGTTCTGACAGTATTGGCGCTCGGCGGCGGGATGGCGCCCGTCTGGCAATATGGCGATTTGTCGTGGCTCGCTGGCCAGTTGGTCCGCTCGCTTTGGCTCGTCGTAAAGGCGGCATATGGAAACCGGGATACTATCTGGCAGGCGGTTCAGGCAATCCATGAAAACAAGGAGACGATAGCGCAGGCCGTAAAAGGCATTGTGAGCGCAATTGCCACTTACGTGACACTGGAGGTTGCCAGGGTCGTGGTCGACTTTGCGCTCTCGATCATCCATTTTGCGTCGCCCGTTGTGTTGCCGGTCGCTCGATATGGCTATTCCGGTTACAAATACATGCGTTCGTGGCTTCCGCACGTCGAGCCTACGCGACGCCAAATTGATTGGCTGCACGGCGCCGGCAGTGTGGCTGCCGGGTCGCTCTTTGGTTTCACCAATCTATCTTTTCCCCAGATTCCAGATGGGCTGTGGGCGGCCTCGGTACCGGGGCTTATTCTTTTTGCCGGGCAGAGGCCCAATCTGATCCTCACGATCGGGCAGGTGGGCGGCCATATGAGCCGCTATCTGATCCATTATTTGCGCATCGCAACACAATACACGCGCGCCCATCCAAGAGGGGCTCTGGGTATCGCCGGTGGTGCTATCGTGGGCGGGGCGGCTATGGCTGGCGCATTTGATGCATCCAGTCCCCTGTCGGGCGTTGCCATCATATGGGGGACTCTCAAGGCTGGCTATTCGGCTGCCACGATCGCGTCGATCATTGCCGCAGTGCGCGGGTCCGTCAAAATCGTCGTGCACGTGAGACGAGCCGGTAGCGCCATCGCAACAGGCGCCAATGCGACGAGACAAACTATGGCCACGGCGCGCCGCTGGCTCACTGCATCTGCCGTAACTTGGCGAACGCAGCAAGAAGTCTTCCGCGCACGCGTGGTTGGGCCTCCGACGCAAGAAACACCCCGGGTTACCGTCCAATGCAGGTGAGTCGGCGTTGAATAGTTTGCTGGCTGGGCTTGGGATTCGATCCTGGTCAACAATCCAGCACTAGCCGTTGTCGCCTACGCCGATCGTCCGCCGTAGCGTCCTGGCATTGATCAAAATCGCAACGACGGCCTGTGTCATGCTGATCAAAGTGAGCATGAGAAACTCCGTGTTGTTGAAGATAGCGAGGGGCCTCACACCGGCTGCCCCAAGAGCGAAAAGCAGGACCTGAACACCTGCGATTGCGCCCATCAAGATGGCCTCGATCGTGTTGTCAACTCCAGGATGAGAGACCCTTAACTGCTCGGCCATTGCCATCATTGCGGCGCCGACCATGAGGACCTCAACCCAAGAGAGGTGGTACTCACCCCACTGCACCAAGATGGCCCTTGGATCCGCGAATATGAACTTTCCAGCTATGAAAAGAGCCAGGATATACAAGAAGCCGGGCGTGTATTTGAGCGGGCCAGTCCTCCGCTTACCCTGGAGATACGCAGCAGCAGTCGCAGAACTTGCGATTGCGCCATCAGAGGCATCGGTCCTTGCCATTGATTTTCTCTTTTCTGTCTGGAGCGGCGCGCAATTTCAGCGTGGCCGCAAATGCGCAATTCCGCGAGGAACCTACTTAGGTTAGGTATGTCTGTAAATCGCGTCCAACATTGACCCCCATCGATGCCATTGCAAGTCTTTGAATAAAAGAGGGTATTAAGCGAACAGGTAGGTCACGATTTGGACGCCGATCGAATCCGCCAAAAATCGCCAATTCTGTCGCTGTTCCAGCCATTTAGTGCTTGATTGGGATGGGGTCAAAGTTCGACACTATCCAGACGCGGACCGCTTCCGGCCAGTCGCCGATGAGGCGCCGATAGGTAATCCCCGATCGCGCCGTCGAGATCGCGGAGCAGATCATTGCTGACGTTGCTCAGCGTCAAATGTCAATTGTCGAAGGCCGCGACCAGCCGCCCCTCGGGAACCGCGACGGACCGCCCGGTGGCACAATCGTGATTGGCTCGGCGACAACCCGGGGCTCGACGCGGATATTTTCGCCGCTGTGCGGATCGGGCCAGCGTGCGATGTCGTCCGCCGCGAAGAGTCCGCGTACGCTCGTTTCGAGATAGGCGTTCGCGACCACCTCCGCGATCGAACGTGAGGCCGTTCTCGGCAAGTTCGGTCCGGATCGCGAAGGATTGATCGAGACACCGGCCCGGGGTCGCCCACGTTTATGAGCAATGGTTCGCGGGCTATGGTGAGGAGCCCGAAGAATTCGTGCAACGGACCTTCAAGGAGATTGTCGGATATGACGAGATGGTGCTATTGCGCGACCTCCGCTTCGTGTCCCATTGCGATCATCACATGGCGCCCGCGTCGTCTTGCATGACGACAGCGCATTACCAAAGCAAAATGCGCGCGAACAAGCGCTGGCTGGCAACGAAATAGCGAAGGAGGCAACGTGGACTTTCTCGACGGCAACTGGGTTCAGCACTTCGTGGCAAACTACGGCTATGCGGCAATTTTCATTGTTGTGATGCTGGAGAGCGCCGGTGTTCCGCTGCCGGGGGAAACAATTCTGGTCAGTGCAGCAGCCTATGCTGGCCACAAACATTCTTTGGACATACGCTACGTCATTGCGGCGGCCGCAGGCGGAGCGATCTTTGGCGACAACATCGGCTTCTGGGTCGGCCGGGAATTTGGTACCTCATTGCTTGTAAGATGGGGATATCTGGTCGGGCTCGACGAGCGCAAGAGGAAGCTCGGACAATATCTATTTGCGCGCCATGGCGGGAAGATCGTCTTTTTCGGACGTTTCGTTGCTTTGCTGCGCGCCTTTGCGGCACTGCTGGCTGGAGCAAGTGGATTATCCCCTTTGCGGTTTCTCATCTTCAACGCCGCCGGGGGAGTCGTCTGGGCGACAGTGTTCGGGTTGGGCGGATACGTGCTTGGAGAAGGCGTCCGTCGAATCGCTGGACCATTTGGATGGGCGGCGCTCATTGTGGCGCTCGTCTCTGCCATCGTTCTCTGGCGCTACTATAAGAAAAATGAGGAACGATTTTTGGCTGAGGCGGAAGCAGCGGCGGCCAGAGGTTCCTGACAAGATAGGGCCGGCGTCGTGCACGCAAGGGTCGCGGTAGAGGGGTGGATGGCGCCCTGCAGAAATTCCCGACATCGTCTGCCCGTAGGAACTCAAATCGACCGACGCGATTTTTCCAATCGTGGCGATTTGGATCATCGAGACCTCGTAAGGACGGCAGTCCGCAGCCCTCCTGCATTTCTCTTGCGGGGGCATCTTCACCCATCATGCCGCCGGTCGCCGACGGTCGGCCTGCCATAGGCGGGGCGATGTTAACGTTCGGGGCGAAGTTGAGGCGCGTGCGGGCTATTCGTCGGGTTCTCTGACGACCGCCGGCTCGAGGTCCTCGTCTGGTTCGGCGTCGCCGTCTTCGTCCTCGGCATCATCATCATCGGGGTCTCGCGGCGGCATCGCGTTGCCGATGATGGTGACGATGCTCCAGTCGACCAACCAGGTAGAAACGTTCTCGGGAATGCGTGCGGTCATTTCGGCTCCTGTTGGACGTCCTGACGTTCACGGACGGATGTTAGCGCGCGATCTCGGCATCGGCAAAGCGCGGGTTTGGGTCATCAAGAGACTCGCGGACCGCGTAAGCCGCGCGGCAGGTTTGCATCCGTAACCGGACGACGCTGCGGCGGCGGCGTGCCGGTGGTAGTACGTCGCGGCATAACTACGGCTGTCGCCGGTTTTTACCGGTCGACGCGACGCGAGGCTGGGCATAGCCAATTTCATGCAAGCGACCGGGGCAATCGGTTCTCGAGAGCCAAGACCGCCGTCGCTGAAGCAACCACGCGTCGCGCTGGCAAGTTATCGCTGCGCAGGGGCCGATCCCGTCGTCCGCGCTTGCGTGATCCCGAGTCTGTCGAGGAACTGCATCGCGATATCGGCGCAGGCACGCATCGGTTCTTCGTCCGCACACTTCACATCGATCGCATTGTCGCCTTGCTCGATGCGGAAATGGGCGGCCTTGGAGGGCGGCGGCGGGCCCTCGGTGCGCTGACCGCCGGCAGGCGGTTGCGGCGCTTGCCCAGTGGTGGTGGTTGGACTGCCCGGCTGCGGCGGAGTCGAGGGTGCGGCGCCGGGAGCCGGCGGTCGCGGACCGGCGGACGGCGGTTGTGGCGGTTGCGCGAAGGCGGCGGTCGCGAGCAGCGCCGCTCCAACGCCGAAACATACGGTCGACTGTTTCAACACTGTCCTCTCCTAACCAATGCGGAGGGCGCCTCTGCATCAGCAGCCTATGACAGAGCGATCGCGCACCTTCGCTATCAACAGCGACATGCGGTTCGCGTTCCCGCTTTGAGTAGGCTGCAAATCAGCACCACCCTCCCGCCAACAGTCGTCGAGGGCGGACGACTGGTGCGAGCGAGCCCGCTATCGGCGAGGTGAGCGCCGCCTGATCCGATCCGTGCCCGGTGTGGATCAAGGTCCGCAATCCAGCCAGCATCGCGGTGCAGCGGGAGCGCAGCGAGAATTGGAACACGTGATCCGAGGGGCAGAGGACCTAACCCTGGAAGAGTCGCTGGCCCCGACGCAGGATGGAATGAAATCGCGTCGGGGCCAATTACGACTGATCGCCATTCCGCAGGAGATCGGATGAGAGCCGGCGTCAGTGGCGCCGGCAAAACACCCTGACGTTTTTTTGTCGGTCGGCCTCTCGACAGTTCGAAAAGAAATTGCGCATCAGCGCGAGAATGCTCTGGCATTCGGCGTGAGCAGAAACCAGTAGCTAGAAAAGCTCGTCGCCGGACAGTTCGTTCAATTTGGAACTAACGGATAGTCATCGGGGATAATATGAGCTTCGCACTGGGGCATAGTTTGTTCGACCTGCGCGGAACTCAGTTCAAACAGACTCCATCCGCTTGAGCGTTCGACGTAGTTGTGTCGATGCGTAGCTTCCCGTTCGTTATCCGACTCACACTCACGGCAGTCTCCCTATAGTCTCGGCGCGCGTGATTGGCCCAGAACATTCATCGTAGTGATGGCAAAATAACGTTTCACTTGCATCGACATCACGAAACGCAGCAAACCCAGCGAACTAAAAAAAAGAAATAATCTCCTAAGAACATTAAACGCGTTTGTGCGGAAAATAACATTTCAACTCGCATCGGCCACGAAATGCGGCAAACCCAGAGAGAGAAAAGAACTAAACTCCAAAAGAACATTAAACACGCTTGTACGTTAACCAACCACTCAGCAAGGCGGATGATTTCCGCAAGGAGAATGAACATGTGGAACACTAAGAAGTACCTAGCGATAGCAGCGATAGGCACGGGTCTCGCCGTTGCGGCCGCCAGTCCGGCTTCGGCTTGCGGATTCGGTTGGGGCGGGGGCGGCGCATACGGCGCCGGTTGGGGCGGGGGCTGGGGCGGCGGATACGGCGGCTGGGGCGGCGGCTGTGGCGGATACGGGGGCGGCGGATACGGCGCATACGGCGCCGGTTGGGGCGGCGGCTACGGCGGATACGGCGGCGGGTACCCGATGATGGTCGTCCTCGTTCCGGCGTATGGTTACGGCGGTTACGGCGGCTACGGCGGCTACGGTGGTTGGGGCGGCGGATACGGCGCCGCCGGCTGGGGCGGATACGGCGGTTGGGGCGGCGGATACGGCTGGGGCTGCCGTGCACACCGCCACCAACATGGCTACGGCGGCTATGCGTTGGCGCATCTGCCTCGGCATCATAAATCGGGTTACGCTTACGCTGCGCATACCCTGCGTTACAATCGGGTAGCCAACGCGGGATTCCACCATCACCAGCAGCGCTACGCGGCTGCGCACGGCGTGCACTATAGCTCGAACCATACCGCGAAGCGCCACTTCTCGCTTCTCTGAAGCAGAGCACGCGTCACGGATAAAGCCAGCAGATCGCTGGTTTCGGATAACGACGAGCGCTGTGGGTCCACAGCGCTCGTTCCCGCGACAGAAACCAGACTAATTATAACCTTGCGGTGCTTTCCCACCCGATTGGTGATCTGGTCAAGAGCATCATCAGCGATCGGGAGTTCGTGATCGAGCAGTTGGAGCATTACATCCGCGGAGCAAAGACGTAGACCACAGGAGGGAACGCCCCACTGAGTCCAACGTTGGCTTGCCATGCCCAAACAGCCCAACGGCACGCCCGGCACGGCCCTGATCGATAGGTGCCGTCGACCTTCTTGGAGACGATGCCCTCGGCACCAAGCCGGCAAGCGGGTCGCCCCTACAGCGGTAACGTCGGAGGGCGTCGCTTGTGGACCGCCCTCAAACGCATGACTTTGGTCGCCTCGTGTCCGTTCAGTTGGCTGACGCGACCGACTAGTCGGCGCCGTGCTTCCTTAATCGTCGTCGCCGCGACAAGCCCGCGCTGCGGCACGTCACTCAAATCCCTGCGCGGGTGGCGGCTCCCAACTGCGTTTCGTTTCTGAAGCGGGCTTAGGCGACGCTGCCGAAGCGTTCTGGGCGGCGGTTGCCTGCTTCAATTCGGCGTTGTTGGAGCGCGCCACCGCCGAACGCTGTGCAGCCTTGGCGTAACGGTAGTCCGGTCGACTTAGTCCCCATGAACGGCTGATCCCCGGACCCGCTGCATAACCCACGACGATGCCAGCGACCGCACCCACGGGCCCGAAGACGAGCGCGCCAGATAATCCGCCCAGCGCCGCATCTCCCACGCGCTCTTGGGCGAATGCCCCCGATGGCGTCAAAGAGACCGCGATAACCACGGCAGCAAGAAACTGTTTCACGTCAGGCCCTCTGGTGGTCGTTGAATCACCGGTCTGGTCGAATCAGACTATCTGATTCTGGCACACCAAATACGCCGCGCAGTCGGGTGCGCGACGCTAGCCAACGACGGCCGCTCGCTTCCCAGAATCAGCGTCAGCCACTTGGGGGTAACACAGCGCTCATACGGGTCTACTGTCCGTCGGCTTTTCGACACGTCCGACAAGGATGAAAGCGGCGTGTCCGCGCTGCAACACCGTAAGGTCGGTAGTTCGGCCAGCATCGCGGTGCAGCGGGAGCGCAGCGAGAATTGGCATAGGTGATCTCTGATTGCTCGGACTGCGCACTAGACAGATTCCGGTGGATATCGTTGGCTTGTGTCGGGTAGACGGCGATCTCGCGCGGACGATTCAGATAGCCGGCAAGAAGCCGCCACAGGGTTTGATCGAACCTTTTGCCGATCGCTCGGCACTATCTCATCGGGGGCGCACATCGGGCATCTGGGACTTTATCTCGTGGGAGCGTCCCCTCAAAAGCATCGTCTCAGCCCTAGCCGGCGCCGCGCGTTAGAGTTGCTCGCCAGCAGTCCGGACGGCGCCACCAAGGAGTCGCTTGTACTCGTCTATGGGATCAGTCCTGACACAATTGCCGGCCTCGTGCGCACCAGGCTCGCAACTGCGCGGCACGAGCCCATCAGGACGGGCAGCAAGACGATCAGAGTCAAGCGCTACCGCATCACGAACGCGGGCCGGATGGCGCTCGAAGGATGGCCGGCCCGGCTCATCCGTCCACCGGATGACCTCGGCGCGCGCTTCTGCTGGAACGTTGTCAGTTAATCTTGATCACTCCCGGCGCTAAGCGCGTTCGGTACTGGGCAGGTCAAGCACCACATCACACCTGAGGGCGGATAGTCAAGAAAGACCGTACCGTCCAAGCTGCGCTCCGCCATTGCCTTCATGACGATCGTGCCGAACCCGAGTTTCTGCGGCGCAGAAACCGACGGCCCCTCACGCTCGGTCCAGCCCACCGTAAAGGTGTTGCCGTCGGCCCCCCAGCGGATATCGACACGACCCCTATCTGTCGAAAGTGCACCGTATTTCCCGGCATTGGTGGCGAGCTCGTGTACCGCGAGCCCGATGGCTTGCGCAGCAGCCGGCTTCAGGCGCAGTTTGGGGCCGTCAACAACGATACGAGTACCGATGAGATCTGTGAAATGCGAGAGTTGGGCGCCGGCCAGATCCTGGATTTCCACACCAACCCAGTCACATCGTACCAACAGGTCCTGATTGGCTGAAAGAGCCTGGATGCGTTGGGAGAAGCGCTCGATGAAGTCTTCGGGATTTCTGGTGGCGGTCTGGTGGGCGATCGCATCCACGACACTGAGCATATTCTTGGCACGATGATTGATCTCGCGCATGAGGAGGTGAACCTGCTCCTCGCGCGCTTTGCGTTCGGTAATGTCCGCAACGGTGCCGACGAAGCTGGCGGCCCGCCGCTCAGGCCCGGCGCTCTCGAAATAAGCAAGCCCATGAGCGTCGACCCAGCGGACCTCGCCATCACGCCGCAGAATCCGGTACTCATGCGCGTACGAGGAGAGAGAGAGAGAGAGAGAGAGGGAGAGAGGGAGAGAGAAAGTGAAGAGTGATGAGTCCAAGCAACTGCTTGGGTCAGAGGTCACCCAGATGTCGGATGCATGGCTATCGACGGAACTCAGGCGGGTGCGCAACATGGCGCGCGATGCCGAGGCGTCACTCGCGCACCCATGGCGTCAAGAAAAGGCCCTCGGCTCAGCGTCAACCCCGCAGTGAGTTCGAAAACATTCTGGCCGAAATCCTCGTTTCTGGAGAGCAGGCGCCAAAACGACTGGAACGTGCGCCAGACGATCGAGCAGACGATGGCGCAGGTGGTTCGCCCAAAGTGAGGCAGCTCTCTTGTGGAGGCCGGATGTTGTGAAATCAGCGTTGGCTGGCACGCCGGGATCCCGGCCGCGCGTCGGGAATATCCTGCGTCTGCAGCTTGCTAATCTCCGTAGTGAGCTTGTCGAAGCTTTGCCGCGCCGCGGCGAGAGCGAGCGAGGTCGCCTTGAGCCGCTCGGCAGAAGTGCCAGCAGGGGCGGCCGCTGGGGCCAGCCAGGCAAGGTGTGGGGACCAGTTAGCGATCGTCTTTCTCACCTCGCTGCCGTAGGACTGCCAAGCCATACCAGCGGCAAAACCAACGACAAAAATCATCAGGACGCGAGCGAAGGGAAAGGCAAAGGGAAAAGAGACGAGCTTACCGAGCCACAACCGCGCTCTCACGATCAGAGTCCGAACTCTGGCGCGAAGAGACGGCTTGTTCGATCGCTCGGTGCGGCCTTTGGAGGACTCGGATGCTGAGGAAGTCGGATTGGGATTCATTGGCGCCCCTCCATCTGCCAGTTATGCCAAGGCGCCCTGGTCCCGCGCTGAGGGAATTAGGTAACGGGACCGGGGGCTCTGCAAGGCCACGGTCCCCCTCCCCATGCCGAAGAGGACCGAGGTCCCGCGTGCGGCGCCCACCCCATCTAGGGCCGCACGCGTAAGACAAGACGCAGGGCCGATCAGGCATTCCGTGGGCGGAAAAGAGGCCAACGGCCAGATATCGCCCGTGTGTTGCAATTCAGACACGGTCTTCAATAGCCGCCGTGGCGTGTAACCTTTTGCATTCTCATGACTTTGTGCCTCGGCGGCCACTGACTCCATGTTGGCCCTTATGCACAAAGGAAACGCTCGCCAGGCTACGATTTTTCCTCGATCAGCGTGGGATCGTCATCACCTGTGCCGGTCTTGTTGACGCGCCTCGACACCGGCCACATGCGAACGCGATCCTCGGCGGCTGGCTTTGAAAGCTCTGTGCCGGCCGCGCCGCTCAGCCATGGCCCGATATCCGCCTTGTCGAGCACCACCGGCATGCGGTTGTGGATTGCTCGCGTCAGCGCATTGGCATCGGTCACAATGACCGTGCACGAGATCACGGACTCGCCGGTCTCGGGATTCTTCCACCGATCCCACAAGCCCGCAAAACTCAGCGCGCATCCGTCGGGCGCGCTGATGAAATAGGGTTGCTTACCGTCTAGCCTTTTGAGCCACTCGTAATAACCGCTGGCCGGAATGATGCACCGGTGGCGCTTGAACGCGTGGCGGAACATTGGCTTGTCGACAACGCTCTCCGCGCGCGCGTTGAAGCTGGCCGGCAATTGCTTGAGGGGCTTTTCCCCCACCATGGAATGAGTACCCAGCGCATCGATACCAACTCAGTGGCGCCGCCGGCGGCCGGCCTCACGACATCGACGGGATCAGTAGGCGCAAAGTTGTAGTGGGGCTGGAAGTTCCTGGCAGCGCCCGTAAGGTCGTACAGGTCTTGGATCTCCGACCACGCATAGCGTTGGGTGAATCGTCCGCACATGTCATCAGCCTATCAACCTTGACCCGCAAGCGCCTCCCGCCCCGGCGGCGAAAACGGCCCCGTCCGTACGCAGAAATGCAATGATTGCCGTCATAACCGGAATCGGCCGGCGCCTCTTTCGCCGCCGTGCCAGGCAGTCGCCGTTCAGTTCGGCGCCAGCACCTTGAGCACGTCGCCGATTTCCAGTCGCCCGCGGCGGGCCAACATCATGAGCGCGACACGCAAGGCGTCGGCCGGCGACGCCAGCTTGCGCTCGATTTCCTGTTCGCGATTGTGCAGCACGATGACAAACGTGCTGTCTATCAGCTTCACGCCCCCCGGCATGGTCAGCACTCCGCCCCGAGCGAAAAGGATGCACGAATTCCGCCTCAGAATCAACATGCGTGCGGCGGTCTTTTCGCGCGGGCGCAGAATGAACTATCGGTGCTGCACCGCGATTGGCTTGAGGCGGTTACAGCATGTTGCCGAGCGTCATCGGCGCCATCGGTTCGTCAAGCCGCGGTAGGCCAGCGCTGGGCGCGATCGCGCTCAAGTGCGCCGACGCATGTTATCCGAACTCGCGCCCACATCTGTAGGTTTGTGGACTGTGCTATATCACATTGCGATGGCATGTGGTTTGCTGGATTAGCAACTTGGGGGGTATATGCTGCAGCATCTAACCCAGGAAGTTCACCGCAGAACCCGCGCCGACCCGACGGTGCCTCGGATTGGTACGATCG
>WNFS01006442.1_pt1 | contig 13243 bp, 10 predicted proteins | sample 5400141 | NCBI WGS metagenome assembly WNFS01 (sample SAMN13153358, study PRJNA577476) | soil metagenome | isolation source: 60 cm saprolite under Madrone tree | place: USA:California | collected 2016-06-14
AAATTGTCGATGAAGAGCCTGGCCAGGTGCCTGGCCTTCTCGTCGTAGGCCGCCTTGTCCGGCCAGGTGTCGCGCGGGTTCAACACCTGGCTGGGTACGCCGGGAGCGTCGGTGGGCACCTCGAAGCCGAAGATCGGGTCCTTGACGAACTTCACCTGGTCCAGCTTGCCGTCGAGGGCGGCATTGAGCAGCGCCCGCGTATGCTGGATCGACATCCGCTTGCCGACGCCGTACGGCCCGCCGGTGTAGCCCGTGTTCATCAGCCACACGCGCGTGCCGTTCCTGGCGATGTTCTCGGTGAGGAGCTTGCTGTACACGGTGGGGTGCAGCGGCATGAAGGGCGCGCCGAAGCAGGTGGAGAAAGTGGCCTGGGGCTCCTTGACGCCGATCTCGGTGCCGGCGACCTTGGCGGTGTAGCCGGAGAGGAAGTAGTAGGCGGCCTGGGAGAGCGTCAGCCTGGCGATCGGCGGCAGCACGCCGAAGGCGTCGTACGTGAGCATCAGCACGTTCTTCGGCTGCCCGCCGATCCCCGACCTCGAAGCGTTGGGGATGTAGTGGATGGGGTAGCAGGCGCGCGTGTTCTCCGCGAGCGTGCCGTCGTCGAAATCCAGCTCGCGCGTCTGCGGATCCATCACCACGTTCTCCAGCACGGTGCCGAACATCCTGGTGGTGGCGTGGATCTCCGGCTCCGCCTGTGGGGAGAGCCGGATCACCTTCGCGTAGCAGCCGCCCTCGAAGTTGAAGACGCCGCTTGGCCCCCAGCCGTGCTCGTCGTCGCCGATCAGGGTGCGCCGGGAGTCCGCGGAAAGGGTCGTCTTTCCCGTGCCGGAGAGCCCGAAGAACACGGCCGTGTCGCCCTGGGGGCCGATGTTCGCGCTGGCGTGCATCGGCATCGTGCCCTTGGCTGGGAGCAGGAAATTCATCAGCGAGAACGCGCTTTTCTTCATCTCGCCGGCATACTCGGTGCTGGCGATCAGCGTCAGCTTCCTCTGGAAATCGACCAGGATGGCGGTGGGACCGTTGGTGCCGTCCTCCTCCTTCGAAGCCTGGAAACCGGGCAGGTCGATGATGGTGAACGGGTCGGTGACGTTCGCGTACTCGCCGGGCTTCGCCGGCAGCAGCATGGTGCGGATGAAGAGGTTGTGCCAGGCGTACTGGGTGATCACGCGCACCGGGATCCGGTGCTCGGGGTGCGTTCCGACGAAGGCGTCGAGCACGAACACTTCCTTGTCCTCGAGGAACTTCTTGATCTTCTCGAAGACGCGGTCGAACTTCTCCTGCGGAAACGGCTTGTTGACTTTTCCCCACCAGACGGTCTTGTCGCTGGCGGCGTTGCGGACGATGAACTTGTCGTTGGCCGCCCGCCCGGTGTGCTTGCCGGTCGTCACCACCAGGGCCCCACCCGCGCCGATCCTTCCCTCTCCCCGCCGGACCGACTCCTCGAACAGGACGGGAGCGGGAAGGTTCCAGTTTGCCTTCCTCACGCGAATGGAGCCGATCTGGTTCGGCTGGTCGGCGGATGTTTGAAATCAGTACGGCAATGCACCGATTGCGACGGGGTTCTGTGGAACTTTCGATAACGAAAAGCCTTTGATCAGGTCGCGGGGCCAGGCGCGATCCCCCGCCTCCATGCCCGAGAGCCGCGCGAGGTGCGCGACCACTTGTCGCGGGTCGGCGCCGCGCGCGCGCAACGCCGAGAGCGAGAGCGATTGATCCCGCTTCGAAAGCCGCTCGCCATTCGCCGCAATCAGCAGCGGTGCATGCGCCCAACGGGGCTCGCGCTGGCCGAGCAGGCGGTGCAGCAGGATCTGCCGGGCGGTTGAAGGAAGCAAATCCGACCCCCGCAGGACTTGGGTGATGTCCATTGCCCCGTCGTCCACCACCACCGCGAGTTGGTAAGCGAAGACGCCGTCGCCGCGCCGCAGCACGAAATCGCCGACGAGCTGGTGGGTATCGAACTCCTGGCGGCCGAGGATCTGGTCGTGGAAGGCGAGCGGCCCTGGCGGGACGCGCAGGCGCAGCGACGGCGGACGGGTGCGCCGCCGTTCCTCGCGCTGCGCGCGGGTCAGGTTCGCGCAGGTGCCCGGATACCGCGGACCCTCGTCGCCGTGAGGAGCGCTGGCGGCGGCGATCTCCGCGCGGGAACAAAAGCACTCGTAGACGTGGTCGGCCAACCGGCGGAGCGCGTCTTCATGGTCAGCGGTCCGCGCGGACTGGAAGACCGGCGGTCCGTCCCAGTCCAGGCCCAGCCAGCGCAGCTCGCCGAGTTGCTGCTCGGCCATGCCCGGCCGTAGGCGCGGCCTGTCGATGTCCTCGACGCGAAGGACATACCCTGCGCCCTCCTGCCTGGACCAGAGCCAGGAGAGCAGCGCGGTGCGGGCGTTCCCAAGATGCAACTCGCCGGTGGGACTGGGCGCGAATCGTCCTCGCTCGCTCATCGTCTAACCGCTCTCCTCGCTCAAAACGCTCCAGGGTTGCATGAAGATGGACGTTCTATCGACACGGCAGGTCGCGACGCTGCTCGGAGTCGGCGAGGCAACTGTCAAGCGCTGGGCCGACGCTGGTGAGATCGAGTGCTTTCGCACACCCGGCGGTCACCGCAAGTTCCGGCTCCGCGACGTGACCGCGTTCGTGCAGAAACGGCAGTACCAGGCCGCTGGGCCCCTCCCGACCGGAGGGCCGCTAGGGGCCACCGGGCTCGGTGAAGAGGCCGTGCGCACGTTCGAGGAAGCCTCCCTGCGCGGCGACGCTCCGGCCCTGGTCGGACAGCTCGCGGGGCTGCGCCTGCGCGGACATTCGCTGGCAGAGCTGTTCGACGAGGTGGCGGCTCCTGCCCTCCACCGCATCGGCGAGAAGTGGGCGCAGGCGAAGCTGTCGGTGGCCGAGGAGCACGTGGCGGCGCAGGCGGTGATCGATGCCGTCGCCCGATCCCAGCCGCTCGCGGAGCGGCCCGGAGAGCCGGTCCGGCCGGATCGGGGCACGGCCATCGTCGCGGCCGTGGCCGGGGAGCTGCACGACATCGCGGCCCGCATGGCGGCCTGCCTGCTGCGCGCGCATGGATTCGAGGTGCTCGCGCCGCTGGCCCAGACTCCGGCGCGCGATCTCGCCGACCTGATCCTGCGCTCGCGGGCGGTCCTGGTGGCGCTGAGCAGCACCATCAACCCGGAAGTCGCCGAGCAGGTGGGCATGTCGGTGGCCGCGGCGCAGCAGACCGGAGGACGCGTGGTGGTGGGCGGCGAGGCGATGCGGAAGGCGCGGTTGCCTGAGGAAGCGAAGCTGTTGCGGTCGTTCCGGGAGCTGGAGTCGGAGTCGCACGACGCCGGCCGCAAGCGCCCGCGGTCGTGAATCCGCCCACCTACTTCCAGATCTCCAGTTGGACGTCGTCGTACAGCACGCTGCCCGTGTAGAAGTTCTCGTGGGGGTCGCCGAACATGAACCAGTCCGGCCAGCTCCCGTCCGCCGGCCAGTACGGATATCCGTCCCCCAGGGCCGCCGGAGAGCGTGGATTGGCGCAGCCCGGATTCGCTTCCTCCGCCGTGCGGTTGTAGTGCCAGACGCAGTTCGCCGCTGCGTCGATGGAAGCGCGGTAGATCGTCTGGCCTCCGTACCGGAAGCGCCCTTCGACCTGGAGCGTGTAGCGCGTTCCATCGCGCTCGATCGAGGCGCGGTACCACTCGCCCGGGAGGTAGGAGTCCACCGCGCGGATGGCGCCCGAGGGCTGCCATTGACCCGCCGACCAGGTGAAAAAGGGGGAGCCATAGAGGTCGTGCGGATCGGGCCTGCCGTCCAGCGCGAACATCGTGAGCGGATGGCGCCCGTCGAGGCGGAAGGCGCTTCCGTCGAAGATCTCCGTCCACGGCGGGACGTTGTTGTCCGCGTCCATCACCACCTTGCGGTGGTGGTGGATCCAGACGTTGTTGTGCGGCCCGGGCATGGTGTCGAGGATGGCCAGCCAGTAGAAGCCGTTCTGCGTGGTCGCGGCGTCCGGGAGCCAAGGCTCGGCGGTCTCGCCGCCACGGTACCCGTTCAACCCGGGCAAGCCGTCGCCAAAGTCCGCGAAGCCGACGCGCAGCGACACCCTGTACTTCGGCGGCAGCGGCTGCGAAGGGCGGATCACGGTCGCGTCGGTATGCGCGGGAGAGGCGAGGCGCAGCGCGCGGTTCGAGGGGTCGCCCGGATCCGGCACCACCGCGAACCGGTCCGCGAACGCGGCGCCGGCGGAGCGCGTGTACGACTCGGCCGTCAGCCAGGCCGAGGCCCCGAACGGAACCGTCGCGCGGTACGCCTGAGGCGCCGTCACGCCCTGGCGCCGGAAGTACAGGCCGTCGTCCGCGTACGGGCCGGTTGAACGCACCGGGGCAGCATCCTATTGCCGCGCGCGAGCTTCCCGCGCTCGCCCCCGGCTCCGGGTGTGGTATGACGCGCCGCCCGCGTTCCGCGGGAGAAGGCGTTCGATGAGCGACAAGCCGGAAGAGCAGCAGCAGGCGCAGGGCACGCGGAAACACCAACCTTCCTTCGAGGAAGTGCTGCAGGGCGTTTCGGTGGAGGAGCCGAAGGCCCCCCCGGCGCCCAGGAAGAGCGCCCAGCCGACCTTCGAGGAGATCCTCGAGGCTGCGGCGCGGCCGGCTTCGGAGGCGCCAAAGACACCGGCGGCGGAGAGGAAGAGCCGGCCGCCGCGGCAAAAGGAAGAGCGGAAGATGCCCATCGTCGTGCGCAAGCCGACGCTGGGCGCAGCCTCAGAGCCGTCCCCCGCTGCGACCCAGCGGGCGGAGAGCGCTCCTCCGAAGCCCGCGGACGATCCCGGCTCCGTCTTCTCCCAGCCTTCCCCGGAAGAGAACGCCGACTTCGCTGCGCTGTTCGCGGAATCCGAGCAGCAGAAGCCGGGGAAGCTGCGCGTGGGGCAGAAGCTCTCCGCCCGCGTCGCACATCTGGGCGGGGAAGTCGCCTTTCTCGATCTGGGCGGCAAGGGCGAAGGGATCATCGACCTCCGGGAGCTGCGCAACGACACGGGCGACCTGCTCGTGCAAGTGGGAGAGACCATCGAGGGCTACGTGCTCTCCCTCAGCGAAGGCAATGTGGTGGTGACCCGTTCCGTTCCCAAGGGGGCGGGACGCGAAGTCGTCCAGCAAGCGCTCGACTCGAGGATCCCGATCGAGGGCCTGATCACCGGGCAGAACAAGGGCGGCCTGGAGGTCGATCTGGGCGGGCTGCGCGGCTTCGTCCCCGCCTCGCAGGTCGACTTGCGTTTCGTGGAGGACCAGTCGCAGTTCGTCGGGCAGCGGCTCAGGTTCCGCGTGACCGAGATCCGGGGCGGCAACGCCATCCTCTCCCGCCGGGCGCTCCTGGAGGAGGAGCGCGCCGCGCAGGCGGCCGAGCTGCGCAAGACCCTGGAGGTCGGCGCGCAGATCGAAGGCACCGTCACCTCGGTGCGCGACTTCGGGGCATTCATCGATCTGGGCGGGCTGGAAGGGCTGGTGCACGTCTCCGAGCTGTCGCACATGCGCGTCGCGCATGCGCAGGACGTGGTGAAGCCCGGACAGCGGGTGAAGGTGCAGGTCCTGCGGATCGAACGGGACGAGAGAGGGCACGAGAAGATCGCGCTCTCGCTCCGGGCCCTCGAACAGGATCCCTGGAACGCGGCCCGGCCTCAGCTCAAGGAAGGGACCAGGCTCCAGGGCAAGGTCGCGCGCCTGCAGCCGTTCGGCGCATTCGTCGAGCTCTTTCCCGGGGTCGACGGGCTGGTGCACGTCTCGGCGCTCTCCGACCGCCACGTGCAGCATCCCCGCGAGGTGGTGAAGGAGGGCGAGAACATCTGGGTGCAAGTGGAGTCGATCGACGACGCCCAGCGGCGGGTGGCGCTCCGCCGCATCAGCGAGGACGAGGCGCAAGCGCCCGAGGCCGTGAAGCCGGAAAAGCAGAAGCGGGCCCGCGTCGGCGACGTGGTGGACGCCACCGTCGACAAGTGCGAGGCCTTCGGGGTCTTCGTCCACTGGGACGGGGGCAAGGGGCTGGTGCCGAATCCGGAGCTGGGCACGGCGCGCGGCAGCGACAACAAGAAGACGGTGCCGCCGGGGACGCAGTTCAAGGCCCAGATCATCGAGATCGACGACCGCGGCCGGTACCGGCTCTCGCGGACGGCGGCGCAGCGCGCGGAGGGCGTCTCCGACTACCGGGAGTACCAGCGGCAGATGAACAAGAAGATGCCGCCGGGAAAGGGCTTCGGAACCCTCGGCGATCTGCTGCGCGCCAAGCTCGAGCAGCAGAGCGAAGACGAGTAGTGGCCCGCAGAGGCTTCACTCAAGGAGTTGCGCCTCGCAGCTTCGCCTGCAGGCCGCGTTCGATGTCGGGCCACTCCCGGTCCAGGATCGTGTAGTACGCGGTGTTGCGCGGCTTGCCGTCGGCGGCCGGCTGGAATGCGCGCAGCACGCCGTCGAAGTGCGCCCCCAGGCGTTCGATCGCGCGCCGCGAGCGGGCGTTGCGCTCGTCCCCCGACAGCGTGACCGGCTCGATCGGCATGGTCAGGGGCACAGCTCGTCGCGCATCCAGGCGTGCAGCGGCGCGTAGGCGCGGGCGGCCGTCTCCGCCCTCTCCAGCGCCTCCGGCGTGCTGAGCCAGGCGGCGGGTTTCGACTTCCGGATCACCGCCAGCCCCTTGTACTTCGACAGCTCGGCGCGCGGACCCTCCGGATCGAAGCCGCGCGCCGGCCGCTGCAGCTTGTCCGAGATCTCCAGCTTGAGCCCCCCCTTCTTGGCGGCGGCCAGGGCCGCTTCGAGCCGCTCCGCGGAGGAGAGGTTGTGCAAGAGCTTGCGCCAGCGGTCCAGCCGCGCTTCCTCGAAGGCGTAGATGCCGCCGCCGAAGATCACCTCCTCGGGCGAGACGTGCAGGTACACGCCCGGGGCATCGTGCCTCTCGCCTCCCTCCCACAGGAGCGCCGCCACGTGCGTCTTGTACGGCCGCTTGTCGCGGGAGAAGCGGACGTCCCGGTTCAAGCGATACAGGCTTCCGCCCACGCGCGGCACGAAGACCAGTCCCGGCATGACGTCCTGAAGCCGCTGGGCGAGCGCTCCGCACCACTCGAGCATGGCGGGGACGATCTCGGCGTCCCAAGCGACCCGGTGCGCCTCGAACCAGTCCCGATCGTTGTGCCCGGTCAAGTCGCGCAGGAAGGCGAGGCCGCCCTCGGGGAAGCCCTGGAACGCCATCAGCGCGGGCAGTTCCGCAGGAGGTTGAGGTAGTCCTCCTCGTTGCGCGCCTCCTTCGGCTCCTTGACGCTGATGCCGCGGACCACGCCGTCCTTGTCGACGATGAACGTCCCCCGTTTCGCGTAGCCGGTCTCGCCGATGAACACGCCGTACTTCTGCGCGACGTTGCCCTTCGGGTGGAAGTCCGAGAGCAGAGTTGCGGTCAGGCCCTCGTCGCGTTTGAACGCCTTCAGGCTCCAGCGGTTGTCCACCGACACGCCGATCACCGCCGCATCCTCGCGCTCGTAGTCGTTCCTCCGGCCGGCGATCTGCTTCAGCTCCTGCGTGCAGATGGGCGAGAAAGCGGCGGGGAAGAAGAGGATCACCACGTTGCGCCCGCGGAAGCTGGAGAGGCGCGTCGGCTTGCCTTCCTCGTCGAGCAGCTCGAAATCCGGCGCGACGTCTCCCACCTGGAGCATGAAGCCTCCGATGGGCGCTGCTTCTCAAGCTTTGGACCCGACCGCAAGGGGGTCTCGGGGAGCAGGCGGGCGCCTGCTGCATTTCCCGTTTCCGTCCGCCGTCTTACGCGGGGCTTCCGCAACCGGTGGCCCAGTCGCAACCTTGTCGCCTGGGGGGTGCGAGCATGCCTTCGGATGCGAAGACGCTGTTGCGGGTCGGGTACGGCGTGGTGCCGATCGTGGCCGGGGCGGACAAGTTCACCAATCTTTTGGCCGACTGGGACAGGTACCTGAGCCCGGAGGTCGAGCGGCGGCTGCCCGTCGACGGGCGGACGTTCATGAAGCTCGTCGGGCTGGCCGAGATCGCGGTAGGGCTGATGGTGCTCCGGCGCCCGCGATTGGGTGGCGCCCTCCTGTCGGGTTGGCTGGCGATGATCACCGGCAACCTGATCTCGACGCGCAAGTACCTGGACATCGCGGCGCGCGATGCGCTGCTGGCCGTGGGCGCAGCGGCGCTGGCGATGATGCCGGACCGTCCGAGGGCGAAGGAACACGCGCAGATGCCGCCCCGCCGGATGCGCATGGACCCGATCGGGACGATCCCGCGCTCTGTCCACTAGCCCCCGCGGGCGCACATCTGCGCCTTTTCCTCGGACTCCACTTCGCGCCACCACTCGATCGAGACGACCATTCTGCGTTGAACTCGTCCCGGGGCGGGACGCGCTGCGTCATCGAATGAAGTGACGACATTGGTCGAAGCGGATCGAGGACGCCGCTCAACCGGTTGAACTGCGGCTTGCACCTGAACGCATGTTTAGCTAGATCGATCGGGTCGTGACGCTTCCCGCGCGCCGTCTCCCGAAGGATCTGCACGCCCTCGAGGAGCTGCTGCGCGACGGGCAGGTCCGGCGCGCGCCGGCGCTGTCGCCCCCCGCGCCGCGGGCGATTCCCACCGGCCTTCCTCTGCTCGATGCGGCGCTCGGCGGCGGCCTCGCGCGCGGGCAGCTGCACGAGATCGTCGGTCCGCCCGGAGCCGGAGGAACGGCGCTGGTCCGGGCGGCGCTCGCTTCCGCGACGCAGGGGGGAGAGAACTGCGCGCTGATCGATCCCGGCGACTCGTTCGATCCGGCGCCCTGCGGCATCGATCTCGATCGGCTCCTGTGGGTGCGCCCGCACGATCCCGTGCAGGCGCTGCGCGCGGCGGAGATCGCGCTGGAAGCACGCTTTGCGCTGGTCGCGCTCGACCTCGGCGACGTCAGCGTTCTCCCCCCGCCGAAGCAGCCGCGCGGCGTCATCCAGCTCGTCCGCTTCGAGAAGAAACCGCCGTCGCCTGGAGCGTCGCCGTGGGCGCGGCTCGCGCGGCGGGCGGAGAAGCACGGCGGCGTGCTGTTGCTCCTCGCCCGCGCCGCGCAAGCGGGCACCTTCGCGTCGGCGACCATCGAGCTGGAACGCGGGCGCGCGCAGTGGGAAGGGCAGAAGGGCTCCCCTGGGCGGTTCCTGCGCGGCGTGCACGTCGTCTCCGCGGTGACCCGGCACAAGCGGATGCCGCCCTCCGCGCCGCTGCCGCTCCACCTGCCTCTCGGGCCGAAGTGACGGTGGGCGATGAAGATCGCGTGCCTCTGGGTCCCCGAGCTGTCCTTGATCGCCGCGCTGCGCGCGGAGCCGCAGCTCTGCGCGGAGCCGCTGGCGGTGGTGCAGGCGGGCCTGGGCGGCCGCGCGCACGTGCTCGGAGCGACCGGCGCCGCGGAAGGGGTCGAGGCGGGGCAGACGCTGGCGGAAGCGCGCGCGATCTGCCCGCGCCTGCTCAGCCGGGAGGCGTCGCCGGAGCGCGAGCGGGCCGCGGCGCAGGCGGCGCGCGAGGCGGCCAGCGCCGTGTCCCCGCGCGTGGAGGAAGCGGGGCCCGGTCTGGTGTACCTGGATGTTTCGGGGCTCGAGTCGCTGATCGGCGACGATCGCGCGGTGGCGCGCGCCGTGGTCGCCGCCGCCGAGCGCGTCGGCGTGCGCGCCGCCGTGGGTCTGGGCTCGAGCAAGTCGGTGGCCCGGCTCGCCGCGCGGGCGGCGTCCGCGGATCTCACGCTGGAAGCGTCCGCCTCGGGCGTGGGCGGTGGGGCTTTCCGCGTGGTCCCGGCGGAAGAGCAGCGCGAGTTCCTGGCCGCGCTCCCGCTGTACGCGCTGGAGCTGCCCGACGAGCTGCAGGAACCGTTGCGGCGCTTCGGCCTGTCCACGCTCGGAGAGGTGGCGGCCCTGCCGCCCGGACCGCTCGCGGCGCGGCTGGGGCCGGAGGCTGCGCTGCTCTCGCGGCTGGCGCGGGGGGAGGACGCTTCCGCGCTCGCCGCGCGCCCGGAGCCTTCGCTGTTCGAGGAAGGCGAAGAGCTGGAGTGGGACGCCTCCTCGGTCGAGCCGCTCCTCTTCGTCTGGAAGGGGCTCCTCGACCGCCTGGCGCAACGCTTGTCGGCGCGCGGGCTGATGGCGCGCGAGCTGCGCCTGCAGCTCCGGCTGGCGGACGGATCGTGGGACGAGCGCGCCCTCGATCTCGCCGCCCCCACCCGCGAAGTCGCGGCGCTGCTCCAGCTGTTGCGCCTCTCGGTCGAGTCGGGCCCTCCGCCCGCCGGCGTGCGCGCGGTCCGGCTCACGGCGGTGACCACGCGCGAAGTGCTCGAGCAGATGCCCCTGTTCGGCTCGCGCGGCGCCAGCCCGATGCAGCTCGCGGCGGCGGTGGCCCGGCTCTCGGCGCTGGTCGGGCCGGGCCGGGTGGGGCGGCCGGAAGAGCCCGATCGCTGGGCGCCGTTGGCGGCGGTGTGCCGCAAGTTCTTACCTCCGCCGCCGCCCCGCGTGCCGCTTCCGCCGGAGATCGAGGTCTCGCTCGCTTCGCGCGCGCTGCGGCCCCCTCGAACGGCAGAGGTGCGGTGTGACGATTCGGGCGCGCCGCTCCTGGTGATCGGCGAGGGCGCGCTCGGCGGCCGGGTGGTGGCTTGCGCGGGCCCCTGGCGGACGGTGGCGGAATGGTGGACGGACGCGCCGCTCGCGTTGGACGCGTACGACCTGGAGCTGGCGGGAGGACTCCTGATCCGCGCCGCGCGCGAGCTGGCCACCGGCACCTGGCGAATCGAGGCCGTTTATGACTGATGGTGATCTTCGCGCCGCTTGCGATTACGTCGAGCTGCACGCCCGCAGCGCCTTCTCCTTCCTGCGCGCCTCCTCGCTCCCCGAAGACCTTGCCCACGCCGCCGCCTCCTCTGGCCACCGCATCTTCGGTCTCGCCGACGTGGGTGGCCTCTACGGGATCCCGCGCTTCCACGCCATCGCGCGCCGCCAGGGCTTGCGCCCGCTGGTGGGCGCGGAGCTCGACGTCGAAGGCGGGGGCCGGGTCGCGCTCCTCTGCGAGGATCGCGGAGGATACAAGAACCTCTGCCGCCTGCTGACGCTCGGGCACGCCACGGCGGGGAAGGACGCGTGCCGGGTCACGCCCGCGCAGCTCGCCGACTTCCGCCTGGGGCTCGTCGCGCTCAGCGCGGGAACGCCGCGGCACCTCGTCCTCCTCGCGGAGCATCTGGGCACCGAGCGGCTGTTCGCCGAAGTGCAGCGGCACATGGATCCGTCCCAGGAGCGGGAGAACCGCCGCCGCATCGACGCAGCCCGCGCGCGGGGCCTGCGCGTCGTCGCATCCGGCGGCGTGCGACACGCGTCGCCGGAGGGGAAGCCGCTGTTCGACGCGCTCACCTGCATCCGCCTGAAGACGACGCTGGATGCGGCGGGGCGGCGCCTGTCGCGCAACGCCGAGCGCCACGTCCGCCCTCCGCGCGAGATCGCCGCGATCTTCCGGGACCTGCCGGAAGCCGTGCGTCTGACGCGCGAGATCGCCGACCGCTGCGCCTATACGCTGGACGACCTCGGCTATCAGCTGCCCGAGCCGCAGTTCCTCCACGCCGCATCGCTCGACGGCGAGCTGTGGCACCGCACCATGGACGGAGCGCGCCGGCGCTACGGCGGTGCCGGCAGCGAGCGCTGGCCGAAGGCCATCGCCCAGCTGGAACGCGAGCTGGCGCTGATCGCGAAGCTCGGCCTGGCCGGGTATTTCCTCATCGTTCACGACATGGTGCTGTTCTGCGGCCGCGAGAGCGTCCTGGTGCAGGGGCGCGGGTCGGCCGCGAACAGCGCCGTCTGCTACGCGCTGGGGATCACCGCCGTCGATCCGGTGGGGATGAACCTCTTGTTCGAGCGCTTCCTCTCCGAGGAGCGCACCGATTCGACCGGGCACCGGACCTGGCCGGACATCGATCTCGACCTGCCCAGCGGCGACCAGCGCGAGAAGGTGATCCAGCACGTCTACCAGCGCTACGGAATCGCCGGCGCGGCGATGACCGCCAACGTGATCACCTACCGCGCGCGGTCCGCCTCCCGCGAGATCGGGAAGGTCCTCGGACTGCCGCAGGAGGAGCTGGACCGGCTTTCGAAGCTGCTGCCGCACTTCGAGTTCACCACCGACTCCGATTCGCTGCAGAACCGCGCCCGCGAGGCGGGGCTCGCCGTTGGAGACCGGCGCGTCGGCTTGTATCTGCAGCTCTGCCGGCAGATCGCGGGGCTGCCGCGCCACCTCGGGCAGCACAGCGGCGGGATGATCATCGCCCGCGGCCGGCTCGACGAGATCGTGCCGCTCGAGCCCGCCTCGATGCCCGGCAGGATGGTGGTGCAGTGGGACAAGGACGACTGCGCCGACCTGGGGATCATCAAGATCGACCTGCTCGGGCTGGGCATGATGGCGGTGCTCGAGCAGGCGATTCCACTGGTGCGCGCCCACGAAGGCGTCGAGCTGGACCTGGCGCAGCTTCCGCCCGACGACCCCGGCGTCTACCGCCTGCTGCAGACCGCGGACACCGTCGGCGTCTTCCAGGTCGAATCGCGCGCGCAGATGGCGACCTTGCCGCGCATGCGGCCGGACCACTTCTACGACATCGTGGTGGAGGTCGCGATCATCCGCCCCGGCCCCATCGTCGGGCAGATGGTCAATCCGTACCTGGAGCGGCGCGCGGGACGCCAGGAGCCCTCGGTGCCGCACCCCTCGCTCTGGCCAGTGCTCGAGCGGACCCTGGGCGTGCCCCTCTTCCAGGAGCAGCTGATGCGCATCGCCATGACCGCCGCGAACTTCACCGGGGGTGAGGCGGACGAGCTGCGCCGGGCGATGGGCAGCAAGCGCAGCGTGGAGCGGATGAAGCACATCGAGCAGCGGTTGCGGGAAGGGATGACCGCGAACGGGATCACTCCCAAGGCGCAGGACGAGATCGTCCAGAGCATCACCTCGTTCGCGCTGTACGGATTTCCCGAGAGCCATGCCGCGTCGTTCGCGCTGATCGTGTACGCGAGCGCATACCTCAAGGTGCACCACCCACACGCGTTCTACGCGGCGATGCTCAACTGCTGGCCGATGGGCTTCTACAGCCCGGCCACGCTGGTGAAGGACGCGCAGCGTCGCGGAGTGCGGGTCAGGCCCATCGACGTGGCCCGCAGCGAATGGCTGTGCACGCTGGAGCGGACGGGTCCCGAAGAGGAGCTGCGGCTGCGCCTCGGGTTGCGGTACGCGCGCGGGCTGCGGGAAGCGGTGGGGAA
>WNFS01002779.1_pt1 | contig 13240 bp, 10 predicted proteins | sample 5400141 | NCBI WGS metagenome assembly WNFS01 (sample SAMN13153358, study PRJNA577476) | soil metagenome | isolation source: 60 cm saprolite under Madrone tree | place: USA:California | collected 2016-06-14
CGGGTGGAAGATTGCTGTAGATCAGAGAATTATCGGGACCAGGATATCGGTAGATCCGCTGCGGACTCCGACCGAGAGCCTCGAGCATGCCGGCCTGCCGCAGCACCCGCTGCACGTATTGCTCGGTTTCAGGGTACGGGGGGATTCCTCGATGAAAATCGACGGCTCCCTCACCGGCATTGTAGGCCGCGACAGCCATGGCGACGTTCCCCCGATAACGATCGAGCAGATATCGCAGGTGCCGGACGCCGCCCCTGATGTTCTCACGCGGGTCGAATGGGTCGAGCACGCCGAGGGCCGAGGCTGTTCGCGGCATCAATTGCATGAGGCCGCCGGCTCCTTTCCGGGAGACGGCAGAGGGATTGAACGCCGATTCGACTCGGACCACCGCTTGGACCAGGACCGGATCGACGTCGTGCTCAAGCGATATCTCGCGAATGTCCTGGGCATACTGGCCCCACGGGAGATCAGATCTCGAAAACCATCCCAGGGCTGTTCCAGATGTGCCCCGCAGACCTCTGTAGCGCGGATCCTCAGGGACATTCGTGAAGTGAACGATCCCGTCTCCATCAATGAGGCGGGCTGCGCCCGCCGACGCCAAGGGAATCGCTGGAGGGACGGCCACGCACATCGCGACGGCGAGTACCGCGCGTGTGGCCATCTCGAATGGTCGCCTTAGCAGCATCTCGCCAGCACCATATCCGAGACGCTCTTGGTAGGCAACCCGACACAGCCGTCGAGGTGAACGGTGCGTGCGCGAGGAGGATCGCATCCGCGACGACCGTACCCGATGCCCGCTACGATGCGCCGGATCGCCAGGTCAGCCGTCGTGACCGCGAGTTGGCGACTGGTGGAGCGATCGGTCGTGGACCTTCGACTACGACGCGGAGGCGGCGGCGACCGCCGTCGCCCCATGAGGAAGGCCCCACGAACCACGGTGTCGTCATGTTCCCCCCAGGTTAACTCCATCGCGCCCGGCCCGCTGGCCTCCGCGGGGGCCGTCAGTGCAGCAGCCGCCCGTATGATGGCCCGTCAAAAACGCTACGAAGGAGGCCCGCGAGAGGCGACGCTTTTAGAGATGTTCCAGCGGCAGAGGATGAAGGCTCGAAAGGGAATGATTGTGGACAGGATCTGGAGGACAGGCAACATGAACGCCCTCCGGCGGCGGCCCCGTCCTTGGGCCCCACCGCTCACTTCCGGCGTGCAGCCGCCTGTTCCAGGAGCCAGTCGACGACGGCGCCGGGATCGGGATCGTCCGTGTTGCTCGACGCAGCAGGCCGTTCGCTAGCGGGGCTTGCCGGGGTCTGCGGCGTACGGCGCTGCTCTACCCGCTCGACCCTGCGTGGCGGTGATGTGAGTGGGGGTGCCGAGGGAGGTTTCGGTCGCGCCTCTGAGGACGGTACGACCGCTGGCGTAGCCTTCTCGGGAGAGGGCTCCGTGCGCGTCTCAGTGGGAGAGGCACTCGACGTCGGAGGCGCAGCAGGTATCGGCGCCTGCTCTACGACCGCAGGTGGCGTAGGGCGCGCGGGCGGGGGAGGCGACGAGGGCCGTGGGGTGAGCAGGCTCCAGCCCACGAGGGCGGCGATCGACGTCGCGAGTACACCCCCACCGATGATCACGCCCCTCCGCTTCCAGCGGATCGTCGAACGATTCGCCTCCTCCCACAGGCGGTTGAGAATCGTCTGTATCGGCGGTCGCGGCTCCGGCACCTTGGAGAGCGCGAGCGCGACGACAGCCTCCACAGAAACGGGAACTGTCCGGCGCCGTTGCCGCATCGGCATGGGTGTCTCCGTCAGATGCTTGGCCAGCACGGCGTCGCGAGTCTCCCCTTGGAAGGGCGGCACGCCGCAGAGCATCTCATAGAGGATCACGGCGAAGGCGTAGATGTCCGTCGTTTCGGTCACGAGAACCTGACGGATTTGCTCGGGAGAGAGGTACTCCGGAGGGGGCTCGTCGATCATGATGCCGTTCACCGCCTGCGCGGCGCGCACAGCGGTCAGTTCCACGTCCATCAGTGTGACGCGCCCGTCGCTGCCGATCATCACGTTGCTCGGACGCAGCGCGCCGTGGACGAGGCCCAGGTTGTGAAGCTTCTCCACGGCTCCGCCGAGATCGATGGCGATGCGCAGAGCAGTAGTGACTTCGAGGTGCCCCTCCGACAGGAGCGCGCTCAGCAGGCGACCGTGGACCAGCTCCATTGCCGCGAAGGCTTGTCCGGTCTCGGCCTGACCGAACTCCAGCACACGGACGAGCGATGGATGGGCCGTCGATGCATCGATTATTGACTGGTCCGCGGGTGACTGGTCCGCGCGCCGCTTTGTGGGCCTGGGCCGAGAGAGGTCAACGAGCTCACGGGGAAGGAACCGGATCGCGATCTCGTGACCATCCGTTTCGTCCACGGCAAGGCACACGGTCCCGAAGACGCCGGTCCCCAGCTCGCTGATGACACGATACCGGCCTTTCACGCGCAGCCCGACGGGCGCGCGGTTGTCGGGCTCGACGGACGGCACCGCTGACAATCGCGTCGGAACCGCCTTGACGTCTTTACTCATGAAACATCGCGCGGATGGCTTCCAATTCACTTCCGGCGGGCGGCAGCCTGTTCCAGTAGCCAGTCGACGACGAGACCAGGATCGGGATCGTCCGAGTCGCTTGACGCGGCGGGGCGGTCACGGGCCGAGTCTGTTTGTGCCTGCGGCGCGCGTGTTTGCGCCGGGGCTTCCGGCCGGGCCGCACGGGACGCTGGCGCGGGGGCTGACGGCGGTGTCGTCCGCACCGGGGCCGGGGGAACCGTCACCGGCGTCGTCGCCGCCTGGGAGGCGGGCGCCGGACGAGTGTTGATGGCGCTCGAGGCCGGTGCTCGTTTCGCGGGTGGTGCCGCTACGGGTGCGACTCGCGGTGTCGGTGGTGAAAGCGGAGGAACGACCGACGGGCGTGGCATGAACAGCCCCCAGCTCACGATCACGGGAATGGACGCGGCCAGCACAGAGCCGCCCAGGATGACGGTACTCCGCTTCCACCGAGTCGCGGGGACATGCGCCTCCTGCCAAAGAGCGTTGAGGACGTTGGGCATCAGTGGCCGGCTCTCCGCTCGCTTGGAGAGAGCGAGAGTCACCACCGAGCTTACCGAGGCAGGGATGGCGCGCCGTCGGCGACGCATTGGAGTCGGTGCCTCCGTGAGATGCTTCGCGAGGGTGGCCTCAGGTGTCGCGCCTCGGAACGGAGGCGCGCCGCAGAGCATCTCATAGAGCATGACGGCGAACGCATACACGTCTGTCTTCTCGGACACTGCGCCACCGCGAATTTGCTCGGGTGAGAGATATTCGGGTGGCGGCTCCGGGATCACGATGCCCGGCCTCGCCAGTTCGGCGCGCAGGTCGGCCAACTCCACGTCCATGAGCTTGACGCTTCCGTCGTCGCCGATCCTCACGTTCCGGGGACGCAACGCGCCATGGACGATACCCATGTTGTGGAGCGTCTCGATGGCCCCGCCGAGCTCGATGGCCCAGCGCAAGGCGGTGGTCAAGTCAAGCAGCCCCTCCGCGAGGATCTCGCTCAGACGGCGTCCTTGGGCGACTTCCATGGCCACAAAAGCCTGGCCGTTTTCCGCCTCACCGAACTCCAGCACCCCGACCAGCGCTGGGTGGGCCGTCGACGCTTCGACAAGGGATCGGCCTCTGCGTCGCAGCGTCTGCGCGGCATTGGCTAGTCCAGCGGGCCCGCCGGACAGGAATCGGATCGCCACCTCGTGGGTGGTCGCCTCGTCATCAGCGAGGCACACTGTCCCGAAAGCGCCGGCTCCCAGCTCGCTGACGATCCGGTACCGCCCCTGCACGCGCAGCCCCATCCGAGCGCGATCCACGGGAACGAGAGGCGGCGTCACTGGGCTCGTCGAGCTCTCCCCGGCGTCTCTTGAACGGGGCATACCGTCTCCTACAGGGACCCGCATCCCCTCTGGGCCCATAAACACGAAGACCCTCCGGGCGCACTCACCTGAAGGGTTATGCGTGGCGACCGTCTAGGCTGCTATCTCCCCCACCAAGGGCCAGCAGTGTGAGTTATCGGCCCGAACACTCGCCCCTGTCAAGTGCGAAGTTGACGCCAGCCAAACGCCTCCTTCACTCCCCCTTCTTCGCGCCCGGGGCCGTCGCGGCATCCTTGCACCGCAGCGCCTCGAAGACGAGGCCAGACATCCGGCCATGCCACTGGGCGGGGTTGTCCTTGACGTATTTCTCCACGATGGCCACGAGTTGGCTGGGCGGCCGAGGCGTCCTTCCGATGCAGTCCTCGAAGCTCACCAGCATCTTCTCGCTCCCCGTGCGCTTCTCGGCCGGCACGAGGGAGCGGACGGCCGCTCCGAAGTCCACCAGATTGTCAACGACGCCGGTGACGTACGCCGTCCTGGCCGATGCGGGCAGCGCGCGCCAATCGTTGCCGGTCACGGCTCCCGCGGACGAGGGCCACAGGGGCGCGAGCAGACCGCAGAAGAGGACGAGGGCGACGCATTGCCAGCGTGTGAAGGCGCGATCGGTCATGGACCCTCCGTTGAGGTGGTGAGACGGCCGACGGGGAGTGACGCGGGCGCCCACTAGGGGGTGAGGGCCGCGCGCGTGATGCTCGTCGTTTCCTTGTTGTGCCACTCCGAGGCGGCGAAAGCCTCGTTGATCTTGTCGAGGGAATACTTGTGGGAGAGGATGCGCGGCCAGGGCCACCGGTCCTTGGTGCGGACGAGGAAATCGAGCGCCCGCGGGATGACCCAGGGATCGTACTGAATGACCCCCACGATCTTCTTCGAGCCCCACACGAGGAGAGACGGCTCGAAGTCGAAGGTGGCGCCCCGGCTGATGGTGCCGATCTCCAGATAGGTGCCGCCCGAGCGCAGCATCTCGATGCCTTCCGGAATGACGGCAGGGAAGCCCACGAGATCGCAGGCCACGTCGGCTCCCGCGCCGCCCGTCCACTGGCGCACGAGCTTCACCCGCTCCTTGCGGTCGGGCACTTCTTTGAGATTGAGCGTGTGATCCGCGCCGAAGGCCCGGGCCAGCTCGAGCCGGCCGGGAATCTGGTCCACCACGATGACCGTGGCCGCGCCCATATCCTTGGCCACGGCCGCCGCCTGTACGCCCAGTCCCCCCGCACCCTGGATGACCACGCGGTCGCCGAAACGGACGCCCGCCACGTGAAGCCCGTAGATCACCTGGGACAGCGCGCAATTCACCCCGGCCACCGCTTCGTCGGCGAGCTGATCGGGCACCTTGAAGATCGCTCCCCCGGGCCGGAGGTAGTAGTGGTCGGCGAACGCGCCGTGCAGGTGCGGAAACGTGGAGGGGCCCACCGGCCGCTCGATCTTGTGGGGACAGGCGGCGGGCTCCTTGTGCAGGCAGGCGTAGCAGCGACCGCACGGGTAGAAGTACGTGTAGGCGACGCGGTCGCCTTCTTTGAGGGGGCGACCGAGCGAGTCGGTGGCGATCCCGGAGCCTAGCTTTGCCACGCGGCCGGTCATCTCGTGACCGAAGATCCAGCCATCGGCGGGCAGGCGCAGCGGCGCGTCTCCGCGCCAGAAGTGCAGGTCGGAGCCGCAGACATTCGCATGCGTGACGCGGATCAGCACGCCTTCCGGCTCGATCTCGGGGATGGGGACCTCGCGGATCTCGAACGGCTTTCCGGGGCCGAAGAAGACGGCGGCTTTCGCGGTGGCTGGCATGAGCTGGGTCTCCTTAGGTGCCGGGTTCCTTGCCGAGCTCGAAGGCATCGTGGAGGGAGCGCACGGCGAGCTCGGCGTACTTGTCCTCGATGACGCACGAGACCGCGATCTCGGACGTCGAGATCATCTGGATATTGATGTTCTCGTTCGACAGCGTGGCAAAGACGCGCGCGGCTACCCCGGAGTGGCTCCGCATGCCCACGCCCACGATGGAGACTTTGGCGATGCGATCGTCGGCCACCACGCCGGCCGCCCCGATCTCCGTGGCCACCCCGGCGAGGGCGGATTCGGCGCGCTGACGGTCGGCCCGCGCGAGGGTGAAGGAGATGTCGGTTGATCCGTCGCGCCCGATGTTCTGCACGATCATGTCCACCACGATGTTCTGCTTGGCGAGCCCGCCGAAGACCTGACTGGCTATGCCCGGGCGGTCGGGCACCTGCAGAATCGAGAGCTTGGCCTGGCCCCGGTCGTGCGTGATGCCGGTGACCACCACGTCTTCCATGCTGTGATCCTCCCTCGTCACCATGGTGCCCGGGTCCGGCTTGAAGGTGGAGCGCACGTGCACCGGGACACCGAACTTCTTCGCGAACTCGACCGAGCGCGCCTGCAGGACCTTGGCGCCCAAGGCCGCCATCTCGAGCATCTCGTCATAGGAGACGCGGGCGAGCTTGCGCGCGTCGGGCACCACGTTCGGGTCGGCGGTGTAGACGCCGTCCACGTCGGTGAAGATCTCGCACACGTCGGCCTTGAGGGCCGCCGCGAGGGCGACGCCCGTGAGGTCGGAGCCGCCGCGGCCGAGCGTCGTGATGTCGCCGGAATCGGTCATACCCTGAAAGCCCGCGACCACGACGACTTTGCCGGAGTCAAGGGCCGCGTGGATGCGCTCGGCCGTGATCCGACGGATGCGCGCGCTGGTGTGCACCCCGTCGGTGACCACGCCCACCTGCGATCCGGTGAAGGAGCAGGCGGGCTGCCCCAGCGATTGGAGGGCCATGGCGAGCAGGCCGATGGTGACCTGCTCGCCCGTGGACAGCACCATGTCCATCTCTCGCGGATCAGGCGTGGTGGTAATCGCCTGGGCGAGGGCCACGAGCCCGTCGGTGGTCTTGCCCATCGCGGAGACCACCACGACCAGCCGGTGGCCCAGAGCGGCGGACGCGGCGATACGCCGGGCGACGCTCTTGATCTTTTCGGGATCGGCGACGGACGAGCCGCCGTACTTCTGGACGATCAGCTGACCCATGAGAGAGTCATGCTACACGACGGCCGCGCCGACTGTAAAGGAACGGCCGTGCTAGTGCGACCAGCGCCCGCCGCCGCGCGGCCCGGGGCCTGGGCCGGGCCGGCCTTCATCGCTGTTCGGACCGCCCGGATGACGCTCGCGACCATACGGTCCCTGTCCCGGGGCAGGTCGGCCGTAGCCGCCACCCGGTCCACTGGAGCGGTTCTCGCGACGATACTGCCCCGGGCTCTCGCCTTCGGGAGCGCGCTGTCGTATCTGGTCGCGCGCGTGCTGGCGCTCGGTCGGCGACATCTGGCGCCAGCGCTCCGCGTTGCGCTCGAAGCGATCGCGCTGATCGGGGCTCATGGTCTGATAGCGCTGGAGACGATCCCGGAGCTGCTGCTGCTGCTGCTGCGGGAGCCTCTGGTAGCGCTCGTGAGCCGCGTCGAGCTCGCGCTGACGCTCCGGCGGCAGGGATTGGAAGCGCCGGAAGTCTTCCATCACGCGGGCCCGATCGGCGGGAGCCATTCTGCGAAGCCGCTGATCGTTCTGCCGCGCCACCTGGCGCTCCTCCGGCGAGAGACTTTGCCACTGGCGATAATTTTCGAGCGTGCGCTGGCGTTGCTCGGGCGTCATCTCCTTCCACTTCTGGAGATTCCGCTCCGCCTGCGCGCGCTCTTCCGGGGACAGGCGGTCGAGCCCGCGAATGGCCGGCTCGCCCGATTGCCCGGGAGATTCCTGTGGGAGCTGAGGCGACGGCGCCTGCGCCGAGGCGATGGCCGGCGATGCCAGGCACGCGGCCAGCACGAGGGCGGCCAGCCAGCCCCGCGAGACATCCGTCAGCATGTCACCTCACCTCCCTTTTGGCCGGCGCGGCGGGAGCGGGGGCTCCATCCGGCGCGGGTCGATTGCTCAGCCAGCGATCCAGCATGCGCATGCGCTCGTAGAAGCTCAGTCGCTTCGAGACCTCTCGGTCTCGCGCATAGTTCGGATTGTCGAGGACGTCGAGGTCCCGAAGCACCTCGGCGTCGATCTCCTCGCCCTTGGCCCGGCCAGGCTGCACCGGCTGGCCGCTTTGAGCCGCTTGGCCCGCCGCCGGCTCGGCCGCGCGCGCGACGGCCGGCGTCAGGCTGAGAAGGGCCGCGAGGGAGATCCGGGCCACCCGGCGATCCCCGGAGCGTTCGAAAGGCATCGGCGCCGCCTACCCCTCGCCGCGCGGGGGCACGCTGTCCAGGCTCTTGATGACGTCGAAGTCCTCGAGCAGGTCGAGCTTCTGGACCACCTCCAGATGGTCGATCATGTCGAGGCGGGTCGCGAGGACGGCGTTCTCCATCAAGACGGGATCGTTCGGCAGAGAGCTGTAGCCGGGCAGGCCGATGTAGACGAGAACGGCCACGAAGCCGGCGGCGATGGCCACCTGCACGGGACGCGGCCGCCACGTCCAGCCCGCCCACGCCCGCCCGCGCCGCTGCTCGAGCTTCTCGCGCAATTCGGCGCGATAGGCGCCCCAGTGCACGGGAGGCGGCTCCGGCGCCGTGCGCCTCAGCTCGGCGATGATGTCCTTGAACTCGTCCTCAGGCTGCCGGCTCATTTCGTCTCTCCCGCCCCGCCCTCTCCGACCTTGCGCTTGAGCGCCGAATACGCGCGGTGCAAATGCACACGCACCGTGGCCTCGGACAGATGCAGCACCGTCGCGATCTCCTTCGTCGACAGCTCCTCGCGGCACTGGAGCAGCACGGCCGCTCTTTGCTGTGGCGAGAGCTCCTCGACGGCATCCCAGAGCTGGCTCATGCGGCTGTCCGTGACCATGGCGTCGGTCGGGTCGACGAAAGGCGCCGCCACCCGCTCCACGGGGCTGGCGGTCCCGCGCTCCTCCTCCTGGCTTCCCCAGCCAATGAGCTTCCTCCAGCCTTTGCGCTTCCGTGTCTGATCGAGACAACAATTGACGAGAATCCGGTAGAACCAGGTCGAAAACTTGGCCTGCCCGGCAAACGATCCGGCCGACTCGTGGAGCCGGATGAAAGCCTCCTGGGAGCAGTCCTTGGCCTCTTCCCGATCCCGCACGACCGACCAGGCGATGCGATAGGCCCGCTCCTGATACCGCCCGACAAGCAGGTCGAAAGCTCCCTCTTCACGTTCGGCAACCCGCCGGCACAGGTCCTCATCGGACGGCTCGTTCGTGTCCACTACGGGCGATCTTCGCACAGGCCCGTAGGGCAGACCAACCGACGCGAAGCCTGACCTCAACACGACCTTCGGCCTGCCCGACGGCCTCCATTTCGACCATCTGCTCCCGGCTCTGTCCAGGCGTCCTCTGCACGGTAGGACGGCAGCATTCGTTGACACGTTTACACGGTCGTCGGACTCTAGGTCTTTTTCGGCGCCGGCTCACTTGCCGGTCATCGCTAGGACGGCGAGGCATAGACCCACGTTTACGTGATCGGGAGGGCCGATAGCACCCAATTCTGATGTCGATGTGCTAATTTCACTAGGTGAAGCATAGACTTGACAGGGGTGTGGGTCGGACTCGACGACGAGGCCTCGTAATTTCGGCGTTGGCGCTGCTGACCCTCCTTTCCATGCCCGCGACGGGCTTCTCCCAGCCTCAGGCCCCTCCCGAACGCACCACTCACGTCCGCGTCGACCGCTTCGTGGTCACGGGTGTGAGCGTTTTCCCGGAGGATCAGATTCAGGTGCTCTTGGCCTCGGGCAAAGGACAAGAGCTGACCCTTGCCGAGATCGAGGGTTTGGCGGCCCGTATCACGGAGCTCTATCGCGAGCACGGTTACATCCTGGCTCGCGCCTATGTGCCGGCCCAGGAGATGCGCGACGGGGCGGTCGAGATCGCCGTGGTCGAAGGACGCGTCGGGAAGATCGACATCAACGGTCTCCGCCACTACCACGCGGACTTCGTGCGTCGCTACGTCGAGCCCCCACCTCCGGGGCGCGTCTTCGAGGCGAGCGCCTTCGAGCGGGGTCTCCTCAATCTGAACGATCTCCCCGGTCTGTCGCTGAAGAGCACCCTCAGGCCAGGGGAGGAGGCGGGAACCACGGACATCGTCCTCGACGTGGACAAGGATCGCCTCTTCTCGGGTGCCATCGACTCCAACAACTACGGCTCGCCGCAGACGGGTTACGAGCGCTTCGGCGTCTCGCTGAATCTCAACAACCCCTTAGGCCTGGGTGATGTGCTCGCGTTCCGGGGTCTCACCTCGACGATAGGCGGGGCCCTCTGGCTCGTGCGGCTCTCGTACGCCATCCCGGTGAATACCCTCGGCACCAAGGTGGGCGCTGCCTACACCCACTCCCATGTCGGCGCCGATGTCGGCGCCGTGGTGGGCGATATCACGGTGCGGGGCGATGCCGATATCGGAAGCCTGTTCGTGCTCCACCCCTTCCTCCGCAGCCGCGAGCTCAGCGTCTACGGTCAGGCAGGCTTCGACATCAAGAACTTCGACAACAACTTCCAGTCGCAGCCCCAGTCACAACCGCAGCACGACAACCTTCGCGTGTTCTCCGTCGGGAGCTATGTCGATTTTGTCGATCGCCTGCGCGGCGCCAATACGCTCTCGCTCACGCTCTCGCAGGGAGTGGGAAACTTTCTGGGCGGGATGGACGGCATCAACGACCCCACGGCCAGCGTGCCCGGGGCCGGTGGCACGTTCACGAAGCTGACGGGCGAGGTGTCCCGCTCTCAACAGATCACCACGTTCACGTCGATGTTCCTCAGGGTTGGAGGGCAGTGGGCGAGCACGAGCCTGGTCATCCCCGAGCAGTACATCGTGGGAGGCCAGGGCACCGTGCGTGGCTATCCCGTGGCTCAGTTCTCGGGGGATCGCGGCTATGCCCTTACTGGGGAGTTCCGGTGGAACGCTCCCGGGTTCGCCGAACGGTCCGCGTTCCTGGGCAAGAAGTGGGGCGAGATCCTCCAGTGCTACGCGTTCGTCGATCATGGCGGCGCAAACCTGATCCATCCGTCAGAGGGCCAGACCAAGAGCCAGACGATTACCGGCTCGGGTGTGGGGGCCCAGCTCGCGATCCCCGACAACTTTCTCCTCAAGCTCGAGTACGCCAAGCCCATGAACAACGTCCTCGGAGGGGCCACGCCATCGAACGGTCTCAACAACTATGTCTACTTTCTGGCGGTGAAGTGGTTCTAAGTGACGAATTTTGTCGACCCTAAGCTAGATGCTGCTCGGAGATGCCGCCTAACACGTTGATCTATAAGAGTCGGTTTCTTGTGTCAAGACGGCACTGTACTTGCTAAGACGCAACGTGATGCCAATCCCCCCGCAGGGTTCTCTATTTAGGCGCATCTCGTCCGCAATCCTGGCGGGGCTGCTCTTCGCAGGACCCGCGGCTGCCCTCCCACAGGGAGGGCAGGTGGTATCGGGTAAGGCTGCCATCTCTCAGGTCAATCCCAGCACGATTCAGATCCAGCAATTCACCGCCAATGTCCTCATCAACTGGAAGGGCTTCAGCGTAGGCGCGAACGAGCTCGTCCGCTTCCTCCAGCCCGGCGCAATGTCCGTGGCCGTGAATACTGTGACCGGAGGGAGTGCCTCGGCCATCCTCGGCCAGATCACCGCGAACGGGCGGATCATCCTGAACAACCCGGCGGGCATCAGCTTCGGACCCGGCTCCCTCGTCAATGTCGGCGGGCTCATCGCCACCACGCTCAACATGAAGGACTTGGATCTGGCTTCCGGGCGCTACATCTTCCAGCAAGGCCCTGGTGGTCTCGGGACCATCGTCAACCAGGGCACGCTAACGGCGGCGCCCGGTGGATTCATCGCGCTCTCCGCGCCGGCCGTCGTCAACCAGGGCACGATCTCGGCCCAGCTGGGGACGGTGCATCTCTCCTCCGGGCAGCAGCTCACCGTCGACTTCTCTGGCGACGGGCTGATTCGCTTCGCGGTGGACGGGGCGCTGGCCGCTCAGCCCATGGGTGCGGACGGCAAGCTGCTGTCCTCGCGCGTCGGCAATGACGGGCGCATCCAGGCCGATGGTGGACGTGTGGAGCTCACGGCCAAGACCGCGGGCGACGTGCTGCAGAGCGTGGTCAACAACAGCGGGATCATCCAGGCGCGCTCGCTGGTCAACCAGGGCGGCGTGGTGCGGCTCATCGGTGGCGATGACACCACCGCGGTGGCGACAGCCAGCGGAGCGGTGCGGCCGGCGGGGACGGTCGCGGGCGCCGTCACCAACTCGGGCACGATCGACGTGTCAGCTGCCGAGCGCGGAGCGGCGCCGGGCCAGGTGACGATGCTCGGCGAGCGCGTGGGGCAGCTCGGCACCATCGACGCCCGCGGCGCCGACCAGGCACGAGGCGGCGACGTCACCATCACCTCCACGGAGCGCACCATCCTCTTCGGCGGCAGCACGATCGACGCGAGTGGCCGCGCGAACGCCGACGGCGGGCGCGTCACGGCCTGGTCCGACAAGGACACGACGGCCGGACCTGGTGCACAAGTCCTCGCCCGCGGTGGCGAGGCGGGCGGCAGTGGCGGCTTCGTCGAGGTATCGGGCAAGGAGAACCTGAGCTTCGCCGCCTCCGTGAATACGCTGGCACCGCTGGGCAAAACGGGCACGCTCCTCCTCGATCCCATGTTCCTGATCGTGTCGGCCGCGGGCGTCGTCTATAACCCGGGCGTCAACAATCTCTTCGCCAACAATGCCGCGGGCACGAACACGATCACGCCGGCCAGCATCAATGCCCAGGCTGCCAACGTGACGCTCCAGGCCAATACGGACGTCACGGTCACCGACCCGATCGCGATGGCCACTGCGGGCGTGACCCTCACCATGCAGGCGGGGCGCAGCGTGCTCATCAACAACAACGTGAGCACCAATAACGGGACGATCTCGGTCACCTCCAATGACCCTGGAGCGACTCTCGCAAACCGCACGGTGGGTGCGGGCTCCATCACCATGGCGGCCGGCACAACCCTCAATGCCGGGAACCAGAACATCACGCTGACTACCGGCAACCTGGTGGGCGGCACTCCCGGCGACATCACAGCAACGAACCTGACCACCACCGGCAATATCCAGATCAACTCCCTGAACAACGTGACGCTCGCCGGCGCGCTCAACTCCGGCCCCGGCACGGTCACGATCAACGCCAATACGGACGGCGTCGGGGCTCAGCTCTTCACAATGAACGCGGGGACCTCGATCACGACGACGAATGCCACCCCCTCGGCGGTGGCGATCAACGTGAACGCGGCGGCCGGCGGCACCGGCACGGCCGCATTGCGGAACATCACGACAGGGTCGGGCGGGACGCTCACGGTGGCGACCGACACGGGGGG
>WNFS01006217.1_pt1 | contig 13238 bp, 9 predicted proteins | sample 5400141 | NCBI WGS metagenome assembly WNFS01 (sample SAMN13153358, study PRJNA577476) | soil metagenome | isolation source: 60 cm saprolite under Madrone tree | place: USA:California | collected 2016-06-14
CACGTGTTGTGTTCGCAGTGCTGCCAGAACGGCTGCTCCTTGCCTGTTCTCTCCGGCTCCTGCTCGCTTTGCTGCTTCGATCAGCCGGTTCGTCACTCCGCTCATTGCGGAAACAACCGCAACGCAAGCGCCTTCGCGCGCACTCTGCGCGATGATCTGCGCCGTCCTCGCCATGCACGACGCGTCACCCACCGACGTGCCGCCAAATTTCATCACCTGCAATCGCGCTGTCATTTCTTTCGGCCTTCCCTAGTCCCCGGGGTTGTTTTCTCTTGTGAGTTTACCTTGAGAATCAGCTGGCTTCGCTCAGAGGAATTCTCCTCCTTACCTGTGCGGGGAGTCGCGTGAGGCGGAGGTCGATTAAGGCCGTTCCCAATCGAGGGCGTAGATTTCCTGGATGCTGGCGTCGCGAACCACCAGGGGAGATTCGTCTGGAGCGAGGCCGCTCCAGTTTCCAAAAGCGCCGCCGGCGGCCTGAAAACCTTTGAGACTGAAGAAGCGCTCGAGTTTTCCGCTGTTGACTTGGAAGCGGAAATAGCTCTCTTGATTGTCGAGAATGCCGTCAAAGTACAAATAGCGACCGTCTCGCGACCAGGTCGGATAAGCTACGAAAAGATTGGCGAGTGCAGTCCATTTTTGCGTGGTGAAATCAAAAAGCATAAGCTTGAGCGAATCCAGGGGAATAGCCGCGAGGTAGCGTCCGTCAGGAGACCAGCGCGGAGAATACAGGCCATCGGAGCCAGGCAACTTTGTGGGCCTTCGCGTCTTCAGATCGAGAATATAAACTGCCGAGCCCTGATTGTTCAGGGAATTCTCGCCGAAGGCCAGCGATTTGCCGTCCGGCGACCAGCTGGGGTCCGCCGAGTTGATGGTGCTTCGATAGATGAGTTCGGGTGTGCCTCCGGCGGCGGGAACCACATAGATTTGCCAGGGTTCGCCGGGCGGGTGACCAAAGAAAGCGATCTGCTTTCCATCCGGAGACCATCGCGGCAAATAGGCGAACATGGGTGGAAAAACAAGTTGCAGCTTTTGCGTTCCGTCCACCTTACTTCGCCACATGGTGCCATCGGACGCGTCGTTGTAGGCGACCCACTCTCCATCGCGAGAGAAGTCGAGGCCCATAGCCGAAATTCCCGAAAGGTAAGGCGTGAGCTGTTTGGATTTGGCATCGTAGCGCAACAATTCTCCGCGGGGCCGCCAGCCCTGGACGAAAAGTTTCTTTCCGTCGCGGCTCGGGACGGGATTGCCGACATTCATCGGCCCGGTTGTCAACTGCACAGGCGCCTGGGGGCTCGAGCGAAAAAAACCACTGTGCTCGTTGATGGCCCAGAGGTCGGCTGTGGCGTCGCGTTGCGCCTGAATACGAAGTACTTTCCGTCATGTGTCCACTTCCCGCAGCATTCATTGGGAGCATCAGCCCAACCCGGAAGCAATGGATGTAGATTGCTGCCGTCCGCGGAGGCTTGCCAAATGGAGCGGTTGTTGGTCTTGGGATCGTTCACCGTAAAGCGCAAAATCAATCCGTCAGGCGACCAGCGGATATCGCTGGCCGTTCCTCCAGGGGACAAGAGCTGGCGCGGCTCGCCGCCGTCGCTTTTCGCGACGAATATCTCGTTCCCCTTGCAAAAGGCGATCTGCTTTCTGTCCGGAGACCACGCTCCGGCATGGCCCTCGAGGATTCCCAATCGTCGTGGTGAACCGCCAAGCGCCGGGACGCTCCAAAGAGGGCCGTCGAGAGAAGTGCCTCGAGCGGTATTCATCAGGAGCGCGGAACCGTCGGGCGAAATATCGAAAACGTTAGAGAAGCCGGTGTCCTCTAAAGAGTTCGGTACCGGAAATGTATCGCCGCCACTTACCGAGGTTTGCGAAAGGACAGATTGCCCCTCGATGAAATAAAGCCGCGACCCGTCCGTGACTACGTCTGATTTTGGCCGATTCGTGTTGGTAAGTTGGACAGTTCGCAGCACGCGTGGCGCCGCAGCAGGCCGGGTCGGCACATAACCCAGAATTACCGCGAGGGTGAGGAGCGCGCCTCCCACCAACGCCCAGGTCTGCCATCGAGATGACGAATGCCGTTCAGGAACATCATCTAGCGCGGCTCGCACAGCTGGGCTCGTCCCTGAATGGCCCAAATCCAAATCGCGTCTCAAGCGTTTCAAGTCCGCGCGGAGTTCGGCGGCTGTCTGGTAGCGGAGACTGAGATCCTTCTCAAGCGCCTTCGCTAAAATATTTTCCAAGCCCACGGGCAAATTCGAATTCAACTTTCTGGCGGGAGCGGCGGGGGAATTCAAGATGCCGTCAAAAATCAATGCAACAGCCGAGCCACCGAAGGGAACCGCGCCAGTGGCCATTTCATAAAGCACGACGCCCAGAGAAAACAAATCGGTGCGGGCGTCCAGTTCCTGGCCACGCGCCTGCTCCGGCGACATATACGCAGCCGTGCCTAGCGAACTTCCCGGGCTTGTGATAAGTCCATCGTCGAGGACGTGCCGGTGCGTGGGCATGGACGAATCGCTCGCGGACTCTGCCGCAGCCTGCCGATACTCCGCGAATTTCGCCAAGCCGAAGTCGAGAATCTTTGCCGTCCCTAGATCCACCAAAAAAATGTTCGCGGGCTTGATGTCGCGGTGAACGATGCCTTTCGCGTGGGCAGCTTCCAGCCCGTCGGCGAGCTGAATGGCAATATCCAAGAGTTCGGCAATTTCGATGGACTTCCTCGCGATGCGGCGCTTCAGCGTCTGGCCGTCGAGCAACTCCATGGCGATAAAGGGACGGCCTTCAATTTCCTCGATATCGTAAATCGTGCAGATGTTCGGATGATTCAGCGAGGAAGCCGTGCGCGCTTCGCGCCGGAACCGCTCGATGGCCAGCGGGTCCTGGGAAACATTTTCGGGAAGAAATTTCAGGGCGACGTCACGGCCGAGCCGAGCGTCCTTGGCTCGATAGACGACGCCCATGCCTCCGCCGCCAAGTTTTTCCAGGACGGTGTAATGGGAGATCGTGCGCCCGATGATCGAAGAAGTATCCGGCACGCCCCGGAGTTTACTCCAGCCCCTCCGCACGGGCAATCGCGCGACATCCTGCTCCAGCGCTGCAGCTAACTCCCGATATGGCGCATTGCCGGATTTGTGCTTGGCGGCTACACCAGTTGTCCGGTTGCGGCTGCCAGGCGTGTGCCACGTGAGCCTCCGGTTTGGCTCGTTGCCTCAATTCCATTGCAATGTGTAAATCGATTGAGCAGACTGCTAGCGCCATGCACTGCTGCGTTTCGAGCCTGTCGCAATCTTGTTGCTATTCTCGGCCCAACTGATCGCCGCCAATGCGCTGCGTTATTCGCACACGTTCTGCAAATAAGGCGCGTCGGCAATCACTTTGCCCGGATTGCAGGGGATCGCGCTCAAGTACTCGTAGATTGCCCGGAGCTCGTGGTCGGTCATGTTCCTGAAAAACGGCCATCGCATGACCTGGAGCAGATCGCCGTTGAAGGGTGGCATGAGACAATTGGTAGGAGTGCCGGGGGCTGTGCAATTTGGATGTAGGTGATCGAAATCGGTGCCTTGCCTCATGATCTCGACGAACTCCGCGTAGGTGCGCCCTCCAGCAGGCAGCCCCGTTTTGTCTGGTGTCAAATTGCGGGAGTAAAGGTGAGGAATTTGCGGAGGTGCCCCAAATGGGCCAAAATCCCGCCCTCCGCCCAAATAGTTCTTCGTATTTATCTCTACTGTTCCGCTAAACGGAGGGGAAAGAAGATAGGGGTTCCCGCCAGGGCTGGCAAATTCTGTGGGCGGGCCTGCCGAGTGACAGCCGTTGCAGTCACCCACAGCGTTAACAACATAACTACCCAATCCCACCAATGCCCTGTTTTTCCCCTGCAGTGTCAGGGGAACAGGGGCGATGGCGAAGCCACGTTGGATCCTAGATTCCTCCGTCTGGCCACCGGTGCCATCCTGTGCTGTGACGCGTTTCGAGCTATTCCCCATTCCCGCGAGAATGATGGCGGCGAAAGCCGTGATGACTCCAGCGGTTTTCAGGCTGGTGTGTGTCATGACGAGTCTCCTTAGCGCTATTTTACGAATTGCCACAACAGGTGCCTGTGGAGGAATTGATAACGATGTGGAGCCTTTACCGGAGCACGATATACCTACGGGGAGAATATGTAAACGGCTTTCTCAGGGCTACCGGGCTAAGTCCCGGTAAGCCCCAACTGCGTCTTCGATGCTTCACTGGAGAGTCAAATTGCCTGACATCAGACTTGTAAATATTCAGTCCGAGAAATGAGACCTGACAAAGATGGTTCGTGTGTTCGGCCGCAACTCTTCTGCCTCTCCATGACGGGTTTGGTTGAGCCTGAGCCAAGGCCGGTGCTATTCTGCTTTGTATGGCGGATCCCGCTATCTTCCCGCCCGAACCAACGCCTGCGGCGCCGCTCGAACACTCGAGGCGCCAGCTCGAAGCCTTGCTTGAAGTGGCGGAATCCATTGCGCAGCATCGCGACCTGGCGGCTCTTTTTCACGATGTCGCGGAGCGGTTGCATTGTGTAGTGGACTTTGATTTTCTGACGCTTGTGCTGCATGACCCTGAGCGCAACGTCATGCGGCTGCACATTCTCGAAACGCGACTTCCCACTCCGGCCAAGAAGACCGGCACCGAATCGCCGGTGGATGGGCATCCTTCTGGATGGGTATGGCAATCGCAGCAACCTTTTGTCGTCAGCGATACGGAGGAGGATCATCGTTTCCCAGATTTTCTGCAGCGACTCCGCGAAGTCGGTATTCGCTCTTTGGCAATGGTTCCACTCACTACCGCGCAGCGCCGGCTTGGCGCTATGGGTTTCGGACGACTCGTCCCACAGGGCATAACCGATGCCGAAGTTCAATTCATGCAGCGCGCCGCGAGCCAGGTCGCCGTGGCTGTCGACAACGCGCTTAATTTCGAAACCTCGCAGGCCTACCAAAGCCAGCTTGCTCGCGAGCGCGATCGCCTGCAGGTGCTTCTCGAGGTCAACAACGTTCTGGTTTCCAGCCGCGAACTCCCCGAACTTTTCCGCGGGATTGTCACCTCTCTCGAAAAAGTCATTCATCACGACTACACCAGTCTCGCTCTTCGCGACTCCGTGTCGGGGCTCTTGAAAATCCACGCGCTCGATTTTTCCAGCCGCCCCGGCCTCTTCAACCAGGAAATCACCGTGCCTCTCGAGACCACTCCTTCCGGGGTCTGCTTCACAACGGGCCAGCCGTTCCTCGCACGGGGCGCCGAGATCGATCGCTTCCCCAATGAGATTATTCGCACGCTTCGCTCCGAAGGCGTCGAAACCATGTGCTGCGTTCCACTCATCACGCAAGGCCGCACTTTGGGCACACTCAATCTTGCCAGCCGCCGCGAGGATGCTTTCCCTCCTGAGGACGTCGAGATCCTACAGCAAGTCTCGGCGCAAATCGCCATCGCCGTGGAAAACGCATTGGCCTTCAAACAAATTGATGCTCTGAAAGACAAGCTGGCCGAGGAAAAACTCTATCTTGAGGAAGAAATTCGCAGTGAATTCAATTTTGAAGAAATCGTAGGTGACAGCGCCGCGCTCAAGCGCGCGCTGGCGCAGGTGGAAGTCGTTGCTCCCGCGGGAACCGCCGTGCTCATCACCGGAGAAACCGGCACCGGGAAAGAGCTCATCGCCCGAGCCATCCACAATTTGAGCCCGCGGCGCGAGCGCACTTTCGTCAAAGTCAATTGCGCCGCGATTCCCGGCGGATTACTCGAATCCGAGCTGTTCGGACACGAGCGCGGCGCTTTTACGGGCGCGCTTACGCAAAAAATCGGGCGCTTCGAGCTTGCTGACCGCGGCACTCTTTTTCTCGATGAGGTCGCCGACCTGCCGCTTGAGCTTCAGCCGAAACTCTTACGTGTCCTGCAGGAGCAGGAATTCGAACGCCTCGGCAGCAATCGCACGGTGCGCGTCGACGTCCGTATCGTCGCCGCCACTAACGGCGATCTTGGTAAGCTCGTCGCTGAACGCGCTTTCCGAAGCGATCTCTATTACCGCCTTAACGTTTTTCCCCTTCACATCCCTGCGCTGCGGGAGCGCCCTGAAGACGTTCCGCATCTGGTCCGCTATTTCGTGCAGAAGTTTAGCCGCAGCCTCAACAAAGCTGTCGCGTATATTCCGGCCGAAGCCATGGACGCTCTCGCCGGGTATTCCTGGCCTGGCAATATTCGCGAATTGGAAAACTTCATCGAGCGCGCGGTGCTCCTGTCCCCTGGCAAGGAACTCCGCGTGCCGGTCTCGGAATTAAAACCTGTCACCGTTGCGCCGGACGCGAACGCAGATTCCTCGTTGGCCGCAAGCTCCTTTACGGCGCTCAGCTCCTCTGGCTCCTCGATTTCCACTCTCGAAGACGCCGAGCGCCAGCACATTCTCCGAGCGCTCCGGCAAACCGAATGGCGCATCGCCGGCCCCCAGGGTGCCGCTGTTCTCCTGGGCATGAAGCGCACAACCCTGCAGGCGCGCATGCGCAAACTTGGGATTCGCCGGCCGGTCTGATCACTCGGGAAAGAAGGGTGTCTCTCTTGGGGGCGTACTCAGTTCTGATGTGTTTGTCGCATGTCAGGCGGCAAGCAGAGACTCAATGGGCCGCTACTCGCCGGGGCATCCCGACTTGTCTAACTCCTGCAGCCTCTTGATGGCATAGGCGTTGCGCTTCTCGGACGCAACCAGCAATAGCACGCGCGCTTGCATGCAATTGCGGGGGACACCTTCGCCCTGAATGTAGAGTTCAGCGAGATCGACCGCGGCCTTGCTGTTGCCAGCGTGCACGGCGGCCCAAAGTTGCGCTGGGGTGCGGGGTTGCTGTTTTTGGCTCGCGTTTTCGTTCGAACGGAGCTGAGAAGAAGTCGGCGTCAGTGCGGCTGAACCTGAGGGCGGGACTGTCTGCGAAGCGTGGCTAGAAGACGTCCCTGTTTTTGGATTGCCGGTTGAAAATACATCGCCGGCAGCCGAATTGGATATCGATGGGGTTGCTGGCGCGGGCGGCTGGACTTCGGGCACCAATGATGCCGCGCGGGCTTCCGCGGCCAGGTTTTCCTCTACCTGGATCTGGCGATGGTAGTTCGAATATTTGAATGCCGCCACGGCGATAGTGGCCGAGATGCAAATGCCCAGCATCATTCCGAGAAATAGGTTTTTTCGCTTCGAGGCGAGATACGTCTCTAAAGGAACCAGCCCTAATGGCTGTTCCGCAGTATTTTGAAATACCGGAGGGAGCAGGTTGGGGCCGCCAGAATCTTCGGCGGCCGCCAAGAATGTGGAAGGCCGCGGCTTGGCTTTTGAAACGAATGCCGCGACAGCATCCAGTTTGCTCGCTTCCAGGTTGTTAGGCGTTCGATCATGAACAGCGCGGGATGCGGACGCTCCATCTGAGACTTGCCGCGGGGGAGGTTCGGCCATCCATTCGCGGAGTTGCGCGCGAGCTTCCTCGGAAAGGTGCAGGAACCTCAAGCCTCCGGACTTTTTCTCCGCATCAGTCCAAACCAGTTCGCCCCACCCTTCAATCTGGTCACGGAGATTGAACGAAAACCAAAAATGAACAGGTCCGTTTTGGTGTACCGGAGCAAAGGTCTCAAAGCGCAAGCCTCCTTCGGAAGCATCCAGGACGGCTCCGCCCTCATCTCGCTCCAATTGCATGAATGCAAATTTGTCTGGCACCTTCCTGAATTTTTGGCGCCGATCCAAGCTTATGTTTCTGAGGTTCATGTTCTCTGAGAGGCATTCTTGATTTTCGGAGCACCCTTCAAAGTCGGCGAACGAAGGAGTTCCGAATAGGCGTGCCCAGGGTGGGTGTGGGGCCGAGCCTGCAAGCCTCACGAAGGCCATTATACCCTGGCGGGTCAGGAATGAAACACTTTTGGGCTTGGATGCACTCGGTGGCATTGGCCGCCTGGTCTTTCATTCATGCGCTCCAGGTACTCCCCGCTTTATGTCATTTTTTTTCACTTGGCTTTCGCCGTTTAGCAAGGTAGATTTCTTTTCAACCAGCCGCCCGCGAGGTCCCCGTGAGGCTACTTACGAGTATTGCGCTGCTTTTGTCTTTTGGTCTTCTCTCGTTCGCGCCGCCAGCCGCCGAAGCTCCCACCGGCTTCGACAACAAGAGCAACGGAATGGTCGACGATGCCACGCATACAGCCGACCAGGTCAAATTCGACGAAGTCGAGGCACTCACAGACGGCCTGGGGCCGCTCTACAACGCGCAATCCTGCCGTGAGTGCCACCAGAATCCCACTTCCGGGGGGCCCAGCCAGATTACCGAATTGCGCGTCGGACATAACGATGCCAAGGGAGTGTTTCAGAATCCGGAAATTCCGATCAATAACGGCGCCGAGATCATCAAAGGGCGCTCTCTGATCAACGACCGCTCGATCTGCCCCAGCGGCGGTTTCCCGAAGACGGAAATTCAAGAGCGCGTGCCCGACTCCGAAAATATCCGGACCTTCCGCGTTTCTCTAAATCTTCTAGGCGATGGTTTTGTCGAGGCCCTCTCCGACCAGACGCTACTCGACCTTTCGAAAGCGCAGTGCAAGAAAAACGGGGGCAAAATTTGCGGGCAGCCCCTGATCGTTCCTATCGTGGAATCACCCGGCAAGACGGGCGTGGGCCGCTTCGGCTGGAAAGATCAGCACGCCAGCCTGCTCTCGTTTTCAGGCGATGCCTACCTCAACGAAATGGGCATCACCAATCGCCTGCAGCCCGATGAAGTCACCAACCTTTGCAACGCTGCCAGCGAGCCCAACGACACGACGGGCCCCGACGGTCTCTCCGACATCGATCACTTCGCCCGCTTCTTGCGCGCGTCGGAAGCGCCGGCTCGCGACGTTGCGCTCTCAGAAACTTCCGACGCCAAAAACGGCGAGGCGCTTTTCGAGAAAATTGGCTGCGCCACCTGCCACGTCGCAACGCTCACCACGGCGCCTGCTGGAACTGCGATTAATGGCGGGAACTTCACCATACCTCCCGCGCTGGGCGACAAAATTTTCCACCCGTACGGGGACTTCCTGCTGCACAACGTGGGCACCGGCGATGGCATCGTGCAATCTGTCACCGAGCATTACGGGAGAAGATTTGCCGAGCGAACCTGGAATAATTTCTCTTGGCATGAATTCAACAATACGGCCAACAAGATCCGTACCCCACGTCACCGAGGAATTTGAGAAGTTGAAGCCTGCGGAAAAGCGAGCCCTTCTAACTTTTCTCAGCTCGCTTTGACATTTGGCTGTAACGGCGGGCGGGTTTACTTGGTGCCCCTACGGTTGTTCTCGGGGAGGCTTCACTCAAATTGAAGCACTACAATCTCCGGATTCGACCCTAAGCGAAGGGGCGGTCCCCAAGTGCCCGCTCCGCTCGATGTGAAGACCTGCATCTTTCCAATGCGGCTTAGACCGTACACAAATTGGCGGTAAATGCGCCGCGCCATCCAGCTCCACGGAATGAATTGCCCAACATGCGTGTGGCCGGAAAGCTGCAGAGAAACGCCTGCCGCCTCGGCAACTTCCGGATGGTCGGGAGCATGGGTCAACAAAATGCTCGCGCGTTCGCGATCCACGCCGATGTCCTGAAGCACGGAGGCAAAGTGGCCGTCCTGCGTGGCGTGGCGGTACGGGACTCCAATAATCTGCAAGCCGTCTGCTTCGACCTTCTCATTGCTAAGGACGCGCACTCCGGCAGCCTCAACGGCCCGCAGGTATTTGCTGTCGTCTCCAAATTGCTCGTGGTTTCCGGCCACAAAATACACGCCATGCGGTGCCGTTAGTGCGCTCAAAGGCTCCGCCGCCCGCCCCGCATCAATCGCCGTTCCGTCATACAAATCGCCGGCAATAAAAATCGCGTCCGGCTCTTCGTTCAAGATTTTCGTCACCATACGCCGCAGAAAACTGCCGTTCCGCACGTGCCCCAGGTGCACGTCGCTGATCAGCGCCGCTCTCCGCCCGCGCCAAGCGTCCGGTAAGTTCGCGAGCCGCACGCTAATTCGCGTGATGCGCGTCCAACTCGCGTTGAAGACGCCATAGACTCCGGTCACCGCCGCCGCGCCGAAAAGCACTTCCACGATCTGGTGGAAGTGCACCTCTAACCCGGCTAGAGCCGCAACTCCGAAAACAATCCATGAAGAAACGGCCGCAACGAAGAGAAAACTCAGCAAACCCAGCCAAACCGCCGCAGCGCGATAGAACACACGTAGCGTCGCGCTCGTATAGCGAAAAGCTAGCAGCGAAGCGGCAAGAAAACTGACCGACAAAACGCCGAAAACCAATTTGAGCCACAGCGGCCCCGCGGCGTCGTTTCGCACGGGCGAAAACGTCCAAGTCTCGTAGAGGAGAAAATGTGTCAGAAAAAGGATGGTCTGGATGACCGCGATGAATCCGATTAACCCTGCTCGTATGCGCATACTGCATTAGATTCCCCAAGTCGCCATTCGTATTCATCGCTCTGCAGCCAGAAACGCGACGAGACGTCTCCGGAAAACCAAAGAGCGGGCGCCCTGTCCGCCTGTGGGGACAAGGTACGCCCGCCCTTTGCTCGTTATGCGAGCCTACGATGACCTAATTCAGCTCATTCGCTCAGGTTTTCGTTGGGATCGTGACCGGTTGGGCCAGCTCGAACGTCAGCGGAGTTTCCGGCCGGAGGTGGATGTCTTTCTTCCCGGTCAGAAGCGCGACCGCTGTTCCGGCTCCTGCGCCCACGGGTCCGCCGATCAGCGCGCCTTTACCGCCTCCAGCGATGGCGCCAATCAACGCGCCTCCAGCAGCTCCGCCGCCGATCAACGCCCAGTTACGTTTCTTGTGGCCGCCGCCGGACCTGCGGGAAGAGATTGTGCGTATGTCGTAATTCTGTCCGTTCACATCCACACTTTCGAGGGCCAGCTGCACACTGCCCCTGCCCTTCAGCCGTCCCGATCGGTGCACGTCCACCACGACTCCTTCGGCGTTCGCTCCTTCGGGAATGACCGTCTTGCCGTCAATCACGACAGGCGCGGATACCGTAGCTTCAAAGTGGTCGCCCGGTCTGTTTTCGTCGCTCGCCACGGCTTGGTCCAGAGTGACATGGAGGACCGTGTTTTCTGGCACCGTCACTTCCACTGTTTTTGGCCGTCGCGGCAATTCGGCAGCGCCGATTCCGAGCGCCACCGCAAGTGCCACGGACCCCCCTGCTATCAGGTAGTGCTTTTTGCTCAGGTGCATGAGCACCTCCTGCCCTAATTAGTAGCAGCGGGCTTTCCTGTGGTGGCCTTCCTAAACTTCTCAAAAAGAAGGGGATATCTTGAGTCAGACTTCGGCGCGGAGGCAAAATTTTCAAGCTCAGAGAATATTTCGCGTACTACAGGTACTAATCAATTCTCACCCGCACATTATCTCCCGCCGACCATTAGTTATCTTGCCCCCACGAGTTCTCCCCGCGGCCTTTCCTCTCTTTTTCTTGCTAGCTCCATCAAATGGCCTCCGTCAAATCAAGGGATACGGATAATAATGAGCACTGCTTCGGACTTTCGTCCCGGTCCGCGGACGATGAAAAAGAACTCAGGCGAGGAGACAAATCATGAAAAAAGCGCTTCTCTTATTTCTGTTGATCGGCGCCAATCCCGCGCTCGCCCGAAACCAAAAGCTCCCCGAAGGCATCTGGCAGGGCTATGACGGCGAGTGGCTGCATGTCACCCAGCAACTGATCGCTCTTGCCGAAGCCACTCCGGAGGAGAGATTTTCCTGGCGCCCCGCGCCGGGTGTGCGCTCCACTGGCGAAGTTTACATGCACATTGCTGAGGCCAATTTCTACTTGCTCAGCGTGACTGGGCCCAAGATGCCGGCCGACATGAAAGAAGGAATGGAAAAAACGGTTATCGCAACGGCTGATATCATCAACTGGCTCAAACGTTCATTGGACGCCGTGAAGCAAGCTCATCTGGCGGTTACGGCGAAAGACCTGCAACGCAAAGTTCACATTGCCGATCGAGACGCCACGGTTGACGGAATGTACTTGCGGATCATCGTTCACGCCAACGAGCACATGGGACAGTTGATCGCCTACGCGCGCATGAGCGGCGTCGTCCCGCCCTGGTCAAACGGCCAATAAAGTGTCAGCGGTTTAGCGCGGAGTGGAAACCTGCGGCCTTTATCCTTTATAGATGCATGGATAGTTGCATCGTCTCGTCCATTTATAGCGTCAGTTCAGCTAACCGAAGTTCGTCACCAACACTGTGATTTTGACATTGTGTTCTCTTTGTGCGCCGGTTAAACCGGCGAGGTGTAGTGAATGCAAAAGTCATACGAATGTGGTACAGCGACCCACACCGGCCCCGAGTCATGCGGAGCCGCTCGCAAGGGCGGCGTCGAAGCGTTGACAGGGGAACGTGCGGGCCGGGTATTCAGCCGCGTAAGACAATTACTCCGGGACGCCGACGCTGTAAGGAGAAGCGGAAGGCCCCATCTGGAACGCCGATATCGCGAGGCGTTGCAGAGTCCCGCGCGGTCAGAGACCCCGTGCACGTACGTAAACACCTCGCTCGGGAACCGGGAGATCCCAAGTCCGCCCAGGGTCGCAGTTGCCCTGGGACGCGTCGGGAAGTCTAAGGACGTACGCCGATGACGAACGGACCTGGGAAGTCGGACAGACCCACTGTACCTGCGAAGTCCCCGAACAACGCCGGGCAACCGGCGGCGGAGGGGATGGAGGGAAGGGGTTTGGCCAAAGGGAACCCGCCGCAGCAAAACGCGTCCCGGACACCGAGCCGGAAAGACACGCCTAGTGCGCTGGAGCGGGTACGTCAAGCAGCAGGAAAGGATAAGAAGTTGCGGTTCACGGCGCTCCTGCACCATATCTATAACCTGGAAACGCTGCGCATGGCCTACTTCAGTTTGAAGAAGGAAGCCGCGCCGGGCGTGGACGGAGAGACGTGGCGGCACTACGGCGGGGAACTGGAGAGGAATCTCCAGGACCTTTCCGAAAGGCTGAAGCGAGGAGCGTACCGAGCGAAGCCGGTGCGTAGGGTGTATATCGCCAAGACTGATGGGCGGCAAAGGCCGCTCGGAGTACCGGTGCTGGAAGACAAGATCGTCCAGCGTGCGGCGGTCGAGGTGTTGAACGCCATTTATGAAACGGATTTTCTGGGCTTCTCGTATGGGTTCCGACCCGGGCGCAGCCAGCATCAAGCGCTGGATGCGCTCTATACGGGACTGCTGACGAGAAAAGTGAACTGGGTGCTCGA
>WNFS01004996.1_pt1 | contig 13231 bp, 9 predicted proteins | sample 5400141 | NCBI WGS metagenome assembly WNFS01 (sample SAMN13153358, study PRJNA577476) | soil metagenome | isolation source: 60 cm saprolite under Madrone tree | place: USA:California | collected 2016-06-14
GAGCCGGGGGTTGACCGTTGCAGCCTCCTGCCCGCGGGCGGTGAAAAACGTGATTGTGACGTTGCTATCGGCGGCCCCCGGATTGAGGATGACCAGTTCGGCGTCACTGATCTGATTGCCGCGAATGATTGGAATCATCTGCGACGCAAATGCAGGGGATGCCTCCGTGCCTTCGAGCGACGAATTTGCATCGCCGGTGAAATAGAATCCGAGCAAGCCGGAAGTGGAGCTTGTGGCTTGAACCCATCCCTCGACTCTGGACGCGGCGAAAATCTCGGTCGCCCTCATCGAGATCTTTCCTTTGGGTGCCACCCTGTACCGGACAGGGTTCACCAAACCGGACGAAACGGTGTTCCCGTCCAGACTGTAGAGGGTAAATTGAACGTCGGCGTACGTGGATGTCGGATTTGTGACAGCAATTCCAGCACTTAACTGGTCGCTGACAGTGGTCCGAGCGAAATTCAACACGGATTCCCCGGCAGCGGGATGGACCAAAATAAGGGACATCCCAACTGTGGAAACCACGCGTAATAGTGTGTTGAATTTAATCACACGCTTAACTTCGCCCGCCTGCAACCGCTTGATAGACAGGCCGATCCTGCAAACAGCCCTCCACCTCAAGCAGGTATCCTGCCATTGATGGCGGCGCGGACTGCGTTAACGTCCGCCGGGACACTGGTGGGGGGGTTTTGTAAAGACGTATCGCTCACAGGGATCTGGCCCTGGTGGAACCGGGACTTGAATTCCGCAAACTTCAAACCATGCGCCGTGCTGATCACGACGACTCGCGACGAGGCCGGAATGGATAGTGCCTTGACGAGTTTGTTAGTCGCCGCCAAAGCGACTCCGGTCTGCGGATCATTAAAGAAACCGAAGCGGTCGACCTCCGCCGCCGCCTGAACCAGTTCGGCCTCAGTGGCCTGCTCGACAATGCCGTTTGTTGCCCGGAGGGCCCGTACAGCCTTTGAAAAGCTCACCGGGTTGCCGATCTGGATCGCCGTCGCATACGTACTTCCCGCCGTAACCGCTTCCAGCCTCTGAAATCCTTCACGATAGGATCGATAAAGCGGATTTGCCTTCTCCGTTTGGGCACAGACGAGGCGCGGAAGGCGGTCGATCAAACCCATGTCGCGCATGAGCAGGAACCCGTTTCCAATTGCCGAGATATTGCCGAGATTTCCACCGGGCACGACGACGAAATCCGGAACCTGCCAGTCCATCTGCTGGACGATTTCGAAGCTAATCGTCTTCTGACCTTCGACACGAAGCGAGTTCATGGAGTTGGCCAGGTAAATGGACTCATCTTTCGTAATTTCCTGGACGATCTTCATGCAGCCATCGAAATCGGTATCGATGGAGAGGGTGATGGCGCCGTTCGAGATCGGTTGAATGAGCTGGGCGATCGAGACTTTGTCCTTGGGCAGGAATACGATGGAGGGAATGCCGGCGGCCGCGCAATAAGCGGAAACTGCGGCGGACGTGTCGCCGGTCGAGGCGCATGCGACAGCGCGGATTTTCGACCGGATCTGGTTGACCATCGAGACGAGAACGGTCATCCCGAGGTCCTTGAACGAGCCCGTGTGCGAGGTTCCGCATTGCTTGATATAAATCTCCTCGATACCGAGGTGCCTGGCGAAACGCTCGGACTTGATCAACGGGGAGTTACCTTCACCAAACGACACGATGCTCCGTTCGTCCAGCTCCGGCAGAACAACCTCTTTCTTCGACCAGACGCCGCTGCTGCGCCCCAGCCGCGAATCGAAAAGCTGTTTCCACTGGGCGGCAGATCTCGTCTTGAGGGCCTCGACGTCGTGGCGTACCTCGAGCAGCCCGCCGCAGGCCTCACAGCGATAGACAATCTGTGTCAGGTCGTAGCGGACGCCACATCCCGCAAAGCACTCAAACCATGCGTGAAACGTCATATTGGAAGGTGAGTATTCAGGGAGGCTCACTCGGAGTTTTCAAAAATTGGCGGCTAATATACCACGAGACTGTAGCGGGGGTCTATGTATGGCTAAATTGCCTGCTGGACCGGTTCTTTGGCCGGCATGGGGCGCAGCACGCGTCTCGGAAAGGCGAGATCCAGCAGTTCTTCGATCGTACGGACGTAATGGATCTTGAGCTCCTTCAGAAGCTCCGGCTGAATATCTTCGCGAACGTTCTTCTCATTCTGAAGGGGTAGTATCAGTTCCTCGATCTTGGCGCGGCGCGCCGCGAGAACCTTTTCTTTGATACCTCCAACGGGCAGAACATGACCGCTGAGAGTGATTTCGCCAGTCATGGCCAGCTTTGGGCGGATCGGGGTGTTCGTCAGGGCGGAAACCAGGGCAGTAACCATGGTGACGCCCGCCGACGGTCCGTCTTTTGGAATGGAACCTGCCGGAACGTGGATATGGACATCGATGTCCTTATAGAAATCGGAATCGAGTCCCAGCTCAATGGCATAAGAGCGGACCCAGGTGAGGGCGGCCTTGGTGGACTCCTGCATCACGTCACCCACCTGGCCGGTGACCGTAAGGTGACGACCGCCTTTTGCAATGTTGGCTTCCACAAAGAGTATGTCGCCGCCTACAGGCGTCCAGGCGAGGCCGATGACAACACCGGGGCGTTTCACACGCTCTTCGACTTCTTCTTCCAGCATGTACTTCGGCGAACCAAGGAGTTCCTGCACGACCTCAATTGTGACCACGAGCCTGGGATCCTTGCCTTCGAGAACTCTTCGAGCCTGCTTGCGACAGATGCTCGTGATCTGGCGCTCGAGATTCCGAACGCCCGTCTCGCGCGTGTAATGGCGAACGATGTGATGTAAGGCCTCGTCCGGAAACTCGATCTGATCGGGCTGAAGTCCGCTGTTATCGCGGCTCCGCGGCACGAGATAGTTGCGCGCGATCTGCACCTTCTCTTCTTCGGTATATCCGGGAAGTTCGATAACCTCCATGCGGTCACGCAGTGCCGAGGGAACGGTGTCCAGGACATTCGCCGTTGTGATGAAAAAGACCCGTGACAGATCGAACGCCACATCCAGGTAATGATCGCGGAAGGACACATTCTGCTCGGGGTCGAGGACCTCCAGCAGCGCCGATGCCGGGTCGCCGCGAAAATCCGCGCCCAGCTTATCGATTTCATCGAGCATGAAAACCGGATCGCGCGAGCCGGCTCGCCGGATATTCTGAATGATCTGGCCTGGCAGCGCCCCGATGTAGGTTCGCCGGTGGCCGCGTATTTCGGCTTCGTCGCGCATACCTCCAAGCGAGATACGGACGAACTTCCGTCCCATCGATTCCGCAACCGAACGGCCCAGCGAAGTCTTCCCGACTCCCGGCGGACCGACGAAGCACAGAATGGGGGCCTTGCCTTGCGGCTTCAGCTCCAGCACGGCAAGGTATTCGAGAATGCGTTCTTTAACTTTTTCGAGATCGTAGTGGTCGCGGTCGAGGACCTCGCGGGCCTTCACGATGTCGATTTTATCGGTGGTGAGAACACTCCAGGGCAACGTGACAAGCCAGTCGAGATACGTTCTTGTAACCGTATATTCGGCCGCCGCGGGTGACATCCGGGCAAGCCGTCCGAGCTCGCGTTCCGCTTCCTTTTTCGCCTCCTCGGTCAATCCGGCCGCTTCGATCTTCTTTCGAAGCTCCTCGATTTCGCGCTGCGTGTCGTCGCTTTCCCCAAGCTCGCGCTGGATCGCCCGGAGCTGCTCGCGCAGGAAGTATTCGCGCTGGCTCTTTCCCACTTCCTCCTGGACCTGGTTCTGGATCTTGCTGCGCAGTTCCAGAACTTCGAGTTCCTTTGCCAGTTCCGTGTTCAGGAACTCCAGCCGCTTCCGCACGGAGACCTGCTCGAGCACGAACTGTTTGGAAACGATCGACAGGTTCGGAAGGTTCGTTGCAATGTAATCCGCGAGCCGTCCGCTGTCGTCGATGTTGATGACGATCGTTTGCAGATCGTCGGGCAGTTGAGGAGAAAGCTTGATGATGCGTTCGAACTGGCTGACCACGGTCCTTCGAAGCGCCTGGAAATCGACGCTGCTTTCGTCTTCCTTCTCATCGGCGAGGACGGTGATCTTCGCGCGTAGATACGGATCGGATTGTGTAAACTCCTGCATACGCGTTCGTGAGACGCCCATGATGATGACAAAGAGATTCCCTTCGGGCGTTTTCATGACCCGGTGAACCATGCTTACGGTTCCGATGTCATAGAGGTCCGCCGGAACGGGCGTATCGACGCGCTTGTCGCGCTGCGTAAGGACGACCAGCATTCCATCGCCCTGCTGGACGTCGTTGATGAGTTTGACGGAGCTTTCACGGCCTACGGTAAGTGGGATGACGGCATTCGGAAAAATGACGGCATCACGGACAGGAAGGATCGGCAATTCTTCCGGGATGGTTTGAATCTTCTGCTGGATATCATCAAGCTCTTCGAAGTCACGTTTCATGCGTCAGCGTCTCCCAAACCAACCATGTTATTATCCGCGCGTGTCCGACGATAGGGTTTTTCAGTGGACGGTTGCACTCATTCTTTTCGGCGTATTGTTCCTCGGAGTGTCGGACACGCAATTGGTCGCACCGCTTCTGCCTCTGATCGCCCGGGACCTGGGCACGACACCAGGTCACGCCGGGATCATCGTCACTACCTATTCGTTGGCCGCCGCAGCCTTCGCCTTGTTCGTTGGTCCGTTGTCCGACCGAATCGGCCGAAAGAAAGTTTTGGTATCGGGCCTTGCCTTGTTTGGTCTTGCCTCATTCCTTACATATCACGTTTCCAGCTTCAGTGCGTTAGTCATTCTGCGCGGATTGACCGGACTCGCTGCAGGAACTCTTTCGACTTCCTCGTTATCGCTTGCGGGCGATTATTATCCTTACGCGCAACGCGGCCGGGCGATGGGTATCCTGTCAATGGGGTACTTCGTTGCGGTGGTCGCGGGCGTGCCCGTCGGCGCGCTGGCAGCATCGCGTCTGGGATGGCAGTGGGTCTTCGGATGTCTTTCCGTTGCAGCCGGCGCCATGTTTCTTGTTGCCCTGGCGTGGCTGCCAGCTGATAAAAGTGACGCCATTCGCCGCAGGTCCGTCTTCTCTGCAATGGACCACTTCCGGAAGTCCGATCGGCTGGCGGGAATTGCAGCCGCGTTCCTGACTTCGGGCGGCCTGGTCGGATTTACGACTTACGTGGGCGCATGGCTGGCAACGACTCACAACATCGGCATCGATCGAATCGGATTGCTGTTCATGGTCGCTGGAATTGCTGCTGTGGGCGCATCGCCGCTTTCAGGATGGCTTTCGGATCATGCCGGTAAGCGCACGATCATCATCTGGGCGAACGTTGCGCTGGCGTTTCTGTTCGTGATCGTCTCGCGGATCGGCTGGGGCGTCTGGCTCGTCGTTGGAATCGCAGTTTTGAGCATTGCGGCTTCGGCTCGCCAGGCACCTTTGCATGCTCTGACAACGGAAATCGTCGGCCCGGAAATCCGCGGGGAATACATTGCCGTCCGCAATGCAGCGTCTCAGCTCGGGATTGCGTCGGTCGCCATGGCTTCAGCCTCTGCCTTCGATTCGGCCGGCTTTACGGCCGTCGCCTTGATTGCCGGTGTGACGACTCTTTTGATCCCGCTGTCCTGTATCTGGCTCCGCGAGCCGGCAAATTCGGGGACAGACGCATAAATCACCTAATTACGGTTCAGGTGGTCCATGTAATTAGGTGATTTATGCGTCTGTCCCCGAATTTGCCCGCGTTCATCGGTCTGCTATCCTAGAGGTCCATGCCGGCTAATCTCACACCTCAATATATGGAGGCTGAAAGGCGGTTTAAGCAGGCAAATAGTGTGCCGGAGAAGATTGCGGCGCTTGAAGAAATGATGGCGACGATCCCCAGGCACAAGGGAACTGAAAAGCTGCAGGCCGACCTCAAAAAGAAAATGTCGGTGCTTCGAAAGGAGTCGGAGCAGCAGAAGAAGGGCGGCCCGCGGCAATCTTTCGTGGTGGAGCGCGAAGGTGCCCGGCAGCTGGCACTGGTCGGGGCGCCCAATACCGGAAAGTCACAGCTTGTCCGGAGTCTCACTCATGCGACTCCGGAAGTCGCGGAGTATCCTTACACTACGAGAAATCCCATTCCGGGGATGCTCATTTTCGAAAACGTACGTCTACAGTTGGTTGATCTGCCGCCGATTTCACCGGAATACACCGAATCCTGGGTTCCGCAGATCATTCGCAATGCCGATGCGGTGTTGTGGATCGTCGACCTGTCGGACGACGATATCCTGGACAGGCTCGAGGAAATCCGCACCCTCCTGGCAAACGCAAAGGTTGAGTTACAATCGATGAAGGTCCTGATGGTCGGGAATAAAAAGGACGCGCCCGGCGCCGAGGAGCGCGCTGCCATCGTGCGTGAGGTCTATCAAGAGCGCTTTCCGATGACAGCCATTTCGGCAGCTGAAGCAACCCCCGCCGAGCTGGAAGCCTTCAAGAGAGTCGTGTACGATTTCCTCAATGTCGTCAGGGTTTATACCAAGGTGCCCGGAAAGAAACCGGATTTCACGGATCCCTATGTTGTGGCGAAAGGGAGTACCGTTTTGGACGTCGCCGAAAAAGTTCATCGTGACTTCGTCCAGAATCTGAAATACGCGCGCATCTGGGGCGAAGGCAAAGTTGACGGTATCATGGTCCCTCGCGATTTCGTGATTGGCGAGGGCGACGTATTGGAGTTGCACGAATGAAGAACATCATCAAAGTTGCATTCCTGAGCTCGATCATCACTGCGGCAATGGTCTATGTGATTCTGGAATGGCGGCCCTTGAGATCGGATCTGACGCGGTCACCGGAATCGACCCTGGCGAACACCTTAGCTCCGGCGGCGCTTGCTCTGAACCTCAGCGATGACGAGCGAAATAATATCGAGATTTACCAGAAGTACAGCCAGGGCGTGGTGAACATCAGCACGATTACCGTGGGCTATGACTTCTTCTTCGGGGCGTCCCCGCGGCAGTCCGGGATAGGCTCAGGCGCCATCATCGACACCCAGGGACGGATCGTGACGAATTATCACGTCATCAGCGACGCGGAGCGGATTGAAGTCACGTTACCGGACAAGACCAAGCATGTTGCCAAGGTTGTCGGGTCCGACCCTAACAATGACCTGGCGGTGATCAAAATCGACGTTCCGCGGGGTGGCGTCACGGCAATTCCTCTCGGAACCTCGAAAGGGCTCCAGGTGGGTCAGAAGGTCCTGGCGATCGGCAACCCTTATGGTTTGGATCGAACACTCACGACTGGAATCATCAGCTCATTGGGCCGCGCCATCCAGGGGGAGAACGGCCGGGAGATCGAGGACATGATCCAGACCGATGCTTCAATCAATCACGGAAACTCGGGCGGGCCGCTCTTGAACAATCAAGGACAGATCATTGGAATCAATACGGCCATCCTGTCACCGAGCGACACAGGCAGCATTGGAATCGGCTTTGCGATTCCTGTCGATACTGTTCGGCGTATTACTGGAGACCTCATAACGATCGGTTATGTGCGCCACCCGTGGCTTGGAGTGAGGAGTCTCGCTTTGGAGGACTTTCCCGGACTATCGCGCGCGCTCCGGCTCGACACCGACCGTGGGCTGATGATCGTGACTGTTTTGCCGAACAGCCCGGCTGCACAGGGCGGTATTCGCGGGGCAACGCAGGAGATCATTGTGGGCAATTACCGGGTTCCCGCAGGCGGTGACGTGCTTCTCGCGCTGCAGGGAAAGGAATTGAGGTCGCGCGACGACCTGCCGACCGAGGTGGACCGATACAAACCCGGCGACAAAGTCACGGTTACCATCCTGCGCGCAGGCCAAAAAATGGATCTGCCGATCGTGTTACAGGAGGCGCCAAGGCAGTAATGCTTCAGTTTTTCCGCTCCCGGCAATGGGTCGTTACGCGCCGGCTTATTCTGGTCGGCATTATTCTGGTTCTCGGCTACCGCTCGTACGGCGACGCGATCGTGTTGCGGCTTCGCGGCGCAAGTCCTAAGCGCGATATCGTCATAACACGCGCGGAATTCCGGGCGGAACTGCCGGGAGACAAGCCTGTCTGGATCATCGGCCTGCGCAACAACAGCAAGCGATACACCTACGACCAGATCCAGCTCCAGGCGACTTACATGGACGACAAGGGAACGGTCCTGGAAAACGACAAACTCGTCGTGAAACAGAAGCTGACGCCGGGCGACGAAAAAATCATAGGCAGCGTTGATTTCAAGAGCCGCGGCGGCGCAAAGCGGGGCACTCTGGCGGTGCTGGGAGCTGAAGAGGCGCAATGAGGCGTCGGCATAAATGATCATCGAAACGTTCCCCGTGGGTTTACTCTCATGCAACTGCACGATACTCGGCGATGAAACCACCGGCGAGGCGATTGTCATCGACCCGGGCGATGATCCGGGCGCGATCCTCGAGCGGCTGGAAAAGCGCGGTCTCAAAGCAAAACAGATTGTCTGCACCCACACACACATCGACCACGTCGGCGGAATCTACGATCTGCAGCAGCGGTCCGGAACACCGGCATCGATCCATAAGGCAGATTTGTTTCTCTTCGAAAAGCTCGACGTCCAGGCGCAATGGATCGGATTACCAGTACCGAAGCGCGGCTTGATCGATAGTTTTGTTAACGACGGCGATGCGGTCGCATGCCGCGGCATCGAAGTGGGCGTTCTTCATACTCCTGGACACACACCAGGCAGCGCCACGTTCCACCTGGCCGGCGATCGCAACATCCTGTTCACAGGCGACACTCTGTTCATGCAGAGCATCGGCCGGACCGATCTCTGGGGTGGTTCGCGTCAGGACATCATCACATCGATCCAGAAGAAGCTCATGACCTTCGACGACGATACGCTGGTTATTGCAGGTCATGGGCAATCCACAACGATCGGGCATGAAAGACGATACAATCCATTCCTGAGGTAATTGGGACGAACGCGGGCTGATGGCGGTAATTCGGGGACAGACGCATAAATCACCTAAATTCGATCAAGGACCTTTGACTTGAATTTAGGTGATTTATGCGTCTGTCCCCGAATTACCGCCATCAGCCCGCGTTTTACCCAGACGCCAAAACAAATGAGCGACCGCTTCCCAGCCATTCGCATCACGATGCTGCCAAAAGACACCAACGCTTCCGGAACCATCTTCGGCGGTGTCATCCTGAGCTATATCGACCTCGCGGGCGGAATTGAGGCCCGGCGCCAATCGCCGAAAAAGTTTGTGACGAAAGCCATGCACGAGGTCGTGTTCGTGGCGCCGGTTCATCTTGGAGATCTCGTCACGTTCTACACAAGGACCGTGCGCATGGGACGAACATCGATCACGGTGGACGTGGAGGTCGAGGCAGAGCGGCTCGGAATGGGCGGGACAAAGGAGACTGTTCGAGTCACGGAGGCGGAGGTCATCTATGTGGCCGTCGACGAGAACGGCCACCCGACCCCGATCAAGGCGCCGTGAAGAAACCCGTCTACATCATCGATGCGTTGAACTACATCTTCCGGGCATACCATTCACTTCCGGACAACATCACCGCGCCCTCCGGAATGCTCACCAACGCCGTGCTCGGCTATCTGCGCACGCTGCTTCGCATTATCAAAGAACGCCGGCCGGAGTACATTGCGGCCGCCTTCGAAGGCGATATGTCATTCCGCAACACAATATTCGCGGCGTACAAAGCGAATCGCAAACAGCCGCCGGAGAATCTGGAAGCTCAGTTCGAATACTGCCGCAGGATCACCGAAGCCATCGGTGTAACGTGCTTCGAGGCCGACGACTACGAAGCCGATGACATTATCGGCACCATCACCACTCGGATGTCGGCGCTCGGCCATTCCGTTGTGATCGTCAGCGGGGACAAAGACATGTCGCAGCTCGTTTGCGCGAACGTCCTCGTTTACGACATGGCCAGAGAACACTGGCTTGACGAGGCCGCAGTACGTGAAAAATTCGGTGTGGCGCCCCGCCAGATTCCCGACCTCCTGGCGCTGCATGGGGATTCCATCGATAACATCCCCGGCGTGACGGGCGTTGGCGAGAAAACAGCGCGGCAGATTCTCTCGGTCTGCAACAGTGTGGAGGATCTTGCGAACCTGGAACTGGCCGCGCGGCTGCGCTTCCGGGGACGAGACGTGTCGGCGCAAACGCTGCGTTATCGGCGGGCCGACCGGCGTACGCTCGACCCCTTGTGCGAAGAGCTGGGCTTTGCGCAAGTCCTGCCCGACATTCCCCTCGCACAACCAACGTTGTTTTCATGAAAACAGCATTTCCTTCCGCGAAACCCCAGGCTGCAAACCGTTCATTCTGAGAATCTTCAATTTTCATTCTTTACAACAAGTCGGCCTTGCCTGATATTGGAGCGCCTGCACGGATTGCAGCAACCAAGGATGGAGCTGTTGGCGTCACCACAAATTCGCTTTAAGTCACCTGTCTGGTTCTCGACCTCCACCATCGCACAGTCTTCCACTACACGTTTTCGATCGAAAATTCAGGACTAAGGATAGAAATAGACAAGGTCATGGATCGACTTTCTCTTCTCGCAACATTTTCCAGGATATGCCTCCCGATTCGCCTGCCGGCTCTGCTTACAGCGATGCTTTGGCTCGCCGCGACGCCTGCTTTGGACGCGCAAACGACGTTCGACTTCACGAGCAATGCATCAAACTCCGGCAGTACCACCGTGACGCAACTGGTGTCCGGTTCCACCATCAGCCTGACGACGAGCGGTGGAGGAAACGGGAGCGTGTTGATGACAGATGCTGCGGCGTACTATCTGGTTCCCGTAAGCAACTTCTCCGGGAACATATTCACGATGGATCTCTCCGATACTGGTCACCTTACAACCAAGCTGACCATCACTGTCGCAGGAGGGAAATCCTTCGATCTCGAGGGGCTCACTATCTTCGATCCGGTCGGAACGCCACCTACCGGAATAAGGCTGACCACCAGTAAGGGATTCGTCGATACGGCGTTTTCGAGCGGCGCCAATTCTGCGAACGTCCTGTCATTCATCGGCGAGAGCAACCTCCAGGGCGTAACCTCCGTCGAGATTACCCGGCAGGACAACGGCTCTTTCTACTTCGCGCTCGACAACATCGGGCTCAACAACATCACAAGTCCTCCAGCCTCTCCGGGCGCTCCGACGGGCGTTTCGGCAATTGCAGGGAGTGGCCTGGCGTCTGTGACTTTCACCGCCCCGGCTTCCGACGGCGGCGCAGCCATTACGACGTATACCGCGACGGCCACGCCGGGTGGAGCGACCGGAACTTGCGGCGGCCCAGCAGCATGTACGATTTTCGTGCCCGGACTGACCAATGGCACCAGCTATACGTTCACTGTTAAGGCTACCAATTCCATCGGAATCGGACGGGCGTCTTCGGCGTCGAACGCGGTGACGCCGAAAGCGAATCAGACGATCACGTTTGCCAATCCGAACGCGCAAAACTTCGGAACCACGCCAACGTTGACGGCAACGGCGTCATCCGGATTGACGCCTACCTTCACGTCGTCAACGACCGGCGTGTGCACGGTCACCACGGGCGGCGTCCTGACGTTTGTCGCGGCGGGCAACTGCACGATCAACGCCAACCAGGCCGGAAATGGAAATTTCTTCGCGGCCACGCCGGTCAGCCAGTCCTTCTCCGTTAATGCGGTTGCCCCGGGACCACCGACCGCCGTAACGGCGACGGCGGGCAATAACCAGGCCACTGTGACATTCACCGCGCCCTCTTCCAACGGAGGTGCGACGATCACGCAGTACACGGTCACTGCGAATCTCGGCGGCGTAACGGCAACCGGAGCGTCCAGTCCGATCACGGTAACGGGATTGACGAACGGCGCCAGCTACACGTTTACGGTGACAGCGACGAACTCTGCCGGAACCGGCGCGGCACTGGGCGCATCGAATGCCGTAACACCGAAAACGGACCAGACGATCACATTCGCGAATCCAGGCGCGCAGAATTTCGGCACCACACCCACGATGACGGCAACGGCATCGTCGGGATTGACGCCTACGTACACGTCCTCTACAACGAGCGTTTGTACGATCACCTCGATCGGTGTCCTGACGTTTGTCAACGCGGGCAACTGCACGATCAACGCCGACCAGGCGGGAAATGCTAGTTTCCTCGCGGCCCCTCGAGTCAGCCAATCGTTCCCCGTTAATCCGGTCGCTCCGGGAGCACCGAGAGCCGTAACGGCGACGGCGGGCAATGCTCAAGCTGCTGTGACATTCACCGCGCCCTCCTCCAACGGAGGGGCGGCGATCACGCAGTACACGGTTACTGCGAATCCGGGCGGCGCAACGGCGACAGGAGCATCCAGCCCGATCACGGTAACGGGATTGACGAACGGCACCAGCTACACGTTTACGGCGACAGCGACGAACTCTGCCGGAACCGGCGTGGACTCGAGCGCATCGATTGCTATAACACCCAAGGCGAGCCAGACGATCACGTTCGCGAATCCGGGCGCGCAGAATTTCGGAACCACACCGACGTTGGCGGCAACGGCATCGTCGGGATCGACGCCAACGTTCACATCGTCCACGGCGGGGGTTTGTACGATCACCTCGACCGGTGCCCTGGCGTTTGTCACCGCGGGCAGCTGCACGATCAACGCCGACCAGACGGGAAATGGCAGTTTCCTCGCGGCCCCACGAGTCAGCCAGTCGTTTACCGTTAATCCGGTTGCTCCGGGAGCACCGACGATCGGAACAGCGACGGCGGGCAATCTTCAAGCCAGTGTGACATTCACCGCGCCCTCCTCGAACGGAGGTGCGACGATCACGCAGTACACAGCCACTGCGAATCCGGGCGGCGCAACGGCGACAGGAGCGTCCAGCCCGATCACGGTAACGGGATTGACGAACGGCACCAGCTACACCTTCACGTTGACAGCCGCCAACTCTGCGGGAACCGGCGCGCCGTCGGCGGCATCGAACGCAGTAACGCCGAAAGGCACCCAGACGATCACGTTCGCCAATCCGGGCCCCCAGAACCTCGGCACGACGCCAACGTTGACGGCAACGGCATCATCAGGATTAACGCCGACTTTCACGTCGTCCACAACGGCCGTTTGTACGATCACCTCGAGCGGCGCCCTGACACTTGTCAAGGCGGGCACCTGTACGATCGCCGCCGACCAGGCCGGAAATGGCAGTTTCCTCGCGGCCCCGCAAGTCAGCCGATCGTTCACCGTTGGTGCGGTTGCTCCGGATGCGCCG
>WNFS01007802.1_pt1 | contig 13231 bp, 8 predicted proteins | sample 5400141 | NCBI WGS metagenome assembly WNFS01 (sample SAMN13153358, study PRJNA577476) | soil metagenome | isolation source: 60 cm saprolite under Madrone tree | place: USA:California | collected 2016-06-14
TTCCCAGCACCACTGCCCGTTCAATCGCATTCTCCAACTCGCGCACATTCCCGGGCCAATCATAAGCAACCAAACGCGCCTGTGCCTGCGGAGCAATTCCCATGACGCGGCGATTGCACTTCTGGCCATACTTAGCGGCAAAATAATTTGCCAGCAGCGGAATGTCTTCCTGCCGATTTCTAAGCGGCGGCATTTCCAGGCTGACGACATTAAGGCGGTAGTAAAGATCCTGGCGGAAACTTCCCTGGCTAACTGCCTCTTCAAGATTTCTGTTCGTTGCGGTGATGACGCGAATGTCCAGCTTGATGGGCTTTGTCCCGCCGACGCGTTCGAATTCTCGTTCTTGCAAAACGCGCAGCAACTTCACTTGCAGCGCGGGTGATAGCTCGCCAATCTCATCAAGAAACACAGTGCCGCCCTCGGCAACTTCCAGCCGGCCCTTCTTCTGGACCAGCGCGCCGGTGAACGAACCCTTTTCATGTCCGAAGAGTTCACTTTCAAGCAATGATTCAGCTAACGCCGCGCAGTTGACGGCCATGAAAGGTTTATTCGCGCGCTTGCTGTTTTGATGAATGGCGCGCGCCACCAGTTCCTTGCCGGTTCCGCTTTCACCAAACAGCAGCACGGTTGAATCAGTGGGCGCAACCTTGGAAATAAACTGTAATACGTCACGCACTGCTGCGCTTTCACCAACGAGATTGTGCTCGATATTAAAGTCGGCGATTAGTCGCTGATTTTCGCTTACCAGCCATTCGATGTGTCGCGCGTTTTCTATGGCGACCGCACTGATGGCCGCTATCGCAGTGACCAGTTGCAGATGGTCCCGGTCGAAATCAACGTCCGGCTCACGTGTGTCAAGGTAGATTACCCCGATCGGACGATCGAGCATGATCAATGGCACACACAGAATCGAACGTGGCGCATCGCGCACCAGGCTCTCAGCCTCAAAACTCGGTGCATCCGGCTGGTTTGCAATCAGAATGGACTCGCGTCGCTGCAAAACCGATTTTGTTATGGTGCGGCTGATCTTGATCGACTGATCGGGCCCACGCTGCCGGTGTTGCGCGAAGACGGAAGTAAACTCCAGCTCGTCATCCCTGGCATGCTCGGCCGTAAGCAGAACGGCGCCTCGCTCCGCGGGCACAACTTCAAAGAGCAACTCGAGCAGAGTCTTTCTCAATTCTTCCACGCCGCGAATGGCATTGACCGTGGTGCTAATCTTCATCAGCGCGCTGAGATCGCGCGCCATCAGGAACAGGGCGTCGTTGAATTTGATCTGCAGCGTCGAACCGCTGGCAACATGAGCGTCGTCAAACTGAATGCTGGTTGACAGCGCGGCGGTGTCGCTTTCGTGCAGCAGAAACAAGAACTGTGAATCTCCAATGCGCACGCGATCGCCATGCTGCAGCGTTCGTCGTTTGATGGGAACGTCGTTAATGAAGGTGCCGTTAAGACTTTCCAGGTCCAGAATTACAAACTCGTCATTCTCTTTCTCGATTTGAGTGTGCCGGCGCGACACGGAGGCATCGGCGAGGCAGAGCGTGGCCGCCGTCTCGCGGCCAATCACCACCGGAAAGTCTTCAATTGAAAAGACGGCTCCTTTAAGTCTTCCGGCAATTGCTGTAAGTCGAGGGTTCATCGAATTGTGAGAGCGTCTGGCCCGGCCAGTCTACGCGTAGCAGCGTTGCAGGGCAATGTTCAGGTCGGTTGGCTGGTGTGCTTGAACAAATCTCTGTGCGTTCAGAGAGAACGTCAAGGACACTGCCTGGTGCAGAGGCGCTGCTATCTGAAGGGTACCTTCGACTATCTGACTGGATAGATTGCCGCCGCATTCAGGAGCCTCACTAAAAGTCGCCAGCCCAAATGATCCAGATGACTAAGTTACAGAATAATTGATCTTGCAAGGATGAGTGTCAGGGCAGGCAAGGCCGCGCGACGAACGGCACGCGATTGGCATTCGAGCAGCGCAAATGAAAAAAGAACTTCTTAAGGGATTCTCGTTGTTGGCGCTGATAATCGTGTTGGCGCTCATGACTGCAGTGGCTTCGGTTAGTGCGAACACCTCAACTGAAGACGAAACCTACACCGCAGTTACGGGCTAAACGCGAACTCTGATTTGCCCACGCAACGGCTGGCGGAACCTCACTCTCCGGCTGATTGTCGCAAACCAAATGGCAACCCAATGCCCCCGGGTTGCCTTTTTGGTTTTGGGCCTAGTCCAAAAGTCCAATGTCCAATGTCCAATGTCATTCAAGCAGTATTAGAGTACAACCTTTAGGTTGCATGGCTGGGATGGACGCAAGCTGAAGCTTGTACTCTGAACTAATGGAGCTTTGCAGACGTTGGGCATTGGCGTTGGGCTTTGGACTTTCAGGAAACAATCTTCCAGTTGTTATCCGGTTCGGTGGGAATGGTTTTGTGGCGCTCCATCCAGTCGATGATTAGCTCGCGAATCTCTACATTCGATCGATAGACCACTGGCGCGCCTTTGTACATCACGTAACCGCCACCACCATTCGCGCGATAGTTGTTAGTCGCCAGCCGCAGTTTTTGATCGGGAAGAAGCGGCTTGCCGTGGAATTGAAGGTTTTCGATTCGCTGGCCAAACGGTTTTGCAATGTTCAAGTCGTAGCTGACGCCTTCGGCTATATCGAAATTGTAACTGGGGATCTTTTCGTCCACGAGATCGCGCGCCGATTTTCCCGGCTCGTAGGGTCGAAAGTATTTCGCCGAATGTTCCAGCGCATCCTTCAACTGTTGACCGGTAACCTCCAGCACCACCAACGTGTTTTCGTAAATGTAGAGCCCGGCAATATCGCGCACCGTTACTGCTCCTTTGGCGATGCGCGCTTTTTCGTTAAAGCTTGCGACCATCGACACGTCCGCGTTGCCTGTTTCCATCTGCACCCGCTGAATCAGATCCAGAATGGCCGTATCGCGGAAGGTTGCTTCAGCCGCTGTCAGCTCTGCAGCCGACTTGCCGATAGGACGCGACAGCCACGCCTGCGTCTCGCGGTCATAAGGCTCTCCGATTTTCAACAGTTCCGCGTCTGGTGCGACTTTGTCATCCACCGCAATCGTGCGTGCTGACTCTGCGTAAAGACGCCAGCGACTGCCATCGTTTTCGAGATAAAGATCAACACGCGCTAAATGGTTTCCCCAATAATCGGCCTGCAACAACTGCACGCCATTGATAACGACAGAAGGCACGTCGCGGTGTGTATGGCCCATGAAAATCAAATCGACGCCGGGCACTTGTCGCGCAATGGCTATCGCTTCGTTTTCATTGGGGACTTGCCCGGGGTTGAGTTCTCCCGTGCGCAGGTCCTCTTCGAGCCCCATGTGCATCGCAATCACGACAACGTCGGCGCGCTCTTTGACGCGCAGCACCGACACCCACTTCTTGGCTTCGCTTAAAGGATCTTTGAATTCCAGTCCCGCGTAATTTGGCGCGTTTTCCCAGTTTGGAATTCCCGGTGTCGTCAATCCTAAAACTGCAATGCGCACGCCAGCCACTTCTTTGACGATGTACGGCTGATAGTGGGTGCGCGTCGTGCCCTTGTCGTAAGTGTTTGCCGACAACCAGGGAAACTTTGCTTCGCTGCGCGCCTTTTCCAGCACCTGCAAACCAAAGTTGTATTCATGATTGCCTACCGTCATGGCGTCATAGGCGAGCGCGTTCATGGCCAACATCATGGGATCAGGCGGCGTGTTGTTTTTCTTGTTGTGGTAATACTCCAGCGGCGTGCCTTGAATCGTGTCGCCCGAATCGATCAGCATGACGTTTTCGTTTTCTTTGCGAATCTGGCGAATCATTGTCGCGATTTTCGCGAGACCGCGATTGTCAGGTTTGTTGGTGTAGTAATCCGTTGGATAAAGATTTCCATGCAGGTCGGTCGTGCCCAGGATCACGATCTGGATCCGCTTAGCGGAGACGCCATAACCCGCCAGCGGAAAACTCGCAACGATCAACGCGACGACAAGCAATAACAAGGCTGGTGCAGTTGTTCTAATTGACTTCATAGCTCACTCAAGTGTTCGTCCTGCCCTTTTGAATCTTCATCCTGGCCTGAAGTTGTCACAACATTTTCACTCACTCAATTGTTTCGCTTTTGGCAGCGCGACCAAAATGTCTTATTGTTGGTCGCGAACGTTTAGCGACACAGCATACCGCTAGCCGCAAAATTAAACCTTCATGGACAATCTCGTTTCTTCCAACATTCGACAACGCCCCATTCGCACGCTGGTAAGCGTAGCGGGGGTGGCGCTGGGCGTTTGTTTGATAATGCTTTTTACCGGCCTGGCGCGCGGCATGTCCAACGACATGCAACGGCGCGCTTCGAATGTTCGCGCGGAAATAATTTTCACCCGGCCCGGTTCAATGCAACTAACAGCGTCGACGGCAAACCTTAGTACGAAGTATGTTGACAGTCTGAAACAGATCGAAGGCGTGGAAGAGGTGCTGCCGGTTATTCGCTATGTGTCTCAAGGCGGAAGTGGTCTTGGCTTCGAGCAGATCGAAGGCGTCGAGTGGGAACCGTTTGCGCGCGTCAACCAAATCCATTTGGAAAGCGGCAAAGCGCCGCAAGCTGCGGATGAGGTTGTGATTGATGAAACAAAAGCGCGCAACAACAAGCTTTCGCTGGGCAACTCGCTGAAGCTTTTCGGCAACAAGCCTTATCGAATTGTTGGCATCTACGCGCCGGAATCAGGGGCGCGCGTGAAGATGACACTTGCGGCGATGCAGGAAGAGCTAGAGTCGCCCGGGCGTTGCACTTATATGTTCATCAAGGTGCGCGATGCAAACGATCAGGTCGCGGTAGCAAAGCGTATCGATGCGCAACTGCCGGGAAACAAGATTCAGTTCACGCGTGAGCTGTTTACCAGTCTGGAAAAGAGTATTCCTTACCTGGGGATTTTTCTGCGCGTGCTGGTGTGTCTGGCGGCGATCGTGAGCGCGCTGGTGGTGATGCTCGCAATGTACACGACCATCACCGAGCGCACGCGCGAGATTGGAATTCTGAAAGCGCTGGGCGCGGTTGGGCTCGTAGCCGGGTTTATCTTGTCGTTCATCGCCGGCTTTGCGATTTATCGTGTCTATGGACTCTTCTTTGAATTTAGCTGGGGCTGGTCCCTCACAGCAGCCGCAATCGGGATTCTGGGAGGAGCAATAGGAGCGCTCTATCCCGCTTGGCGCGCCTCAAACCTGGATGCAGTCAGCGCGCTCGCCTACGAATAATTGGCATCCCGACCGTAAACAGTCCGAGTCCAACATCCCACGCCCAAAGTCCAAAGTCTTTGTATTCGACGTTGGACATTGGACTTTGGACTACGTGTTAGTTACGGTCGGGCTACTGTCCCTCGCCTCCGTAGCTGCCACCTGTGTCTGCTGGTTCAGACTTCTAATTGATAACCCCCGGCGCACAATCAACGCCACGCCCACACCGCTCCAAAAAATGTCGCGCCCCTTGCGCACGATTGCCAGCGTCACGCCAATCGCCGTAGTGAACCCGAGCACTTTCGCCAGCATGCCGGTACCGGCTTCATCTACGCCGGTCCGCAGCGGCACAAACTTGAACACAACATTAATTACGCGATTAACTGACTCCAGAATGAACGCGGTTAGCAACGTTGGCGCGATCGCACTTATGAACCAAAGGGTCGTATAAATTTCAAGCACTCCGGTAAAGTGGAAACACATCTCCAATAGAAAAATAAGCAACAACCGGCTGCGATTCCGTGAATAAAAACCATAGATGCGATCTTCAAGCGTTTGCGCCCGCGGGATCGTTTTTCCCATCCAGCCGCGAGCGATGCCGCGGCGCTGAAACAATCCCATTGGACCACTTAAAAATTTCAACTGCCTGCGAATTACCAGATAACCAAGCGGCACAATGACCACTGTCGCGATTAGCGCCCCGATGCTTGCGTAACGCAGCGGCTTAGGCAGTGAGAAACTCAATAACAGCGCTGTGGTGCCGGAAAAAACAAATAGAGCAACCGACAAACTATAAAAAATATTTTCCAGCGCAATTGCCGAGAGGCCGGCCATCAAAGGAACGCGGTCGGCGACGAATGCAGCTTTGGAGGGTTCGGCCACAGCCACGCTGGCCAGCGGAATGATGTTGCCCAGCGCGTCACCCATTACTCGCGCAGCGAATGCGTCGCGAAAGCGAATGGAGTAAGGCGCCTCAAAACATTTTGTCCAGGCAAGTGAACGAACGACCTGGCGGACTGCGGAAATGGCCAGGATTAAAAGAAAGCCAAAGCCCAGACGCTTGATGCCTTCGGTGATCTGCGCCAGGCCGGCTTTGCGTACGAAATAGGCGAACAGCAGCAGGCCAAGAAAAGCGAACACTAAGCCGAACCGGGCAAGCTTTCGGTTTCTGGCCTGATTGTTTTTGGCTGGGCGCGGTTGGGAAATTGGAGGTTGTGGCCCTTCCTGCAAGTTCATCAAGTCCTCTGTCTGACGTTTGAACGATTGAGAACGGTATCACACGGCCAATCAATTCGGGCAACTGGGTCCTATGCGGCTTTGACGCCGCACAGTGCGGTAAGGCTCGGCCTTACCGTCACGATCCCAAGTTGATTGGAGGCTACGCCTCTATTCATGAGGCGCAGCCTAACGAAAGATAAAAGGGCAGCCGGAAAGGCCGAGCCTTTCCGCACTGTGCGGCGGCAGAGCCGCTCAATCAATCCGGCGCTTCCCGTTATCGTTGGCAGCTGCAGACCTACTTATTAACGCAAAGACACAACCCCCAGCTTTTGCCTTTTTAGTTTTGCCTTGATTATGATGCAGGGGTTCAAGTTACAAATCCCGTAACGGTCAGGTGATGATGAGCCAATCTCAAGCAGCCATCGACGGAAATGGTCAGGCCGGCGATCGCGTTCTGACTACGCTTTCCGAAGACGAGCAGATGTTTCGCGCCAGCGTGCGTGAATTTGCCGAAGGTGAACTGCGGCCACGCGTCGCGGAAATGGACGCGCACGGCAAACTCGATCCGGCGCTCATTAAGCAGTGCTTCGATCTTGGCCTGATGGGGATTGAAACTCCGGAAGAGTTTGGCGGCGCGGGATCGTCTTTCTTCACCGCGATCATCGCCGTAGAGGAACTCTCGCGCATCGATGCTTCGGTTGGCGTTTTTGTCGACGTGCAGAACACGCTGGTTAACAACGCGTTGATTCGTTGGGGAAATCAGCAGCAGCAGGAAAAGTATCTAACCCTGCTCGCAAGCGAGAGAGTCGGCGCCTACGCGCTCAGCGAAGCGGGTTCGGGTTCCGATGCGTTTGCCATGCAAACTCGTGCGGTCGATAAAGGCGATCACTTCCTTCTCAATGGCCAAAAGCTTTGGATCACAAACGGCAACGAAGCTGAGATTTTTATTCTGTTTGCGAACGCAAATCCCGAAGCCGGCTATCGCGGCATCACCGCCTTCATTATCGAAAGGAATTTCGCCGGCTTTGCAGTTGGGAAGAAGGAAGACAAACTCGGCATCCGCGCGTCGTCCACGACTGAATTAATTCTCGAAGACTGCAAAGTCCCAAAGGAAAATGTGCTGGGCGAAGTCGGCAAAGGCTACAAGACCTCAATCGAAACTTTGAATGAAGGCCGCATCGGAATTGGCGCACAGATGATCGGCATTGCGCGCGGCGCGTTGGAAGCCGCGATTGCCTACACGGGCGAGCGCCAGCAATTTGGTAAATCGATTAATCAATTTCAGGGGGTGCAGTTCCAATTGGCGGAAATGGCCACTGATTTGGAAGCCGCGCGGTTAATGGTTTACAACGCGGCGCGCATGAAAGATGCCGGCATGAACTTTGTGAAGGAAGCGGCGATGGCGAAACTTTATTCGTCGCGCGCGGCCGAACGAATCGCGTCAAAAGCAATCGAACTTTATGGCGGTTACGGTTACGTCAAAGACTATCCGGTGGAGAAGTACTGGCGCGACTCGAAGATTGGCGCGATCTACGAAGGTACTTCGAACATGCAGTTGCAGACGATTGCGAAGTTGCTGATTGGTAAATAGGCAAACAGCAAACAGTGAACAGCAGACAGCCGGAAATGTTTACTCTTTGCTCCTTGCTGTTTACTGTTTGCTGTTCACTGTTTGCTAAGGTCTTATGCCCACATCACGCATCGACATCTTCAAGCAAATGCTGGTGAGTGATCCAATCAACAGCAGCATTCTATTTGGCCTGGCTAAAGAATATGAGAAAGCCGGCCAAACACCGGAGATGATTGAAACGCTCGAGCGTTACCTGGCAATCTCGGATGACGAAGGCAATGCTCACGGCATGTTGGCTCGGGCTTACGCAAAAGCGGAACAGCAAGAGAAAGCCCGCGAAACATATCAGCGCGGCATCGAAGCCGCGACTAAGCATGGTCATCCCTCAATGGTGGAGGAATATCGAACGATTTTAGAAAGCGAATTGTAGTGTTGTAGACGTTACGCCGCTGCCCGGACAGTCAGATCAACCATGCCTGATACCAAAGTATTAAAACTTGTTCCCAAGACACAGGCGGAAGCCGCAAAGCCTGTCGAGGCGCGTGCCGATCAAAAGCCTGCGGAACAAAAGGCCGCAGCAGCGGCCCGTCCGGCTCCGCAAGCTGCACCGGCAAGAGTGGACCAGCCAGCACCAAAACCTGCACGCGCTCCAGAGCCCGCTGATCGCCCGAAGCTGTCGCCGGAAGAAATGCTGAAGATATATCGCACGATGTATCTATCGCGCCGCCTTGACGACAAAGAAATTCAGCTCAAGAACCAGAACAAAATCTTTTTTCAAATTAGCGGCGCGGGCCACGAAGCAGTGTTGGTTGCCGCGGGCATGGTGCTCAAGTCCGGTTACGATTGGTTTTATCCTTACTATCGCGATCGCGCCCTTTGTTTGCAGCTCGGCATGACGCCGTTGGAACAGTTGTTGTCGGCGGTTGGCGCCGAGAAAGATCCCAATTCGCATGGTCGCCAGATGCCGTCGCACTGGGGTCATAAGAAACTCAATATCGTTTCGCAGTCGTCACCAACCGGAACACAATTGCTTCAGGCAGTTGGCTGCGCTGAAGCCGGTTATCGCTTCAAGTTGATCAAGGAACTAAACAAGCGCGCTACAAACTTTCAAAAGGATGAAGTGGTTTACGTTTCGCTTGGCGATGGTACCAGCAGCGAGGGCGAATTTTGGGAAGCACTGAACACAGCCTGCAATCTGAAACTGCCAGTCCTTTTTCTGCTCGAAGATAACGGTTATGCGATCAGCGTTCCGGTGGAAGTACAAACGGCGGGCGGTGACGTTTCGCGTTTGGTGGAAAACTTTCCGAACTTGTATTTGCAACGATGCGACGGCACGGACGCAATCGAATCGCTGCAGACTATGCAGCGCGCCGTCGACTATTGCCGCCAGCAAAAGGGTCCTGCTTTTGTTCACGCCAAGGTGATAAGGCCTTATTCGCATTCGCTTTCAGACGATGAAAGGCTCTATCGATCTGATGAAGAACGCACGGCTGACGCGGAACACGATCCGGTAAAACGTTTTGGAACGCTCTTGATCGACGAAGGCATTGCCGATCAAGCTGGGCTGCAAAAGATCAAGGACGAGATTGACGCCGCTGTCAATCAAGCCGCCGACACGGCATTGGCAAGTCCACAGCCCGCTCCGGATACTGCGAAACTTTATGTTTACTCGCCCACCGTCGATCCAACTGCAAAAGATTTCGACACTGAAGCGAGCGCGCAATTAACGGGCAACGCCGGCACCATGGTTGACCTGATCAATCGCTGCCTGCACACCGAAATGGCGCGCGACCCGCGCGTCGTTGTATTTGGCGAAGATGTCGCTGACTGCTCGCGCGAAGAATCCCTGGACAAAGTTAAAGGTAAAGGCGGCGTGTTTAAGGTCACCGCGAATCTGCAACGAAAGTTTGGCAGTGTGCGTGTCTTTAATTCTCCACTCGCCGAAGCCAACATCGTCGGGCGCGCTATTGGCATGGCGACGCGCGGATTGAAACCGGTGGTTGAGATTCAATTCTTCGATTACATCTGGCCCGCCATGCATCAGATTCGCAACGAGCTGGCGCTGCTGCGTTGGCGTTCGGGCGGCGACTGGAGCGCGCCGGTGGTTATGCGCGTGCCGGTTGGTGGCTATCTCAAAGGCGGCGCTGTTTATCATTCACAGTCCGGCGTTTCTACGTTCACCCAGATTCCCGGCCTGCGCGTCGTTTATCCTTCGAACGCGCTGGATGCAAACGGTCTGCTGCGCACCGCGATTCGCTGCGACGATCCGGTCCTGTTTCTCGAGCACAAGCATCTCTATCGTCAGGCCTACAACAAGTCACCGTATCCGGGTGACGATTTCATGGTCCCGTTCGGCAAAGCGAAGACGGTGCGCGAGGGAAAAGACCTTTCGATTATCACTTACGGCGCGTTGGTGCAGCGTTCAGTCGTCGCAGCTAAGCAAGCTGAGCAACAGGGCGTCAGTGTCGAGCTTATCGATCTGCGCAGCCTTGCGCCTTATGATTGGGACGCGATCACAGCCACGGTGAAGAAGACCAGCAAAGTGATCGTCGCTCACGAAGACTCACTCTCATTCGGTTACGGCGCCGAGATCGCCGCGCGCATTTCCAGCGAACTGTTCGAATATCTCGACGCGCCGGTTGGACGCGTTGCCGCTCTTGATACTTTCGTCGGATATGCTCCGCAATTGGAAGAAGCAATCCTGCCGCAAGCGAGTGATGTTTTGGCAGCGATAACCGAACTTCACAGCTACTAAGATCTGCCGCTCTTCACCCCAAAGGGGTGAGATGTTTATAGAACCCATCACCCTCCAAAACCTCAAAGCTCCCTAAAGCGATATGCAGCCGAAATTCTTCAAATCTCCTTCCGACTTTCGCAAGTGGCTCGCTGCTCATCATGCAAACGCAAACGAGTTGTTGGTTGGCTTTTACAAAAAGGATACGGGCAAACCAAGCATCACCTGGCCTGAGTCCGTTGATGAAGCGCTTTGCTTCGGCTGGATCGACGGCATTCGCCGCCGTATAGATGAAGATAGTTACTCCATTCGTTTTACTCCCCGCAAAACTTCCAGCACCTGGAGCGCAATTAACATCAGGCGGGCTCAGGAATTGGTCAGCGAGGGTCGCATGACCCCTGAGGGAGAAAAGGCGTTTGCGGCGCGCAAAAAAAATCGTTCCGGGATCTATTCTTACGAACAACGAAGCGCTGAACTTATTGAACCCTATGCGGGCAAGCTCCGGCGAAATAAAGCCGCGCTGAAATTCTTCGCATCGCAGCCACCTTCTTATCGCAAGGCCGCCAACTGGTGGGTGATGAGTGCGAAGAAGGAAGAGACTCGACTAAACCGTCTCGAACAACTCATCAAACTTTCCGCAGCAAGGCAATTCATTCCTCAGTTTATCCGGAGGCCAAAGTAAAACATTTTGTCGCGTGTTCATGGTGACTTCGCGGCCTGACACACTGCAAACAGGCCGAAAAGATGCGATACACCAGTGTATTGATGTGCATCGCGGGCGGCAACGACTCCTCCCAAAAAAACGAACAAATCGGGATTTTTTCGCTCTGGGCCGCTGGGCACAACGCTTGCGATCCTTAATTGCGGATTAGCTTGAAACTACCCCCGCCCCAAACTTGATCGCGATTAAGTACAAATAGAAGGAGCAAGTTTAAGTTATGAGTAAATGCATTTCTCTGCTGGCGGCCGCGCTGCTGATTATTTCATCAGCCGTACTCGTAGCAGCACAAACGACAACGACTACAGTCACAAAAACTCCAACCAAAGTTACCAAGACAGTTCAGAACCCGGACGGCAGCTACACCGTTATCGAGTATCCGGTGGGCAAGGAAGTGCAGCTCACCTTCACTCCAGTCGCTCTAACCAAGTCGAAAGCCGTCGGGACGATCCTGCGCGATGACACTGGCACAAAGGTGATCCTGAATGTGACGGATGTTCCCGCCGAGGTTTCCGCGATCAATGTCTATGCAGTGGACGATGCGGGAGCGGTTACATTGCTGGGCCCAGTGGTCCTCGCCAATGGTGCCGGAAAATTCACCGCCACCACTCCGCTTAGTAAGTTCATGCTGATCGCAGCGCCGGAAGCAAGCCTGACGGCCTACGATCCGAACGCAAAGATTTATTTCCGCAGCGCGGTGCCTGAAGGCTTCGCCGTAATTCCGCACACGACTACCGCGGCTGCCGTTACAACGCCGACGACAGTTACTACGCCAACGACAGTTACTACCCCAACGACAGTTACGCCAGCGACAGTTACTACCCCAACGACAGTTACTACCCCAACGACAGTTACTACGCCAGCGACAGTTACTACCCCAACAACAGTTACTACCCCAACAACAGTTACCACAACAGTTCAGAAAGCTGACATCACCACGTCGCCGGTTGGGGAAACGGTAGCCGCTACGACGACGCCTGGAACTACGCCGGCGAGTACCAGCACGGTGCCGATGCTGAATATCCCGGCTTATAAAAAGGGAGATGACACAAAACTGAAAGTGGACTTCACCGGCGCCATGTCGGGTGCGCGCGCGAATATTTTTATTGAGCCGAACAAGGGTGGTAAAAAGACGGCAGTCAAGATGGTCTTCCACGACCTGAAGGAGGCTCCCCAGGGACAGGCCTACATCCTCTGGGCAGTTTCGCCTGACAACCAGTTTTTCAAGCTGGGACAGATCGTAAATGTGAAGGATCGCAACGAGGCCGAAATTAGAGCCAGCACAACGTTGGCTGATTTCGGTTTGCTCGTGACAATGGAAGACCTCGCGACAGTAAAGACCGTGATCGTACCGGCAGGCCAGCGACTTGGCGTAATTCAATTAATTCCATAACCAAGTCCATATCTTAGTGGGAGTCAACCCAAAGGCCGTCAGCAATGGCGGCCTTATTTGTTTACTTTTAGAGGTTCAAAGCCTCGGTTGCAGGACGGCAGGCTGAAGGCAGCCCCGAAATTCCTGCTCCCAAAATGAGATTTTTCTATGCGCCGAGCCTCCCTTGGGCTAATATTGATCTTACGGATCGGGTGTCCGTAACCCCGTCCCGCCGAGCCCCCCGGCCTCGTCCGCAGTTAACGCTGAACCAACCTGGTTTCAGCACTCCGTCAACCGCAGGTTTTAGGTTAGTTACAACTCAAAGCTATGAAACGCATCTTCCCCCAGTTGCTGCTGCTAGCTGTAAGTCTTTTCTCCTTCCAACAAACACACGCGCAGGA
>WNFS01009293.1_pt1 | contig 13229 bp, 17 predicted proteins | sample 5400141 | NCBI WGS metagenome assembly WNFS01 (sample SAMN13153358, study PRJNA577476) | soil metagenome | isolation source: 60 cm saprolite under Madrone tree | place: USA:California | collected 2016-06-14
AGTACTCTGACTCACAATTACGGTGACGTATCACCGGTCCGGCGACGGCCGCCAAGCGATCCTTGGCAGCGAGCTTGGCCAGGAGCGCGGCAAGATCCTGGCGGGTAAAGGTCCAATCGAACGGGGTCGCCGCTTGTTCGTAGTGCTCTTGGAAGCGGAGCAGGCGGTCCTCGACTTCAGCCAACGAGGCGAAGTCGTTTGGCGTCAGTACCTTGCGCTGGACGATGGAGAAATAGACCTCGATCTGGTTGAGCCAGCTGGCGTGGACCGGCGTGTGGACGAGAACGAGGCGGGGCCAGCGGGCGCGCAACCGCGCCCGGGCGCGCTCGCCGCGGTGGGAGGAGCCGTTGTCGACGACCCAGAACACCCGGCGCGCCGACCGGTAGGGCTCGTGGGTCATGACCTGCGCGACGAGGCGATCGAAGGGCGCGATGCCCGTCGTCGGCTCGCACCGGCCGAACACCTTGGCCCGATGCACATCCCACGCAGCCAGATAGGCCCAAGCCCCGCCCCGCTCGTATTCGTGTTCGACGTACATCGGCCGCCCCGCCGCGGGGGCGAGCGAAGGGTGAATTCGGAGCCGAGCCTGGATGCTGGTTTTCTCCTCGGCCGACAGGACGTACTCCCGCGGGCCGAGCGGCACGCCCTCCCAGCGTCCGGCGTAGAGATCCAGGATGCGCTCGGCCTTGCCGGCGAACGCCGAATCGCGGGGGAAGATCCAACTGCGATGCCGCCACGGCCGGAGGGCGTCCTGGCTGAGCCAGCGCCACAGCGTGGCCCCGCTGATCTGGGCCACCAGCCCTTGGGCGACCACCGCTCGCTGCAGGTCGCTCAGCGACCAGCGTGCCAGCGGCAGCCCGCGCTCCGCGGGCAGCTCACACGCGAGGGCCTTGACGGCGACGACGACTCTGGGGGGAAAAGCGGGCCGGCCGCCCGCCCCGAGGCAGTTCCTCGAGACCCGGCACTCGGTGCCGCCAGAAGCGTTTTCTCCACTTGCTGACGACTTGGCGCGGCAGATCGAGGCGCGCGGCGATGACGTCATTGGATACGCCCTGGGCGGCGAGCAGGACGAGCTTCGCGCGGACGACGTCTCGATACGGTGACGTATACCGCCGCGCTCGCGCTTCGAGTTCGTCTCGCTCCGCACGGGTCAGCTCGATCCGATACGGGCTCACCCTGGGCATAGGCGATGGTACCTCCGCCGCCCAGCGTGACAGCGTCGGCCCAAAAACCCGGTCTAAAACATGTCTTCATAATTATGAAAGCCGGTACTAAGCCAGGCGGGGCTCGCCGGCAAGGCGGGTATCAGCCGGACCTATCTCGCGCGCCTTGAGACTGCTCGCCAGGACCCCACGCTCTCGACACTCGAGAAGCTCGCGCGCGCCCTCGGCGTGCCGGTGACGAAGCTGCTGGGATGAGCACCGAGGCAGAGGAGATCCAGCGGATCATCGGCGCCAGCGTGCGCGACATACACAACGCCTATCGGATCCAGGCGCAAGGGGAACGGTTGACCGACACATGAGAGACCTCATGAAGGCTGGGTTTGTGACCCTTGTTCTGTCATTGGCCCTGGCCGCTCCGGTAGCCGCAGGGCCGCTTGAGGACGGGATGGCCGCCTACAATAGTGGCGACTATGCGACGGCGCTTCGGCTTTTTCGTCCGTTGGCCAACCAGAGCCATGCCGCCGCCCAGTACAACCTCGGGATCATGTACCTTAACGGCCGGGGCGTACCGAAGGATTACACGGAGGCGCTGACGTGGTTCCGCGAGGCCGCCGAGCAGGGTTTTGCCTACGGCCAGTACAACGTCGGCGTCATGTACGCCGCCGGGCAAGGTGTGTCGCAGGATTACGTGCAGGCGCTGAAGTGGTTCCGCAAGGCCGCCGAGCAAGGCCATGCCGACAGCCAGGCCAACCTCGGGCTTTTGTACGCCAAGGGCCAAGGCGTGCCGCAGGACTACGCCGAGGCGCTGAAGTGGTTCCGCAAGGCGGCCGAGCAGGGCGATGCCGCCGCCCCGTACAACCTCGGGATCATGTACCTCAACGGCCGGGGTGTACCGAAGGATTACACGGAGGCGCTGAAGTGGTACCGCAAGGCCGCCGAGCAAGGCCATGCCGACAGCCAGTACACCCTCGGAGTCACGTACACCAAGGGCCAAGGCGTGCCGCAGGACTACGCCGAGGCGCTGAAGTGGTTCCGCGAGGCCGCCGAGCAGGGCGATGCCGTCGCCCAGTACAACCTCGGAGTCTTGTACCGAATGGGCCAAGGCGTGCCGCAGGATTACGTGCAGGCCCACAAGTGGTTCAACCTAGCCGCCGCGCATTTCCCGGCGGCCGAGATAGAAGGCCGCGAGAAAGCCGTGAGGGGTCGCGATGACATCGCGGCGAATATGACTGCGGCGCAGATTGCGGAGGCGCAGCGGCTCGCCCGCGAGTGGAAACCAAAGTGAGCCTCTTTCTATCTCCCCGACACCGTGGACCCGCACGCGCCGAAAGGAGAGCAAGGGATGATCGCCGGGAGGGAGGTCGCTTGGGTGCGCCGGCAGCTCGAGGGGCTGGAAGGAAGCGCACTGTGAGGCGTTCCCGGATGGGGAGCGCTGGCGCAGGCCACCAAAGTCTGGGCCCTCTGAAATATCCGCCTTACCACGAGGTCCTCTTGACCAGCGCGCGCCAATTGATAGCCGACGGGTATTCTCAAGCGGCCGTGTTGGTCGCCCATATGGCGTGCGAAGTGTTTACCGGTCAAGTGATCGTCGCTCTGATGGAGCGAAGGGGCCTCCAGGAAGCGGGAGCATGGGCCGAGGAGTACAAGGAGGAATTTTCGTTCCTCAACCCGGCGATCCGAGCGCTCTACTTCAGCGTGGCCGCCGAACGGATCAACATCGCCTTTCCACGTTGGCAGGAACATAAGCGCCATATTCAACTTCGAAACCAAGTGTCGCACCGGGGGGCCAGGGTGACCCAAGCCGAAGCGGAAAACGTCTGTGATGTCGCTCAGGCGCTCACAATCCACCTACGTGCAGTGCTGGACAGAACGCAATGATGGCCGCGATCTACGCGAGTAGGACCTCCACAATGACCACCCGCTCGTCGTGCATCGTCGTCACCGCACTCTGCTGCCTGCTTGCCGTCGCCTCGCCGGCCTCCGGCGCGTGCGCGTGGGTGTTATAGGCGAGTTACATCGCTGATCTACCGGGACAACCGGTTCATTACTACGTCGTGCAAGCGTTCGAGTCGAAAACTGAATGCGACGAAAGCGGAGGGAAGCGGAACAACGTTTCACGCACACCCGGCAAAGGAGCGCTCACGTCGTCCTTCTACGAGTGCCTCCCCGACACCGTGGACCCGCGCGGGCCGAAGGGGAGCAAGTGATGAAAGCGTCACGTTTCCGCCGGCAGCTCGAGGGGTTGGGAAGATGACCGACTGGCCGATCGTGGGGCTGACGGGCGCGCTCGTGCTCATCACGGGGTACTACGCATGGCAGAACAAACGGATGGCGGACCAGAATACGAGGATGGTCCAGGAACTCCAGAAGCAGCGGGAGGCAATGGCACACCAGCTCCGCGAGATGCGGATCCAGACCCAGCTCGGCCTCTATCGCCCACGACTCGCTGTGATGCGCGGTGTCCGCAAGGCACTGAGTTACGTCGCCCGAGATGCGAAGGTGTCGGGTGAGGTGATCGCCGAACTGATCCGGGCGCTGGGCGAGAAGGAGTTTTTATTCGGCGCCGAGCTCTGCCGCCACCTCGACGAGATCTATCAGCGATGCGTCAAGGCCTCTACGTTGCGCAATCAGCTCACGCCGGGCATGGCCGACGAACAGAGAAGAACGATTGTAACGAGCGAGGCCGATGAACTCCGCTGGATCCTCGATCAGCTATCTGGGCTTCGGAATGCATTCAGTCCCTATCTCCAGGTCGATTCCAGGGAGGGATCATAGGATGGCCCGACGCGGTGACGGCCTCTATCTGCGAGGGAAAACGTGGTGGCTCAACTTCACGCACGAGGGCGCGCGCCACCAGGTGCGCTTGGGCAGGAGTATCTCGCGGACCGTCGCGGGCGAGCTGGCCCAGGTCAAGCGCGCGGCCATCCTGAAGGGCGAGGCGGGCATCGGCCGGAAGCGCGCCGACCTTGGCTTCGACCAGGCGAAGGAGGAATTCCTGAAGTGGGCGGACGCCAACAAGCGCCCGCGGACCGCGCGGACGTATCGCCAATGCTTGGAGGCGCTGGCGGTGTCGTTCGCCGGCACGCGCTTGAGCGCGATCAGCGCCTTCGACATTGAGCGCCACAAGCAGGCGCGGCTCAGGGCCGGCGTGCGGGTGATGGTGAACCGGGAGCGCGAGGTCCTCCGGGCGCTCTACAACCGCTGTCGCGAGTGGGGGAAGTACGACGGCGACAACCCTGTGGTGAAGGTGAAGGGCGTGCGCGAGAGCGAGGGCCGGCTGCGCTTTCTCGATCCCGAGGAGGAGGTGAAGCTGCTCGCCGCCGCTACGGCGCCAGGCCTCCGGGCCATCATCCTGGCGGGCCTCTACGCCGGCCTGCGCATTGAGTCGGAGGCGCTCACGCTGACGCCGGCCGACGTCGACTTTCGCACGGGGCAGCTCACCGTGCAGTCGGCCTACGCCAAGTCCGGCAAGACCCGGCGCGTTCCCATGAACACCCTGGTGCGCGCCGCGTTGGCGCCGCTCAAGGCGCAGGCGACCGGCACCACGCTCTTCGTCAGTCGCGAGGGGACCCCGTACCGCTCGATCCGGACGGCCTTCGAAACCGCCTGCCGACGGGCCGGGCTCCGCGACGTGACGCCCCACGTCCTACGCCACACCTTTGCGAGCCGGCTGGTGATGGCCGGTGTCGACCTGCGCACCGTGCAGGAACTCGGCGGGTGGTCCTCCCTCGAGCTGGTCCAGCGCTACGCGCACCTGAGTCCGGGCCACAAGGCCGAGGCCGTCGAGCGGATCGCCGTCGCGCCGGGCGGGGAGAATTCCACTACGCTATTCACTACACCCGCCCGACACGCTATACTGCCGCTGCGTAAGCGTGCGGTTTCTTTGGACGCCCCCGTAGCTCAGGTGGATAGAGCAACAGTTTCCTAAACTGTGGGCCGGGTGTTCGAGTCACCCCGGGGGCACCATTTATCCAGCCGACCAGCATGAACCCGCAGGCGTCGTTGGCTCGATCAACGCGGTCCGCGCTCCCAACGCGTCCATGCCACGTCCCGAGGTGCGGCAGGGAATGGCCTCAATACCTTAGTCAACTCCAGCACCTCATGATCGCGGGCCGGAGGCAGATGAAGCTGATGCTCGTCGTGAACTGGTGTGGGCAGGGGCAGGAGTTCATCCCGTGGCCTGAACCGGACGGGCTCTGGGCGTTGGTGCTGATAGCAGGTGAGACGAGATAAACCCGAAGTTGCGTTCGTGTGACGTTTCGTGTCGAATCAGAGCCGAGACCGAGGTCGTAGGTGCTCCCGCGTCCGTCCATTCGGGGGTGCGAATGATGTGGTGTGAGTAAGTGGTTCCGGTGACTGCGCCGTCCAGAAGTAGTCGCCGAATCGTCATCGAATCGGCATGATCGTGTAACCTGAGGCCCTGACACTCTGTACGATGGGACGGGCTCGGCAACCAGGACCCGCGGGGAAGGCCAAAAACGGAATGTCGTACCGAATCTACAATGTCCTCTTCCTTTGTACCGGCAACTCGGCGCGGAGCATCATGGCCGAGGTGGCCATGAACCAGCGAGGCAAGGGACGATTCCGAGCGTACAGCGCGGGTAGTCACCCGACCGGAGAGGTCCACCCCCGTGCATTGGAACTTCTCCGTGAAACACGCCTCCCGACCGAAGGACTACGAAGCAAGAGCTGGGACGAGTTCGCACGGCCCGACAGCCCGCCGCTCGACTTCGTCTTCACCGTGTGTGACAAGGCAGCAGGCGAGGCATGTCCGTTCTGGCCGGGACAGCCCATGACGGCGCACTGGGGTGTGGAAGACCCGGCTGGCTTCGAGGGGTCGCCGGAAGAGCAGCGGCGAGTCTTCTATCGCGCCTTCATGGCGTTGGATAATCGGATCAAGCTCTTCACCAGCCTCCCTTTGGACTCCATTGATACGATGGCGCTTCAACATCGCCTCGATGAGATTGGGAAGGAGCTGCCGTGGGATCTTCGCCCCTCGTGGTAGGCTCGCGGACGATGTCGACCCCAGACTCCGTTTACGTCCCGCAGGAGCCGCCCCGCGAGTGGGTCGTGTCGAAGACCGGGCACTTCTGGCAGGAGCGCATCGTCGACACGACGAAGGCTCGGCCACCAATCGTGACCGAGTCCCCGTCACAAGACTGAACCGCTACTTCGACGTACGACCGCTTCCGTCTGTCGAAGAATAGATCGCGTCAGAGCGGCGGTAGCGGGGGTCTCATGTGCGGCAACCGTCCCGCTTCATTTGCAGGAGCGCGAGACGCTGAAGCTGCTGGAGGCATCAGGTGCTCCGGGCGCCCAGCGGCAGACCTTCTTCGCTTTTTCTGGCGCCTTCCTCCGGACAGCATCCCGCTGTTGATCGGCAAACTCTTTGTCCGCCTTTGGGCTTGTGGCTCGCCGGCTCGCGATCCTGGCCCGACGTCTCGGATGATAGTGAAGGGACGTCACCCGGCTGGCTGGGGCTGGAGAGTCCCGGTGCGCGCGATCCGACTTGATGCTTCTGCCCTTGGCCGTCCACATACTCGACAACCTGCGCCAGCGCCACGCCCGGACCGAGCGCCGCCAAAAGTGACGCGGCCGCTATTGTCGTGTTCCACTTGGTCATCTGGTGCTTCTCCTTGTTGAAGGGGTAGTCCTTCAACAGGGAACTGCAAGAGCGATGCCTCGGGGAAGACGCAAGAGTGCGAAGTCCGCGCCTCATGGCTGGCGGAATCGCGGAGTGTCCGGGAGGACCCGAGTCACGAGCGTGCCGGCAGCCTCCAGACGGGCGAGCGCGTCCGCGCCAATCTCGAGAGCCATCATGGGCAGACCGTCGAACTTGCGCGCCACCGAAAAGCTCGTCCCGGCGAGATTCGCGATCAGATCGTCCTGCGCCTGGGCGATGGCCCGGCGCTGCGCTTCCACGGCCGCGGGGCTCGCCAGGTTGCCTTCTGGTGTGAAGGCAGGCGTAATACGGAGCTCGACGATGACGCGCACCGGACCGGCGGCCGCCGCAGTCCGCACCGCGGGATCGATCGCTTGAGCAAAGGCATCACCCACGAGTACACCTTGGGCGAAAGACAGCAGAATCAGGAGAGGGAAGCCCACAGAATATAAGGTGTGTCGACGCTTTCGAACCGGCGACGCCGAGCAGACGCAGAGAAGGAAAACCCGCGTTACTGCCGAGAGAATGGGAAGCATGCGAGCACCACTCACTCATCGCTAGCACCCGCGCACGACCCTGTCAACTCCCACCGAGCGGCGGCCGTTCCGGTCGCGAACGAGGAACCGGCACGGAACGAGTGCAGGCAATCGATGGTCACGCAGCGGTCGGCGAGCTCGCGTATCGCATCGCGGCTCGCCACGGCGCAGGTCGAGGCGCGCGCGTGCGACCTGGCGCTCACTACGCAACGGCGTGCTAGGATGAGTGCGGGACGCCTTTTCCCAAGCCGCGTCCCAGGTGTTCGGGTGGGACGGGGAGGGATCGAGGCGGTGAAGCGGTTCGTAGCTCGTTACGTCCCCACCCTCTGGCTCCTCGCGGTGCTGAGCCTCGTGGGCTGGTTCATCTGGAACGGAGACCTCGCCGGGTGGATCCTCCTCGCGCTCGTGATCGGGCTCATGGCCTGGCAGCTCACCGGACGTGACAAGCGGTCGCGCCACGCCCGCACAGAGAACGCCAATGGCCGCGGCGTGCACGACGAGTCGTCGCCGTGATGCGCCGGGTAGCCCTCGTCTCCTCGTCCCTGCTCCTTATCTGGGCCACGGCGGCCACGGCAATCCCCGTTGACGTCGGGTCACCCATGCACTGCTCGACGTATACCGTCGGAGCGGACACGCATACCGAGTGCTCACCCGGCCCCTCGTCGCCTCCCGGCGCGGCCTTCACGTGTTACGACTACATCGTAGGCACGGACACCCACGCCGAGTGTAGTCGGGTGCCGGCGACCCGCCTCGCCCCCCTCAGGGGAAAGATCGCCGTTCCGCCCGCCGCCGCACCGCGCTGCTACACGTACCACATCGGCTCCTCGACCTACACCGAGTGCCGCTGACTCCCGCGCGGCGACGCTGCCCCTGGGCCCGCAGCGGCCCCGACATCGCCTATCACGATCGCGAGTGGGGTGTGCCGGTCCGCGCCGACCGTCGGCTCTTCGAATTCCTCGTGCTCGAGGGCGCCCAGGCGGGGCTCAGCTGGTCCACCATCCTCGCCCGCCGCCGCGGCTATCGCGCCGCCTTCGCCGCATTCGACCCCGCCAAGGTCGCGCGCTTCACGCCCGCTCGCGTCACGCGGCTGCTCCAGGATCCGGGCATCATCCGACATCGCGGCAAGATCGAAAGCGCCATCGGCAATGCCCGAGCGTTTCTCGCCGTGCAACGCGAGCACGGAAGCTTCGCCGCCTACGTCTGGGGCTTCGTGGGCGGGCGGCCGATTCAGAATGGCTGGCGCCAGTCGCGCCACGTTCCCGCCGAGACGGCGATCTCCCAGGCGCTCAGCCGTGATCTCAAGAGTCGCGGCTTCACCTTCGTGGGCCCCACGATCTGTTACGCCTTCATGCAGGCCACCGGACTCGTGAACGATCACCTCATGTCGTGCTTCCGTCACGCCCACGTGAAGCGTGGGGGCGCTGCGAAGGGCAGGGAATCCGCGGTCGGACGCACAAGCTCCTTGAGATCGAGACGTGGAGAGACGTAAACTGAGGCCGTGGCACCTTCAACACGGAACGGCGGCATCGGCAACGTCTGGCGTTTTCTGGGCCTGGCGAACTCTCCCGAGGACGGAATGACACGCCACGCGATGCCTGCCCCTCAAGCCGGGCCGACGGATCCGGGCCGCGCCGTGCTCGGCGGCGGGCTCGCGCTCAGGGGCGAGATCAGCGGCGAGGGCGACTTTCATATCTACGGTCGCTTCGAGGGGGAAATCGACGTGTCCGGCCGTGTGATCGTGGCCGAGGCGGCCCAAGTCGACGCCAACATCAACGCCGCGGCCATCGTGATCGCGGGCAAGGTGCGCGGCAATCTCTCCGCCACCACGCACCTCGACATTCTTCCCAGCGGGGTGCTCACGGGCACGCTCAAGGCGGGCAGCTTCTCGGCCGCGGAGGGCTCCTCCGTCAAGGGAGAGATCTGGCTGGAGCGTGCCGAGCCTGCCCGGTTGGGCGAAGCGAGACCAGGAGACGACGAGGAGCAGCGCCGGTGAATCTGGTCGAGCAGATCCGGGAGCGCCGGCCGATTCTCTGGGCCCTCTGGGCGGTGGCGGTAGTCGCCGTGATTGGCATCGTGTGGGGTGGCTGGGCCCTCTGGAAGACCCGCTACGAGGCCCAGGGCTCGATCGCGTTGACTCAAGCCCGGGCCCTGATCGCTCAGTCCCAGGCTCCGGGCGCCGCCGCGGATACGCGCCAGCGGGCCGAGAAGGCGCTCCAGGACACGATCACCGAGTATCCGCGGCTCTCGTCGGTCGGCCAGGCCGCGTACCTCCTCGGAAGCCTCCGCTTCGCCAGTGGTCAGTACGGGAGCGCCCGCTCGGCCTTCGAGCTCGCGCGGAGCAAGGCTGGCTCGCCGACTCTGGCCGCGCTGGCCGCCTTGGACGTCGGCTACTGCTGGGAAGCCGAAAAGAACTACGACGCGGCCGAAAAGGCCTTTCAGGCCGTCATTAGCGGGGCAAGCCCTAAGAGCTTCCTCTATGAAGAGGCCATGCTCGACATCGCCCGCGCTCAGGATCTCGGAGGGAAGCGGGCGGCAGCGATCGAAACCTACCAGCGCCTGCTGAAAGATGTACCTGAGAGCCGCCGGGCCGAGGAGTTCCGCTCCCGGATAGCAAGCCTGCAGTCTCCCGCCAAGCCCTGATCTCGCAACCTCCCGAATGCCTCGCGACAAGCGCCCTTATTGAACCTGGTCTATGTCTGATAAGAGGTATTATGTCAACCAAGCTTCATCGGGCGATACGCGGAGGGAGCGGTCACTGAATGGTCGCGGTCAGGATGAAGTTCGACTCGCTGGACCCCTGTTGCTCGCGATAGCCCAGGATCTGACGCGTAACCTGGTTGATGCCGCGCGTGCCGCCGCCTATCCGCATGGGGCGCCCATTGGGCACGATGACCTCGGTCGCCGCTTCGTTGAACTCCACGCTGCCCCCACCCTCGGCGGTGAAATAGCTGACCTGGGGGATGAGGCGGACCCGGATCTGTCCGTTGGCGAGGATGGTGGGGTTCACCACGAGGGTGGTGCCCACCCGCTGCCAAGCCGTTCCCTGCGCCACGTAGCCCTGACCGGTGGCATAGTCCCGAAACCAACCGACGACGGTGTAGGGCACTTCGCTCGCGACCATCATGGACGACGTGCCGCCATCCTGGACCACCGTGAACACGCCGCTGGTTCGGGTCGTCCTCGTGGTCGTGTCTTCGACCGCCACGCCCCCACGGCCGCGGGCCTTGCCGTCCTCGATCACGACGCTGCCCCGACCCTGGGCGCCCTGACGAGTCTCCTGCCCCCGCTGCTCGAACTCGAGGACGACCTTGACCTGGCGGCCGCTCTGACCGGCCGCGGGCAGGCCAGCCATGAGGAGGGCGATCGCGCAGCAGGTGGCCGCGGCCCGGCGCACGCCCCCTACCCTGGAATCTGCGCCTCTTCGGGAAGTCGATCCCATACGGGCTTCCACTCGGGCACGGTCAGCCCCACGGTCTGCGCCTTGTCTTTCACCTCGTCGGCGAAGGCCTGGCGGACCTCGTCGTTGTCGCGCAGCTTGAGCCGGTACTGGCGGTACACGGCGTTTCTGGCGGAGCCGGGCCGGCCGAAGATGTTCATGGTGCGGATGTACCACTTGTCGAGCGTGGCCTGGGCCTCGTCCCGGGTCTTCGGATCCTCCGCCAGCTTCTTGACCCAGAACTCGCCGTGGCGGATGTGGAACTTCTCCTCCTTGAAGATGCCCTCGATGGCCCGCGCCCACGGCCCGTAGGAGCACTGCCGCACGTCTTCCAGCTGATGCCCCGCCCCGCGGTCCATGCAGAAGTTGAAGAAGATGAAATCCGCCCACGTGTCGATCGGGTAGTAGAAGATGTTCACGCGCTTGTCGGCGGTGATGCGGGCGGTGCCAATGTCCGCCGACGCGTCGATGCGCATGGCGAAGGCCTCGTCGTGGGCCCGCACATGGGCCTCCACATCCATGCCCAGGTCGGCGAGCAGGCCGTACATGACCGAGGCGTGGCGATGCTCATCCTTGACGATCTGGGCCACCACGTGCTTCTCGTCGACGCCGGGCGCCTTCATGATCCACGGCACGTAGCCATAACCGCCCGCCAGCTCCGAATCGGCCTGCATGGTCATCAGGTGAACGAGGTTGTCCCGGTATGCCTCCGTCATCTCCTCCGGCGATTCGACGCGCTCGCCGCGCTCGATCCGGGCCAGGAGCTCCGCCTCCGTCACGCGCTGGCTCATAGTGCTCTCCTTTCCACGACCCGTACCGCCTTCCCCTCGCTGCGGGGGATGGTCTTGGGCGGGACGATGACAACTTCGGGGTTGAGACTCAGGTGCGCCCGCAGCAGCTCGCCCACCCGCAAGACGAGCGCGGCCACTTCGGGCCGGCGCGAGTCGAAGCCACCCCATTCGCTCACGCTCTCGGGGGTGGGCTCGACATGCACCGAGAGGGTCGGGAAGCCGTGGCTTCTGTCCACCATGAGCTGATAGTGCGGCGCGAGATCGGAAACCGTCAAGAGCGCCGCCTCGAGCTGGGAGGGGTAGACGTTGACCCCCTTGATCACGAGCATGTCGTCGCTCCGTCCCTTGATCCGCGCCATGCGTATCGAGGTCCGGCCACAGAGGCAGGGCTCGGGATCGAGCGACGTGACGTCGCCGGTCCGGTAGCGGATCATGGGCAGCGCCTGCTTGGTGAGGCAGGTCAGGACCAGCTCGCCCTCGGCGCCCGAGGGCCGCGGCTCGCCCGACGCCGGATCGATCACCTCGGGCAGGAAATGATCCTCGGCGATGTGCAGCCCCCGCCGGGCCTCAGCGCATTCCACGGCGACTCCGGGACCGATGATCTCGCTCAGCCCGTAGAAATCCACGGCCACGATGCCCCACAGCGCTTCGAGCTGGCCCCGCATGGCGTCCGTCCAGGGCTCGGCGCCGAACAGACCGTAGCGCAGGCCGACGCTCCGAGGATCGAGTCCCTGCTCTCGCATCGACTCGCCGATGTGCAAGGCAAAGGACGGCGTGCAGGCCAGGCCCTGGGGCCGAAAATCCTGGAGGAGCAGGATCTGCCGCAAGGTATTCCCCGACGACACGGGCACCACGGTCAGCCCCATGTGCTCGGCCCCGTCGTGAAAGCCGAGTCCCCCCGTGAAGAGACCGTAGCCGTAGGCGATCTGTATCATCTGGCCGGGTTCGGCACCGCCCGCCGCGAGCGACCGCGCCATCACCTCCCGCCAGATCTCGAGGTCGCCCCGCGTGTAACCCACCACGGTGGGCTTGCCCCTGGTGCCCGAGGAGGCGTGGACCCTCGACAGCTCGACGGGGGGCACCGCAAAGAGACCCCACGGATAGTGCTCGCGCAGATCGGACTTGATGGTGAACGGCAGCCGCCGCAGGTCATCGATGCTCTTGATGGTGTCGACGTCGACGCCGCGGGCCGCGAAGGCGCTCCGATAGAAGGGCACGCGCTCCACCGCCCACGCGCAGGCACGTCCGAGACGCTCTCCTTGAAGGGCGCGCAACGTGGCTCGGGGCGCGGTCTCCATCTCTCGATTCCAGATCATCGGGATCTCATCCCACGGTCACGCCCGTCACGAGCCAGGCCTGACGGCCGACGAAGCGCATGAGGGTATCGATGAGCCGCGCGTCGGCGGCCGCCTCGAGTCCCACCCGATCGGGCAGGACGAAGCGCACCTCGGGATACGAGACGAGCACGCGCAGCAGGGTGCGCGCCCGGGGATCAGGGGCGAAGAAGCCGCGCCGACCTGGATCGCCGGCTCCCGGATTCCACGCGGGCTGAAAGGCGGCCCGCAAATAGGTGGCCGCGGGGGCCGGGCTCACGACGCGGAGCTCCGCAGGCCGCGGTACAACCCCGCCATGACCTCGACT
>WNFS01003082.1_pt1 | contig 13220 bp, 10 predicted proteins | sample 5400141 | NCBI WGS metagenome assembly WNFS01 (sample SAMN13153358, study PRJNA577476) | soil metagenome | isolation source: 60 cm saprolite under Madrone tree | place: USA:California | collected 2016-06-14
CAAAATCTTGTATTGGTCTTCCGTCCATCCACAAGCGGCGGCGACGCGTTTAGGCCCTTCGACTGCCGGATGAGGCGAAGCTGCCGCGGTGATGCCGAGCCTGCGGGTCTGCTGCGCAGGCCGCCGCGACTGCTGCGTCGCCAGCCGCTTCAAAATTTCACGCCAACGGAAAAGCGTACCGGTCGCTGGATTCGCAACGATCATTTCGCCGGGGCCCAATCGTTGGCGTTCCGCGATGCGCGATTCTTCAAAATCCACAAGGCCCGTTTCCGAGCCCGCCACAACCAAACCATCGTGCGTTACCGTATAGCGCAGCGGCCGCAATCCATTGCGGTCCAGCTTTGCGCCGACAACTTGCCCGTCAGAGAAAATCAGCGCCGCAGGGCCATCCCACGGTTCACTGTGCAGCGAAAGCGCGGAAAGCGCCGCGCGAACGTCGCGCGAGAGCAACGGGTCGTTCTCAAACGCCGGCGGCGCCATCGCCAGCATCGCCTCTTCCGGGGAAAATCCTTGCAGCAGCTTTACTTCAAAGCCGTTGTCGAAGCTCGCCGAGTCGCTGACGTTCGCTTCCAGCGCATGAAACCACGTCCCGACCGCAAGTTCATTGCGAATCTGCTTTTCTTTGGCGCGAAGCCAGCGCCGATTAGAAACGATCGTGTTGATCTCGCCGTTGTGCGCCACGTAGCGAAACGGTTGTGCCATATGCCACGACGGCTACAGACTGCGAAGAAAGAGAGCAGATGTAACATCGCGCAGGCATCAACGACTCGGCCCGCTTGCGCATCAACGACAGACGTGGCTCAAATTTTGCGTCGCCCCGCGCGGGATGAAATGGCGCAACGAAAAACTGCCAAATCTCTGGCATCGTCTCCAGCGCACGGCGGCCAAGGCACGCAGGATTCGTCGGCACTTGCCGCCAACCCAAAAGCCGCAAGCGCTCCGTTTCCGCAGCCTCTTCGATCGCGCTTCGCGCCTGCGAGACTTCTTCCGCCGGCAGAAATGCCACGCCGAGACCAAATTGTTGGGGGAGCTCAATTCCCTGCTCTGCAGCTCTTGCAGTGAAAAACGCGTGAGGTATGCCGGTAAGGAGTCCCGCGCCGTCGCCGCTTGCCCCATCCGCGTCCACTCCGCCGCGGTGCGTCAGTTTTTCGAGCGCCGTCAGCGCGTATTGGACGATGTCATACCGCGCCGCACCACCCAGTCGCGCGATAAACCCAGTACCACAGGCATCGTGGTCGGGATGGCCCCAATTAGGGTGGCGCTGACCCATATGCATCTTTTATAGAGGTCGGGGGAGGGGTATGTACAACGCAGAAAATCGATTCGGTGAATTGAATTTCTAGCAAGAGAGGTCTTGCGGCCAACAGGGCAACCGGAACGCTAAAACTTGGTCACTTCCGTAAACTGGAATCCCTTAATTTTCATAGCCGGGACTACCATTTCGAACGATTCTTCCCCTGCTGCCCGCGCCGCTGGGCTCATCATTTCGACATTTCGCAGCATTTCCAACACGGACTGGTTGAACCGGAAATTTCGCGCGGCGGTAGTCACTTTACCCTTTTCCACGCGGAACAGGCCATCCCGCGTCATCCCCGTCATCACCTTTTCGTAAGGGTCCACTTCGCGGATGTACCAAAGCCGCGTCACCAGCAATCCGTGTTCGGTCGAGGCGATCATCTCCTCAATCGACGCCTTGCCGGCGGCGAAGACCAAATTCATCGGCGCCTCGCCATATTCATTCGGCAGCGTAAATCCGTGGCCAGTCGGTTTCTTTCCCGCACGCCGCGCAGCGGCTCGCCCGTAGACAAGATTTCGCGGCACACCCTTATCGACCAGAACGACCCGCTGCCGCGGAACGCCCTCACCGTCAAACGGCGCACCCAGTTGGCCCGGATGATAGACGTCATCCGTGAGCGAAATATTCTTTCCGAATAGCGATTTGCCCATGCGATCGTTCAGGCAAGAGCGTTTGTCTTCCACCGCTGTCGCCGCGAAATCGTAGAACAGGAATCCAACCAGATCGAGCACCGCAGCCGGCTCCAAAATGACCGTGTACTTTTGCGGCGCCAGCTCCACCGCGCTTGCCGCCAGTTTTGCTTTCGCGCTCGCGCGTTTCGCTAACGCCAGCGGGTCCAGCTCCCGCACATCGGCGGCGTTTCCCTTCGCCCAACTTGCCGCCGGGTCTTGCTGCATCGTGATGGAAAACTCCGCGCGCGTCTGGCGGTGTGCCGCAAACAATCCGCGCGAATTCGCAATTGCGGTCTGTATCTGCCCGCTGACGAAAATGCCGGCCGCGACTTGCCCCTCTTTCACAGCGAGATCGCACGCCTTGCGCACAGCATGCGCACGATCCTCTGGCGTAAGCTCCGCCGTCGCGCGCATGTACCTTTTCACGCGCTTATACTTTTGTCCGCCTGGCATGGGCAGCAGATGCGGCGCTTTGGGCTGACTCGCCGCCAGCGATAACGAAGACTCCACCGCCGCTCGCAGCGAATCCTGATCCAGCTTGTTTGTGCTGACGCGCGCCGTCTTTCCATCCACAACAGTCCGAACGGAAATCGTCAAGCCATGCTCTGCGACATTTTGGTGAATTCCGTTGTTCGCAAAACGCGTCAGCGCATCCAGCGTCTCGTCCAGGTGGACTTCCGTTTCTTCCGCTCCCGCAGCCTTCCCGAGACGAATCACTGTTTGCGCAATATTGCGCAATTGCTTTTCCGAAGACAGCGCCACTTTCTCGGAGGCTCGCGTTTTCGCCGTCGCGCTCATTTTTCCCCGAACGCCGTCCCAATATTTACGTTGCGAAATCTCGCCGGCGAAGCCCCATGCCCCGTACCCATCGTCTGCATCGGTTGCCCTTTGCCGCAATTCGGTGTGCCCCAAAGTGTCCAATAATCCTTCGAACAAATCGCGTCGCACGAATTCCAGAACTCCGTCGTGATGCCGCTGTAGCTCGGGTTCTTAAGCATTCGCACTTTTTTTCCGCCTTTAATCTCCCACGCAATTTCCGTCGAAAACTGGAATTGATACCGCCGGTCGTCAATCGACCACGACCGGTTCGTGTCCATCCAGATTCCGTCGTCCGTATATGCGATCAAATCCGGTTCCCGCCACGTGCCGGGCTTCAGGCTTATATTCGTCATGCGAATAATCGGCAAGCGATTCCAACTCTCGGTCCGCATCGTCCCGGAAGAACGCGCGAGCCCCACCAGGTGCGCCGTCTCGCGATTCGATAGATATCCGCGAAATTCGCCGTCCTTAATGATGTCCGTGCATTGCGCCGGCACGCCTTCGTCGTCGTACGCGAACGTCCCGAGCCCCGGTCCGTGCTCCGGTCGCGCATCCGCGACGACGTTGACCAGCTCCGTGCCATATTTCAGTTTGTTCAGCTTGTCTAACGTAAGGAAGCTCGTCCCCGCAAAATTTGCCTCTTGCCCCAGCACGCGATCGAGTTCAATCGGATGCCCGACCGATTCGTGGATCTGCAACCCCAGCTGGCTTCCGCCGAGTATCAATGTTCCCGTTTTGCGAGGACATTGTGCCGCAGAGTGCAGCGCCACCGCCTCTTCCGCAATGCGCGGCGCATGCTTTTCCAAATCAATTTCTTCCACTAATTCATATCCCCGCAGCGCGTGCTGCCCGCCAAAACTGTTCGGATAGGACCGCTTCTGAATCTCATCGCCTTGGTACGACGTCGCGACAATCCCACATCCCGAAATCACTTTCCGCTGATGGATTCGCGATCCAATGCTCGACGCGAACCATGAATCGATTTTGCGAAATTGCAGATCCGTTTCCGTCAGCGTCACGCCCTTCGCCCGGCGCATTTCCTTGTCCGCCCTCAGCAGCAAATCGAGCTGAGCCTCCAACGGCATCTCAAACGGATCCTTTTGAAAAGGACTCTGCCAACTATCCACATACGCGTCTTCCGGCGCCATCACCACGTCGTTTCGTTTTGCCAGCGCCGATGCCTTCGCAATCTTCACGGCTTCCGCCGCACAAGCTGCCACTCCGTCCTTCGTCAACCGGTCCGTCGACGCAAATCCCCACGCCCCGTTCGCCAGCACGCGCACGCCAATACCAATCGACTCCGACTGCGCAAGAGTCCCCACCGCTCCATTTTTCGTCGTAAGGTCGCGCTGCCGCAGGTGCATCACCCGCGCGTCGGCGTAACTAGATCCGCGCAGCTTGGCGATGTCCAAAGAATGTGCGGCTAAATCCCACATTTCCTCTGTTTCCTTTAACAGCGCGCGTGACCCGGAATTCGGCTGTTCGCGAAGAGGACCATTGTACACTTCGAAAGCGGAATTCCCGTTCCACCTGAATCACGATTCGCAGAGTATTTGACCGCCCGGCTGCGCCACGGAGCAAAATAAAATGATGGAAGCACGGTTATGCTCGTTACTGATTTCAGCCTTTCTGGCGATTGCTCCGTCGTACGGCTTCCAGATCACTTCGGCTCAACAGGCGATCCTCCAGCGAACCAATCAGGCTTATTACAACTTGCCTTCGCAAGGTCTCGTCGAATTTCAATGCGTTGTGGTTCCCGATTGGAGCGTGACTCTGAAGGAAGAACTCCATCAGGATTTTCCACCGGATCATCCTGCGATTAAGGCATTAAACGGCATCCACTTCTGGCTCGCTCTGGACGAAAAAGGTTCCGCCAAACTAACGCACAAACTGGACGAGGTGCCGACGGATCCAAAAACCTTGGAAGGATATAACCAAACGATTTCCGGAGTAGCGGAGGTCTTGACCGGTTTTTCACAATCTGTCACGCCCTTCCTCTTCACGACCATCTTCCCGCAAAGCGATGCGAGCTTCTCCATGGATACGCGTGACGCCCTTCACCATGTGAAATACAAGGACGGCCAAAGCGACGTTTCCGTAACGCTGAAGGAGGATCTCACGATCACCGAATTGCGCGTGATATCGCCGCAGTTGACAGCCATCATGCGACCCCGATTCGCGAAAACGGCGAAAGGATACTTGATCAACGAATTTTCTGGCGAATACCAGTACGCGAACGACGCAGCAAAATCCAACGTCACGATGGAAATAGACTATTCAGAAGTGCAAGGGATGAATCTTCCGTCGAAGCTCCGCGTCACGACGCTTGTTGCCAATTCGACGCACAAAATGTCCTTCGACTTTACAAATCACGAAATCAAGAAACACTAATTGGAAAAAAACGGCGCTCCGATGTCCGGAACGCCGTTTTCATTCGCCAAAATCCTGGAAAATCTTCCTCACGTTCCTTCTTGCCACGACGCCAGATAATGCTCCTGCTCCGGTGTGAGTTTATCCAGCTTATGTCCCATGCTTTCCAATTTGAGCCGCGCGATCTCCTTGTCGAGATTCTCCGGCACAACGTAAACCTGCGCCTTCAGGTCCTTGGAGTTTTTCACAAGGTATTCCGCAGAAAGCGCCTGGTTCGCAAAGCTCATGTCCATCACCGAAGCGGGGTGCCCTTCCGCCGTCGCCAAATTCACCAGCCGGCCTTCGCCAATCAGGCAAATCTTGCGTCCATCTTTCAGCGAAAATTCATCCACCAGCGGACGCACTTCGCGCTTGCCGCTCGACAGCCGTTCCAGCGCTGGAATATCGATTTCCACGTTGAAGTGGCCGCTGTTGCAGATCACTGCGCCTGACTTCATCTGCTCGAAATGCTCCGCGCGGATCACGTTCTTGTTGCCCGTGACCGTGATGAACACGTCGCCTTCTTTCGCCGCTTCGCCCATCGGCATCACGCGGAAGCCGTCCATCACCGCTTCGATTCCCTTCACCGGATCGATTTCCGTCACGATCACATCCGCGCCCAATCCCTTCGCACGCATCGCAATGCCGCGTCCGCACCATCCGTATCCCGCGATCACAACCTTTAGCCCCGCGAGCAGCAAATTCGTCGCGCGAATCACGCCATCGAGCGTGCTCTGGCCCGTGCCGTAGCGATTGTCAAAAAAGTGCTTCGTCTGCGCATCGTTAACCGCAATCACCGGATACTTCAGCGTTCCGTCCTTCGCCATCGCGCGAAGCCGAATCACGCCGGTTGTCGTCTCTTCCGTTCCCGCAATGACGTTCTTCACCAAATCTGTGCGCTTCGTCAGCAGCATCGTCACCAAATCCGCACCGTCGTCCATCGTCATCTGTGGCTTGTGATCTAGCGCCGCGCCCAAGTGAGTGTAGTACGTGTCGTTGTCTTCGCCCTTGATCGCATACGTCGGAATATTGAAATCCTTGTTCAACGACGCCGCCACTTCGTCCTGCGTCGAAAGCGGATTGGACGCGCACAGCACGATGTCGGCCCCGCCGTCTCGCAACGCGATCATCAAGTTCGCAGTCTCGCTCGTCACGTGCAGGCACGCCGAAACGCGAATTCCCTTCAGCGGCTGCTCTTTGATGAACCGCTTCCGAATCTGTTGCAGAACGGGCATCTGCTGCTGTGCCCATTCGATCTTCCGCTTGCCGGCCTCGGCCAGCCCGATGTCTTTTACGTCGCCTTTTTTCACTTCAGCCGCTGTCGTCGTCACAAACTTCTCCTTGAAAAATTATTCGAATCGTCCTGCGAACTACGTAGCCGGAAGAACGAGCCAGCGGGAAAAAGGAGGGACAATTTCCGCGGGCCCTCTTCAAACCTTCTGCGAACTTATCCTCGTGCGCCCACTTCCGCTGTCGCCAACGCGCCCAATCCTGCCGCCTTGCGCAACGCGTCCGCGCGATCCGTCTTTTCCCACGTAAAGCCCGGCCCGCTCCGGCCAAAGTGGCCATAAGCCGCCGTCGGCTTATACACCGGCCGCCGCAAATCGAGCGCCTCGATAATTCCCTTCGGCGTCAATTTGAAATTCTCGCGAACGAGCTCCGTGATTTTCTCTTCGTCGATCGCCGCCGTGCCGAAGCTGTCCACCATCACGGACACTGGCTCCGCCACGCCAATCGCGTAGGCAAGCTGCACTTCCGCTTTCGTAGCGAGTCCGGCGGCCACAACGTTCTTCGCAATGTAACGCGCCATGTAGCACGCCGAGCGATCCACCTTCGAAGGATCCTTGCCCGAAAACGCGCCGCCGCCATGCCGGCTATATCCACCGTACGTGTCCACAATAATCTTGCGTCCCGTCAATCCCGCGTCGCCCATCGGTCCGCCAATCACAAATCGTCCCGTCGGGTTGATGTAATACTTGGTGTTCTTGTCGAGCATCGCACCCGGCACAACCGGCTTGATCACCAGATCCGTAATCGCCGCGCGCAAATCGTCATTTGAAACACTGTCGCTGTGCTGCGTCGAAATTACCACTGCGTCCACGCGAGCGGGCTGCCCGTTGCGGTATTCGATCGTGACCTGTGACTTGCCGTCAGGCCTCAAGAAATCAACTTTTCCGGATTTACGAATTTCGGCGAGCTTTTGCGTCAAACGGTGGGCCAACTGAATGGGAAGGGGCATCAATTCTTCGGTTTCATCGCAGGCAAATCCAAACATCAAGCCCTGATCGCCCGCGCCGCCGGTGTCCACGCCCATGGCAATGTCCGGCGACTGCCGCTTCACGGCGCACATCACCGCGCAAGTTTCGCCGTCATAACCGTACTTAGCCCGGTCGTAGCCAACGCCACGAATCGTATCGCGCACAAGTTGATCGTAATCAATGTGCGCGGTGGTCGTAATTTCTCCGGCCACCACCGCAAGACCTGTCGTCACCAGTGTTTCGCACGCGACGCGGCCTTTCGGGTCCTGCTTCATTACTTCATCTAATACCGCATCGGAAATTTGATCGGCAATCTTATCGGGATGGCCCTCGGTCACCGATTCCGAGGTAAACAAAAAGTTCTTCCCTTGACTCAAAACGAACGCTCCTCTGGGGTTAGCCCTTATAGATAGACTGGTTCCTTGGGCTATGCCCGTACACAGTTCGATTTAGACAACGCTATTGTTGGGACCCGCGTATGTCCGCGCAGTGCGTGCCGGAGGCACACCACCTCACCTAATTAAAGTACCATTCCGCGCTCATTGAAACAACGCATTGAATCCAAATGGGTTAGGGAGGAGTTAAACGGTAGAAAATCGAGGCCGAATGGCGTAGTCCGCAATTCAGAACGAAGGCCTCGGAAACAATCTTCCCATCCAACTTGGACACGGTTACAATGCGCCGGGCAGTTTCCGCTAAGGGGTAATCATGCCGGAGTTTCCACAGTCGTCCAGATTCGTTCGACCAGCCAAACTCGCAGCCGCCGCAGTCTTGGCTCTATCTGTCGCCAGCCTGCTCGGTTCGAGCGCCCATTCGCAACAGCCTGACGCCAAACAGGCTGCCGCTGAAGCAGCCGAGCGGGGAAAGAAACAGTTCGCGCAGTCCTGCGGTTTCTGCCATGGCCCGGACGCCACCGGCGCCCGCGGCCCCGACCTTGTCCGCTCCACAATTCTCGCCCACGACGTGAATGGCAACCTCATCGGCGAAGTCATTAAAAACGGCCGTCCGGACAAAGGCATGCCCCCATTGCCTGCCACGGAAGATCAAATTGCGGACATCGCTGCATTCCTCCACGCGCGCGCCAAAGAAGCGCTGCAATCCTCCGGCGTACCCGCACAGTATCCCGTCGAAAAACTTCTCACCGGCAGTCTCGAAAAAGGCAAAGCCTTCTTCGAAGGTGCTGGCGGCTGCAAGAATTGCCACTCGCCCGACGGCGATCTCGCTGGCGTCGCCAAAAAATATTCCTCCATCGAACTCGAAGCGCACATGCTCTATCCCGATTTCAAGCCGCCCACCGCCACCATCACTTTGCCCAACGGTGAAAAAATCTCCGGCGTCGTTTCTCATATCGACGACTTCGTCGTATCCATCCGCGTCGGCGACAAATCCGGCTGGAATCGCGCCTTCGCTCGCGACGCCGTCAAGGTCGAGCTGAACGATCCGGCTACCGCTCATCGCGAACTGTTGCCAAAACTTACGCAAGACGACATGCACAATCTTTACGCGTACATCAGCACATTGAAATAACCGGCAGAGGATCAGTTTGAATTTTTTGGATCGTGACACCGTAGGCCAAAAATTCAGACTCAGCCACTGTCAAATAGCTAAAGCCAGGGAGCCAGCATGAATTCTCGGTCCGCAATTCTCAGTACGCTGTACGCGATTACACTTTCCCTTTGCGTGTTCAGCACCGCTCCGCCCGCCTCCGCGCAAGGTCTCGACCCCGCAATGCTGCTGAACCCGCCCACCGACACTTGGCCCACCTACAACGGCGACTACTCCGGCCGTCGTTACAGCACTCTCGATCAAATCAACGCCGGCAACGTCAATTCGCTCACTCTCGCCTGGATTTATCGCACTCCGACGCGCGTCCTCAAATCCACGCCGCTCGTCGTCAACGGCATCATGTACTTCACTTCGCCCGACCATGTTTGGGCCATCGACGCAAGGTTCGGCCGCCAAATCTGGCATTACCAGCGTAAATCCGAAGGCGATCACATCGGCCATCGTGGCGTCGCCATGTACAAAGATTGGCTCTACGTCGAATCGCCCGACGCACATTTAATTTGCTTGAACGCGAAAGACGGCACCGTCCGTTGGGACATCGTCCTCGCCGACGAAAAGCTCGGCTACTTCGCCACCATGGCGCCGATCGTCGTAAAAAATCACATCATCGCCGGCGTCTCTGGCGACGTCACCGACATTCCCGGCTTCCTCGTCTCCATCGATCCGGAAACAGGCGCGGAACAATGGAAGTGGTTCACCGAACCAAAACCCGGCGAACCCGGCTCCGAAACTTGGCCGAAAGATTCCGACGCCATAACTCACGGCGGCGGCATGACCTGGATGACCGGCACCTACGATCCCAACTTAAATCTTCTCTACTGGGGAACTGGAAATCCGAATCCCGTCCTCGCAGGCGAAGGCCGTCCCGGCGACAATCTTTACACCTGCACTATCGTCGCGCTCGATCCCGACACCGGCAAACTCGTCTGGCATTTCCAGCCGTCGCCGCACGACGTTCACGATTGGGACGCCGTGCAAACGCCCGTTCTTTTCGACGCCGAGTTCAAAGGCAAACCGCGCAAACTTCTCGCGCAAGCCAGCCGCAACGGTTTTTATTTTCTGCTTGATCGCACGAATGGCCAACATCTCGCCACTGCTCCGTTCATCGACCAAACCTGGGCTTCGGGCGTCGACGCAAAAGGCCGTCCTATCGCAAAGCCGAGCGCAACGCCCGCCCCCGATGGCACTCTCGTCGAACCCGGCTCCGACGGCTCCACCAACTGGATGGCGCCCAGTTTCGATCCCCAGACAAATCTTTTCTACGTCAACGCCCGCCGCATCTTCAGCGTCTACTACAACACCGTGGACAAAACTAAACCCGAAGGCTGGGGCGGCCGCGATCGAAACTTGTGGGCCAATTCCACGATCCGCGCACTCGATTACAAAACCGGAAAAGTTGTCTGGAATCACGAAATCGGCGAAGACGAAAGCATCGCCGGAATCCTCACCACCGCCGGCCATCTTCTCTTCACCGCCGACACTTCTCACAATCTCCTCGCCCTCGATCCCGCCACCGGAAAAACTCTCTGGCATCTCAACATGGGCGGCCCCCTCCTAGCCTCACCAATGACCTACCAACTCGACGGCCGCCAATACCTCATGATCCCCATCTACGACACCCTCTACGCCTTCTCGCTCCCAGAGAGACCAGCCAAAACTAATTAACGCTGGGCTGTCCGGAACTCAAGTTGAGGAACCTGCTTCTTCTTCGCGCAGTGCCGGACCCCAGTCCGGCATCACCTCTATTCGCTCGACAACACTAATGGCTCCTTCCTTGTCCTCTTTCTCTGTGCTCTTTGTGACTCTGTGGCTAATCTTTCTTTCTCTTCTCACACGCGCCTGCGTTATCCTCTTGTTTTCCTGCTAGCATGCGCCGATGCAATTCATCGACAACATTCCCATCTGGGGCGCGCCCGATCCCGGCGCCGTTTCGCAAATCAAAACCTGCGCTCTCACCGCCGACAAAGTCGCGCTCATGGCCGACCACCACAAAGGCTACGCCGTCCCCATCGGCGGAGTTGTCGCCTACAGAGACGCTATCAGCCCTTCCGGCGTCGGTTACGACATTGCCTGCGGCAATAAAGCCGTTTGCGTGGACATGCCCGCCGCCGAACTTCGCGCCAACATTCAAAGCATTATGGACGACGTCTGGACCACAATCAGCTTCGGCGTTGGCCGCAAGAACAACGAACGCGTCGAACACGCCCTCTTCGAAAGCCCCGGCTGGAAAGCCCAAGCCGCTTCGCCGCTAAAAGAAATGGCGCGCCAGCAACTCGGCACCGTCGGCTCCGGCAATCATTACGTCGATCTTTTCACCGACGAGCAAGATCGCGTCTGGATCGGCGTGCATTTCGGCTCGCGCGGACTCGGCCACAAACTCGCCACCTGGTTCCTCGAAAAAGCCGGCGCAAAAGATGGCATGGATGTCGAACCCTGCGTCATCCCAGCGTCTACCGATCTAGGCGAGCAATACATCGTCTGCATGAATCTCGCCGGCGAATACGCCTACGCCGGCCGCGACTGGGTCTGCCAGCGCGTCGCAAAAATTCTCGGCGCGGAAATTCAGGAAGAAGTTCACAACCATCACAACTTCGCCTGGCGCGAATCGCACGGCGGCGAAGACTACTGGGTCGTGCGCAAAGGCGCCACTCCCGCTTTCCCCGGCCAAAAAGGTTTCGTCGGTGGAACGATGGGCGAAACGTCAGTTATTCTCGAAGGCGTAGAAAACGAATCCGCAAAACATTCTCTCTACAGCACCGTCCACGGCGCTGGCCGCGTCATGGGCCGCCTGGAAGCCAAAGGAAAAATCGACAAAAAAACCGGAGCAGTCCTACGCCCCGGCAAAGTCTCGCAAGAAATGATGCGCGAATGGGTCGCTCGCGCCGGAGTCGAACTCCGCGGCGCCGGCCTCGACGAATCCCCTCACTGCTACAAACGCCTCAACGAAGTCCTCGCCGAACACGGCGACTCCATCCGCATCCTCCACACCCTTACCCCCATCGGTGTAGCCATGGCCGGCGCCAACGAATTCGACCCATACAAGGACTAGAGCCAGGTCAAGAACCTTGAAACGTATCATTCCGAGGGCGGTGTTCGCCCGAGAAATCTGCTTTTTCTTGTGACCGAGCATCACTAGTGTCGAAAACGCAGTTCGTAGATGCAGCTTTACGCGGCCAGCCTTCCGCCGCTTTCTCGCCTTTGCAGCGCCTGGCTTTCTCTCGCTCAACCTTAGTGTGCTGTGGCTGGCTCCATGGGCCGCACTTCGCGCTCGATTTTGACCGTCAATTCATCTTCGGCGACTTGCAATTCGTAGTGCAATTGCATGTTCATCCAAAACTGCGGCGTGGTCTTGAAGTAGCGGGCAAGGCGCAGCGCCGTGTCGGCAGCGATGCCGCGCCGCTCGTTCACAATTTCCGCGATCCGTGTTACCGGCACGCGCAAATCCAGCGCGAGCCTGTTCATGCTCAACCCATGAGGCTTCATGAATTCTTCGCGAAGCTGCTCGCCCGGATGAATCGGCTTCAATTTCTTGGCCATGCTCGCCTCCTACCCGTGGTGATCCACGATTTCGACTAAGCCTTGTCCTTGTCAGGAATTAAGCTGCTTCGTCTTTAGCTTTCTGTTTCGCATTGGTCAGCTCTTTTGAAATCGCCTCTTCCGCGCCTGTATAAAGTCTTACATGATTCTCAGGAGCACCAGTGAGGAGACACGCTTCGTCCAAGACTCCGTAGTGCATTTCCGTATTGTGCTTTCCAGAAATTCGGGAACGCAGCAGGTTGTAAGGCCGATATTTGGAAGTGCCGGAATACTTTCGATAGCCGATATTTGCACAAATGTCCGCGATTTGAATTCCAAGCGAGTCTTTTGACTCTCCGAAAGTCATGTGCCTTCTAAAGAGGTCGGACCAATCAACCATTCCACGCACCCGGGCATGTTTTTTGTAGAAAGGATGGTTCCTTTGAGCCCATTCCTTTGGAATCTGCATTGGCTCTCTACTTGAGTAGTCATGAAGAAAGTTTCTCAGCCACTCTTTCCAGAAATCAAGGTGGGCCGTCTTCTTGATAAAGGATCGGTCAATAAGAATTTCAATGTCTTCAAACTCACTATCATGAACCTGATCTGCGAATTGTACGATTGAGTGCTGAATTGAAAGACGCAATGCGCTGCCAAGACTGATAATCCACATCAGATTTTCAGGGC
>WNFS01005610.1_pt1 | contig 13220 bp, 13 predicted proteins | sample 5400141 | NCBI WGS metagenome assembly WNFS01 (sample SAMN13153358, study PRJNA577476) | soil metagenome | isolation source: 60 cm saprolite under Madrone tree | place: USA:California | collected 2016-06-14
TCAATAATGCCGTACTCAATGGCCTCCTGCGCACTCATGTAGAAGTCTCTCTCCGTATCGCGCTTGATACGTTCTAGCGCTTGACCCGTATGATGCTGGATGATCTCATTGAGCACATCCCGAGTATGCAACAACTCGCGTGCATGAATATCAATGTCCGTGACCTGTCCGCCAATCCCACCCTGGGTCCATGGCTGGTGTATGTGAATGCGAGCATGCGGCAAAGCACGACGTCGTCCACGATCACCCGCCATCAATAACACCGTGCCGAAACTGGCGGCATACCCCACACAGGTTGTGGCGATAGGACACGGTAGGTGGCGCATGGTATCGTAGATGCCCAGGCCAGCAGCTACGGATCCGCCCGGTGAACTGATATACATGTTGATCTCACGCTCAGCATTCTCCGAAGCCAGAAACAGCAACTGTGCCACGATCAAGCCAGCCATGCCTTCCTCAATCTGGCTGTTGATCATGATAATACGTTCCTTCAGTAGACGCGAAAAGATGTCATAGGCACGTTCGCCACGTCCCGTCGTTTCGATGACGGTTGGCACGATGAGACTTGATGACATAAGAGTCCTCCTCATTTCATTCGCTGTCGTACAAAGTAGTAGTGAACCAGCGAACTTCTTCCGGTCGCTCCCTGGTCCAACACCCCGACTAAAAGCCAGCCCTCACGGCCCAACTCGCTCAGGCGAGCCGTATCAGGCAATGCCTCTTCACGAGCATCAATAGTCAGCACATGGTATTCCCAATGTGCTGGTTCCACGTTCTCGTATACCATGGGTATCGGCAGACTATAACGTACATGCGGTTGCTCAGACAAAAGGTTGTTTGTATGAGATGGTAAGGTTGTGAACACGTTTCCTCCTTTGGTTTCCGGATTGTCATCTCCTCTTGAATATAACATGCTGATGGCCTATATTTATAGAGATAAGATATGCTTTTAGCATATTTCTTCAGTAAGCTATGCCGAGAGCATAGGAAAGGGTATGAGAAATGACAGATTTACAGGAGATTATTGGCAGAGTGATCAGGCGAGAGCGGCAAATCCGTAACATGACGATCAAGGAACTGGGTGAGAAAGCAGGCCTCTCCGAGATTTATGTGGGTGAAATCGAGCGAGGACAAAAATACCCGTCCGCCAAAGTGCTTGAGAGCCTGGCAGAGGCATTAGAACTGAACATAGCCGATCTGCTGGAGCTGGTGGCGGAAGAGATTCGCAATGAGCGCGAGCCACAGATGACCAACGCTATCGGCTTCATCCTACCAGCAACTCCTGGTCAACCGCGCCGCCTGGCCGTCAAAAAAATCGTCAACATGCTCGACGAGGGCGATGTGGAGAGCGTAGCCAACTTCAGCGCATTCTTGCTATCTAAGCATGTAGTGCCACGCTAACCATCACAGATTTTCGGCACGATGGAACTCCTCAGCATAGGTCATGCCATGCCGGGCTCCTTGTTCAGCACTGAACTTGCGAATGCGCGGCTCTAGCTCGGTAAAGTTGCCGACCTGGCTGACATGCGCACGCATTGCTGCAAGCTTCTGCTCAATCGTTGCCGAGATATCAACGGCATAGTTCACCGCAGGAGCACCCATAATGTAGATTTCGGAGACTTTGTGAGGTGGCAAACCCTCATTCATGAGTTCGGGAAAAGCCCAGGGGTTTTGTGACGCGGGATAAATTGCCGCCATGCTTGCCACGCCAACGGCAAGATGGTCTGGATGGTAACGCCGGATCATGAGCACCGGGGTCCAGATACGCTCTGGGGAAGGACAAATCACCCGCGCTGGCCGATAGCGGCGTAGTACACGCACCAAGTCGCGCCGCAGGTCAATCGTCGGCTCTAGCTCACCATCAGGATAATTGAGGAAGATGACATCCTTGACACCTAGTATCTCGCCTGCGGCCCGCTGCTCGCGCTTACGGGTTTCTGTAACTCGACGTTGCGCCTCCAGCCCAACATCGGTGGCATCATCTGGACCACCACCGGCACCATCGGTGCATACCACATAGTACACATCCCATCCCTCGCGCACCCACAAGGCGACAGTACCGGCGCAACCAAACTCTGCATCATCTGGATGGGCCATAATCACCATAGCAACCTTACTTTGCTCTTGCTCGCTCACCAGTGCTCTTTCCTTTTCTCTTGTTCCACACGCGTGCAGACTAGCATCAAGCCTGCTGAAATCATTGTACATCAAGCAAGTTTGGGTTGCCACTACCCTTTGAAGTTATCCATTAACCTCTACCCACACGACGATAACGTGCTTCCACGAAAGAGTAGATCCCATAGGCAACTAGTCCAAGAGCGACGATAGCCAGCAACAGCGGTCCGAAAGGCTGGTGGGCAAGTGTACTCAATGCACTATCCAGCCCCTTGGCCTCATGTGGGTTATGCTGAAAAGCCGCCACAATCAGGAAGATGCCGACGATGCCGAAGACCACACCCAGGGCAGCATTACCAAATCTACCAATGTCGATGACCCATCTTCTCATCTGGGCCGATATACCTGTTAAATTGAAGTGCCTCTGGAATTCAGCAGAATACGCTCTGTAGAACAGATACAAGGCAACGGCGATGACGATCAGCCCAACTAGCACGACCAGCGCAACACCAAAAGGTTGCTTGAGGAGGAGTGCTGTCCAGTCTTGAACCGTGGTCGTCGAATTCCTTGCACCATTACCTGTACCTGTGACTAATCCCAAAGCTCCAAAAGCCAGAAAGGCGTAAGAGACACCCACAGCTGCATAAGCAATACGTGCGACTATGCCCTTCGCACTCCGTCCTTCACCTTCCGTGTCAAACAACGCTTGAATAAAGGACCACAATGCGAACGCGATCAGACCAATGGCAACGACGATTAACAGAAATTTCCCAAAGGGCTGCTGGCTGATGGTGTGCAAAGCACCTGCCTGGTCTGTTGCCCTGCCACCAGTCCCGAACGCGAGTTGCACTGCCAACACACCAATAATGAGGTAGACGACACCTTTGACGGCATAGCCGAGGCGTGCCAGCCAGGACATCTCCTTACTCGTTGCAGCATCGCGTGCCGTACCTTTCACTTCGTTTACGTCTTCTCTGACGTTTACGTTAGGCTTCATGGTGTTTATCTCCTTTCAATACCCTCTATGAACCGTGAGGAAGTCTCTCCTTTCCTGAATCACCCACTCGTTACATGCAGCCATCAATACTCCTAGCACGGTCTAGTAGTGAGAAAGGATGCAAGAGCAAGAAGTTTTTTGCTACGGGCCTGGCAGCTCGCGGCTGCCAGGCCCGTAGCAAAAAAGACGCGAGCCTCCGTAGTGTAGCCCACCGATTTATCGTGTGGGCGATTTAGTAGAGAGCCGATTTATCGAGCTCGTCACGTCACGTCACGTGCGGCGAGGAATCAGATACCTGAGTAGCTACGATTTACGTAAATCGATGTGTAGGGGCTCCCCTTTATGCAGGCAGGTGAAGGCCAGGCGCGTCCAACCATCGGGCCAGCAGGGAGATATCGTGTAACCACCATCGGTTAAACGCAGACCTGCGAAACCTAACACTGTCGCTTGCCATACGGCTCCTGAGCAAGCATCGTGAATGCCCTCTGGCGTATTACCGCGTGTATTCTCCAGGTCGACTAATGCGCCTTTCATGAAGAGTTCATAAGCAATATCGGCCAGGCCCAACTCGCATGCAATGATGGCATGGAATGCAGGCGTAAGCGAAGATCCATAATCATGATCGGTAATGGGATAGTAGTAGTCCCAGTTCACGCGCTTGGTTTTGAGGTCAAATTGGTGGTTCAGTACAGTGAGCAGCATCAGCACATCGGCCTGCTTGATGATCTGGTGCTGCTGCACCTGCTTCATACCAAGGATGGCCTGGTAGGAAGCGGTACGGCCCTTGTACTGGTCCTGGTCGAGTGGCTCCAGTTGGAAAAAGCCATCAAACTGCTCGAAAAGACCTGTCTGTTTGTCTTGCAGGATACGTATGCGGGCAATGATATCACGCCAGTGATTCAGGCGCTCAGGGGTCAAATCAAGTCGTTGTATCAACTCCTCTGCTTTGCCAGGGATCGTTGTATGGAGCCAATCCAGGGTTTCAAGGGCAGTTTGGATAGTCCACCTGGCCATGTAGTTGGTATAGGCGTTGTTGTTGACGTGTTCATGCCATTCGTCGGGGCCGATCACGTTGTTAATCTCGTAATCAGCATGTTCTGGATGGTATTCGGCTCGGCTGCCCCAGAATGTGGCTATACTCAGCAATATCTCTGCCCCATAGTCGCGCATGAACTCGTTATCACCTGTAATATGCCAGTACTGCCAGGTAGCATACGCGATGCTGGCACTGATATGCAGTTCGATAGAGCCGTTAAGCACCGGTATGATTTCACCGCTCTCCGGGTGGATAATTGCATCGGGGGTGGCTTCTTTGCCATCCAGGGTACTCTCCCAGGGGTACTGGGCACCTTCGTAGCCGTTGCTTGCTGCTTTAGCGCGGGCTGCTGGCAGTAGGTAATAGCGGTAGAGCAGCAGATTACGTGCGATAGGAGGATGAACATATGCGAAGTAGGGGAGCATGAAGATTTCGGTGTCGTGGAAGATGTGGCCCAGATAACCGAAGCCCGTCAGTCCCTTGGCAGCAATGCTATAGCGGCTATCATGGGATGGAGCGCTGATGCGCAGTTGATAGATGTTGTAACGAATAGCCAGTTGCGCCTTGTCGTCTCCCTCAATGATGATATCTGAGCGCTGCCAGTATTCCTGCCAGGCCTCCTTGTGCCGCTCAAGCAAAGTTTGGTAGGGTTGAACCTGTACGCCTGGTCCAGCCTGAGTAACCGGCTGATGTGCGGTTCTATCGCTATCCATAATCTCACGATGATGTTCAAGCGCAGAGCGGAATGGGTCCGGCACGTCGCGTGAGGTGTACATGACGACGATCTTTTCCGCTGTCATCGTTGCTCCGGGGGGCAGCTTTCCATATAAGCGGATACTTGGCGCAATATCTGAATCGAGAATCTCTTTAGAAAAGCCGTCTGCCGAGGTAGTGAAGCTCATTGTCTGTACCAGTTGGACAGAAGAGTGCAGTGTTTGAGTGTGCAGCCAGCTGAGTTCACCCTCGTGACGCTGGTCAACGGTCTCCCAGTGCATCATAAAATTATTGCCTACTGCTGTATTAAGACTTGCCCATAAGGCTAGATCGAGATCTTTTCCCCCCCCTCTTTCAGTATCGTCCTCAGCAGTTACGCTATAGCGAATAGCTCCGACGTGCTCATCTGCCAGGCTAGCAAAGCGCTCGCATGCAATCTGGAGGCGTATGCCGCTAGGACTTTCCCAGTGCACTGTTCGGCTGAGAATACCGTTCTGCATATCCAGGGTGCGGTGGTATGCAAGAATCTTGCCCCTATCCAGGCGAAAGCGCTCACCATTGACGAACAGCTTGATCAGTAGCCAATCGGGAGCATTCGCCAACTCCTCTTTGCCTATAGGGATATCGTCGAAGACACCAGCTAACAGGGTAGCAGGAGTTGCCCGAGGATAGCCTTCCTCAAATGCACCGCGTGTGCCGAAGTAGCCGTTGCCGATAGTGTATACGGTTTCCTGGCTGTGGAGTTTCTCGGGGTTAAATACAGTTTCGCGTATGTGCCAGTGATTCACAATACCTTCTCCCTAAACTAGTTGCAATACCAGAAGCCATAGACTGCAGCCTAATCTAATAAATCTGTAACTGCTCAGGACTCTTCACCATACGTGACGTGCTCGATAAATCGGCACTCTACGGTGGTTCGCAAGAGTTTTTTGCTGCTGGCTTGGCCGCCTGCGGCGGCCAAGCCAGCAGCAAAAAAGTTGCGAGCCGCCGCAGGCGGCGAGGAATCAGACACCTGAGTAGTTACAAATGCCTGTTGGCGAGCTTGGGCAAATTAACAGCTCAACTTTTTCTCCCGCTTTCTTTATAAACGTGCTAGTGCCAAAGAAAGTAGCATGGGTAATCACCAGAACTACCCCCTTGACAATCACGCTTTCTTCGGGTATATCAGCGTTGTAGTTACACTAAAGTTAGTGTTCACCATACACTAATAAGGAGAAAGAGACACTATGGGCACTCCATCCGCTGCACCGACTCTCTTTAGTGCTCAGGACGCCTTCAAGGGTCCATATCCGGCTCGTATCCAGGAGTTTACGGAGGCGGGACGCGAAGCTGGTTTCAGCGCTGCACATGAGGATCGCGAGAAAATAGCCGTTGTGCTCGTTGACTACCAGCATGACTTCGTAGACCCCACGGGCACACTGTATGTCCCTGGCTCGCAGGATGATGTAGCGCGTTTTCTCGCCTGGTTCTACACGAATGCGCACCGCATAAGCTCAGTCTATGCATCGCTGGACACGCATCTCCCCTTCCAAATCTTCTATAGTTCATGGTGGAAGAATCCTAACACGGGGGAACATCCGCAGCCGTTCACGGTGATCACGGTGGAAGACGTGACCAGCATGAAATGGGTACCAGTGATTCAACCCGACTGGTCCATCAAGTACGTGCATTTGCTCCAACAACAGGCGAAGAAGGACTTGATGATCTGGCCATACCACACCATGGAAGGGACTCTTGGTCACATGTTGGTCAGTCCTATTAGCGAAGCGATTGCCTGGCATAGCGCTGCACGACATACGCAGCCCACGTACGTCGTCAAGGGTCGAACGATCCGTACCGAGTACTATGGCATCTTCGGCGCTGAGGTACCGGACCCTGATGATCCAGAAAGTGACCTGAATGTGACGTTACTCGATGCCGTCATGAAGCACGATAAGGTCTACATTGCCGGTGAGGCCAAGTCTCACTGCGTGCTCGAAACCGAGCGGCAACTCGTTGGCCGCTTCGGCAACCAACCGGACCTGCTGAAGCGCTTTCATTTCCTCAGGGACTGCACCAGTTCTGTGCAGCATCCGAGCATCGATTTCGACGCGCTAGCCAACACTGAGCTTGCCACAATGGAACGGCAGGGTGTGCAGATGGTGCTGAGCACCGACCCTATCCGCTAGGGTCCTCATCTCTCAACCCTCGCCGCATAGCATCTCAGGACTAGCTTACCAGAACCAACGACGGCGCGGACGCCGGCCATAGCTTCCGCGCCGATCATAGTAGCGTGAAGCATAAGGGTAATAGTAGCGGTGATAGAAAAAACCGCTCCAGATGGCAACGAGAATGGCTGCTGCAATGATGGAACTGATGAGTGGTACTCCGCCCAGGTATGGCTCACCGGGAATGTGGAAGTGCAAGAGGCCAACAACCACGAAGATGGCGAGAAATCCCAGGATGATAGCGCCAATAATGCCGTCTGGCGCACGTCGACGAGCTATGAGCTCGCCAACAAAGCCCACCAATGCAGCCACGATAATCCAAATGACCAGTTGTGTAAATGTAATCACAGCTGTATACCCTCCTCTGAATATGTCATCTGTGTTTATTGACTCACCTCGCAGTTTGAGGTGATTGAACTACTAGTGACACGTATAACGTTGTCTGATGTATTCAAACTCCTCGTAACCATTCAGGTCTCTTCTCTTCAAGACTTCTCTTATCACGCTCTATATGTGTAAGCAGAGTGCGCTTGTTCTTTTTTAGCACGGCGACGAGCCAGGAAACTGGCTGTCCAGCGATAGAGGAAGATGAGGAGCCATAACAAGAGTGCACCGGAGAGATAACCGGCCAGGGCATCGGTGACCCAGTGTGAACCCGCCTCTACGCGGGCATAGCCAATGATGAGTATGTTCAGGACGGCAAAGATCTGCAAGGGCAGTAAGAACCAGTGATAACGCCACTCGCGGACGGGCTTGGTGAAGCTCAGGTATAACAGGAAGCCATAATAGACAGTACAATGTTCAGTATGACCGGAAGGGAAACTGTGAAATGGCTCCGGTATGTAGACATGAATTAGTGGTGAGTGTGGACGCGGTCGCCCAACGATGGTGCTCAGTAGGCCATCAACAAGGTCTGCCATACCTGTTCCACATGCAATAAAGATGGCTTGTTGGAACCGGCGAAAGAGCGATAGACCAACTAACCAGATTGCCAAGGCTACGGCCGCAGGAATAGGATTATTAAAGATATCGACAAACATGAGACAAGCCTGTAGCCATGGCCAGAGGTGTAGATGCTGTATAGCGATGGTGGTTTGCAGGTCGAAAGGCCAGGGACCTGGATGTGTATGGACGAGGACTGAGGCTACTAGTAGAATAACGAAGCCGATACCCCACAAGATTACCTCAACAATATGCCACTTATGAGTCTGTTGCCGATTCTCACCTCCTGCCATTGGAAGCCCTATGCCCTTAGGATAAGTTGAACGTTTCATAGCGTTCCTCTGTTGTAAGTTCACTGAATAACCCTGATAGTTGCTATGTACACGTAGCCAACGCTCAGGTAAGATACACAGAGGATGTCATCCAGTTACGCTTTGTGCCGCGACCGCAACAACAGGTAGAGAACGCTTCCCATCGCAGCGATGGCAGTCGTTGTCCCTAGCAGAAGCGGGATGGTAGCACTTGTCGCTTGCGGTGGCTGGGGGATGAGCGCACGTTCCTCTGCGGTGCCGGCATGCCGGCGAGCCAGTTCAAGTCGCAGGCTCTCTTCTCCTTTTGCCATTGCCCAACGATGGTTGGCCGAGAAGATCGGTTTGACCAGGAAAGAGAAGTAGCGCAGGAGCGGTTTTTCAGCACGAATCTTCCAATCGTAGGTGACATTCACCCACGGCCCATCTTGCTCAAACGTCCAGATGCCTCGCCCATCAAAGTCGCCCCAGGCCTCCAGGCTGAAACCATCACGGCGCACATCGGTGACGCGAAAGGACCAACGCAGTGTGTAAGGCAACCAGCCTTTCGTGTACAGGCTGACTACTTTGCCTAAGCCGCGTTCATCGCCCGGATCCAATACTTGCACATCCAGATAAACTGCAGGCCACCAGCGCACCAGTTCGGATGCATTGCCGATAATCTCGCTCACTTCTTGTACTGTACCTTCTACTCGCCAGTGCGTGATGAGGTGATAGTCGTTAGTTGCCATGTTCATCTCCTCATGTTTGTAATCCTCATGGTAACTCTTCAGGACTCCTCACTGCCCACACTCACCACCAAACTGAGCGAGTCGCCGTAGTAGAGTGCCGATTCATCGAGCACGTGCGACGAGGAGTCCTGAAGAGTTATTCCTCACGAATTTTCTAAGCGAATACGAGAGAAAAACGCTATTAGATCACAGAACTCCGCCGTATAACAACACTACTCGAACGTATGCCCGGCTCGCTCCAATGCCTTTTTTGCCCGTAGCAAGTCCTGCTCTTTCACCAGCACGTAATCGGTATCAAAGGTTGAGAGGGCGAATATAGGAATGCCATCGGCGGCAAGAGGACTCGCCAGGGCGGCAAGGATGCCGGTGAGCGAAAAGTCTAGCGGTCCTCGTACTTTGATAGCTACCCAGCCTTTCTCACATCGCACATCGGCGGGGACAGACGAACCCGGGCAAACAATGGACAATTCGTCTGTTGTATAGGTCACTGAAAGAAAAGCCTTGCTCTCCCAGGCCCACTGCGGTATCTCCTGGCCTGGTGACAGGCGAGCGATAGCGATTCACTCGCTCACTCGCTCAACACACCGCGAGGATACACCACCTGGCCTTCGGTGGTTCGCAAGAAGTTTTTGCTGCGGGCTTGACAGCCTGCGGCAACCAGGCCCGCAACAAAAAGAAAACGCGAGCGGCCACAGCCAGCGAGGAATCAGGCATCTGAAGAGTTACTCTGCTGAAAGTTTATAGTACTCTAAATCCTACAACGGTTCAGTTCTTTTTAGCGATGGCACTGCCTGTTGACGTAACACTTCAGGTTCCCTTCCTTTTGTTGGGCCGTCTTCGGCGGTGAGATAGGGAGGAAGAGTGCGGAGACTTCCCGAACTCGGCAGGGAGCTTCGCCTTCTGCGCCTCCAAATATGAACAAGGTGGATAGAAAGAACATGAACCTGGACATTTTTTTGAAGAGAAGTGGCCTTCTCATACTCATCGTAACACACAGCATCATCGACAATACGAGGAACGTCCCCGAGATTGGACCTACGGTCGGTCCTGGGCGTAGATGGCAACCTGCAAAACGCGGTTGTGGGCATTCCATGGATACGCTTGAGCTACCCAACGTGTGGCAAGAGCGGCTTGACGAGCCAGGTTCTCAAGAAGACGATCCAACGCTACCATCACCTGGGCATGCGGGTGATGCTCTCCTATTGCCAGCGCTCAATACACCAGGCCTTCTTTGATCCAAAGGCGCTCAATGATATAGCACAGAGCAGGCCCGATGCAGTACAGTGCGGCAATGAGCAGATGAAGTCTGCTGCTGCTACCATCTATATCACACCGCTGTTCTTCGCGAGGTTCTTTGATCTCTGCCAGCGTACCATTCATCCGCTGCTTCCTGACATCCCTATTCTGCTTGGCTCGCTCGATCCCCACGTCGGCGGTATCGATTACCAGCCGTTGTACGACCAGGTGTACTATCTCGACGCTATACAAAACGCGATGAATACCCAGGTGCATCCGGGAGGCCATTGGACATGGCGTTCGCAAATCGTGGGTCTGATCGATAGCTGGCACAATGGCTATCCTGACCAGAGCGTCAATAGTCTCTACCAGTTGTTCCTCTTCTGGGCACAACAGTTTCATGTCGATCTCAGGAAGGGGGAACTGGGCAAACATCTGTGGGTGATCGAAGGGACGGGTTGTTTCCGGGGCTGCGGCATCAACGCTTCTAGCTCCTATGCAGTGGCCGTTTCTCACATCTTGACGCTGATTACTGACGTGCAAACTACCATGCGCTATGGTGTGCCATTTTTCTACTTCAGTGGCAAGGACTTTGTGCTGAATGGCGTCCTCTGGCCCATGGGAGTGCTTGATCTGCAAGGCCATGCCAAGCCATTGCGCCAGGATCTGCGGATGGGGGCACGTACCCTGACGATGTCCTGCCCCACCGGCAAGACGCTTGTGAGGACCCAGGTGCAGTTGTTGAGTATGCTCTATCACGGGTGCACATTACCTGGTAATTATGTTGCGATATTGGAAAGTTAGGTGGCAAGCTCGTTCCCTTCACAGCAAAGACCGAACCAGGCCACCATCAACCTGGATGGTGGTTCCTGTGATATAGGCAGCTTGCTGCGAGGCGAGAAACGCAACCAACGCGCCCAATTCCTCAGGTGTGCCGACCCGCCCCAGAGGAATACCCCGGGCCATTTCAGCGAGCACTGCTTTTTCGCTTTCCCCCTGCTGCACCCTTTCATTGATGCGGTAGATCTGGCGCAAACGGTCGGTGAGGATACTCCCAGGACAGACGTTGTTCACGGTGATGTTGTCGGGAGCCAGTTCCACAGAGAGCGTTTTTGCCAGGCCTACGACACCCGTACGGATAGCGTTGGAAAGTAACAGGCCATCGATGGGCTGCTTCACCGAGGTACTCACGATGGTGATGATGCGTCCACTGCCGGTTTTGCGCATGTGTGGCAATACCAACCGTATCAGTCGAACCGTACTGAGCAAGTTCAATTCAAATGCTGCTTGCCACTGGGCATCACCGAATGACTCAAATTTTCCTGCCGGCGGTCCCCCAGCGTTGTTGACGAGGATATCTATGCAGCCAAACTCGCGCACAGTGGCAGCGACAATGGCCTCTAGATTCTCCTGCCGGGTTACGTCTGTAGGGACAGCCAGTACGCGGCTGCCACTCGCACGCTGGATTTCCTGCGCTGTCTTTTCCAGCACCTGCTCATTGCGAGCGCCAATGGTCACATGTGCACCTTCTGCGGCCAGCGCCGCAGCACATGCACGTCCAAGCCCTTTGCTGGCCGCCAGCACAAGCGCTACTTTATTCCGCAATCCAAGGTCCATATGGCTTCTGCCTTTCATGCTGTCATACTTTTGCAGAAGCATTGTAGCATTGCTGAACTTCGTTTGCAAGCTACAAGCTGCTCATAGGGCTAGGCATGCCCCTTGATAGTGGGTATGGTCGATCTCAGTTTGCGCCTGACGACGCCTTGAGGTCTGGTTGCTATTGAGGTATGTTACTATTGCGACTTGGGACAGGTGAGACAGGTGAGACGGGTGTTTTTTGGATAATTCCTCGAGGAGGATTAACCGAGTGAACTTAGGGTCCAGATCATGTTCTCAGTATACATCAGAGCAAGCAAGCTGTCAAGGAGAGAGAAGTTTCGATACTGACTTCATCGTCAAACGTTTCTATCATCGTTTCAAGGCCGAACATAGCACATTTCAGGCGTGCATCCAGGGCATCTCTCCCGAGGCTGAGCGCGCAGCATACGCTTCGCTGATGCTCAATCGCCTGATGTTCCTCTACTTTCTCCAAAAAAAGGGCTTTCTCGCCGGTGACATCGACTATCTCGCCAACCATCTGCGCATGATGCACGAGCGCAAAGGCCAGGAGGATGCTTGTCATTCGTTCTATCGCCATTTCCTGTTGCCACTGTTTCATGAGAGACTCGGGATACGGCCAGATTCAGATATGTTCGATCGAGATGCCCTGCTCGGCAAGATACCTTCCCTCAATTGTAGCCTCTTCCGTGTGCATCTTCTGGAACTCGACCACCCCGACATTCAAATCCCCGACACGGCCTTTGCCAGGCTCTTCGCCTTCTTCGATGCCTATCAGTGGCGACTTGATGAGCGCCCACCAGATGCAGATAACGAGATTACCCCTGCCATCCTTGGATGCATCTTCGAGCAATACATTAACCAGAAGCAAATGGGAGCCTACTACACTAAAGAGGACATTAGCGAATACATCGCTAAGAACACGATTATCCCTTTCCTCTTCACTGCCACCCAGCAACGTTGTCCCACCCCCTTTGAGCCGAACGGACCGATCTGGCGACTGTTGCGAGAGAAACCTGACCGCTACATCTACGAAGCTGTTCGTTGTGAACACTTTTTACCGACGGAGCGAGAATATACAGCCCGCCATCAACGCTATGCCGAGATCAAAGCCAGACTGGTTGCAGGTGAGGTCACATGCATCAACGATTTTATTACCAACAACCTTGACATCCGCCGCTTTGCCCAGGATGTGATCGAGCACTGCGAGGAACCAGGCATAGTGCAAGCTTTTCATGAATGCATTGAGCAGATGACGATATTGGACCCCACTTGCGGCTCTGGAGCCTTCCTGTTCGCTGCCCTCAACATCCTGGA
>WNFS01003602.1_pt1 | contig 13218 bp, 9 predicted proteins | sample 5400141 | NCBI WGS metagenome assembly WNFS01 (sample SAMN13153358, study PRJNA577476) | soil metagenome | isolation source: 60 cm saprolite under Madrone tree | place: USA:California | collected 2016-06-14
CAGTCGGATCGGCATGGGTGGGCAGGGCGATGAGCTCAAGGCCACCATGAATCACGCTGCCGAGAAGGCGGTGGCGCAGGCGAAGCCGGTATTCAAGCAGGCGCTGCAGCACATGACGGTGTCGGATGCCAAGGGCATCCTCAGCGGCGGCGATGACGCCGGCACGCAGTACTTCCGGCGCGCCACGAGCGCGCAGCTGACCGGGAAGTTCAAACCGATCGTCGCGGCTGAGACCGCCAAGCTGGGCCTGACCGCAAAATACAACGAGTACGCCGGTAAGGCGGCGCAACTCGGGCTGTTGTCATCCCAGGACGCGAATCTCAACGATTACGTGACCGCGAAGGCCCTCGACGGCCTGTTCAGCCGCATCGCAGACGAGGAGCGCGAGATTCGCAAGGATCCGCTCGGGCAGGCGAGTTCGCTCATCAAGAAAGTGTTCGGCACGCTGTAGGGCGAGGGCCGCACGACTGCAGCGCCCTACCCGCGCAGTCGCAGTCCCTGCGGATCGTAGAGCGGCTCCAGATGCACTGTCGCGGCCCGCATCTCGCCCAGGATGTCGATCTCGAATCGCGCGCCCTCGCGCGCGAGCGCGGTCGGCACGTAGCCAGCGGCGAGGCTCTTGCCAACGCAATGGCCGTAGGCGCCCGATGTCACGTAGCCGACCGCCGCGCCGTCTTTCATGATCGACTCGTAGCCGACCACGTCGGCGTCGGCGTCCGCCACCTCCATGACGACGAAGCGGCGCTTCGCGCCGGCGGCGCGTTCGGCGAGCGCCGCCGCACGACCGGCGAAATCGGGCTTGGAGAAATCGACGAAGCGGTCGAGCCCGGTTTCCCCCGGCGTGTAGTCCGGCCGGAAGTCCTTGTTGAACGAGCCGTAGGCCTTTTCCAGCCGTAGCGAGGACAGGGCGCGCCCGCCGAAGTGTACGAGACCCAGCTCGCGCCCCGCGTCCCACAGGTCATCGTAGAGCGAGGTAAAATAGTCGGGCGTCGTCCAGATCTCGTAGCCCAGTTCACCGGTGAACCCGGCACGCGTCAGGATGGCCGGCGCAAAGCCAACGGCCGTCTCCCTGACCTGGAACAGCTTGAACGCTGAGGCAGACAGATCGTCACGCACCAGCCGCTGCACCAGTTCCCGCGATCTCGGGCCCGCGATCGACACGCCGTTGAGCGTCGAGACCGCCGAGCGCACCGACACATCCGCCGGTGGCGCAGCAAGCCAGAACCAGCGCAGGTGGAACTCCTCGGCAAAGCCCGACCCCACGATGAGGAAGCGGTCGTCGGCGAGACACGCAATCGACAGGTCCCCCATGATCCGGCCGGCGGGATTCAGCATGGGCGCGAGCGCGAAGCGCCCGCGTTCGGGTATGCGGGACGCAAAGACCCGGTCGAGCCACGCGCGCGCCCCGTGCCCGGCGACCTCGTACTTCCCATAGTTGGTGGTCTCGTAGAGGCCGACCGTCCTGCGTACCGCCTGACACTCGGCCCGCACGACCGGGAAGGCTTCCGAGCGCCGATAGGTCGGGGTCTCCGTCGGCGCGACGCCGGCCGGTGCGAACCACAGGGCATTCTCGAGCCCGAAGTTCGCGCCCATGACCGCGCCGGCCGCCTGCAGCCTGTCGTAGATCGGTGAGCGGCGCACCGGACGGGCTGCGGGCAGCTCCTCGTTCGGGTAGGCGAGCCGAAAGCGACGCGAGTAGTTCTCGGGGACCTTGAGGGAGGTATATTTCGGCGTCGCGAACGCGCCGAACCGCGCGACGTCCATGGAAATGATGTCCTGGCCCGGATCGTTCTCCGCCATCCAGCGCGACAGCACGAGCCCGATGCCCCCGCCCTGACTCAACCCGGCCATGACGGCGCAGGCAACCCAGAAGTTCCTCACGCCCCGGACCGGTCCAACCAGCGGATTGCCGTCGGGAGCGAACGTGAACGGACCGTTCACCGCCTTCCTGATGCCGACCCGTCCCAGTGCCGGGAAGTGCCTGAAGCCGACCTCGAAGTACGGCGCGAGCCGCTCGAAGTCCTCAGGCAGCAGCTGCATCGAAAAGTCCTCCGGCGTCTTCAGCGGCGACCAGACGATGCCGTGGGGTTCGTAGGTACCGATCAACACGCCGCCGCGTTCCTGGCGCAGGTAGATCTCCCCGGCGTAGTCGGTCGTGTTGACGATCTCCTTCTCCCGGCCCTCGAGCTCCGGGAGGTCCTCGGTCAGCAGATAGTGGTGCTCCATGGCCAGCACCGGCAGCTCGATGCCGACCATGTGGCCGATTTCGCGCGCCCACAGACCCGCGCAGTTCACCACGTGCTCGGCGTGCACCGTGCCTTTGTCAGTCACCACGTCCCAGGTACCGTCGCGGCGCTGCCCGAGCGACAGCACCCGGGTGAAGCGTTCCACCGACGCACCGAGCTGGCGCGCCGCCTTGACGTAGGCATGGGTGGTGCCCGACGGATCGCAATGGCCGCCGTCCGCGCGCCACAGCGCGCCGATGAAGTGGCTGGCATCGATCAGGGGATTGAAGTTGCGCGCCTCCTCGAGCGAGATCATCTCGGTTTCCATGCCCAGGTAGCGGGCACGTGAGCAGATGAGCCTCAGGCTGTCGAGCTCGCCCGGGGTCGCCGCGAGCATCAGGCCGCCGTTCGGGTGCAGCCCGCAGGACTGGCCGGACAGCGCCTCGATCTCGCGATACAGATCGATGGTGTATTTCTGCAGCCGCGAGATGTTGGCCTCGCCGTTGAACGTGTGCATGCCGCCGGCCGCATGCCAGGTCGAGCCCGAGGTCAATTCGCTCTTTTCGAGCAGCAGCACATCGGTCCAGCCGATCCTGGCGAGGTGATAGAGCGTGCTGGCGCCGACCACGCCGCCACCGATGACCACGGCTCTCGCGGAAGCCTTCATGAGAATTTATCTCCGCACACTGCGGCAACAGTAACATCCGTTCGGGGCACGAGCCCGAAGGGCTTCGCCGTGGACGCAAGCCATTCGCGCAGATGCCGCGCGGTGGTCGCGGGCGTGAGCAGCAGCAGCCCCGACGGCAGCACCGCGAGGATCACCGCCACCTGCGCCATGATGGTGGCGGCGGCGCTTCCTGCCGGAAAGACGTCCGGATCCAGATCCAGGCGGCAGCCCCGGCTAAGCACCTCGCGGACCTGCGGGCCGGAAAGATGCCACGCCGTCAGGCCCGACGACAGGTCCACCGCGGCGCCAACGCGCGCACACGCGGCCTGCCAGATCGCCGCGGTCGCGCCCGGAGACGCCGCTGGGGCGAGGAGCAGCCAGCGCGCGGGACGGACGCAAAGCGCCAGTTGATCGGACGCCACCGCCACCCGTCCGGGCGCCGGCAGGTCAAGGCCCCGCGCGCCCGCGATGCTCTCGATATCATGAGCGCCCGCGTGCAGGGCTGCGATCTCGACAATATCCGCCACGCAGGACGCGAGCCGGATGCCGGGAGCTTCAAGCCCTGACACGAGCGTTCTCCGGATCGAGCATGTGGGGGCTGACGATCTCGAGCTCGGTGATCTCGTCGTGAACGGGCGATGTGCCGATGAGCCGCTGACCCAGGCGCTGGCGGCCGCCCGCCACCAGCGCCAGGCCCACCCAGCCATCGAGCTCGACCGAGGGGGTCGACGAGGTCACGTAGCCGAGACTCGTGGTGCGCGCCTCAGGTGCGACCAGCTGTGAGCCGTTGCGCAGGCGGTGCCTGCGCTCGAGGGGCCGTACGCCGACGAGCTGCAGCCGGTCGGACCCCCTGAGGCCGGCGCGCTGCGACAGCGCGCGGCCGATGAAATCGCCGTGCTTCTTCAGCATCCGCTGAAAGCCGAGATCATCGGCGCTGGTGTTGCCGTTCAGCTCCGCTCCCGTCACGTGGCCCTTCTCGATGCGCAGGGTGTTGAGAGCCTCGAGGCCGTAGGGCGCCAAACGCAAGGGCTTGCCTGCCTCGAGCACCGCTGACCACGCCTTCAGGGCGTGAGCGGCCGGTACCGCAAGTTCGTAGGCCAGCTCGCCCGAAAACGAGATGCGGAACACCCGTCCCGCCACGCCCGCGATGGTGGCGGCGCTCGCCGCCATGAACGGAAAGGCCTGGTTCGACAGATCGACGCCTGCGACCACCGCCGCCACGACCTCACGCGAGCGCGGCCCCGCGACCGCGAACTGCGCCCACTGATCGCCGACATCGGTCAGGAGCACATCAAGCCGCGGGCACACCGCCTGCAGGTGGAATTCCATGTGCTCGAGCGCCACCGCCGCGTTCACCGTCGTGGTCGTGATGAGGAAGTGCTCGGGATCGAGCCGCGAGGTCGTACCGTCGTCGAGCAGCATCCCGTCCTCGCGCAACATGATGCCGTAGCGGGCGCGACCGACCGCGAGCGTGGAAAACGTGTTCGCGTAGATGAAGTCCAGGAACGGCGCGGCATCCGGTCCCTGCACGTCAATCTTGCCGAGGGTCGATACGTCGGTGATGCCGACCGAGCGGCGCACGGCGCGGGCTTCGTTCAGCACCGCTTCCCACCCCTGTTGCCGCGAGTACACGAGCGGCCGCAGCCACAGCCCGGTGGCGACGAAGGTCGCGCCGGCAGCCTCGTGCCAGTCGTGCAGCGGCAGCCGGCGCTTAGGTCTGTAGTGCTCGCGAACTTCGCCGCCCGCGAGTGCCGCGAAGGGAACCGGTTGGGCGAACGGACGCGGCTTGGGCTGTCCGACCTCGGACAGCCGCACGCCGCGCGCTTGCGCCAGGACGGCGCTCCCCACCAGTCCCCCGATGCGGCCCTGGTCAGTCGCCATGCCATGGGTGGTGAAGCGCTTCATGTGCTCGACGTGCTCGTAGCCCTCGCGAACGCTAAGCCGCACGTCCGCCGCGGTCACATCGTTCTGCAGATCGACGAACGCCTTGCCCCGGCCGCGCACTTCCCATAGAGCGGCGATCGGCGTGGCGTCCGCATCGACCGGCAGATCCGCGCCTGCGCCCGCACCGCTCGCCGGGCGACCGAGCTCTGCCGCGATGGCGCACGCCACGCTCTCGCCGTCACGCGCGGCGGCCGCAAGCCCGAGTACGCCCCGCGCCGCGCCCGCTACCCGCCCGATGGTGGCTGCGAGGTCCGGGGTGAATGCGGCGAGCGCCTCCCGCCACGTGAGCTGCGCGCCGAGCTGGCTCGCCAGGGCGGTCGCCGGGGAATACCCTCCGGACATCAGCAGGCAGTCGGCCTCGAGGTCGCGGCGCCGGCCCCCATTCACGTCCACGACCCTGACGGTGCGAACCCCGTCGCGTCCGAAAGCCCCCTCGACGAGCGCGCCGCCCTGCACCTCGACACCGAGCGCTCGCACGCGCTCGGCCGCGAGCGAACTCTCGCGCACGTCGATCACGCCGGCGCACTCGATACCGGCGCCGGTCAAGGCGCACACCGACTCGTAGGCCTCGTCGGTGTTGAGGAAAAATACCGGGCGGCGCCCCACGGCGACACCGTAGCGTCTCAGATACTTAAGCGCGGCGCCCGCGAGCATCACGCCGGGAAGATCGTTGCCCGGGAAGGCGATCAGCCGCTCGAGTGCACCGGTGGCGAATACCACGCGCCGGGCGCGCACGATCCGCAGCCGCTCCCGCAGGCCACCGAAACGGGCCCCCTCGGCGGGTGAGAGCGTTTCGAGCGCCCCGAACACGCCGTGGCCGTAGGCCCCGAGCACCGTGGTGCGGGGCAGACACCGCACCGTGACCAGACGGCCAAGCCCGGTGCACAGGCTCTCGCGCCAGGCAGTCCAGCGCGCATCGAGCAGCGAGCCGCCACCCAGCACGACGTCCTGGTCGGCGAGCATCACCTTGAGCCCGCTCGCCCCCAGACGATGCGCGGCGGCGAGCCCCGCGACGCCCGCGCCGACCACCAGCACATCCGTGTGATCGTGCACGGTCTCGGCGGGCGCGGCGTGATCGCCGACGATCGCCTCGAGCCGACCCAGGCCCGCGGCCCGGCGGATCAGCGGCTCGTAGAGCCGCTCCCAGGCCCAGCCCGGCGCCATGAACGTCTTGTAGTAAAAACCCGCAGGCAGGAAGCGGGCGATGAGATCGTTGAGCGCCAGCACATCAAACCGCAACGACGGCCAGCGGTTCTGGCTTTCGGCCACCAGGCCCTCGTGCAGGGCGAGCGTGGTGGCGAGCCGGTTGGGTTCGCGCCCCTCGGCATCGATCACGTCGACGAGCGCACAGGGCTCCTCGGGACCTGCCGTCACGATGCCGCGCGGCCGGTGGTACTTGAAGCTGCGTGCGATGAGGCGCTTGCCGTTGGCGAGCAGCGCCGAGGCGAGCGTGTCGCCTTCAAGGCCCTGCATCCGGCGCCCGTCGAAGCGAAAGGCGACCGGCCGGTCGGGGTCGGTCAGAAGACCGCGGGCGATACGGCCGGGACCGCGCATCAGCTCGGATCCTCGGGGCCGCCGACCGAGTGAATCTCGTGGCTCAGCGTGTGGCGGACGACCTTCAGGAGCTTGCGGCAGCCGCCCACGTGCAGCCACCACTCGAGATGCCAGCCGCAGGGGTTTTCCCGTTCGTAGACATAGGCGCTGAAGGCCGCAAGTCCGGCCTCGGCGGCGGGCCGGGAGTGGCTGGCGTCGCCCCGATAGCGAAACTCGGTCTCGTCGCGTTCACCGCACCACGGGCATGGAATGCGAAGCATGGGCGCTTCTTTCAGTGAGCGTAGGGGAACGGGCCGACGCCGCGCTCGTCGACGGTCCGCCCGGCGGCGAAGCGCTCGAGATCAAGATGAGCGGCCAGCGGGTGCGGCGCATGGCGCGCGATCAGGTGCGCGGTCGTCAGGCCGCCGGCCGGGATCGCCTTGAAGCCGCCGTAGCACCAGCCGCCATTCACGATCAGGCCCTCGAGCGGCGTCCTGGAGATGATCGGGGAACCGTCCATGCTCATGTCCACGACGCCGCCCCATTGCCGCAGCACCTTGAGGCGCGCCAGTCCCGGCAGCAGTGTCATCGCCGCCGCGGCCACTTCTTCCGTCATCGGCAGCGTGCCGCGCTGGCCGTAGGTGTTGTAGCCGTCGATGGCGCCGCCAAACACCAGTCCGCCCTTGTCCGACTGGCTGACGTAGAAGTGTCCGGCACCGTAGGTCAGAACGACATCGAGCACCGGCTTGATGCCTTCGCTCACGAAGGCCTGCAGCACGTGGCTCTCGATCGGCAGCGCAAGTCCCGCCATTGCAGCGAGTCGCGACGAATGCCCGGCGACTGCGAGGCAGACCGTATCGGCCGCGATGGGCCCGCGGGTGGTCTCGACGCCGGTCACCCGTGGTCCGTCGCGCCGGATGCCGGTCACCTCGCAGTGCTCGACGATGTCGGCACCGGCTTCCGATGCCGCCCGCGCATAGCCCCAGGCGACCGCATCGTGGCGAACCGTGCCGCCACGGCGCTGCAGGAAGCCGCCGAGCACCGGGTAGCGGCCGTTGTCGAGATCAACGAGCGGCACCCGCTCCTTCACCGCCTCGCGGCTCAACGGCTCCGCATCCACCCCGAGGAGGCGCATGGTGTTTGCGCGCCGCGTGAAAAGATCGCGCTGCGCATCGGTGTGAAACAGGTTGAGGACGCCGCGCTGGCTCACCATCGCATTGAAATTCAGCTTGCGCTCGAGACCTTCCCACAGCTTCAGCGAGTACTCGTAGAAGCGGATATTGTCCGGGTGGAAGTAGTTGGAGCGGATGGTGGTGGTGTTGCGCCCGACGTTGCCCAGCCCGATCGGGCCCTTCTCCAGCACCGCGACGTCGGTAATGCCGTACTCGGTGGCGAGGTAGAAGGCCGTCGCCAGTCCATGACCGCCGCCGCCGACGATCACGACGCGGTAGCGGGAGCGCGGTGCCGCCTTCGCCCAGGCGCGCGACCAGCCGCGCTGGCCCGTGAGACCCTCGAGAAACAGTCGCCAGCCCGAATAGCGGCCGCTCGACACGCGCTTGGCACTCGGTACCGGATTCATCGCTCCCGCCATCATAAAGCGCAGGGCGGGCCGGCACACGCGATTGCGCGGGCTTGACGTGCAGGGCAACAACCGACAGTGTGCGGCGCTGCGCGATCGTCGGCCCCGAGCGGTCGGCAGGGGGTGACGGGTGGCGAACATTCTGAAGTCGCTATGCATGGCGGCGGCGCTGGCGCTCACCGTGTCGCCCCCGCTGCAAGCCGCGGTGGTGGTCTCCTCGAAGCTCTCGAGCGAGTCGGCGATGATCGGAGAGATGATCCGCCTGCTGCTCAACGCGAACGGGATCCGCACGGTCGATCGAACCAAGATCGGTGCGACGCCCGTCGTTCGCAAGGCGCTCATCTCCGGCGAGGTCGATATCTACGTTGAATACACCGGCAACGCAGGGTTCTTCTTCAACGTGGCGTCCAACCCCGCCTGGAAGGACCTGCAACCGGGATACGAGCTCGGTTCCAGACTCGATTACGCGGCCAACCGGATCGTGTGGCTCACGCCCGCGAAGGCGAGCAACGCCTGGGCGCTGGCCGTGCGCCGCGACGTGGCGCTGACGAACAACCTGAAGACCATGAGCGACTTCGGCAGGTGGGTAGCGGGCGGCGGCAAGGTGGTGCTCGCCTGTTCGGCCGAGTTCGCCAATGCCGGGACCCTGCGCTCACTCGAGAAGACCTATGGGTTCACGATGCGGTCCGACCAGTTGATCGTGCTCGCCGGAGGGGAGACGGCCGCGACCATCGGGGCTGCGGCCGCGCACACCAACGGCACCAACACGGCCATGGTGTACGGCACCGACGGCGGCATCGTCGCGGCCAATCTCCAGATCCTCGAGGACGACCGGCACGACCAGCCGGTCTATGCGCCGGTGCCGATCATTCGCGAGGCGGTCCTCAAGGCGAACCCGCAGATCGCCCGGATCGTGAAGCCGGTGATGGAGAGTTTCAGTCGCGAGACGCTGCAACAGCTGAATGCGCGCGTGCAGATCAACGGCGAATCGGAAGGCTCGGTCGCCGAGGACTACCTGAAGGCGAAGGGCTTTCTCAAGTGAGCGCGCGCATGGCGCTGACTGTGCCGCGGCTGCGCCCGCTCGACCCCCTCGGTGCGCTGCTCGCGGCGGCCGGGGCAACTGCGGTCATCTTCCTGCCGTTCGTCGTCTTCAAGTCGAACCGGATCGTGCCGGGCGATCCGCGCGGGCTCCTCGAAGTGCTGCCGGCGTGGGGAGCGTTTGCCTGTCAGGCAACCCTGCTGCTCGCCGCAATCGCCGCCCTCGGCATATCCAACGCCCGCGTCCGGCTCGGCGCGGCGTTGTTGGGCGTGGTCGTCGTAGCGCTCGCCGTGGCCGCCGCCGGCGACGCGCTCACACCCGCCGGCAACCAGGTGGTGCGCGTCGCTCCCGGCGCCGCTTTCTGGGTGCTGCTCGTGTGCCTCGGCCTGATGGCCACTGATGCCATCACGCGCATGCGTCCGGGGCCGGGGTTGCGCGTGCTGTTTCTCGCCGTGTTCGCCGCTGTTGCCGGCCTCGCCCTGGCGCACGGCACCTTTGACCATCTCTCCGTGGTGCGCGAGTACGCGGTCAACGCCGAGCGCTTCGCGCGCGAGGCGCGCCAGCACGTGTGGCTCGCGCTCGGATCGCTCGCCGCCGCCGTCGTCGTGGCGCTCCCGATCGGCATCCTGTGCCACCGCGTCCCGCGGCTGCGGGCGGGCGTGCTGGGAACGCTCAACGTGATCCAGACGATTCCGGCGATCGCGCTCTTTGGCATCCTGATGGCGCCTCTCGGGGCGCTGGCAGACGCCGTGCCGCTCGCCGCGGCGCTCGGGATCCGCGGCATCGGCGCAGCACCGGCGGCGGTCGCGCTGTTTCTCTATTCGCTGCTGCCGATCGCCGCGAATACGGTCGCGGGCCTGAAGCGGGTGCCGCAGGCTGCGGTCGAGGCCGCGCGCGGCATGGGAATGACTCACTGGCAGGTCCTGACTGGCATCGAGCTGGTTCTCGCACTGCCGGTCATTCTCACCGGCATCCGCATCGTGTTGGTGCAGAACATCGGGATGGTGACCGTGGCCGCGCTGATCGGCGGCGGCGGACTCGGGACGTTCGTCTTTCAGGGGATCGGGCAGACGGCAATCGACCTGGTGCTGCTCGGGGCAATTCCGATCGTGGCACTCGCCTTTTCCGCCGCCGTCGTGCTCGACGCGCTGGTGGAGGTCATGGATCGCGCACGGCAATGATCAGCGTTGAGAACCTCACCAAGCAGTACGGCGCGACCGCCGTCGTCGACGGCGTGTCCATGGTCATCGAGCGCAACTCGATCACGGTGATCGTGGGCACCTCCGGCTCGGGAAAGTCCACCCTGCTGCGCATGATCAATCGCCTCGTCGAGCCGACCCGCGGGCGGGTGCTGATCGACGGCAACGACACGACCGGCGAGCCCGCGCACCTGCTGCGGCGCCGGATCGGCTACGTAATCCAGGGACACGGCCTGTTCCCGCACCGCACCGTGGCGGAGAACATCGCAACCGTGCCGCGTCTTCTGGGCTGGGATGAGGCTCGCATCCGCGCCCGCGTCGAGGAGCTGCTGCGGGTGTTCCAGCTCGATCCGCAGGTCTACGCCGCAGCATTCCCGCATCAGCTCTCGGGTGGTCAGCAACAGCGTGTCGGTGTGGCGCGGGCGCTCGCCGCTGAGCCCGCCGTACTGCTGATGGACGAACCCTTCGGCGCACTCGATCCCATCATCCGCGCGAAGGCCCAGGATGACCTGCTCGACATCCAGCGACGGTTCGGCACGACGATCGTGCTCGTGACCCACGACATGGATGAAGCGTTCCACCTGGGTAATCGCGTCGCGGTCATGAGCCATGGCCGGGTGCTGCAATACGACCGGCCCGCGGTGCTGCTCACGCGCCCGGCGGACCCCTTCGTGTCGCGCATGACCGGCATCTCCGATCGGGCCATGAGACTGCTGTCGCTCACCACGGCGGGCGAGGCGGCGCTACCGGGCGTCTCGGACGGGCCGGCCGTTGCGGCCTCCGCCTCGTTGCGCGAGGCACTCTCCGAGCTCGTGTGGTGCGGCGCCGAGTCTGCCGCGGTCATGGACGCGGATGGCACGCGGCGCGGGTGCCTCACGCTCGCCGCCATCCTCGCCCGTGGGCGACCGGGCTGATGCCGGGCCTGGCCGCCATCCTGCGACTCGCGGCGCTCGGGCTGCTGCTGGCGTTCCTGTTGATGCCACAGAGCTTCGCGCCGCTGTTCGCGCCGCTGACGCAGTATGGCGCGCCGCCGATCTACGATCAGGGCAACCTCCTGGCGCTCGCGCTCGCGCACCTTGGCACGGTGTGTTGCGCCGCCGCGGCGAGCACCCTCGTGGCCGTCGGACTCGGCATTCTGGTGACGCGCCCGAGCGGCGCGCAGTTCCTGCCGCTGTCGCGCACGCTCGTCAACATCGGTCAGACCTTCCCGCCAGTGGCGGTGCTCGCAGTCACGGTGCCGCTGGTCGGGTTCGGCGAGAAGCCGACGCTGATCGCGCTCTTTGCCTACGGACTGCTGCCCATCTTCGAGAACACGATCGTCGGGCTGCAGACCTGTCCGCCGCAGGTCCTGGAGGCCGCGAACGGCATGGGGATGAGCGCACGCCAGCGCCTGCTGTCCGTGGAGCTGCCGCTGGCGTTACCGCTGATTCTGGAGGGCATTCGGCTGTCCCTGGTCATCAACGTGGGCACGGCGACGATCGGATCCACGGTGGCCGCCAAGGGACTCGGCGAGGTGATCATCGCAGGACTCCTGTCCAACAATAACGCCTTCATCCTGCAGGGCGGACTGGTGACCGGCCTGATGGCGTCTATGACGCGCTGGCCGGGATCGAGCGGCGCATCTGTCGCAACGTACACATCGACTGAGTCCCGTGCAGCGGCCGTCGCCCCCCGGGGCCGGCGTCTGCCGGTCCGGGGGGAGTGCACTATGGATCAGTCCTCACCCAGGGACAGCAGCAGCGCCTCGCTCCCTCCCCTCGCCAGGTTCTCGAGCGACACGACCATCTGGCCCAGCGCGGGTGTGTTGCGGAACTCCGCGCGGTTGATCACCAGCGGTACGCTCGCGCTGGTCCCCGGCGGGAGCGTAAAGAACGCGCCGGTGCTGATCGCGCTGTCATAGGCGTTGAAGCGGGCGGCGGTCGCGATCGCATCGACGCTGCCGTTAAAGTCGGTCGATTGGGCGAAGTAGCTGAACCGCGGGTTGGTGGCCGTAATGCCCGCATCGGCAGCGACCAGCGGCATCAGCACCGTCGAGCCGTCGGTGGGGGCGGTCGCAAGGAACTCGAGCGTTACAGCGCCCGTCGCCAGGTTGATCACCCCAACCACCATTTGCCCGGTGAATGAGCCAGTGGTAAAGGCACCGAGATCGGCGGCTGCGATGTCATAGTCCGGCGTGCCATCGCCGTTGACGTCCACGAGCACCTCGTAAATGTTCGTCACCTGATTCGACGATCGGCCGAACGTGTTCACCGCAAACACCAGAATCTGGCCAAAGGTCGCATCGGCGAAGGACTGCACGCCGACCGCCCGCAGCCCGGTTGCGAGGCTGGAATTGTGGCCGCGCAGGCCCCAGGCGTAGAAGTCGGCCGTGCCGGTCACCGCATTCGAACGGTTGTGGAGCCCGACCGAGAGCGCTCTGTCGGAACCGGCGAGCCGCGCGTCGATCAGCGAGCGGGCGCGCGGCACCAGGTAGTACGGCACGCTCAACGTGACGCCGTTGTTGCCACTCGCCGGGGTCAATAGCACCCGACCTTGTACCTGGCGAAACGCGCTGGAATCGCCGGCCGTCGCAGCCGGTACCGCGAGCCTCACGTCCACCGTTCGGCTCTGGTGTCCCCCGAGCGTGATCGAGGTCGGCGAGACGCTGGCCGTGTGGGTCACGCCCGACCCCTGCACGACCGAGAGGGCAAAGCTCGCCGGCGCGCTGTTGCGATTCTCAACGACGATGCGCCCGTCACCGCTGAAGTCGCGCGTGACCTCGGCCACGCCGAAACTGACGCTCGGCGTATCGTTCTCAGAGTGCGCGATGACCGACGTCTGCGTGGCAGCAAACGGCTGCACCAGCCCGTTGCCACCGCGGCGCGCCGAATAGCCGACGATTTTGCTGGCATCCGCCGTGTTGACGACGGCAGCGGCTACGTCGGCCGCGTCCCAGCGAGGATGAGCCTGTATCGCGAGCGCGGCGCTGCCGGCCACGTGCGGCGCCGCCATCGAGGTTCCCGACAGGAACTCGCCCTGGTTGCCGGTGCCGA
>WNFS01004708.1_pt1 | contig 13218 bp, 10 predicted proteins | sample 5400141 | NCBI WGS metagenome assembly WNFS01 (sample SAMN13153358, study PRJNA577476) | soil metagenome | isolation source: 60 cm saprolite under Madrone tree | place: USA:California | collected 2016-06-14
AATTGCCGGTTTGCATAGTATCGCCATTATTAGTCTCCTTCTAAGTGCTCGCGCCAAAATAAGTTATGCGTTCGCGTTGGTTTCCTTGGGTGTTTTTCTGAAGCTCTTGGCTCTGAAGAGAGACAAGCATGGACTCCCAAATATTTGGCGCAAGAACGTGGCTACTGACCGTTGCCTGATTCTATGTCGGTCGCGATCGGGGTTAATGTGCCGAACAGGCCGTTACCTCCGTTGAGCCCCTCGTTAAAGAAGAGCGTATTGGCGGCTCCCGAGGTTTGATCTCCAGCACCAAAGGCGAGCCCCCAGAGACCTGTCATGGCGATGACCTGGTTGTTCTGATCGTTCAGTTTCCCCTGAAATTGGCCGGTAACCGCATCAAAGGCCAAGATCTCTCCGCTTCCAAATTGGCCAACCAGAATTCGATGGCTGAATGTGCCAAAATCGCTTGGAGCGAGGGTAAGACCCCAAGGGGCATTGAACCAGTTGCCATGTTGCAAGCGCAGTAAGAGACGTCCTTGCGGAGAGAAAACATCCACAAACCCGAGTCCGGCGCCGGAAGTTACAAAGGTTTTTGCCTGATCCTGTTTAGCGTAAGCAACGTAGAGATTGCCTCCGATGTTTTGGATATTAAACGGAGCGAATCCCTTCGGGATTTGCTCATCTTCGAAAGCGTGCTCGCCATGTTTATCATCGACTTCGGTCTCACCGACTTCAACCGGATTAAAGTTTGTGTCATAAACCCTTATTTTCCCGGCTTTCAAGTCGGCTACATATAGAAACCGATCTGCTCCGATCTGTGCGATGGTCGCGCCTGTTAACACGGATTTGGTTGAGACCTTTCTGATGGCCGTAGTCGGATTTGCCGCCGGATCCCATCCGGAAATTGTGCCGTCTAACGACACAAACAGGAAAAATGTCTGCGCTACCCCCGGCGGTGCCACCCGAAAATCGTTGGCACTTCCGTTGAAAACAACACCCGTTGGGGTACCGATCGAAGGGGGTGGAACCGATGGAGGGATCGTGACCACTAATCCGTTCGCCCCTGGATTCAAGGGGTTAGCCGGTGTCCCTTGCGCGTTGTAGAGCGTCGTAACTCCGCTCTTTTCATCGGAGACCCACCAAGGATTTCCACTAGGGCCTCTGGCGATGCCCCAGGGATTTTTGAGCTTCGGATCGACGGTTTGTGCGCCGAGAGTACCAAGATCCGAGACGAGATTTGTTTGTTGATACTGCTGGGCGAGCAAGGCGGCAGGAGAGGCCAGAACGCACGCCGAGACAAAACTGAGTGCTCGGCGCCGCAAGAGACCAGGGTCAAGATGACTGTTTCTTTTCATGGAGAAATATTTTTAGAAGAATACTTTGGGTTAGGATTTTATTAGGAAGCAGACTGGAGGTTCGATAGCTCGAATGGCTTAAACGTCGCCTCCGGAAGCTCAGATTGTTTGGCTGGATGCGTGAAGCTGCTAAGCCACGCGGCTATAACGTAGTAACGGGGATCCATATAATTTTTCCTTTAGAGGATGACTGATGGTTTGTCGGTCCGTATTCTATTTCATTGATATTGTTGTGAAATTGCTATTTTCGACAATGATTGATACCTTTATTGCATGAATCGCCCATCGCTTTGGGAACTCGAATGTTTCGTCGCTGTCGCGGAGGAATTGCATTTTTCCAACGCGGCAAAACGTTTGCACATTTCTCAACCCCCGTTGAGCCGCCAAATTCAGGCGCTGGAGAAGAAGTTAGGCGTCCAGCTTCTGCGACGAAAAACACGAACAGTGGAATTGACGCTGCCGGGAGAAGTATTCCTGCAGGATGCTCGGGAAATCTTGCGTCACCTCGATCGAGCATCTTCCGCAGCGCACCGAAGTGGCGGAGGGGAAACCGAGCGGCTGCGCTTGGGGTTCATCAGCGCGTTGCTCGGGTCAGATCTCATGGAGGTTTTACGCTCGTTTCGGGACCAGCGACCCACCTGCCAGCTGGAGTTACTCGATCTACCGGCAGCAGATCAATTCTCGCGGATTCAAAATGGAACTCTCGATGGCGGTTTAATCGGAGGTGTTCCAGCGAAGCATTCAAGCGATCTCAAGTTCTTGGTCTGGAAAACGGAACGGTGGCTGGTCGGTCTACCGGAGAGGCACCCCTCGTCGGTCAAGGCCGTGTTGTCATTGCAAGAGCTAAGAAACGAGAAATGGGTGCTTACCTCCCGAGCCACCGCGCCGGCGTTCCGAGAACGTATTGACAAATTGTGTACGGCGGCGGGGTTCAGGCCACGAGTTGTCCTGGAATCGGATCGGACCCAGGCAGTTCTGGCGATGGTTGCTGCTGAAAACGGTATCGGAATGTTCACCGAAACCATAGCGCGCTTGATTGATCGCGGTGTGGTCTTCCGACCGCTCAACACCCAGAAAGCGGTGCTCCAGCACAATCTTGTCTGGCAGGCAGACAAACATTCTGAGGCGCTGCTAGCGTTTCAGAAGATCCTGCGGCACCTGGGGCGGGGCACAAGCCGGCGATAAAAAATCAGGTACGCTGAGTATCTATTTTAGGGCTAACGGGAGGGAAGGGGTGACGACACGAAAGTGCGCAAATTGTCCGTCTCGCGAAGCTGCGGCGATGCTCGCGCGTTCAGCAATTTGAGCTGAAACACGATTTTCAAGGTGCCTCGGAGATGGCGAAGGTGGCAGTGTACAGAAAAGCTCTGTTTCGCCATCGAAATCAGACAAGAAAGCGCACGCTTTTCACCCTGAAACCACGACGAGATGCCCGCCGCGGTGACTTCCAACCGCTCAATCGGCGCAAATTCACGCTAAACGCTTTAAATTGTCCAATTTGGGTTCTCCCGAGCCGGACAATTCTGACACTTTCGTGTCGTCACCCCAAATAGCGAAGAAAAAAATACGGCAAACAAATGATCTGCGCGAAGGAGTTTCCATCGATCGCAACACCCTTCTTTGCCTCCCATTCCATTGTGTCTTATGCCAGGCCGCTCCAGCGCCGGCTGGAATTGTTGCAATAGTGAATCTACGATATCATCCGGCACATGCGGCGCGGGATTCAGTTTCAACCCCGCAGCCGCCGACTGGGCAGATGGTTACAAATTGCGTGGCGCCAAAAGCCAAGTCTGCGACAGACAGGAGAGGCGCAGCGCGACCTGAGCGAGCGGTCTTGGGCTACGCCTTGATGCCCCGCGGGAGAGTTCCTGGCGCCCGTGCGCGGAAAGCCTTTTCCCCAGCCGTTCTTTCTTGGCCATTGGTCAGACTGTAGGAAGCCTTTGGCTTCACTTGGTCCTTGGGCAACGTATCCAAGAAATTTTTTCCCCAGTCCCACATCGCATCGATGATCGGCTTCAGGGCCTGGCCGCGCTTGGAAATGGAATATTCCACCTTCGGTGGAACTTGAGCGTAGACCTTGCGCTCGATTACGCCGTCTTCCTCTAACTCGCGCAGCTGCGTTGTGAGCATGCGCTGAGTGGTATCTGGAATGAGCTTGCGAAGCTCGCTGTGTCGCTTGGTACCGTCGCTGAAAAGGATAAAGAGGATTTCTCCCTTCCACTTTCCTCCAATGACCTCGGTGCACGCCTCAACGGGGCAACCCAATCGATCATAGCGTCTGTGTCTCATAGCGTGTTGTGATCCTTAGGCACATTTTTGTCAATACTGTAGAAAATTGTGCCTACTTGTCAAGTACGAGCATACATAGTATTTTGCTAAACAAACAAAACCCGATAGCATATAAAGCTCTCATAACGAGGTACATACATTGAAAATGACACGTATTTTCAGGGATCTTCACTCGAATCCTGGTAAGCCACTGATTCTACCCAATGTCTGGGACGCTGGCGGAGCGCGCATCGTCGAATCAGTCGGCGCAAAAGCGGTAGCGACGACGAGCGCAGGTGTCGCCTGGTCGAAGGGGTATCCGGACGGCAACAAGATGCAACCGCGCCTCCTGGCGCATTTGGCGGGGGAAATCGTTAAAACAGTGAAGGTGCCTGTATCGATCGACTTCGAGGCTGGTTATTCGGACAAGCCGGCTGTCGTCGTGGAAAATCTCAAGCCGATCGTTGCCGCCGGCATCTCGGGCATCAACATCGAGGACGGGACCGATGAGCCGGCCCTTCTCGCCAAGAAAATCGAGGCAATCAAAAAGATGGTTTCGTCGGAGGGGGTCGACGTTTTCGTCAATGCGCGAACCGACGTCTATTTGCAGGATCTCGTGGCTGACGACAAGAAGGTGCGGGAAACTCTGGATCGAGCGGCGACGTATCAAGAGGCTGGCGCTGATGGTCTATTCGTACCCGGTCTGACGGAGATTGCGCACATCGCCAAGATCGCCGAAGGCACCGACTTGCCAATCAATCTCATGTCGTCGTCTGAGCTGCCGAAGATGGACGAACTGGCGAAGCTCAATGTGCGGCGCCTGAGTGCTGGAACGGTCATCGCGCAGATCGCCTACAAGCATGTCGCCCGCCTCGCCGAGAACTTCCTCAAGGAAGGGGACTGCGGGGTCTTCAACGAAGACGCGATGCAGTATTCGCAGCTTCAGAATCTCTTCGAGGGTCGGGAATAGCGTATGCACACTCAGAAAAAGCTATTCACTCCGATACAAATCGGGCCGATCACACTCAAGCATCGCGTCGTGATGCCACCGATGAGTCGGCTTCGAGCCCAATGGCCGAGCGGCATCCCAAGCGATTTGCAGCTCGAATATTACAGGCAACGTGCATCTGACGGCGGGTTAATTTTCACGGAAGCGACGGCGATCTCGACATCTGGGCGTGGCTACAAAGGTGCACCAGGACTCTACAGCGACGAGCAGGTGACAGGCTGGAAACGCATCACGGATGCGGTCCATGCCAAGGGCGGCTACATATTCACTCAGCTCTGGCATGCTGGGCGCACGACTCACATTGCGGTGACGGGCGAAGAACCGGTCACGGCTTCTGTCGATCCGGTCTATTGGGCAAATCCAAACTACGTTTTCGTTGTGACTCCGGACGGCTTTTCGCAACCGTCGCCGCACCGGGCGCTGAAGACAGCGGAGATCCCTGGAATCATCGAGCAATACCGCATTGCTGCCGTCAACGCGAAGCGAGGCGGCTTCGACGGCGTCGAGGTCATGGCTGCCAACGGTCACCTGATTGACCAGTTCCTTCAGGACAACAGCAACAAGCGCACTGATCGGTATGGCGGTTCAATTGAGAACCGCACGCAACTTCTCGTCGAAATAGTCGAGGCATTAATCGACGTTTGGGGCGCCAACCGTGTTGGAGTCCGCATCGCGCCAAGCGGGACGTACAACGACATGGCGGACAGCAATCCGCGGGCGCTATTCCGTTATGTTGCAGAGCGGCTCAATGCCTTTGGGCTGGCCTATCTCCATGTCATCGAACCTCGAATCAAAGGCGGTGAATTGATTGTCGAAGGCCAACCTCCGGTCGCAGCGCAGGAGTTGAGCAAGATCTTTCAAGGGCCGATCATCGCTGCCGGTGGCTTTGAACCCGATACAGCGGAGGCCGCCGTCGCCAATGGCGATGCTAGCCTGATCTCATTCGGCCGTCACTTCATCGCGAACCCGGATTTGCCCAAACGGATTGAGTTCGGGCTTACGCTCAACCGCTACGACCGAAGCACTTTCTACGGTTTCGATGCGCACGGGTACACCGATTACCCTGCATACGAGCGGCGGGAATCAAACCAGGCATGTTGTGCCTAAAAAAACAGAACAGGAGTATTTTATGAGTGATAAAACGAAAACCAAATCAGTGGTGGCAATAATTGGCGCCACCGGCTACACAGGCCGCTTCGTCATTGCAGAATTGTTGCGCCGTGGGATGACCCCGATTGCCATCGCCCGTGATGCTAACGCGCTCTCAGCGGCGAACTTTCCCGAGAACGAAGTTTACCGTCGCCAGGCAAGCCTGAACGATGCAGTATCGCTCGATCGAGCGCTTCACGAAGCCCAAGCCGTCATCAACTGCGCAGGACCTTTTGTCGATACAGCCGACGCGGTCGTGAGCGCAGCTTTGCGAGCGGGGATTCACTATGTCGATGTCGCTGCCGAGCAAGTCAGTGCAGGCCAGACGCTGGAAAAATTTGATGAGCCCGCTCGCAAGGCCGGCGTCGCGGTCATTCCCTCGATGGCATTCTTCGGCGGATATACTGATTTGATGACCACGGCCGCGTTGGGAGACTGGGACGCTGTAGATTCCATCGACGTCATGATCGGTTTCGACAGCTGGCATCCCACGCCGGGCACACGGAATACCGTCGCGCGGAAGTCCATAGGAAATCTGATGGTCAAGGACGGACAGCTGACAGAGATGCCTTCTTCGGCTGCGCAAAAGCGTTGGAATTTCGCAGAGCCGGTCGGTGATCAGGCCGTGGTCGAGTTGCCATTCTCTGAGGTCTTGCTGATAGCCCGCCACGTGAAGACCACTGAGCTTCACACCTATCTCACCCAAGTCGCCATCACCGATGTTCTCGATCCGGCGACACCTCCGCCAAAGGCAGCCGACGCGATGGGGCGTTCGGCACAAAATTTTGTGCTCGAAGTCGTGCTCACGCGCGGTAGTGAACGTCGACGTGCGATTTCGCGCGGACGCGACGGCTACGCTGTCACAGCGCCCCTGACATGCGAAGCGGTCGAGCGTTTGCTCAAAGGCCAATTTCGCTCTGCAGGCGCTCAAGCGCCCGGCGAAATTTTCGATGCCAAAGCCATCTTGGCAGCACTCGGACCGGACTATCCATTCGAAATTGTGCCGTCATGATTGTTCGCGCCGCGATCAGATGAGCCTTAAAAATAGGAGCGGCGTCTAGTTTAAAGGAAAACTCGCGGCTACTGGTGCGTATGCGCCAGGTGAGATTTTCGATGCCAAGAATTTCTTGGCGGATATCGATCCCGAGCATTCTACATTTGAAGTGACGAAATCTTCGATCTCGCCAGGAGAACAGCAGGAGGCGAAGGTAAGTTGAAACCGTTTCCGCCTCCTCACTTCTACCACATCGCAGAACCATCGAACATGACGTCGATCAGACGCCATGGCCTACTGAGCACAGAACGATTGGTCAGGCGAGCGGTGCGCAACAATGCCCAAAGAGACGCGATCCTAGGCACTCATCGCGCGGATTCCCTCATCCTTCGCGACGGAGTGTACATCCGTGATCAAAGGCCAATGCCGCCAAGTCTGCTGAAATCAGCTCTCTGTAATGATATGACCCCGTCCGACTGGTACCGGTTCTTGAACGGCTTCGTTTTCCTCTGGGCGAATGAAGACCGGCTCAATCGTCATTTGCGAGCTTTTGAAGGAAGGCGACAGGTCGTTCTGATCTTTGACGCCAAGCGATTGTTGGCTGATCTAGGACATCAAGTCTTTTTGAGCCCGATCAACAGCGGCAACGCCCGCCGCAATGCCGTGGCGCGCTCTCGGACGATTTTCACCTCCTACCACGATTGGCTCAGCAAGGGCTGGCCCATCATCGGATCACAGCAGCGGCCACGTTCGAGCTCTCCGGCTGAAGTCGTCGTTAAAGGCCATCTGCCTCTGAACCCTTACCTGATCAACGAGTACCATGCATAGTCCTTTACCAACCAAACCCGTATTCACTCAATCGAAAGTCGAACCTAAACGTCAGGCCTCAAGGCAGCCTCGCTTCACATTCTGGGCCGGCTTGGCGCTCATGGTGATAATTCTCGCCGTCGCCGTCCTCCACGCACGAGGCGTCTTCGTACAAGCACCAAGTCGAACCATTGCCCCGCCTCCACCTCAGGTTGCCGTCAGCGCGCCGCTGCAACGTGACGTGGACGGCAGGCTCGAATTCCTGGGGCAGTTCTCGGCCGTGGACCATCTTGAGCTGCGCGCCCAAGTCGGCGGCGCGCTCACTCAGATCGGCTTCAAGGACGGCGACATCGTCCACAAGGGCGATCTGCTTTTCGTCATCGATCGCGTTCCATATGAGATCAAACTGGCTCAGGCGAACGCGCAACTCGAGTCCGCAACCGCTCGTCTTGTGCTGGCAAATCGTGAGCTTGCGCGCATTCAGATGTTACAAGCCAGGCAGGTGGAGACAGCAGAGAATCTCGACCAGCGCGCGGCCGACCAGCGGGCTGCCCAGGCTGCGGTCGATGATGCGAAGGCACAGATCCGGGATGCGCAGTTCGACTTAGATCATTGCCGAATCGTGGCACCCTTTACGGGCCGCATTGGCTCTCATCTGGTCTCGGTTGGCAATTTGATCTCGGGCAGCCGGGCAGGTACGAGCCCGACCACCCTGCTGGCCACGCTCGTCTCGATCGACCCGATCTACCTGAACTTCGACATGAGCGAGGCCGACTACATGACGTTCCTCCGGGCCCGTCAGAAGCAGAACGGGCCGCTCGCAGAGAACGTGCAGGTTTCCCTGAGCGACGAGACGCGCTTCACCCACGAAGGCGCGCTCGACTTCGTCGACAACGCGCTCGACCGGTCCAGCGGCACGATTCATGCCCGCGCCACCGTGCCGAACAGCGATCTGCTCCTGACGCCGGGCGGGTTCGCCCGCGTGCGCCTGGAAGCCGCGCCGCCGGCGCCTGCCCTGCTGGTGCCCGACGCGTCCGTGCTGCCGGATCAGTCGGAGCACATCGTCCTGACAGTCGGGCCGAACGACGTCGTGACGCCGAAGCAGGTCCAGATCGGCGACCTCCGCGGTGGCCTGAGGGTCATCCGCTCGGGTCTGACGCCTTCCGATCAGGTCATCATCGACGGCATCCCGATCGCCCTGCCGGGCTCGAAGGTGACGCCGCACAACGGATCGATCCGCTTCGGGTCTGATCAGAACGCGGGCTGAGTCAGGTTATGAAACTATCGCATTTCTTCATTGATCACCCACGCTTCGCCACGGTGATCAATATCTTCATCCTGGTGTTCGGTTTGGCCGCGGCGGCATTCCTGCCGGTTGCCCAGTACCCGAACATCGTCCCGCCAACCGTCCAGATCACGACCGCCTACCCCGGTGCTTCGGCCGAGACAATCGCCCGCACCGTGGCGACGCCGCTCGAACAGGCCATCAACGGCGTCGAGAATATGGACTACATCAGCAGCCAGTCGACGAGTAACGGCCTCCTCACCATCACGGTGATCTTCAAAATCGGCACCGATATTAACACTGGCCTCATGCTCACGCATAATCGCGTACAGGACACGTTGTCCCGGCTGCCCCAGGAAGTCCAGCTCCAGGGCGTGCAGGTCAAGAAAACCATCCCGGCCCTGCTCCTCGGGGTACATCCGTATTCGCCGGATCGGTCTCGCAGCGCCGAGTACATCTCCAATTACATGATTCTTCATGTCAGAGACGAGATCGCGCGACTGCCCGGTGTCGCGGATTTCTGGACTTTGGGCGAGCGGCAATACGCCATGCGGATCTGGATCGACCCAGATAAGGCTGCCGCGAACAGCATCAGCGCTAGCGATATCCTGAGCGCCCTGCGCGCCCAGAACGCCCAAGTCTCGGCCGGTGCTCTGAACCAGCCACCTGTCTTCAGGAACACGGGTGCGGCCTACCAGATCAGCGTCCAAGCGCTGGGTCGACTCACGACGCCCGAACAATTCGGCAACATCATCGTCAAGTCGGACTCCCAGGGGCGCGTCACCCGCATTCGCGACATCGGCCACGTTGACCTGGGCTCCGCGGACTACAACTCCGTAGCTTACGCCGATCGCCATGCGTCCGCTCCCTTCTGGGTCATCGCCACGCCCGGGGCGGATGTGGTCAAGGTGGAGCACGAAGTATGGGACAAGATGGCAGAGCTCAAGAAGAGCTTCCCGCCCGGTCTCGACTATATCAACATCTATGATCCGACCGCCTTCGTGAGCCAGTCCATCCACGAAGTGATCGTGACCGTCGGCATCGCGATCATCCTCGTGATCGGCGTCGTCTACCTGTTCCTGCAAAGCTGGCGGGCGACGATCATCCCTGTGGTCGCTATCCCGGTATCACTGGTCGGCGCCTTCTCCATCCTCGCCGCGCTCGGCACCTCGATCAACAACCTGTCTTTGTTCGGTCTCGTGCTGGCCGTGGGCATCGTGGTCGACGATGCCATCGTGGTGGTCGAGAACGTCGAGCGCAACATGCGTCTCGGCATGTCGCCGAGCGAGGCGGCACACCGCACGATGGACGAGGTATCAGGAGCGCTGATCGCCATCGCCCTGACCCTCTGCGCCGTCTTCCTCCCGTCCGCCTTCATCTCCGGCATCTCGGGCCTGTTCTTCACTCAGTTCGCGACCACCATTGCCGCGTCGACGGTGATCTCCTGCTTCGTCTCGCTAACTCTAAGCCCGGCCCTCTGCGCAGTGCTGCTGAAGCCGCACCACGTCCATGCCGAACCGCGTGGCGTCAACCGGATCCTGCGGGGCGCCTTCGGTCTCTTTAATCTCGGTTTCGAGTGGTTGTTCGGCCTGATCTCTCTCACGGGGCTCCAGTTCGCGAGGATGCCTACCGGCTTCATCCCGGATCAGGACATTGGCTACCTTGTCACGGTCGTCCAGCTGCCGCCGGGCTCCAGCCTCGCCCGGACCGATGCGGTGGTTCGGGAAGTGAACGACATCATCCTGAAAACCCCAGGCGTCGAGCACACTTCCCCGGTGACTGGGTTCGACGTGACGACGAATACCGTTGCACCCAATGCGGCTACAATTTTCTTCAGCTTGCCCTCGCTGTACGGTCACGAGATCCCCGGCGTGAACGCCGCGACGTCGCTAGCGGCCGTGCGCAAGCGCCTGGCCGTCATCAAGGATGCCTTCGTCCTAGTGATCAACCCACCCCCGGTCCAGGGCCTGGGCTCCGCTGGCGGCTTCAAGATGATGGTCGAGGATCGCAATAATCTTGGGCCCCAAGCCCTCGCCAATGCGACCAATGCATTGGTTGCGGCGGCCAACAAAGATCCGGCATTCGGCGGCGTCTTCACTCTCTACAACGCGGGCTCTCCCTCCCTCTACACCGACATCGACCGCCTGAAGGCCGAGAAGGTCGGGCTGACGCCGACCGACGTGTTCTCCACACTGCAGCTTTACCTCGGTTCGCAGTACGTGAACGACTTCAACTATCTGGGCCGCACCTTCCAGGTCCTTGCCCAGGGGGATGAATCGTTCCGGCAAACCCCGGAGAACATCGCGCGGCTCAAGGCCCGCAATGCCACCGGCGGGATGGTGCCGATTGGTTCGGTCGCCACCTTCAAGGACGAGACCGCGCCCTATCGCGTGCCACGCTACAACCTCTACCCCGCCGCCGAGATCATGGGCGCGGCGGCACCGGGTGTTGCATCGGGCACGGCCTTGGAGCGCATGGCTGAGCTCGCCAAGCAGGTGCTTCCATCCGGCGTCACCTTCGAATGGACCGACCTCTCGCACCAGCAGGAGCAGCAGAGCATACCGACCCTGGCGATCTTCGCCGCCTCCGCCGTCTTCGTGTTCCTCGTGCTGGCGGCGCAGTACGAAAGCTGGAAGCTGCCGGTGGCAATCGTGCTGATCGTGCCGATGTGCCTGCTGGCCTCGGCCACCGGCCTGGACTTCAGGGGCATGCCGATCGACATCCTTGCCCAGATCGGCTTCGTGGTGCTGGTGGGATTGGCCGCAAAGAACGCGATCCTGATCGTGGAGTTCGCGCGACAGCGCCAGGACGAGGATGGTGCTACACCCGAAGAGGCGGCGACGCAGGCCGCAAAAACGCGCTTGCGTCCGATCTTGATGACCTCGTTCGCTTTTATTCTCGGCGTAGCGCCGCTCACCGTGGCGAGCGGCGCAGGGTCAGAGATGCGGCAATCTCTCGGGACCGCTGTGCTGTTCGGGATGCTCGGGGTCACGGGTTTCGGCCTCGTGTTTACGCCCGCCTTCTACACTCTCATTCGCAAGCTAGGCACCAGGAGGGGAGCATGATCCAAAATCTTCAACCGATCGTTAGAATCATAACTACTCAACAATCAGTGTGCAGTGGCTCAAGTAGCCGGTTGGCACGCAGCCTGTTTAAAGAATTTGCGATTCGGCCAGTGTCGATCGCAACTACGTAATTGAAATAAAATCATGTCGACTCAAAAGAACTCCTCTTCCAAAACGGTGCTTATCACCGGCGCAAGCACGGGCTTCGGTCGGGACACCGCCGAAACCTTAACCCGTGAAGGTCATCGTGTCTTCGCCTCGTTTCGAGACATCGCTGGTCGCAACAAATCCCACGCTGATGCGCTGCGGGCCAAAGACATTAAAGTCGTTGAACTCGATGTTATCAACAACAGCTCGGTCGAAAGCGCGGTCGGTAACGTTTTATCCCAAGCAGGACGGATCGACGTTTTAATCAACAACGCTGGAATCGCGTCAGCAGGCGTTTCCGAAGCGTTCACTCCCGAGCAGATACGGGATCTCTTCGAAGTCAACGTTTTCGGCGTTCAGCGCGTGCTGCGTGCCGTTCTGCCGACCCTGCGTAAGCAAGGCGACGGCCTAGTGATCAATATCGGTTCCATTCTCGGCAGAGTAACATTCCCTTTCTTCGGACTTTACGGCGCCTCCAAATACGCGGTTGAGGCCCTGACAGACAGTTATCGTTACGAGCTGTCTCAATTGGGAGTCGATGTAGTGCTCGTCCAGCCCAGCGCTTACCCGACTAACATGTATGGAAGCGCGCAACAACCGACCGACAAGGTACGCGCTGAAGCGTACGGAGAAATCGGTACTATACCTGGCAAGATGTTCGCGACGTTCATGGAGATCTTCCATAGCAAAAACGCTCCTAACCCGCATGACGTGCCGGACGCCATCGCTAAGCTCGTGAGCCAGGCGAGGGGTTCACGGCCTGCTCGTGTCGTAGTCGGAGAACCCTATGGATCCGATGTTGTCAATCGTCTAACCGAGCCAGTTCAGGCTCAGGTCATCGAGGGTCTTGGTCTCGGTCAGCTCGCCAACCTCTTATAGTCATTACGTCAAATCAGTTTTAACACCGACAGCATGTGAGCGTCTTCGCAGAAGACGACAATTTAGCCGGCACAAAAAGCAAAATACCTTGAAATGAGTGCAAAAGATATTGCCATTGACGCGCCGCGCCCGCAAATCTGCATGTGGAAGTTGTCCCTTGCCCATTGGCCGGAATACCTGTGTGAGGCGGGGCTGGTAGCCTTCTTTGTGCTAGCCGATTGCCTAATTACTATCGCGGTGAAGTATCCGGGGTCACCGGTGCACAGCTGGTTCCTGGACCC
>WNFS01006810.1_pt1 | contig 13218 bp, 12 predicted proteins | sample 5400141 | NCBI WGS metagenome assembly WNFS01 (sample SAMN13153358, study PRJNA577476) | soil metagenome | isolation source: 60 cm saprolite under Madrone tree | place: USA:California | collected 2016-06-14
GCTTGGTTGCTGCCGGTGCGCGGCTGCGAGACGCGGTAGCCATCGGGCGGCGGCTTCGACCCGGGCGCCTTCTATCCCAGCGTCGGGGGAGGGGCAAGCCGCGGTAGGCGCGGCTCAGCTCGCGAGCACCAGCTCCTCGAGCGTGCCGAGCTGCCGGAGCACGATGCGGCCCTCCTCCTTCCCGATCAACCCCTCGGCTTCGAAGCGCCGGAGCACGGCGTTCACCTTGCGCAGGCTGCCGACGGAGAGGTCGGCGAGCGCGTCCTGCGTGATGCGCAGCGAGAGCACGTGGCCGCGCGCGTCCTGCACCCCGAAGCCGCGCGCGGCCTCGATCAACGACGAGGCGACCCGGGCGCGGAGGTCCTGCGCGAGGAAGCGCGCCAGCCGGATGACGAGCGTGATCCAGCGCTCGGTGACGAAGGAGATCACCTCGCCGACCTCGCGCGCGCGCTCGCCGGCGAGCACCTCGAGGAAATCGTCTGCGCCGATGCGCCCGGCGCGCACGTCGGTGTACGCGGCCGCCTCGAAGACGTGCGGGTGCCCGCCCTCGACCAGGGCGCTGTGGCCGAAGATCTCTCCCGCGGGCAGCAGGTTGAGCAGCACGCGGCGGCCGCTCGGCGAGGGGATCGAGAGGCGCGCCACGCCCGCGAGCACGACGTAGAGACTGCGCGCCTCCTGCCCCGGCTGATAGATGAGCTCGGCGCGGCGATACTCCCGCACCTCGAGGCGCCGCTGCAGCGCCTCGCGTTGCTCGGGCTTGAGTCGCTTGAGCGCGGCGAGGCCGCGCAGCGAGCGATCGCCGGCGAGTGGCGCGGCTACCTGTTGCCAGGGGGCGCTCGCCTTGTGCCGCGGCTTTCCGGAGAGGCCGGCCATCGAGCGGCGGATTCTACGCCAGGCACCCTCCGCCTGTCGCCGTTTCGGCCCCTGGACGGGTGAGTGACCGTTCACTCTGGGCGGGGGCTCACGCCTCCGGGGGGTGAACAATCGCTCACCCCAAGGGGCGAGAGCCCCTTCCTGGGGGACGAAGTGGGAAAAGCATGACCTGGGGCCTATTTACCCTAGTTGACAGGACCTACCTACTTTTGGCCTTATGAGTCACGTCATTCCGCTGGGCATTTGCCCGGGGATGGGCAGCATGCTCACGCAAAGGCGGAGGAGAAAATACCGATATGTTTGATCTGGGCCAGCAGGGCGAAATCGCAGTCGCGACCGATGTGGGTCCGGCCGCCTGTGAGCGCGCGCTCATGCGCGCCGTCCTCGAGGACGCGATCCGTTGCCTGATCGGCGAGGTCGGGCCTCGACACCAGCGCGGGGCGCTCGCCGCGGAGGCGCGGCAGTGGATCGAGATTGCCGATCCCCGCTGGCCCTTCTCCTTCGAGAACGTGTGCGATGGTCTCGGGCTCAACGCCGCGAACCTGCGCCGCCGGCTGCTGCGCGATGCACCCGCGCCGGCGTTGCCCGACGCGTCCGCGCCGACGTTGGCCGACGCGCGGCAGCCGGGCGGTCGCGGCGTCCGGTCGCGCCGCGAGACGCCGGCGGAGTGCGACATCGTGCAGATGATCCGGGCAGGCCGCCCGCTGCGCGTGGTGGCGCAGACCTTCGGCATCAGCATCTCGAAGGCCTCGATCCTGTCCTGCGGCCTCGCGAGCCGCATGAAGGCGGAGCGCGACGAGGAGATCCGCCGGCTGCGTGCCGAGGGCTGGACGCATCGCGCGCTCGCAGCTCACTTCGAGCTCTCGCGCATCCGCATCATGCGCATCTGCCAGCGCCGCACCCAGGCCCCGAGCGAGGGCCGGACCGCGGCCTAGAGGATCTCGATCATCATCGGACGGCGCCGGCGGAAGGCGTAGAGCGCGGCGGGCCGGTGCGGCCCGCGCCGCACGCCGCCCGCGCCCGCGAGCAGCCCGAGCGAGAGGATCTTCTTGCGGAAGTTGCGCCGGTCGAGCCCGCGCCCGAGGATGGCCTCGTACATCTCCTGCAGCTCGCCGAGGGTGAAACTGGGCGGGAGGAGCGTGTAGACGAGGTTGGTGTACGCGAGCTTGGCACGCAGGCGGCCGAGGGCGCGGCGGACCACGGCACGGTGATCGTAGGCGAGGGGCGGCAGGCGTGCCACCGGGGACCAGGCGGCGTCCGGGAACGGCTCGCGGGCCCGACCCTGGAAGCGGCCGCCGTGCGGGATGAGCGCGAAGTACGCCACCGACACGACCCGGCCATGCGGATCGCGCTCGGGATGGCCGAAGGTGTACAGCTGCTCGAGGTAGATGCCGCGCACGCCGGTCTCGGCCGCCAGCAGGCGGCGCGCAGCGCCCTCGAGCGTCTCGTCGGCGTGCACCCGCCCGCCCGGGAGCGCCCAGCGCCCCGCGAACACGCCGCGCCGGACGCGCACCAGCAGCACCTGCAGCGCGCGGTCGAGGACCGTGAACACCGCCACGTCGACCGCGACCGCCGGCGCCTCGCCGCCGGCCGGGCTCACCCGCCCAGCTCGAGCATGCGCTCGAGCGCGGCCGCCGCCCGCACCCGCACGTCCTCGGGGATGGTGATCTCGGGGGCGAGGGCGCGGAGCGCATCACGCGTTCCCTCGAGGGTGATCATCTTCATGTACTGGCAGAGCTTGCAGCTCTTGTAGAACTTCTTCTCCGGGACCTCGAGCAGCAGGCGGTCCGAGAGCCCGCACTCGGTCACGATCAGGAACTCGCGCGCGGGGCTCTCCTTCGCGTAGCGCACCATGCCGCTCGTCGAGAGCACGGCGTCGGCGAGCACCAGCACGTCGGCCCGACACTCGGGGTGCGCCAGCACGCGCACGTGCGGCAGCGCCTTCCGCACCGCCGCGATCTGCTCGGGCGTGATCTGGTGGTGGACGTAGCAGTTGCCGTCCCAGGCGATGATCGACTTCCGGGTCTGCGACTGGACGTAGTTGGCGAGGTTCTGGTCCGGGACGAAGAGGATGTGCTGGCTCGGGAGCGCCTCGACGATGCGGACGGCGTTGGAGGAGGTGCAGCACGCGTCGCACTCGGCCTTCACCTCCGCGGTGGTGTTGACGTAGCCGACCACCGCCAGGTCGGGATAGGCGGCGCGCAGCTCGGCCTTGCGCGCGGCCAGGTCCTCGGCCGTCACGCTGTCGGCGAGCGAGCAGCCGGCGCGCAGGTCGGGGAGGAGCACGCGCCGTGCAGGGTTCAGGATCTTGGCCGTCTCCGCCATGAAGTGGACGCCGCAGAAGACGATCGTGTCGGCGTCGACGCGGGTCGCCTGGCGCGCCAGCTCGAGCGAGTCGCCCACGAAGTCGGCCACCGTGAAGATCTCCGGGCGCTGGTAGTTGTGGGCCAGGACGACGGCGTTCCGGGCCCGCTTCAGGGCGTGGATCTCGGCGATCAGGTCGGCCAGCGCGGCGCAGCGCTCGGGGCCGTAGTGCGCATCGCCGAGCGGCGCGAGCAGCGCTTCGAGCTGGTGCCCCGTGGGGGCGAGGGCGGCGGTGGCGGTCATGCGACTCCCCGGTCCGAGTTTGCGTATCCTGTACGCATACTCCGGCGTGGCGCGGCCCGTGTCAACGGGGGCCGCGCGGCGGTTGCGCGGGCGGGCCGGGCCAGCTAGGGAAGCCCGCGACGAGGTGGCATGAGCGGGCTCGACGACACGGCGGCGGCGCTGGCCGCCGCGGGGGCGTACCGGCGGCTCGCCGAGCAGGCGCTCGCCGACCGGCCGCTCGCGCGCGACGACGCGCGCGCGCTGCTCGCGAGCCCGGACGCCGACCTCCCCGCCGTCCTGTGGGCAGCCTTCGCGGCGCGCAGCCGACATTTCGGACGGCGCGTCAAGCTCTGCGTGCTGCAGAACGCGCGCAGCGGCCTCTGCCCCGAGGACTGCGGCTACTGCTCGCAGTCCGCGGTGTCGACGGCCGACATCCGGCGCTACCGCCTCCTGCCCGTCGCCGACCTGGTGGCGGGCGCGCGCCGCGCGGCCGCCACGGGCGCGAGCCGCTACTGCATGGTGACCAGCGCGCGCGGGCCGAGCGCGTCGGACATCGCGCACTTCGCGCGCGCCGCGCGCGCCATCCGCGCCCAGCTCCCCGCGCTCGAGCTGTGCGTCTCGCTCGGCATCATGGAGGAGGGGCAGGCGCGCACGCTCGGCGAGGCGGGCGTCGACTTCGTCAACCACAACCTGAACACGAGCCGCCGCTTCTACCCGGCGATCTGCAGCACGCACACCTACGACGACCGCATGGCGACCGTGCGGGGCAGCTCGCGCGCCGGGCTCGGCGCCTGCTCGGGCGTCATCATCGGCATGGGGGAGACGCACGAGGACCTGATCGATGTCGCGGGCGAGCTGCGCGCGCTCGCCGTCACCTCGCTGCCGGTCAACTTCCTCCACCCGATCGAGGGCACGCCGCTCGGCGAGCGGCCCGCGCCGGGGGCGGCCGATTGCCTGCGCGCGCTGGCGCTCTTCCGGCTCGCCAACCCGCGCGCCGAGATCCGGGCCGCGGGCGGGCGCGAGCGCGCGCTCGGTGCGGCGCAGGGCCTGGCCCTCTTCGCCGCCAACTCCATCTTCGTGGAGGGCTACCTCACCACACCCGGCCAGCGCCACGCGGACGCGCGCGCCATGATCCGCGCGCTCGGCTTCGAGGTGGAAGGCGAGGGGCGCCGCGCCATGGACAGAGCTGCGCGGCTCATCCACGCGCGTGAAGAGGACCCGGAGAAGGACAAGGATAAGGACGTCGACGACCTCGAGGACGAGGACCTCGACGACGACGACGACGAGGACTTCGACGACGACGACGATGATTGGGACGACGACGACGACGACGAAGAAGAGAAGGAAGGGGAGGAGGAGGCTCGAGCGGGGAGAGCTACGCCCCCGCCACCGTCATGCGTGCGATCTTGAGCGTCGGCGCCGCGATCGCGTTGCGCGCACGGAGGTCGCTCCCCACCATCTCGATGTCGCGCAGCATGTCGCGTAGGTTCCCCGCGATGGTGAGCTCCTCGACCGGATGGGCGAGCTCGCCGTTCTCGATCCACAGCCCGGCCGCCCCGCGCGAGTAATCGCCGGTCACCGGGTTCACCCCGAAGCCGATCAGCTCGGTCACGTAGAGGCCCGAGCGCACCGAGGCGATGATCGCCTCGGGGCGGTGGGGGCCCGGCTCGAGGACGAAGTTCGTGGGCGCCACACCGGGCGCGTCGCCCACGCTGCGCGCCGCGTGCCCCGTGGTCTTCATCCCGAGGCGGCGCGCGGAGTACGAATCGAGGAGGTAGCTCCGGAGCACGCCGCGCTCGACGATGGTGCGACGGGTCTGCCGCACGCCCTCGCCGTCGAACGGCCGTGACGCCGGGCCGGCGGGCCGGAGCGGATCGTCGACTACGGTGACGGTGTCCGAGGCGACCTGCTCGCCGAGCCGGTCGAGCAGGAACGACATCCGCCGGTAGAGCGCCGAGCCGGCGATGGCTCCCGCCAGGTGGCGGAGCAGGCTCGCCGCGGTCTCGGGGTCGAAGACCACCGGGCACTCGCCGGTGGGCGGGCGGCGCCCGCCGAGGCGGCGGAGCGTGCGGCGCGCGGCCTCGCGCCCGACCTCCGCGGGCGGCTCCAGGCCAGCGAGCTTGCGGTGCGCCGTGTACCACGAGTCGCGCTGCATGGCGCCGTCGCGGGTGGCCACCGGCACGACGGCGAGGCTCGCGGAGGAACCGGCGTAGGCGCCGACGAAGCCCAGGCTCGACGCGTACGCGACCAGCCCGGCGTCGGCGCCGAACTCGGCGCCCTCGGAGTTGGTGATCTCGGGCGCGGCGGCGAGCGCGGCGGCCTCGGCGTCACGGGCCCAGGCGAGCGCCTGCTCGGGCTCGAGCCGCTCGATCGCGGGATCGTGGAGGTCCAGGTCCGGCTGCTCGCCGGCAAGCTCCGCGGGGTCCGGGAGGCCCGCGTGCGGGTCGGGAGCGGTCGCGTGCGCGAGCGCGACCGCATCACGCGCGAGCGCGGCGAGCCCCTCGGGGGAGAAGTCGGCGGTCGACACGATCGCGGTCGCGTCGCCGACGAAGACGCGCAGCCCGGCGCGCCGCTGGCGCGAGCGTTTCAACTTCTCCACCTCGCCCAGGCGGACGCCGACCGCGAGCCCGTCGCCCTCGACCGCCACCGCGTCGGCGGCGCGCGCGCCCGCTGCGTGCGCGCGCGCCACCAGGTCGTGCGCCAGCTCGCGCAGGTCCGTGCCCCCGCGCGCGCTCCCGTCGGTCCCGCTCACGCCTGCGTGCCGCCCACGGTGAGGCCGTCGATGCGCACCGTCGGGAGGCCGACCCCGACCGGCACGGACTGCCCGTCCTTGCCGCAGGTGCCGATGCCCTCGTCGAGCCGCAGGTCCGCGCCCACCCGCGTGATGCGCGTCAGCACGTCGGGCCCGTTGCCGATGAGCGTCGCGCCGCGCACCGGCCGCGTCACCTTGCCGCTCTCGATCAGGTACGCCTCGCTCGCCGAGAAGACGAACTTCCCGCTCGTGATGTCGACCTGCCCGCCGCCGAAGTAGACCGCGTAGAGGCCGCGGTCGACCGAGCGGATGACGTCCTCGGGCGCGTCCTCGCCCGCCAGCATGAAGGTGTTGGTCATGCGCGGCATGGGGAGATGCGCGAAGCTCTCGCGCCGGCCGTTGCCCGTGACCGGCATCTTCATGAGCGCCGCGTTGAGCCGGTCCTGGAGATAGCCGCGCAGGATGCCGCGCTCGATGAGCACCGTGCGCTGCGTGGGCGTGCCCTCGTCGTCGACGTTGAGCGAGCCGCGGCGGTCCGCGATCGTCCCGTCGTCGACCACCGTGCAGAGCTCCGAGGCGACGCGCGAGCCGATGCGGTCGGTGAAGGCGGACACGCGCTTGCGGTTGAAGTCGCCCTCGAGACCGTGGCCGATCGCCTCGTGCAGGAGGACGCCCGGCCAGCCCGGGCCGAGGACGACCGTCATGGTGCCCGCCGGCGCATCCGCGGCCGTGAGGTTGGTGAGCGCCTGCCGGGCCGCCTCGCGTGCGAAGCGCTCCGCGCGGCCGTCGAGCAGGGTGTCGAACGCAAAGCGCCCGCCGCCCCCGTAGCTGCCCTGCTCGCGCCGGCCGCCGCGCTCCGCGATGCAGGTGACGCTCACGTGCACCAGCGGCCGCACGTCGCCCACCACCGCGCCCGCGGAGGTGACCACGAGGACGACGCGGTGCTCGATGCCGATGCCGGCGAACACGTTGGTGATGCAGGGGTCGACGGCGCGCGCCGCGGCGTCGAGGCGCTGGAGGAGCGCCACCTGGTCCGCGGTGGGCGTGTCGATCGGCGGCCGGGCGACCGGGTAGAGGTCGTGCGCGGCGGCGGCCGCGTGCGTGGCGGGCAGCGCGGTCGCCGCGCCGTGCTCGTCGGTGATCGCCCGGGCCGCGCGCGCCGCCAGCTCGAGACGCTCGAGCGAGACCTCGTCGGAGTGCGCGTAGCCGCTGCGCGCACCGGCGACCACGCGCACGCCGACGCCCTGGCTCACGTTGCGCGTGGCTTTCTTCACCACGCCCTCCTCGAGCGACGCGGTCTGGTTCACGCGGAACTCGAAGTAGAGGTCGGCCCAGTCGGCGCGCCGTTCGAGCGCCGTGCCGAGGACGCGCTCGAGCGCGCGCTCGGAGAGGCCGAAGCGCTCGTGGAAGAACCGCTCCGGCTTCACCACCTCCATGCGACGACGGTACCAGACGGCTCGCGGCCGCGCCATCGCGCGGGCATCCACCCAACGGCCGATGGACAGCCGGCGGGCCGGGTGACATAAGAAGGATTCACCGCTGCATGGCTACCCTTGCCAGCCGCGGGGCTCTGGCGAGCTTGCTCGGGGCGCTCGATCGCCCGGGGTCGCTCGTCATCCTGCCGCACGACAACCCCGATCCGGACGCGCTCGCGAGCGCGGCGGCGCTGAAGTACATGTTCGCGGCGCTCGCCAGGAAGGAGGCGCAGATCGCCCTCGGCGGCATCGTGGGGCGGGCCGAGAACCGCGCCATGCTCACCTACCTGAACATCACGCTCGTGCCGGTGGGCGAGATGGCGTTCGACCGCAACACGGCGGTCGTGCTGGTCGACACGCAGCCCGGCCGCATCAACAACTCTCTGCCCGAGGGCATCGTGCCGGCGGCGGTGATCGACCATCACCCGGCGTACGGCGACTACCCCGGGGTTCCGTTCCTCGACCTGCGCGACCAGTACGGCGCGACCTCGACCATCGTGACCGAGTACCTGCGCGAGTCGAAGCTCGTGCCCGAGCCGAAGATCGCGACCGCGCTCTTCTACGGCATCTCCGCCGAGACGCAGGACCTGGGGCGCGAGGCGACGGCCGCCGACATCGAGGCGAGCCACTTCCTCTACCCGTACACCAACAAGCGCCGGCTCTCGAAGATCGAGAACGCGCGCGTGCCCCGCGAGTACTTCCGCGTCTTCCGCGAGGCGATCGAGCGCGCCGCGCTCTACGACAAGGTCGTCGTCTCGCTGCTCGGCGAGGTGCAGTACCCCGACATGGTGGCGGAGGTGGCGGACTTCCTTCTCCGCCTGGACCAGGTGGAGTGGGCGGCGGCAATCGGCATCTTCGGGACCTGCCTGCACTGCTCGGTCCGCACCATCGACCGCGAGGTGAACGCCGGCGATCTCCTGCAGCGCGTGCTCGGCAGCCGCTCGGCCGGCGGCCACGACATGATCGCGGGCGGCCGCCTGCGCGTCGGCGAGGACCCCGCGGCGCGCGAGCGCGCGGCGGCCATGGTGCGCGACCGGCTCCTCGGCGCGCTCGGCGTCGATCCGGCGATCGGGCAGCCGCTGGTGGGCTGAGGCGGTTGCGGCGGCGGCGTCGCACGGGCAGGATGCGCCCGTGCCGTCCGCCATCGACATCATCAAGCGCCGCCTGAAGGAGGAGCGCGTCCCCGACGCTCCCGACGAGATCGGCGAGAAGAAGAAGCGGCCGCGCGAGGTCGCGTTCATGGACGTGAACCTCTGCTGGCCGTGCGGCAAGTGCCCCGAGTTCTGCCCCGTGCAGTGCATCGAGTACCTGGCGCCGGGCACGCTGCCCGGCCGCGGCCAGCAGCCCGTCCAGGACCGCTTCCAGGAGTGCATCGGCTGCTACATCTGCGTCGAGGTGTGCGCGCTCCTGACCGACTACGACGCCATCCGCATGTACGACGTCGACCTCGTCGAGCAGCTCCTCGGCGTCGAGATCGGCGACCGGAAGCCCGATGACTACCTTCCGGCGCAAGCCTACGAGGAGTACTTCTCCGAGGGCGGCCCCCCGAGCGTGCGCCACCTGGGCAAGGGGTCGCGCATCCGCGACAAGATGAACGCCGAGGAGCGCGCCGTGATCGCGCGCGAGCGGGGATAGCGAACAGGGCAGGGCAGCCGGCGACCAAAGCTAGCGTTCACGCGGCGAGGCCCGCACCGCGCGGTGGAAGGCCCACTTGCGGATGTGATCGACCTGTTCCTTCATGGTCTTCGAGAGCGGCACGACGTTGGCGGTCGCGTTGAAGAGGTCCTCGTACTGCAGTGCGCGCTCCTGGAGACGCGCGGTCGTCAGTGCCGAGACCACGCACTGCTCGATCTCGGCGCCGGTCCAGCCCTTCGTGAAGTCCGTGAGGGGCGCGAGATCGAATCCCTCGCCGTCGATTCCGCGCCGCCGTAGGTGGACGCGGAATATGTCGAGCCGCTCGTCGTCGAGGGGCAGATCGACGAAGAACACCTCGTCGAAGCGCCCCTTGCGGATCATCTCGGCGGGCAGGAGGTCTATGCGGTTGGCGGTGGCGCCCACGAACAGCCCGCGCGCCTTCTCCTGCATCCACGTCAAGAAGAAGCCGAAGATGCGGCCCAACTCGCCTTCCTTGGCCTGCGTGTTGATCCCGGCCTCGATCTCGTCGAACCAGACCACTGCCGGCGCCATCGACTCGAGCATGTGGCAGGCGTGCGCGAAGGCGCCTTCGGGCGTCCCGTGACGTCCGGAGAAGATCGCGACCATGTCGATGCGATAGAGCGGCAGCTCGAAGCAGGACGCGATCGCCTTGATGGACAGACTCTTGCCGCAGCCCGAGATGCCCATGACCAGCACCCCTTTGGGCACGATCTCGGCGCTGATGCGGTCCCGCATCTGGAACAACTTGCGCCGCTCCATCAGCCACTTCTTCATGAGCTGCAGTCCGCCGACGTGCTCGATGCTGGTCTCGGCGGAGAGGTACTCGATCATGCCGGTGCGGTTCACCAGCATGCGCTTCTCCTCGAGGAGTGCCGGGACCGATTCCTGATCCAAGACCGGGCGCGAGCCGAGCGCGCGACGAATCGCATGGCGCGTCTCGTCGAACGTCAAGCCCTGAAGGGCCCGTCCGAGCTGGAAGAGGGTGGCCTCGTCGGCATCGAGACGGCCGCCGGACGCCGTGATCACCGTCGCCTCGCGCCGCAGAAACCCGACCAGCTCGTCGAGATCGGGAACCGCCAGCTCGACGTAGACGATGGCGCGCTCGATCTCCTCGGGGATGAACTTGACCGGCGAGCAGATGATCAGGAACTTGCCACGGTCGAAGCAGAGCTCGTACAGGTCGCGCAGCCGCCGACGGATGTCCGGCGCCTCCCGCATCGGCTCGTGGAAGTCCTTGAAGAGAAAGAGCGCCGGGCCATCGTAGGTGGCGACGAAATCGAGAGCGGCACGCGGCCCGAGCAGCTCGCCGCCGGTTCCGTCGTCGCGGCGCATGCCTTCGGTGAGGCTCCATGTCCAGAGCGGGACCGCCGACGAGAAGCACCGGCCCGCGATCTCGCGCAGGAGCGTCGTCACGCGCTGTTCTTCCGCGGAACGAATGTAGGCCAGCGGTCGTCCCGATTCGACGATGTCGACGAGGGTGCGGAGCGCGCGGCTCTCGGTCGTATCTGCCATTGGAGCGCCGTCTACCTGGAGGTTCATAGAAGGGCCCCCGAGCGCTCCTCTGTCAACCGCGCGCGGGGCTCCCGGATCATGAAGCGAGCGCCGCCCCGATCTCCGCTGCCGCGCCGCCGTCCGTCTCTCGCGCCCGCGCTGCCTCGAGCGCGCGCCGCGCCGCCGCGCCGCCGAGGCACCCGAGCGCCCACGCCGCGTGCCCGCGCACCAGCGGCTCCGGGTCGGCGAGCACGGCGGCGAGGGCGGGCACGGCGTCGGGATTCCCGCTGTTGCCGAGCGCCACGGCGGCGTTGCGGAGAAGGCCGCGCCGCTTCGCGCGGGCCACCGCCGTCTTCCCGAAGCGCGCGCGGAAGCCCGGCTCGTCGAGCGCGAGCAGCGAGGGCAGGTGCGGGGCCAGCGCCTCGGCGCCGGCGGGGTCGCGTGCCTCCCCGTTCCACGGGCACGCCTCCTGGCAGAGGTCGCAGCCGAAGATCCAGTTGCCGAGCTGCGGGCGCAGCTCCACGGGGAGCGCGCTCCGGTGCTCGATGGTCAGGTACGAGAGGCAGCGGCGCGGGTCCATGGTGTAGCCGGGCCCGAGGGCGCCGGTCGGGCAGGCGGCGTGGCAGCGGGCGCAGGTCCCGCAGTGATCGGCGGGCAGCGGTGACGCCGCGAGCTCGAGGTCCGTGAACAGCTCGGCCAGGAAGAAGTACGAGCCGGCGGTGCGGTCGAGCAGCAGCGTGTGCTTGCCGATCCAGCCGAGGCCGGCGCGCATCGCCCACTCGCGCTCGAGCACCGGGCCCGTGTCGACGTAGGCCTGGAAGCGCGCGCCCGGGAAGGCGGCGGCGAGGCGCGCGGCGAGCGCGCCCAAGAGCGTGCCCACGCGCGCGTGGTAGTCCACGCCGAGCGCGTAGGCGGCGATCCGGCCGGTGAGCGTCGCGCGCCAGTCGCCTGGCGGCGGAGGCGGCGGGCGGTAGGGGTAGGCGAGGGAGATGACGGCGCGCGCCCACGGCCGCGCCGCGCGCGGATCGATCCGCTCGGCTGTGCGCCGTGCCAGGTAGCCCATCTCGCCGGCGCGGCCCTCCGCCAGCCACGCCTGGAGGAACGGGCCCACGGGGAGCGGTGCGAGCGGCGCCGTGCCGGCGCGGGAGAAGCCCAGCGCTCGCGCCGCGGCCGCGATCGTCGCCTCGCGAGAACGCATGCCGCCCCCTGGTTAGCACGCCGGGCCCGCGGCCGTCAGGCCGCGCCCGAAGGTGCGCCTCATCGTGTCCGGCGCGCGCGAGGTGATGCCGATCATCGCCGCTGCGCGGCGCATGGGCCTGCGCGTGTTGGTGTCCGACGGCGCGCCCGACGCGCCGGGCTTCAACTGACGCAAACCGACGCCGTCAGAGTTCTGGCTCCGGGTGTCAGCCGGCCCACTGCCCGCCGCGTGCCCCGGCAGCGTACGCCACGCCCGGCAACAATTGCCGCGCGTGGCACATGCCTTGCTCCGCCGAACACTCCGTGCGGCGGGTACGCAGTGCGGGATGGTGTGGTGCCCTGTTGCTGGTGGTGGCGGTGGTGTGGACGGCCAGGGCGGAGGAGGACGGCCCGCGCGCGCGCGGCGCGGCGGAGGGACCGGGCTCGGAGGCCTCGTCTCTCCCCGCGTCGTCGATCACGCCGCTCGGCGCCGTGCTCTTCGTCTGGCCCACCCTGGAGGAGCCGCTCTACGACGACGCGGACGCCGCCCCGTGGCGCGACGCGCTCGCGCGGGCGCGGCATGGCGCGGCGCCCGACGCCGGACCGCGCCGCGAGCCGCGCTCGGCGGCCGCGCTCTTCCTCGCCGCGGACCTGACCCTGCTGCGCGCGGCTGCGGGCGGCGGTGACTACGAGGGCGCCGCCACGGCCTACGAGCGCGCGCTGCGCGAGGCGCCGGACTTTGCCGACGCGGCGCGCGCCTGGTTCCTGCTCGGCCAGGCCGAGCTGGCGGTTGGCTTCGCGCCCGAGGCGGGCGGCGCCTTCCGCGAGCTGGCGCGCCGCTTCCCCACGAGCCCGCTGCTCGACGACGCACGCCTAGGTCTGGCGGCGGCGCTGCGCCTGCGGCACCGCTCGGGCGAGGCGCGGCGCATCGTCGAGGGCGTGCTCGCGCACGCGAGCGGCCCGGCGCGCTGCCGCGCCGAGCTCGAGGCGGCGGCCGAGGTGCGCGGCGCCGACACGCCCGCGGCGGCCGCCGATGCGTACCGTCGCGTCGCCGACACCTGCCCGGAGCTGCTGACGCACCCTGGCTTCCCGCTCGACTACGCCGAGACGCTGGCGCTCGCCGGCGACGCGGACGGGGCGCGCCGCGGGCTCGCGGATGCCGGGCGGACGGTGCGCGCGGCCGGCGAGCAGGCGCGGCTCCACCTCCTC
>WNFS01002785.1_pt1 | contig 13217 bp, 10 predicted proteins | sample 5400141 | NCBI WGS metagenome assembly WNFS01 (sample SAMN13153358, study PRJNA577476) | soil metagenome | isolation source: 60 cm saprolite under Madrone tree | place: USA:California | collected 2016-06-14
CTCGAGCGCCCAGCGGCTCGGGGCGAGGCCCGAGATCCAGTTGAAGAGCGTCGGCACGCGGGAGGCCAGGCGATTCATCCGCGCGATGCGTCCGAACAGCCGGTTGCGCAGCGGCAGCCCGTTGGCCTGGTAGTAGTGATGGAGAAACTCGTACTTGAGCTTGGCCATGTCGACGTTGGCCGGGCATTCGGCCTTGCACCCCTTGCACTCCAGGCACAGGTCCATGACCTGGTAGAGCCGCCGCCCGGTAAACTCCGACGGCGGCAGCCGCCCCGAGAGCACCGCGCGGAGGGCGTTCGCGCGGCCGCGCGTCGAGTGCTCCTCGTCCTTCGTCGCCATGTACGACGGGCACATCGTGCCCTCGAGCGTCTTGCGACACGCTCCCACGCCGTTGCACATCTCGACCGACGCCGCAAACCCGCCCTGCTCGGAGAAGTCGAGGAGCGTCGTGGGTTCCCAGGTCGTGTACTGGGTACCGTAACGGAGATGGTCGGTCAGCCCTGCCGGAGCGACGATGTTGCCGGGATTCATGCGGTTGTCCGGGTCGAAGGCGCGCTTGAGCTCGCGGAAGGCCTGCATGATCCGTGGACCGTACATGCGCTCGAGGAACGGGCTGCGGGCCCGCCCGTCGCCATGCTCGCTCGAGAGAGTGCCGCGGAACTTCACGACCAGATCGGCGATCTCGTCCGCGATGGCGCGGACCTGCTCGAGGCCGCGCGGTGTCTTGAGGTCGATCACCGGACGGATGTGCAGGCACCCGACGGAACAGTGGCCGTAGTAGGCGCCGACGGTGTCGTGCTTGGCGAAGATCTCCCGGAAGCGCGTCACGAACTCGGCGAGATGCCGGGGTTCGACCGCGGTGTCCTCGACGAACGCGATCGGCTTCTTGTCGCCCTTCATGCCCAGGAGGAGGCCGAGCCCCGCCTTGCGCAGACTCCAGATGGACTGCACCTGGGCCGGATCGTAGGCGACGTGCGAGGCGTAGCCGAATCGCTCGCGCTGGCGCCGCGCCTCGAGCGCCTCGATCTTGGCTCGGACCTCGGCGTCCGTCTCGGCCGCGTACTCGACGATCATGATCGCGGCCGGGTCGCCCTGGACGAAGCCCATGCGCTTCGATTGCTCGATGTTGCCCCGGGCGAGGTCGAGGATCATCTTGTCCGTCAGCTCGACGGCATACGGCCCCGTTTCGAGGATCGTCTGCGAGGACTCGAGGGCCTCCTGGATGTCACGGTAGTGGATGACATCGAGCGCCGTCCTCTTGGGACGCCGCACGAGCCGCACCTTCGCCTCGATCACCGTCAGCAGCGTGCCCTCGGAGCCGACGATGAGCCGCGCCACGTTGAGGCGAGAGTCGGAGCCAAATCGCGCCGGTGCGGATAGACCAGGCGTGTCGGAGCCGGGTCGCACCTGTGCGGGTTGGCCGGGCGTGTCGGAGCCGGCTCGCGCCTGTCTCAGGCCACCCTCGGTCCAAGCCGGCCTCACGGACCCCGCTACAAAAGGAACAAGCTCGTTCAGGTTATAGCCGGATACCCGACGCCAGTGCGCCGGGTAGCGCGACTGGATCTCGTCGCCGTACGTCTCGCGGATCCGCCCGATCTCTCGGTAGATCTGGCCCTCGAGCCCTGGCGCCCGGCACTTGCCGGCGAACTCGTCGGGCGTGATCTCGCCGAAAACGACGAGCGAGCCGTCGGCGAGAAGGGTCCTCAGCTCGATGACGTGCTCGACGGTGAGGCCGTAGGCGATGGAGTGCGACCCGCCTGAATTATTGCCGAGCATGCCACCGAGCGTCGCGCGGTTCGACGTCGAGGTGTCCGGGCCGAAGAGCAGGCCCAGCGGGCGTACGTGGTGGTTCAGGTTGTCTTGCACGAGGCCCGGCTGCACCCGTGCCCACAGCTCCTCGGTGTTCACCTCGAGCACGCGGTCCATGTACCGCGAGAAGTCGAGCACGAGCGCGTGGTTGACCGTCTGGCCGGTGAGCGACGTGCCGCCACCGCGCGGCAGGATCGCGACGCCGAGCTTCCCGGCGACCTCGACCGCCGCCTGGACGTCGTCGGCGTCGCGCGGGATGACGACGCCGACGGGCTCGACCTGGTACATGGAGGCGTCGGTCGAATAGAGAAGGCGGGATCCCGGATCGAAGCGAACGTCCCCGCGGATTTTCTTGCGGAGCTCACGCTCGAGGTCGTTCACGCCGACATTATACTCGGTGGGCGAGGGTCGATCGCTGCGGGTACTATAGTGGCGTGGCCGGCTCTCTGCTCGCCCTCGTCCTGCTCCTCGCCATCGCGGTCCACGGCGAAACGGCGCCCGCAGCGCCGGGCTTCAAGGTGAAGCTCCTCGACGGAAAGACCTCGCTCGATTCTCACGACCTCGTTGGCAAGACGATCCTGGTGCTGCGTTTCCAGGCGTCCTATTGCAAGCCGTGCGCGAAGGAAGCCCCGGGGCTCGGCCGTGTCTATGACCGCTACCGGGCGCGAGGGGTCGAGGTGCTCGCGTTCCACGTCCAGGACACCGCCAGGGACACGCGGGCCTTCGTGCGAAAGTACAAAGTCACCTATCCCGTCGCGCTCGACACGAAGCTGACGATCGGCAATCCCTTCGGCTTCAAGGGCTCGCCGTACACGGTCGTGATCGATCGGAAGGGGGAGATGGTCGCGCAGATCCACGGCGAGTCGGCGGTGACGCGCCTGCCGCGCATCCTCGACGAGCTCCTGAAGAACGACCCGAAGCCCTCGTGAGTCAGGGCCTGAGCATCACCTTGATCGCGCGGTTGGGATCGACGACCTCCTGCGCCCGCGCGTCGCCCACGCCCTGAAACGTGATGGCTTTCAGGAGTTTGCCCCCTTGTTCTTCATATCTCGCTCGTACAGCGCCAGCGCGGCGGCGCCGCGCACGCTGACTCGCTTGTCCCCCGGTACGATCGTGACGCGTGTGGCGGCCAGGGCGCGCGCGAACGCGTACTCACCCGCCGCGCGGAGAATCTTCGCCTCGAGCGGCGCCAGGGACTGCGCGACCCCGCCGGTGACGATGATGATCTCCGGGTTCAGGCCGTTCACGACGATTCCGATCATCGCCCCCAGAGCCTGGCAGGCCTCGTCGACGACCGATGCGGCCACGGAATCGCCCTCGGCGGCCGCGTGGAAGACGCCCGGCGCCGTGATCCCCATCGGATCCCCTCCGGCGGCCTTCAGCAAGGGCGCCTGCGCGTGGCCCGCGACCCGAGCGCGCGCGGAATCCACGATCCCCCGCCCGCTTGCGTAAAGCGCGAGGCACCCACGGCCGCCGCACCAGCACCGCGGGCCGTCAAACCGAACAGGCGCATGGCCCAGCTCACCGCCGAAGCCGCCGGCGCCCCGCACGAGGCGGCCCTCGAGCACGACGCCGGCGCCGAACCCCGTCCCGGCCGCCAGAACAACGAGAGACCGAGCACCCCGGCCGGCGCCGAACATCCACTCACCGAGCGCCAGCGCGTTGACGTCGTTGTCCACGCACGCGGGCAGGCCAAACTCCGCCGTGAGCTCATCGGCCAGTGGCCGACCCTCGAGCTCCGGGACATGAATGACGGGCTCGCCGACACGGCCACGGGCCGCATCGACCGGCCCGGGCACGCCCACACCGATGGCGTCGATCGACCGCATGCGCCGCGCGGCCTCGTCGCTCACCTTTCGGATCAGCGCGCTGATCGCGGCAAGGGGGTCAGCCGGCGCCTTGCCTCGCGTGGGTGCGCTCTCGTCCACGACCACGTCGCCGTCGCGGGTGACCACACCCGCCGCCGTCGTGGTGCCGCCGACATCCACGCCGACGATCGCCGCGGTCATCGAATACGCCGGATCAAAACCCGTCGGCCCGGCCCTAGAGGTCGCCGAAGTGGCAGAGCCTGATGCCGAGGCTCGCGGCCGCCGCGCGCGCGCCCGCCGTCCCGAGACCGACCATCTCGGTCTCGCGCTGTCGCCCGTAACGGCTGTAGGTGAGCACGTCATCGAACCAGCCCGGGTGCGACATGAACTCGGAGACGCCGGCAGGCAGGGCCCGGAGCTGCGCGAGGGTTCGAGCGAGGGACCAGTAGGGGCCGGGGCCTGACTCCCCGAAGAAGTGGTCGGGGGTCCGAAGGCCCGCGGTGACCGCGCGGGCACGCGCCCATTCGTCCTGGCTCCTGACGGGCACGCCGAGGCGGCGCGCGGCGTCGAGAACCACCCCGCCGACCGGCGCCAGGAGCCCGACGTGATGGTGCGTATCGAGGTGGGTGGGCCGCCGCCGCATCAGCGACCTGAACTTCTCGATCTGCGCCGTCACTTCGCGCTCGACGTCCTTCACGTCCGCGCGCGCCGCGGCGTGGCGCGCGTCACGGACGAAGCGGCCGTCAGTGCCCACGAGCGAGCGCGCTCCCGAGAGTGGTCGACCGAGCGTCAGGTTCACGTGGAGCCCGACGCCGAGGCCGCAGTCGCGGAGCGCGCTGACCGACTCCGCGGCGATCGCCGCGGTGGCGAGGACCGTCGTGCTGCTGACGATCCCGTGGCGGTGCGCGGCCAGGATCCCGGCGCTGACCCCTGACGTGAGGCCGAAGTCGTCGGCGTTGACGATGAGCCGTCGTGTCATCACGCGGTCACTCCGGCGCGGCGCCCTGGATCACGAACCGCTCGACCGTCACGGGCATCCCGGCCGGCACCGAGGCTTCCGCGTCGACAGCTCGGATGTGCTCGAGCCGCTCGTAGCCGATTCTCGGGAACGACTGGGCCTCGCTGGCGACGATCGTCGGCGTGAGCCCCGCCGCCTCGAGCTTCGCGAACGCGGTCTTCAGGCCGAGGAACGCGAAGATCGTGATGATCAGCCGGCCGCCCGGACGAAGGTGCTGGCGGGCGCCCGCGATCACGCGATCCAAAATCTCCCAGCCGTCGGCGCCGCCGTTGTCGGCGGCCGCCGCCGCATCCCGGCGCGCGCGGTTCGGCGGCGTGGGCATCTGCGGCGCGTTCGTGCACACGACGTCGAATCGCTCGCCCACCACCGGCGCATAGCAGTCGCCGAGCCGCGCGTCCACGATGACGCCGTTGAGGATCGCGTTCGTACGGATCACGCCGACGGCCTCGGGGAGGATGTCGGTCGCGACGACGTCGGCGCCCGCTTTCGCCGCGAGCACGGCGGCCAACCCGAGCCCGGCGCCGATCTCGAGCATTCGTTCGCCCGGGCGGACGACGAGGTGCCGGCAAAAGAAGAGGGAGCCGGCCTTGGGCGGCTGGACCGCGTCGGGGACGCGGAACAGGCAGTCCCGCCAGGCGAACAGGAAAACGCCCGGGTCGTCACTTGCCAAGGACGCGCCGGAAGTAGAGGCGGAGCGCTTCCTTGAGCTGTGCCCGCGCTCCCGCCGAGGTCTTGGCGTCTTCGAGCTGATCGATGTCGAGCTGGAGCGGAACCCCTTCGCGCTTCACGCCGTCGAGCTCCGCGGTGAGACCGCAGCGCTCGTCCGATTCGGTGAAGACGATCTTCGCCTTCTTGAAGCTCCCGTCGTCCTGCGCGAGCTGCTGCACGGTCTCGACGATGACGCGCTTGATCTCCTCGGCCTCCGTCGCGGGAACCGTCGAGAATGCGGCCGTGAGGTTAACTTCCGCCATGACTCCCCTCCTCTTGGCGAAGTTCAGCGTCGCGGACGTCTCCGCCCTCGGTTGCTGGATCATCGGGACCTCTACGACCGGGAGCGCTGCGTCAGGGCACGAAGTACTGCGTAATGTCGACCACTTTCGAGTCCTTGAAGTAGAGGCGCCAGCCGGCCGGGTACACCCACGCCTCGGTGGCAGTACCTTTGATCGACGGCCAATATCTGCGGGCGAGCTTCTCCATCTCGGCCTCGTCCGTGGTCTTCGCGATCGGTGGCCCGAGGAGGATCAGAACCTGTTCGTCGCTCTGCCCGACCGACACCTGACGGATGAAGCGGAACGTCGACACGTCGACGGAATTGGCGGAGTCCTGATTGCGGTGTAAATACTGCGAAATCTTGAGGTCGATCTGGTTGTTCCAGTGACGTCGCTCGTCGAAGTTCGGCTCCCGTCCGTTGGCCATGATGACGTTATTTATCCAGAGATCCTCGGCCAGCGGTCCCTGGGTCGTCCGCTGCTCCTTGGCGCGGTACGACGCGCATGCGGCTAGGGTCAGCAAGCCGGCCACCAGGACGATCCGCCTCACGCTCTGGATCATATCAGGGCGGACTCCAGAACGATGCCACGATCGATCGTCCGTGAGACCTGGGCGAGCAGGCGGCCCGTCTCGGCGGGCACCTCGTCGCTGTCCGCCAGCTGACGGAGCACGTCGATCAGCCGGCGCATGGCGCGGATCAGGTCGCCCTCGTGGCCGCCGAAGGACTCCTCCACGATCCCGCTCCAGTCGTCCTCGCCGGACGCCCAGCGAAAGACCGAGGGCATGAAGCCGGCATGGACACCCACGGGAACGCGCAGGTGGCGCGCCCGCTGAGCCTCGTGCACGGTATCGGCCACGCGGATGAGCTGGTCGAGCTTCCGCTTGAGCTTCGGCCGCTTCCGGAGGAACACGCGCGCGATGGCCGGGTCGCCCGACCGCGCCTCCTCGATCAACGCCGAGCAGATCGCCGCCGCCTCGGGACCGGAGACGTCGTTGAACACGCCGTGCGCCACGAACTCGGCGACGAGGAGCTCGTTGTCGTGGCGCAGGCTGGCGATGAGCCGACCCTTCGACTCGAGCTTCCGGTCACGCACCGCGCCGAACTGTTCCAGGACCTCGATCACGCGCAGGAACTCCTGCCAGTACGCGCTGCGGAGCTGCTCGAGCTGCCGCCGGCGCACGCCGAGCCGCTCGGTGACGGTCTCGAGCTCCCGCCACTCCCGGTCGCAGCGGGCGGTGGCGCCCCACGGGCAGCGGTGGCACTCGATCGCGGCGAGCATGGCCTCGGGACCCTGGGAGCGCTCGTGCTCGATGAGCTCGGCCACCGACAAACGCTCGAGCTGGGCGGCCATGTGACCTAGGCCGCGGTTGTCAGAGCTGTGCCGCTCGCGTCCCCCGGGCGCGCGGTCGCGTCCCCCGGGCGCGCGGTCGCGCGGGACGTGGAGCGCCGGTGTCGCCCAGAAGATGCGCTTGATCACGCCGCTCTTCACCCGCACTGTGACCCCGTGCGGCAAGAGCGCGTCGATGAGCACGCGGTGACCGCGGATCGCGTGGATGCCGAGCACCATCGCGAGGGTCGGCGCCCCGCCGCGCCGGATCAGGACGAGACGCCCGGGTTCCGCCTCCGCGACGGTGCGCTCTCCACGGCGCGGCCCGCGGCCCAGCGCCTGACGCCGCGCCTCGATCTCCTGGCGCGCGCGGCGGTAGCGGCCGATGCGCTGAAAGTCGCCGCACGGTGCGGCGTAGCCCCGCACCTTCTCGAGCGAGGCCTCGAGAGCGTGGACGTCGGCCTCGATCTCGCGAATGCGCTTGAGATTTTGATACTGGCCGAACGACGACTCGATGCGCCGGCGCAGGGTCTCCGGGGGGGCGCCGGTCGAGAGGAGGAGCGCCACCGAGCCGTAGCCGAGCTTGAACTGGCTCTCGATCGGCTCGGGCGAGCCGTCGATCACCCTGAGAATGTCCTCGAGTCCGTCGCGGGCGTCGAGCGCGATGACGCACGTGCCCTCGGGATCGATCCCGCGTCGCCCGGCTCGTCCTGCCATCTGGGTCAGCTCGTTGTGCGTGAGGGCGCGGAAGCCACGGTCCGTCCGCTTTGTCAGCCCCTGGAGGACGACCGATCGGGCCGGCATGTGGATGCCGAGGGACATCGTCTCCGTCGCGAAGACGACCTTGCAGAGTCCGCGCTCGAAGAGTAGCTCGATAAGCCGCTTGAGGCTCGGCAGGATCCCGGCGTGGTGGAGCCCGATGCCGAGCCGCAGCGCTTCGAACACGCTCTGATTGAGCGCGGACTCGGCGACGGTCGGGCTTTCGCGGATCATCTCTCCGATGGCCGTGTCCACCTCCCGCTGCTGCGGGGGTGCGAGCAGGCTCTTCCCTTCGGTGAGCACGTCCTGCATCGCGCGCTCGCAGCCGACCCGGCTGAAGATGAAGTAGATGGCGGGCAGCCACGCCCGTGCCTCGAGCGCTTCGATCAGAACGGTCGGATGGACCACGCGTCGCGTGTACCACCGTCCCCGGTCGTCTGGACCGCGCGATTCATCGCCGGCGACCCGCGCGCGCCCGGTGCGGACTCCAGGGAGCTCGTGGATCTCGCCGGCGAGGTCCGCGATGACATACGCGAGCGGCACGGGCCGGTGCGGATGGTAGATCGGGAGGATCGGTCGATGGACGATCGAGATCCAGTCAGCGATCTCCTTGACGTTGGCGACGGTCGCCGAGAGACCCACGAGCACGACGTCGCTGGGGGCGCTGACGATGATCTCCTCCCAGACCGTGCCGCGCCCTTCGTTGCCCATGTAGTGGCACTCGTCGAGCACGATGTAGCGGAGGTCGTCGAGGCCGCTCCCGTAGAGCGCGTTGCGGAGAATCTCGGTGGTCATGACGAGAATGCGGGCGTGCGGGTTGACCTTGACGTCGCCGGTGAGGATCCCGACCGCGTCCGCGCCGAACGCACGGGTGAAATCGGCGAACTTCTGATTCGAGAGCGCCTTGAGCGGCGTCGTGTACGCTAGGCGTCGGCCGGCGGCGAGGGCGGCGTGGATGGCGAACTCGGCGACGAGGGTCTTGCCCGCCCCGGTGGGCGCCGAGACGATGACCGACTGGCCCGCCTCGATGGCGCGAATGGCTTCGACCTGGAAGTCGTCGAGCGGGAACGGATAACCCGAGCGGAATCGCTCGAAAAGCTCCATCTCGTGACACAGTAACACGGAGGTACGCGTGATCGTCTTTCACATCGCGGTGACCGCGGCCCCGGACTATCTGACCCGTCGCGAGGTGTACCGGCGAGCCCACATCGAGCGCCTCCAGGGACTGCGCGCCAACGGCATCCTCATCGGCGGCGGACCCTCAACCGACGGCACCACCGCCGACATCTTCTACCGTCTGCAGCAGCCCGCTCAGCTCAAGCACGCGATCGAGGAAGACCCGTACTGGACCGGCGGCGTGTGGACCCACTATGCGCCGCGGAGCTTCAGCCAGTTCGTCGAGCCGTGGGAGATGGTGCCGGTCGTGCTCGACGGGTCCCGGCGGGTCATCCTCGTCGAGGGCCAGACCATCGAGCACGACATGGCTCAATTCGCGCTGATCGAGATGCGGGGCGCGGGCCGCGTGGCGTTCGGCGGCTTCTTCGAGGGGGGCGGCACCCTGGCGGTCGTGAAGACGCCTGACGCGGACGAGGCGCTCCGATGGTTCGCCGAGACGAGCTTCTGGGCGCCTGGCGCGCTCGCCACGCGGCCCTGGCTCCACGTCCTCTGACGGGACCCTAATCCACGCCGGCGACGGCGAGAACGCGGCGCATGCGCTCGGCGGCGCGCTCCGGATCGACCAGGAGCCCGGCCCGATCCATCAGCACGAACTGCTCGGCGAGGTGCACGACCGAGCGCCCGCTCTCCATGCCGCCGACCAGGCGGAAGTGTGACTGGTGACCGTTGAGATAGGCCGCGAACACGACACCCGTCTTGTAGAAGCGCGTGGGCGCGCCGAAGACATGGCGTGCGAGCGGGAGCGTCGGCCCGAGGATCGCCTCGTAGCGGGCGAAGTCGCCGGTGTCGAGCGCCTTCAGGGCGGCCGCCGCCGCGGGCGCGATGACGTCGAAGATCCCGAGCAGCGCGTCGCTCGCGCCCTCCCCGTCACCGCGGATCGTCGTCGGGTAGTCGAAGTCGTCGCCTGTGTACATGCGGACGCCCCTGGGGAACCGGCGTCGCATCGCGATCTCGCGCCGTTGATCGAGGAGGGAGATCTTCACGCCGTCGATCCTCGACGCGTGCTCGCCCACGATCGCGAGCAGCGTCTCGGTCGCGCGATCGAGGCTGGGGGAGCCCCAGTAGCCGGCGAGCGCGGGGTCGAACATCTCACCGAGCCAGTGGATGATCACCGGCTCGCGGACCTGGCTGAGAATCCGGCCGTAGACCTTCACGTAGTCGTCCGGGCCCCTGGCCGCGGCGGCGAGCGCTCGGCTCGCCATCAGGATGATGCGCCCGCCGCAGCGCTCGATCCAAGTGCACTGCTCCTCGTACGCCGCCTCGACGTCCGCGAGCGCCACGCGCGGGCCGGGCTCGAGGTGGTCGGTCCCGGCGCCCGACGCGAGCACGGCCCCCGGGACCGATTTCGCCTCCGTCACCGCGCGCTTGATCAGCTCCTTGGCCGTCTCCCAGTCGAATCCCATGCCACGCTGAGAGGTGTCCATCGCCTCCGCGACGGCGAGCCCGAGCGACCACAGGTAGCGCCGGTAGGCGAGCGTCGCCTCCCAGTCGAGCGCGACCTCGAGCGTCGGGTTGATGGCGGCGAGCGGATCGGCGACGACGTGCACTGCGGCGAAGGCCACGCGGCTGCGGATCGGCCCGCTCGGCGCAGTGACGGCGCGACTCCCGGTCAGCGTGTAGGGCGTCACGGTTCCGTCGGCGCGCGGCAGCCGAAGCGTGCGATTCATCGCGATCCTCCTCGATCGGCAGTGTAGCACCCGGCGTCGGTTGACAGCCCCGCCCGCCCTCTCGTATGGTTAGCGCACTTTCACCGGGGGCTCCCTCCGCAGCGACGCTCCGAAGGAGGCCGGCATGGCATCCAGGGCGACCGACAGAAACCGCACGAATTTTCTCCTCGACGAGAAGGACATCCCGTCGAAGTGGTACAACATCCAGGCCGACCTCAAGACTCCGGCGCCGCCCGTGCTCCACCCCAGCACCAAGCAACCCATCGGGCCGCAAGACCTCGCGCCGCTCTTTCCGATGGAGCTGATCAAGCAAGAGGTCAGCCGCGAGCGCTGGATCGCGATCCCCGAGGAGATTCGTGAGATTTATCGCCTCTGGCGGCCGTCTCCGCTCTACCGTGCGCGCCGGCTGGAAAAAATGCTCGGCACGCCGGCGCGCATCTACTACAAGTACGAGGGCGTCAGCCCCGCCGGCAGCCACAAACCGAACACGGCGGTCGCGCAGGCGTACTACAACAAGAAGGAAAAGGTCAGCCGCCTCTCGACCGAGACGGGCGCCGGGCAGTGGGGCTCGGCGCTCTCGCTCGCCTGCCAGCTGTTCGGCCTGCAGTGCAAGGTGTACATGGTCAAGGTCTCGTACCAGCAGAAGCCGTACCGTCGGATCATGATGGAGACCTGGGGCGCGCAAGTCGTGGCCAGCCCCAGTCCCGACACCCAATCCGGCAAGAAGATCCTCGAACAGGATCCGAACTCGCCCGGCTCGCTCGGCATCGCCATCAGCGAGGCGGTCGAGGACGCGGCCACCCGTGACGACACGAAATATTCGCTCGGCAGCGTGCTGAACCACGTGCTCATGCACCAGACGGTCATCGGGCTCGAGGCGAAAAAGCAGCTCGAGAAGGCCGATGACGCTGCCGATATCGTGATCGGCTGCGCCGGCGGCGGCTCGAACTTCGCCGGCCTGTCGTTCCCCTTCGCCGCCGACAAGCTCGCCGGCAAGAACAAGAAGATGCGGATCGTCGCCGTCGAACCGGCCGCCTGCCCGAGCCTCACCAAGGGCAAGTACGTCTACGACTTCGGCGACACGGTCGGCCTGACGCCCCTGGTCAAGATGCATACGCTCGGTCACACGTTCATCCCGGCGCCGCTTCACGCGGGCGGGCTGCGGTACCACGGCATGGCTCCGCTGGTCTGCAAGCTCTACGACGAGGGCGTGATCGAGGCGATGGCGGTGCCGCAGCTCGCGACGTTCCAGGCGGCGATGCAGTTCGCGCGCACCGAGGGCATCATCCCGGCACCCGAGGCCGCGCATGCCGTGCGCGTTGCGATCGACGAGGCCCTGCGCTGTAAGCGCGACGGCAGGCGTCAAACGATCCTCTTCAACCTCTCGGGCCACGGCCACTTCGATCTCGGCGCTTATGAGGCCTACCTCGCCGGGAAGTTGCAGGACTACGAGTACCCGGCCGCGAGGGTCGCGGAGGCGCTCACGCAGGTGCCGAAGGTCACGGCGTAAGGGCGGCGAGCAGGTCGAGCGGTGGCCGGGCCCGCCGCCCACCGCCGAATCGGGAGGCCACGCCGAGTGAGCTCGCACGCGGTCCGCGTCGTCCGTCTCGGCACCGGCCTCATCCTGCTCGCCTACCTGATCACGCACTTCCTGAACCACGCGCTCGGCATCGTCTCCCTTGCCGCGATGGAATCCGGACGGGTGTGGTTCCTCCTGCTCTGGCGCCAGCCAGTCGCCACCGGCGCGCTGTACGGCGCGCTCGTCACCCACGCGCTGCTCGGTCTCTGGGCGCTCTACCGGCGACGCACGCTCCGGATGCCGGCATGGGAAGCGACGCAGCTCGTGCTCGGCTTGACGATTCCACCGCTCCTCGTCGCCCACGTCGTCGGCAATCGCCTCGCGCACGAGCTCTACGGCATCGACGACTCCTACGCGCGGGTGCTGCTCGTGTTCTGGGTGGCCTCCCCGTGGCGCGGGGCGTTCCAGACGCTCCTGGTGCTCATCGCCTGGATTCACGGCTGCATGGGCATCCACTTCTGGCTTCGGTTCCGGCCGTCGTATCCGCGCGCGGCGGTATGGCTCGTCGGCATCGCGGTGGCAATCCCGGTGCTGGCGCTCGCCGGCTTCATTCAGGGCGGCATCGAGGTCACCGAGCTGGCGCGCACGCCGGGGTGGACTTCGACGATCAGGCCGCGTGACACCCCCGCCACCCGCGCGATACTCGCGGACGTGAGCGACAGCATCGTCGGGACGTACGGCGCCCTGCTGGCGCTCACCCTCGCGGTGCGCGGCGGGCGGGCCGCGTACCTGCGTCGCTGGCGCTCGGTCAACCTGACGTACCCGGGCGGCCGGGTCGTGACGGTGCCCATCGGCTTCTCGGTGCTCGAGGCGAGCCGCTACGCCGGTCTCCCGCACGCGTCGGTCTGCGGCGGGCGCGGTCGCTGCTCGACCTGTCGTGTCCGCGTCTCGCGCGGCCTCGAAACGCTGCCGCCGGCGAGCGAGGCCGAGCGCCGCGTGCTCCGCCGTGTCGGCGCGCCGCCGGACGTCCGCCTGGCGTGCCAGCTCCGCCCCGCGCACAGTGCCGAGGTCGTGCCGCTGCTGGCGGCCCGCGATCCGCTCGCGGCCCTCCTCGGCCATGCGCGCCAGGGCGTGGAGCAGGAG
>WNFS01006894.1_pt1 | contig 13215 bp, 8 predicted proteins | sample 5400141 | NCBI WGS metagenome assembly WNFS01 (sample SAMN13153358, study PRJNA577476) | soil metagenome | isolation source: 60 cm saprolite under Madrone tree | place: USA:California | collected 2016-06-14
CGGCCACTCGTCTCATGCCTCCATCTTACCGGCCCTGTCACGATCGCGGTGTAGACTGAGCGCCGTGACGGCGCGCCTGGGCGTCGACATCGGCGGCACCTTCACCGACCTCGTCGTCATCGACGAGACGAGCGGTGCCGCGCGCGTGGGCAAGGTCCTCACCACGCCGAAAGATCCGGCGCACGCGGTCGAGCAGGGCATCGGCTCGCTCCTCGAGGAGTCGGTGATTCCCGCGAGCGCCGTGCGGGCCGTCGTCCACGGCACGACGCTCGCGACCAACGCGCTCATCGAGCGCAAGGGCGCGCGGACGGCGCTCCTGACCACCGAGGGCTTCCGCGACGCGCTCGAGATTCGCCACGAAGGCCGCTACGACATGTACGACCTCTTCATCGATCCGCCGGCGCCCCTCGTGCCGCGGCGACTCCGACGCGAAGTCCGCGAGCGGCTCCTGGCCGACGGCGAGATCCGGCAGCCCCTCGACGAGGACGGAGCGCGCCGGGTCATCGGCGAGCTGGCCGCCGAGGGCGTCGAGGCGGTCGCGATCTGCCTGCTGCACGCCTACGTGAACCCCGTGCACGAGCAACGGCTGGCGGCGCTGGTCCGCGAGATCGCCCCGCAGATGGCGGTCGCGTGCGCGTCGGAGGTCGTGCCCGAGATCCGCGAGTACGAGCGCACCTCGACGACGACGGCCAACGTGTACGTGACGCCGCTGATGGCCCGCTATCTCGAAGACCTCGAGCGACGGCTCGCCGAGCGAGAGATTCCCGGCCAGCTCTACATCATGCAGTCCTCGGGCGGCATCGCGCTGCCGCCGCTCGCCCGGCGTCTGCCGATCCGCCTCGTCGAGTCCGGGCCCGCCGCCGGCGCCCTGGCCGCCGCCCAGGCCGCGCGCGAGCGCGGCGAGGCGAAGCTTCTGTCGTTCGACATGGGCGGCACGACCGCCAAGGCGTGCGTCATCGACAACGGCGTGCCGCTTGTCGGGCGCGAGTTCGAGGTGGCGCGCGCCGACCGCTTCAAGAAGGGCTCGGGGCTGCCGATCCGCGTGCCGGTGATCGAGATGATCGAGATCGGCGCCGGCGGCGGCTCGATCGCGCGCGTCGACCGCATGGGGCTCCTCAAGGTCGGCCCCGACAGCGCGGGCGCCGACCCCGGCCCCGCCTGCTACAACCTGGGCGGCCGCCAGCCCACGGTGACCGACGCCGATCTGCTGCTCGGCTACCTCGACGCCGAGTTCTTCCTGGGCGGGCGCATGCGGCTCGATCGCGCGGCCGCCCACCGCGCCATCGAGGAGCACGTCGCCCGGCCCCTCGGTCTCGACGTCACACAAGCCGCCTGGGGCATCCATCGCGTCGTCAACGAGAACATGGCCGCCGCCGCGCGCATCCACGGGATCGAGCGGGGGAAAGACCTGCGCTCGTATCCGCTCTTCGGCTTCGGCGGCGCCGGCCCCGTCCACTGCTGGCAGGTCGCGCACATTCTGAAAGTGCCGCGCATCCTGCTTCCCTTCGGTGCCGGGGCGATGTCCGCCTACGGCCTCCTGGCCGCGCCGCTGGCTTTCGACTTCGTGCGGACGGGCCGCCAGCGCCTCGACGGCGCCGATTGGACCGCGATCATGAGGCTCTTCACCGAGATGGAAGCCGAAGGCCGCGCGCTGCTCGCGCGGGCCGGCGTCGCCGCGAGCGACGTCGCGGTCGCGCGCATCGCCGAGATGCGCTACCTCGGCCAGGGGCACGAGGTCGAGGCCGCGGTGCCGCTCGGCAACCTCTCCGCCGAAAGCCTCCCGATGATCACGACGAGCTTCGAGGCGGCGTATCGCGCGCTCTATCACCGCCTGCCGCAGGGCGTGCCGATCGAGGCACTGAACTGGCGCGTGACGGTGGCCGGGCCTGACCCAAAAATCGCGTTGACATCACGAGCGGAGCCGGGTCGCGCTGTTGTAGCGGGGTCCGTGAGACCGGCTTTGGCCGGAGGTGGCCCGAGAGAGGCACGCCGTGGCTCCGCACGCCCGATCAACCCGATTAAGGGAACGCGGAGCGCGTACTTCGCGGAGAGTGGCGGCTTCGTCGAGACCCCCGTATATGACCGTTACGCCCTCACCGCGGGGATGAGGCTCACTGGCCCGGCGATCGTCGAGGAGCGCGAGTCGACCGCCGTGATCGGGCCCGGCGCCCGCACCCGCGTGGACACGGGACTTGCCATCATCGTGGAGATGAGGTCGTGAAGGACCGACGCCGCTCTTCGGGCCAGACCGGGCGTGCGGAACCACGCCGCCCCTCTTTCAGGCCACCCCCGGTCAAAGCCGGCCTCACGGCCCCCGCTCCAACAAACCCGATCACCCTCGAGATCTGCTGGAATCGCCTCGTCGGCGTCGTCAATGAGCAGGCCGCGGCGCTCCAGCGAACGTCCTTCACCTCGATCGTGCGCGAGGCGGGCGACCTCTCGGCCGGCGTCTTCGACCGTCGCGGCTTCATGGTCGCCCAGGCGGTGACAGGCACGCCCGGGCACATCAACTCCATGGCGCTCGCGATGAAGCACTTCCTGGCCGCGTGCCCGCTCGAGACGCTCCGGCCGGGCGACGTCTTGATCACGAACGATCCCTGGCTCACGTCGGGCCATCTCAACGACGTCACGATCTGCTCGCCGATCTTCCGCGGCGAGGAGTGCATCGCCTTCTTCGCCTCGACTTGCCACACGGCGGACATCGGCGGGCACGTGCTCTCGGCCGAGGCACGCGAGGTGTACGAGGAAGGCCTGCAGATCCCGATCATGAAGCTCTACGAGGCCGGGCGGCCCAACGAGGCGCTGATCGCGATCATCCGGGCGAACGTGCGCGTGCCCGAAATGGTCCTCGGCGACTTCCACGCCCAGATCGCGGGCGGTGCCGTCGGTGGCGAGCGGCTCCGCGAGTTCATGGACGAATTCGGGCTCGAGCGGCTCGAGCCGCTGGCCGACGAGATCATCGGGCGCACGGAGCGCGCCATGCGCGAGGCGATCCGCGCGCTCCGACCCGGCGTCTACACGAACGAGATCACCTCGGACGGGTTCGACGAGCCGATCACGATCCGCGCGCGCTGCGAGATTCGCGGCGACGAGCTGCTCGTGGATTACGCCGGCTCCTCGCCCGCGAGCCGGCGCGGCGTGAACGTCGTGATGAACTACACCGAGGCGTACACGACCTACGGCGTGAAGGTGATCGTGAGCCCGGACGTGCCCAACAACGAGGGCGCGTTCCGGCCGCTGCGCATCACGGCGCCGACGGGCTCGATCCTCAACGTGCAGCGGCCGGCGGCCGTCGCCGCCCGGCACATCGTCGGCCACTTCCTGCCCCACGTCATCGCGGGCGCCCTCGGCCAGGCGCTGCCCGATCACGTCATGGCCGAAGGCTCGGCGAACATCTGGGGCATTCAGATCTCGGGTAAGGACCTCGCGGGCGAGCCCTTCAGCTACATCTTCTTCTCGTCGGGCGGGACCGGGGCGCGCGCCATCAAGGACGGGCTCTCGGCAACCGCGTTCCCGTCCGGCGTCCTCGGCACCCCGGTCGAGGTCATCGAGAACCTGTCGCCACTGATCGTCGAGAAGAAGTGCCTGCGCGACGATTCGGGCGGCCCGGGAAAATACCGCGGCGGCCTGGGCCAGACCATCGCCTTCCGCGTGCGCACGCGCGAGCCGTTCGCCGCCTCGATCCTCTGCGATCGCACGGTGCATCCGGCCGCCGGATTCCGCGGCGGCGGGCCGGGCGCGCGGGGCGCGGTGCTGATCGACGGCGTGGCGCCGGCGAATCCAAAGGCCGAGCAGCTCGTGCCCCCTGGCGCGCTCGTAGAGGTTCGGCTCCCGGGTGGCGGCGGCTACGGGCCGCCGGCCGAGCGCGATCCAGCGCTGATCGCGCGCGATCTGCTCGAAGGTTACGTACGCGGCGCCTGACAGGCGCCTCCTTTCTCCTCGTCGCACAGTAGCTGGACCACGATTCCGGTCATGCACAAGGATGACACGATGCGAACGTTCGTGGGACAGCTCGTGCTCGGTGTCTTGGCGATCGTTTGTCGCACGTCAGACTCCGACCGCGTGGGGTTGTGCTGCTGCGGTGGCGTCGTCGGGGTGAGTCGGCAAGGTGCGCTGACTTATTGTTCTTCCGAGGCCTGTGCCGGACGTCGATGACAACGATCATAATAATGTTGGCTATGGGTGTTGGCCCACCTTACCCTCGGAAGTGACGCTGAGGACCGAGGAGTCCTCCAGGATCTCGTAAACAAGTAGCCGTAGATCGTCGCCCGCTTGGGAGGAACCACCATGTGGATGCCCGGAGCGCTCATCGGCGGGATCCTCGCCTACATGATCCATCCCGAGGCGTGGACCGTCGGCGTGATCGTCGGCGTGGTCATAGGCTTGTTGCTGGGCCGGGTGGTCCGCAAGCCGGGAGGGGACCGGCTGGCAGAGGTCGAGACGCGTCTCGGCGAGCTACATGACCGTGTCCATTGGCTCGATCGACGAGTCACGACGCTCGAAGCCGTTCAGGACGCGACGGCGGCGGCGGTCAACACACCGGTCGTCCCGCCGTCACCAGGACCCGAGCCGATCGAGCCGTTGGTCGCGCCCGCAGAGGCGGAGACGGCGCCCGCGGTCGAGCCGGCCGCACCCCACGACCATGACCGAGGAGCGACGAGACCAACAACTGTCTCGCGTCGGACTCCACGAGTACAGGTGACTGCACCCGAGCCATGAAGCTCGCGGCTACACCGCGCTCAAGAGCCGACCGAATCCGCTGGGCGGCGCTCTCCGCCGTGATCGCCGTCGTCCAGGACGCGCGCTCCCTCGCGGTGCTCGGCACCTCGGGCGGCTTCCTCGCTCCGATCCTCGCCTCGACCGGCGACGGAAGCCACGTGATGCTGTTCAGCTACTACGCGGTCCTGAACGCGGGCATCCTGACCATCGCCTGGTTCAAGGCGTGGCGCGTGCTGAACCTGGTGGGCTTCGCGTTCACCTTCGCGATCGGCACGCTGTGGGGCTTCAGCATCTACCGCCCCGAACACTTCGCGAGCACGGAGCCGTTTCTCGCGTTCTTCTTCCTCCTCTACGTCGCGATCCCGATCCTCTTTGCGCGTGGTCGGGCGCCAGGGCTCGAGCGCTATGTCGACGCGACGCTCGTCTTCGGCGTGCCGCTCGTGGCGTTCGGACTCCAGGTCGGGCTGGTGCGCGAGCTCCAGTACGGGGCGGCGTGGAGCGCGCTCGCACTCGCGGCGGTCTATCTCGTGCTGACGCGGGTCGTCTTCGGGCGGCGGGGCGATGGCCTGCGGCTCCTCGCCGAAGGGTTCCTCGCGCTGGGCGTCGTGTTCGGCACCCTCGCGATCCCGCTCGCCCTCGAGGGGCGCTGGACGTCGGCCGCGTGGGCGCTCGAGGGCGCGGCGATCGTGTGGGTCGGCGTCCGGCAGCAGCGGCTCCCGGGCCGGATCTTCGGCCTGGCGTTGCAGTTCCTCGCGGGCATCGCGTTCCTCGCCGACCCGACGCGGCCGGCTGGATCACTCCCGGTTGCGAACAGCGGCTATCTCGGCTGTGTGTTTCTCGCGGTCGCGGGCCTGTTCTGCGCGTGGTATCTCGACCGGCATCGCGCAGCCGTCACCGAGCCCGAGCGGATCGTCGCCCATGGCCTGCTCGGATGGGGGATCGCGTGGTGGGTCGGCGGTGCGCTCCAGGAGATCGACGGCCACGTGCCCCCGGCGTATCGCGTCCAGACGGCGCTCGTGTTCTTCACGGCATCGTGCGCGGCGTTCAGCTGGCTGCACACCCGTCTCGGCTGGCGCGCGGCGCGCTATCCGGCGCTCGCGTTGCCGCCGCTCATGGTCGTCGCGGCAGCCGCGAGCGCGGCGCGGGATGCGCATCCGTTCGCGCATCTCGGCTGCGTCGCGTGGCCGCTCGCGTTCGTGGTGCACCTCCTGCTCCTGCGCCGCCACGAGACGGCGGGAAACCAATATCTGTACTGGGCCCACGCGGCGGGGTTGTGGCTCCTGGCCGCGCTCGGGAGCTGGGAGGTCGTTTGGGGCATCGACAAGCTCGTCGCCGGGCGCGCCGTCTGGCCGATCATCGGTTGGGCGCTCGTGCCGGGCGCGCTGCTCACCGCCCTCGCGTTGCTTGGCATGCGGATCGCGTGGCCCGTGGCGGCGCATCGCGTGGCGTACCTCGTGGTTGGGGCGACGCCGCTCGCCGTCTTCCTGCTGGTCTGGACTCTCCTCGTGAACTTCGTGTCGAGTGGTGATCCGTCTCCGCTGCCGTACGTTCCGATCCTGAACCCGCTCGATCTCGCCGAGATCGGCGCGGTGCTCGCAGTCGCGCTCTGGTTCGTCGAGAGTCGCCGGCTCGCGCTGCACCCGGTCGCCGCGGCGCCCCTGGCGCAGGCGTACGGGCTGCTCGCCGCCTTGACGTTCGTGTGGGCGAACGCCGTGCTGCTGCGCGCACTTCACCACTGGGCCGGCGTACCATTCGCCCTGGAGGCGATGCTGCGCTCGGACGTCGTCCAGACCGCCTTCTCGATTCTCTGGACCCTGGTCGCGCTCGCGAGCATGGTGGTCGCGACACGGCACGGCGTGCGGGTCGTCTGGCTCGCCGGGGCGGCTCTGATGGCGATCGTGGTCGTGAAGCTATTCATGATCGATCTATCCAACGTCGGCACAGTCCAGCGGATCGTGTCGTTCATCAGCGTAGGTGGGCTGATGCTCATCCTCGGCTATTTCTCCCCCGTGCCGCCCAGGTCCCGGGAGGCGGCCCGATGAATCCGCTGATCGCGGCGCTCCTGCTCGTTCCGGCGCTCGCCGGCGTCGAGCAGCCGCGGGACTTCGCGTACGGCATCCCGCTCCGGACCAGCGGTCAGGACGCGCTTCAACAGCTCGAGGTGCCGCGCGCGGTGTACGAAGGCGTCGTGCGCGCGGATCTCGGGGACCTGCGAGTCTTCAACGGGGCGGGCGAGGTCGTCCCGCATGCCTTCCGGCCGCGCGTCACCACGACGAAAGAGACGCTTCCGGCGGTGGCGGTCACGCTGTTTCCGATCCGCACGGATGCGCCGGCCGGCGTGGAGGGCGTCGAGCTTCATCTCGAGAGGCGCGGCGATCGGACGGTCGTCGACCTGCGCACGCGCGAGGGCAAGCCTGCGCGCGGGACGAAGCTGGTCGGCTATCTTGCCGACGCGCGCGCGCTCGACAAGCCGATTCGGGCGATCACGCTTGAGCTGCCCGCGGGGGCCGATCAGGTCGTCGCACGAGTGACGATCGAAGCGAGCGACGACCTGCGGCGGTGGGCCACGCTCGCGAGCGGCGCGCCGGTGGTGCGGCTGTCGTCCGGCGGCGAACACCTCGAGCAGCTTCGGATCGAAGTCGCGGCTCGCAAGTCGAAATACCTGCGCGTGTCGTGGCCAGGCCGCAGCGGCACCCTCGAGCTCGCCGGTCTCGTGGTGGAGCCCGGCGCGGCCGCGGTCGATGCGCCGCGGCAGTGGAAGCAGGTCGGCGGCGTGGTGGCGAAGGACAGGCCGGGCGAGCACGAGTTCGATCTCGGCGGCCAGTTCCCCGTCGATCGGCTCCGCATCGGGCTGCCGCAGCCCAACACCGTCGCGTCGCTCGATGTCCTCTCGCGATCGAAGCCCGCCGATCCGTGGCGTCGCGTGACGGCGGCCACGGTGTACCGATTGGTCCGCGAAGGCGACGAGCTGACGAGCTCGGACATCGAAATCGCATCGGCCGCCGACCGGTACTGGCTGGTGAAGATCGATCAGCGCGGCGGCGGGATCGGCGGCGGGCCCCTCGGGCTGAGCGCGGGCTGGGTGCCGCACCGCCTCGTGTTCGCCTCGCGCGGCACCGGACCGTTCCAGCTCGCCTACGGGAGCCGCGATGCGAAGGCGACGGCCTTTCCGATCGCGACGCTGGTGCCGGATTACAAGGGCGAGGAGGAGCTCGAGCTCAGGCCGGCGGAGACCGGCGTGGCTTCATCCGGTGTCGCCATCGGCGTGGCCCGGGCGGCGGACCCCCAGCAACTCGGCGGCGAAGCGGCCAGGCGCGAGCGAGTCGACTGGAAACGCTGGACGCTCTGGGGGAGCCTCGTGCTGGGCGTCGTGGTGCTCGGTTGGATGGCGCTCAGGCTGGCCCGACAGATATCCAAGACGGCGTGATTGTCGCCTCCCTCCGGCGCCGCTCGGGCTCACTACCTGATCACCTGTGCCGACCACACCACGACCATGACCGAGAGCGACGAGACCAACAACTGTCTCGCGTCGGACTCCACGAGTACAGGTGACTGCACCCGAGCCATGAAGCTCGCGGCTACACCGCGCTCAAGAGCCGACCGAATCCGCTGATCGACTCACGCACCCCGGCCAGGCGGAGCGCCCGCCAGAGCGCGGCCTGGTTCGACGAGACGACGGGCTTGCCCAGGTCTCGTTCGAGCACCTCGATGACTCCGATAGTCGGGAGCCCGGTGCCGCTCAGAAGGACGGCGTCGGCATCCGGCGCGTCGGCCTCGCGGGCGAGTCGGTAGGCGCGCTCTTCACTTTCGTCGTAGATGTTCTCGACGCCGGCCAGCCGGCGATAGCCGACGATTTCGAACCCCGCCGCCTCCCAGTAGGCTTTCCCGAGCGCGCTGATCGACTCCGGATAGGGTGTCCCGAGGGCGAGCTTCTTGACGCGCAGGTGGTGGAGCGCTGCCAGAATCGCCTGGGCCGCCGTGAGGGCGCGGGTGCCCGTGAGAGACACGATGCGGTCGGACAGGGTTTGTTCGCCCTTGAACCCGTTGGCGTAGCTCGCTGCAGTGAACGCGAGCACCACGACCGCTGGGTTCACGGCCGCGAGCGTCCGAGCTGGCCCGGGGAGAGACTCGACGTAGGCGCGCGTCCTGTCCTCCATCCCCGCGGGTGCGCCGGGTGCGCTGGCGGATGCGGCCGAATCGAGGCGAGCGAAGTGGATCGATACGCCCATGGGCGCCATGCGATAGAGCTCGGGCTCGACCGTGGGATTCCCCGGGGGCACGAGTACGCCGATACGGGTTCGCCAGCCGAGCATTGTCGCCTGTCATACTCGCCCAACACTGCCCCAACCGCTAGTGCTCTTCGAGCGCATCTCCCCCCGGGGTGCCACCCGAATCATTGTTTGTGGCCGCTCAGCGCCCACGCTATCTCTTGAGAGTGGGACGTGTTCGGCCCTGGGCGCAGACGCTCAGCGCACTCGGCTTCCTTGCCCTGCCCGCCGCCTGCGGGATGTCGCACGGAGCTCGGGGGCGCTCGACGCGGGACTGAAGGCTAGGGAGCAAGGTGCCCTCCGCGAGGCCCGGGGAGGCCGCAGAAGTCCTCGGCGAGTTTGACGAGCGCTGGTCGCCTACCAGGCGGCGGCCCGGGGGGTCCCTCGACGACGACCTGGCTTCGCCTAGACGAAATGGCTGACCGGATGGGGCACGTGGACCTGGCAATCCTGTCGCTCGAGGGAGCGTACGGCCCGCGGCGTGAGCACGCCTGGCGCGAGCTCAAGGTCGACGCGCCAACGCTCGCCGCGTGCGTGCCGAAGGCCGGGCCGAGCATCTCTGCGGTGTGGGGCCAGCGGCTCCAGCTCTACGACGAGGCGCTGGGCGCCTACAGCCGGGCGCTCGCGATGAATCCAGCGGACGCCGACGCTCACGCGAACGTCGGTTGGATCCTCCTCAAGGTCGGCCGGCAGGCGGAAAGCCTTCGCGAGCTGCAAGTCGCGGTGCGCCTCGATCCGAATCTCGAGCAGGCGCGGAACTACCTCGACGCGCAGTTCGGGCGCGACGCCCGTCAGGGCCCGACGCCGTTCAGCGTCCGATGACGACGCACGCCATGAGAGCGCTCGCGTCGGCGATCGCCCTGACGCTCTGCACCGCGCTCGGCGCGGCGACTCAGGAGCGGCCCGCGCCGGCCGCGCCGTCGAGCGATCTGGACCGCGCCCAGGCGGCGTTCCAGGCCGGCCGCCACGCCGAGGCGCTGGCCTCGGCGCGGCGAGCGGCCGACGCCGCGCCCACGTCGGTGCGGGCGTTGACCGCACGCGCGGGCATGGCCGAGTTCATGGGCGAGTTCGACGAGGCACAGACCTTCTACGATCGGGCCGCAGGCCTGGCACCCGACGATGCCGAGACAATCTACCGCACGGCGTCGTTCACGGTGCGCGTAGGCGAATACGATCGGGCCCTCACCCAGCTCGACCGCCTGCTGGCCCTGCATCCACGCCACGTGCGCTGGCTCTTCCAGTGGGCGCCGACCCGCTTCCAGGCTGCGCTCCTGCGCGATCACCCGTCGCTCGAGAGGATCGTGCAGATCAAGCTCGACATCTTGACCGAAAAGGGCGACCTCGAGCAGGCCCGGCGGCTGGCGCGCGCCTACGCGATCGTACAGCCGGGTCAGAACTACTGCGCGCAGGCGCGCGCGCGGGCGGGCGCCGAGCGCGACGAGGTCTTCAAAGCGTTCCGGCTCGCCACGCTCGGGCAGCCCGACGCCGCCGATTGCATCTGGTGGTACGGCCAGTGGCTCTCCGACGAGGGATACGTGCGCCTGGGACGGCTCATGGTCATCGAGGGCTCGCGCGCCACGGCCTCGCCCGCGAACAAGGAATCCGGCGCGCGCTACGTCCGCATTCGCCTCGGTGGCAACCGCGAGGTCCCGAAGCGCGCCGAGCAGCTCTTCCTCATCGCTCGCCAGCGCTATCTTCGCGACGGCGACATCAACGGCGCGTCGCGGCTGTTCGACGAGTCGATCCGCCTGGCGCCGGCGTTTGCGCGCCCGTACAACTACCGCGCGATGATCGCCGCCGACCTGGGGGATCGCGAGGGCGCCATGGCCTGGCTCCAGCGCGCGCTCCGGGCCGATCCCGACTCGTGGCGAACCCACCGCAATCTCGGCAGGCTGTTCGAAACGCTGGAGCGATATCCCGAGGCGGAGATGCACCTGAGAAAGACCGTCCAGCTCTTCGGCGACGACGCCGGGGGACGCCTGGCGCTCGCGCGCGTGCTCTACGCGCAAGGCAAGTACGACGATTTCGCGAAGGAGGCGCGCGCTGCCGTCGCCTTCCTCGCCAACTGGCGGGCGCCGGTGCCCGAGGTGCGCGACTTTCTCGCGAAGTTCGATCGCTGGGGACCGGGTGCGGCGCTGCCGCCGGCGCCCGACCCACACGTCATCATGGGATGGAACTATGACTGACCATACCGCGGTTGTCCTGCTGCTGGGCGTGGCGCTCGCTCTCGCCCCGGCAACGATCGATGCCGGGACGTACCGCTCGGTCGACGAGCAGGGCAACGTCACCTACTCCGATCGCCCGCCGCAGCCGGAGCAGACGCGCGCGCCGGCGCCTGAGGCCACCCCGGTGCCGGAAGGGAAGGTGCCCGACGCCAGGCCGGCGTTCGGGGCGAAGGCGCGTGACGTAAAAGCGCCCGCGCCACCGACGGCGATCGCGAGAACGGGCCCGACGAAGGTCGACGAGCTGCTGGAGCTGTCCGGCGCGCGGGCTCAGCTCGTGGGGCTTCTGAGCGGGCTCGCTGGCGAGCTGCGGCCGGCCCCGGGGCAAATGAGCGCCAAGGACCAGGCCTCCGTCGATCGGATTCTGCGACAGGCGCTCCGCCACGAGGCGGTCTTCGCGCTCGTACGCGACGCATTTCTCCTCCAGGTCGACCGGACGAATCTCGAAGCGACGGCCGCGTGGCTCCGCTCACCCCTGGCGCGCAAGATCGTCGCCCTCGAAATCGCCTCCTCAGAGCCGGGCACGGAGCAGAAAGTCGCCGCCTACGCCGCCACGATCAAGACGAACCCGCCGACGAATCGCCGCGTTGAGCTGCTCCAGCGGCTGGACTGGGCGACGGCCGGCACCGAGATCTCGGCCGACCTCGTCGCGGCGGTCTCGCGCGGCATCACGATGGCCGTGTCCGGGGCGGGGCCGGCCGAGCAGCAGCTCCGGCCGGGCCAGATCGAGGACCGGGTCGCGCAGGTCCGGGCGCGGGCGAATGGAGCTCTGCGCGAGGCGCACATGGCGTCGACGCTGTACACGTACCACGGGCTCGAGGACGAGGAGCTGGCTGCGTACGTGCTCTTCTCGGCGTCCGAAGCCGGGCGCTGGTACAACAGCGCCATGCGCAAGGCGATGGTGAGTGCGCTGGGCCGGGCGGTCGAGCAGACGGCTGCCGAGCTGGTGCGGGCCGTGCCGGTCGACCGCTGGGCGCGCGCCACGACGGCGGCGCCGCAGCCGGTGAAGTGATGGCGACCACGTGCCCTCGCTGCAGCGCGCCCGCCGTCGAGCGCGACAAGTGCGCGCGGTGCGGCGTCGTCGCCTCGGTGTACGCCGCGGCCCTCGCGAAGATGCGCCGCCCGCCGACGCCGCCGTCGAACCCTCCCGCCGTGGCTCGGGCGGACGCACCGCCCGCCGCCGCGCCCGCCGGGGCCGTGGCCATAGCATCCGCGCCGCCGCGGCCGGTCACGAACGGGTCCCTGCCGTCGGCGACAGCAGCATCCGCGTCCGCAATCACGGCCCCGAGCCACCGCCGGAAGCTCACGTTCCATGGCTCGGGCGGGACGCTTTTCGGCATCTATGTCGTGAACGTCCTGCTGACCATCGCCACTCTGGGCTGGTACCGGTTCTGGGGCAAGGTCAGGGTGCGCCGCTTCATGCTGAGCCAGACCGGATTCGAGGGCGACCGCTTCGCCTATCACGGCACGGGCAAGGAGCTGCTGCTCGGGTTCTTGAAAGCCATCATGTTCGTAGGCATGCCGATCACGGTGCTGGGCATCGCGGCCGAGCTCTCTCACGACAAGATGATCCACGGCGCCACCCGGTTCTTCACCTCGCTCCTCGTCTTCCTGTTCTTCCCCATCGCCATGGTCGGGGCGCGACGTTACCGCCTGAGCCGCACCTCGTGGCGCGGAATCCGCTTCTCGTTCCGTGGCCGGGCGTCGGTGTTCACCAAGCTCTTCGTGGCGGGATCGATGCTGAGCATGCTGACGCTCTCGCTCTACTACCCCTTCTTCCAGGCGCGCCAGCAGCGCTTTATGGTCTCGCATTCGCACTTCGGCCGCCGCCCGTTCCGATTCGACGGCCGCGGGCGTGATCTGTTCGGCGCGTACGTCCTGACCCTGCTGCTGTTCCTGCCTACGCTCGGGCTCTACTGGTTCTGGTTCCAGGCGAAGAAAACCCGCTACTTCTGGGAGCACACCTACTTCGAGACCGCGCGCTTCCGCTGTAGCGTCACGGGCCG
>WNFS01007229.1_pt1 | contig 13211 bp, 10 predicted proteins | sample 5400141 | NCBI WGS metagenome assembly WNFS01 (sample SAMN13153358, study PRJNA577476) | soil metagenome | isolation source: 60 cm saprolite under Madrone tree | place: USA:California | collected 2016-06-14
AATTGACGGGTTCGGAAAAGCGCGCGCTGGTCCTCTGGGTGCTCGCGGGGATTGCAGGCATCTTCTTCGCGCATCGCTATTTTTTCCAAGCATTCCCGGAAGCTTCGGTGGATTTCAAGGTTACGCGCCCGCAGGCGCTGACGCGCGCTAAAGCTTTCGCGGCGAGTCTGGGTGAAAACCTGGACAGCTACGGCTCGGCGATTGAATTCAGCGTCGACGAAAACGAAAAAGTTTATCTCGAACGCGAACTGGGCCTGCAGCAGGCCAACCAGCTCGCTTCGTCAAAAATAAATTTGTGGTATTGGAACGTTCGTTTCTACAAACCGCTGCAAGAAGAAGAGTACGAAGTCCGCGTCAGCCCGTCTGGGCAGATTGTGGGTTACAAGCACGTAGTGCCGGAAGCGCGGCCCGGCGTAACGCTGGAACGCGCCGCGGCGGAAACTCTGGCGCAAGATTTTCTTACGGCAAAACTCGGAAAACAAGCGGGTGACTGGACCTATTTGGCGGAAGAAGCGAATTCTCAGAAAAAACCAAGCCGGCTCGATTGGGATTTTACGTGGGAAAACAAGGCGCTCAAGGTAAAGGACGCGCCGTACCGCGAAAAAATTCATATCACGGGTGACAGGCCGAGTGGCGCGTCGGAATTCATGCTGGTGCCCGAGACCTGGCAGCGGAGCTATGAGCGCTTGCGTTCGGGAAACAACACGCTGGCGCTGGTCTTCACCGTGCCATATATCGGCCTCCTCGCCGTCGCCGTATGGTTGGCGATTCTCTTTACGAAAAGCGGCCAGACAAAATGGGCGTTGGCGGTCAAGCTGGGTGCTATCGCCGCGGCGGGCCTTTTTCTGCAAGGGCTGAATGATTGGCCGTTGTGGGGATCGAATTACGACACGAAAGAGGCATACGCCGGGTTTCTGCTGATACAGGTCCTGCGCGCGCTGGGAGTTGCGGTCGTCACGGCTCTGACGATTTCGCTGGTGCTACCCGCCGCCGAACCGCTTTATCGCCAGTCTCAGCCCAACAACCTCCGGTTTTCGAAGCTCTTGACGTGGCGAGGTATTCGTTCCAAGGAATTTTTCTCGTCGGCGGTGGTTGGGATTTCGCTTGCCGCCGCCCACATCGGCTTGGTGGTCGTGTTCTACACCGTCGCGACACACTTTGGAGCTTGGGCGCCGCAAGAAGTTAATTACTCCGATGCGGTGAATACCGCCTTTCCGTGGATTTCCGGCGTCGCCATCGGACTGCTCGCGTCGATGAACGAAGAGTTCACGTTCCGCCTGTTCGCGATTCCTTTTTTCATGCGAATCAGCCGTTCGCGGTGGATCGCCATCATCGTCCCTGCATTTCTTTGGGGGTTTCTGCACAGCAACTATCCGCAAGAGCCTGCGTATATTCGCGGCGTCGAGGTGGGCTTGATCGGCATAGTGGCCGGTATTGTGATGCTTCGCTACGGCATCCTTTCCACGTTGATATGGCATTACACGGTGGATGCTTCACTGGTTGGGCTATTTCTTGTGCGTTCCGACAATCTTTATTTCAAGATTTCCGGTGTCGTAGTGGGCCTCGCCGCAGCGGCTCCGCTGCTGTTTTCATTGGCGTCCTACTTGAAACGCGGCCAATTCGAACCGGTTGAGGATTTACAAAACGCAGCCGAACCAGTACCGGCGCTTACGTTCGAAACGACAGACGAAGAGAGGCCACAAGCGCTTGCCACTGTCCGGTATCAACCACTCACCACCGCTACGATCGGCGTGCTGGCAATTTGCGCCGTCTTCGGCGCAGCGGCTGCCGTGAAGCTGAAACAGGAGCACATCGGCGATTATCTGAAGCTCAGCGTAGACGCGAGGCAGGCTGCTGCGCTGAGCGATGACGTTCTGCACAAGCGCAGCGTCGATTCGTCTTCTTACAAGCACGCCACGCTGTTTCTCGACAACAGCGATCCAGCCGCGAATGAATTCTTGCGAGAGCGCATCGGCGTGGCGGGCGTAAACAAGCTCTACGCAAGCCAAGTTCCGATTGGACTTTGGGGAACGCGCTACTTCAAAGACGGCGACCCCGAAGAATATTTTGTCGTGCTGAAACCGGACGGCTCGCTGCACTCCGTGCATCACACCATCGCGGAAAACGCCGCCGGTGCGTCGTTGACCAAAGAGGCTGCCGCTGCGCTAGCGGAAAAATATTTGAAGGAAGAAAAGAAGCTGGACCTGAGCGGCTGGTCGCTGGTGGAGCCGAAATCCGAGAAGCGCCCCAAGCGAATCGATCACACACTCACGTGGCAACAATCGACGGCTCTGGACCCTGGCACCAGCAAGGCCGGCAACGCTTTTGCGCGTATCGAACTGAAAGTGCTCGGCGACGAAGTGACAGGTTACCGTTCTTACGTGAAAATTCCAGAAGAATGGTCGCGCAAACAGGAAGAGCAGGGCCTTTCGCGGACGCTTTACTTCGTGGGAACGATTCTCGCTTTCGTCGCGCTGGGTGCGGCGATGTTCATCATCTACATCAAGCATTTCCGCGGTTACGACGCACGTTCGATTCCCTGGAAACGCATCTCGGGCTGGGCCGTATGGTCGTTGGTCGGATCTGCGCTCACGATGGCATTTGGCGATCGCATCGCGGCGATTTTTCAGCAGTATCAAACGGCTGTCCCTCTGAAAATGTGGTACCTGATCACTGCGATCAGTTTCCTGCTCGGCGGAGCGTTTTCTTTTGGCGCACTAATCCTGGTTTTTGGTCTCGCCTGGTTTTATTGCCGCAGAGCATTCGGAGAAGAACGCCTGCCGAGTTGGCTCTCCATGCCGGGGAATTATTATCGCGACGCAGTTCTTATCGGAATCGGCGGAGTGTTCACCCTTGCCGGTGCGCAAAGCGCGCTCGGCTGGATCGGAGCGCATTACCCGGTGGCGCACCGATTCGCGTCGGCGGCATTCTCTCCGGACCTGAGTGCAAAATTGCCGGCTGCCGCGATCGTAGGCGCTGCGATTTCCCATGCACTTTTTTACAGCGCGTTGCTCGCGGCGATTGGCGGATTTATTGCAGCGTACGTGAAACCGCTGGCCCTCCGTATTCCACTGTTTTTCATCGGCGCAGCGACGCTGGTTCGCGATTGGGGAAGCACGGGCGACTTTGTCCAGCAGTACGTCTTTCGATGCATATTTCTCGCGGTAGTCGTTTTCGGAGTCAGTTGGCTTGTGCGGCTGAACCTGCTCGGCGTCTTTCTGGTGATCTTCGGCTCGGCTATGGTCTCTTCGGCATTTGCGCTGCTCCAGCAGACAAATTCTTTCTATCGCGGGGGCGCGTACGCGATTTTGGCGATTCTGGGGGCGGTACTGGCGTGGCCGCTGATCAAGTGGGGGACGGCGTCACCCGAAATGCAGGCCTGAACGAGGCAACGCAGTTTGTTTTTCCACAATCCGAAACAAAAAGAGGCTTCCGTTCGTTGTATAGAAGGAGGGTGGCTGCTCACCGCGTGGATATTAGTGCGTCCAAAGTGGGTGAGGTCGCGGTGCTCTGCTTCTGGCCGCAAGGGCCGATTTGCGGTAAATTGTTCCTGTTCAACGCAGAGGAACGGCCAACGCGAATAGAAAGCGAATATGCCACTTTTCAGATGGGTCTTTGCTATGGCCGATAGCTCAGGCCGAACGGGCGGCTCCAGCGCCGCTCTCGCTACGGTGACCTCTTTGCCCAACCTCGATGAGAGGGCCCTGGTATCCGAGGCCCAGGCGGGCAATCGCACCGCTTTCGAGGAATTGGTGCGCAAGTACGACCGGGACGTGCTGCGGCTCGCGCTGAACCTGATGAAGCGGCCGGAAGATGCGCGCGATGTTTATCAGGAAGCGTTCCTCAAGGTATACCGCAACCTCCATCGTTTCCGTTTCGAATGCAGCTTTTACACCTGGCTGTACCGCATCGTGACGAACGTTTGCCTGGACCACTTGCGGCGGCGGCAGGCGCGGCCGGAAGATCAGGCGCCGGAGATTCATCCGAATCGCATGGAAGAAGGCCCGCGGGATTTTTTTGATTTTCAGAAGGAACATCGGCCGGCGCTGGATCCGGAACGGACGTTGATGGGCAAGGAAATTCAGTCGCGCATCGCGCGTGCGATGGAGCGGCTGTCACCGCGCGAACGAGTGGTATTCGAAATGAAGCACTATCAAGGCTTGAAGCTGAGGGCGATTGGCGACGCGCTCGGTACCACGGAAGAGACTGTGAAAAATTCACTTTTCCGCGCGACGCGTAAATTGCGGAGCGAATTGGCGGAGCTCCGATGAGCGGCGAACGTAAAATTTTGCGCTGTGATGACGTAGCGCCACTTTTGGTGTTCTACACTTGCGACGAAGTTAGCGCCGAAGAGCGCGAGCAGATCGTCGCTCACCTTGCGAATTGCAGCGCATGCAGCGCACAGCTTGTGCAAGAAGACGCGTTGCGCGATGCGATCGGGCGTATCCCGCAAGCCGCCGACCAGTTTGATACGGCCAATGTATTGCTCTCGCAGTGCCGCAGCGAACTTTCCGAATCGCTCGACGAACTTTCCGCTCCTAAAGTTGACGAAGGCTGGCAGCCGTTTTCCTGGGCTCGCCAATGGATGGCGTTGCGCCCGGGCTGGAGCGCCGCCGCGCTGATGCTGGTTGGCGCGATCGTCGGCACGCAGGCGTTTCAATGGTTGCCGTTCAGCAGCAGCGTCGCTCCCGGTTCCGCAGTGAATGTTCTCGCCGCTTCGAAGATTCCCGAAGACAAATTGGTAACGATGGAAGTCTCGAACGTGAATTTCTCCCAGTCTACGGGAAAAATTCAGTTGCAGCTGCAGGCCGAGCAGCCGATGACGCTCTCGAGCGATGAAGACGACGTCGATGTGCGGCGGGTGCTGACGTTTGTTGTCGCGAATGGCGATCGGTTTGACGCCGGCGTGCGGCTTGATTGCGTGGAAGCACTGCGGGCGGCCGCTTCGGATGAGCAGACGCGTGCGGCTTTGCTCACTGCTGCGCGGAGAGATCAGAATCCGGCGGTTAGGTTGAAGGCGCTTGACGCACTGCGCGACATGGTTGCTTTGCCGGCGGTGCGGGATACTTTGCTGGTGACGCTGCAGCGCGATCCGAATCCCGGCGTTCGCGTGGAAGCGGTGAACCTGTTGGTGCGGGCGTTGGAATCCGCGGATGAAGCGCCTGAGGTTCTACCCGAAGCGCCAAGTGACCTCGGCCCCGGCGTCGCTCCTCGGGCTTTGCCATCGAATGGCAGGGAAATAGAACAGCGCATCCTGCGCGCGTTGGACGAATTGCGCCAGCATGATTCCAACCGGTACGTCCGGTTGCGCAGCGCCGCTGCGCTTCGCCAAATCGCTCTGCAGGAAGTGCAATAGCGGAAAGAACGCTGATTGCGCGTCACGGAGTTTCGAAAGCGAAATGATTCAACGTACTAAAAATGGGGCAGGGTGGCACTTCGCCACACGGCTTGGCAGATTCACTCGGTACGCGGCGGTTCTGTTGGCCGTTTCCTCGCTTGTTTCACCTCGTGCCGCAGTCCCGGCAACGCAACGTGCCACCGTCGACCGCAGTGGCGTGCTCAACACGCGGGACGGCCTTACACTTAAAGTAAGCGCGGATGAAGGCTCGATTCGAATCGTACCGCTCGATCGCGGCGCAGCTCCAGTGATCCGCTACTCGGTCCACATCGAAACGGATCTTCGCGGCGGGAAGGCGCAAGAACTTCTCGAGCGCTATTCCATTTCCGCAAGATCCTCGCCATACGGCGTCGAAATCGTTGGAGCGCTTCCTCCGCAGCGTCCGACCGGCGTGCAATTCTCCGTGCACTTCGAAATTGCCGTTCCTGCCAACTACAACGTCGACATCAACACGGAAGTCGGCGATATCGAAACAATGGATATCGGTGGCACCGCTGCGCTCGTCACACAGGGCGGCAACATTCACACTTTGCGCATCGGCCGCACCGGCCTGCAAAACGCTTCGTACGGCCGGCCTGTCGCAAAACTCGTTACCGAAGGTGGACACATTCAGGTTGGCGACGTTCTGGGCGACATTTCCGCTTTCACGGCCGGCGGACACATTGTTGCCGGTTATATCTCGGGCGAAGCAAACCTGCACACCGGCGGTGGGCACATTCGCGCCATGGGCATTGGAGGCCGCGCCGAACTCGTCACGGAAGGCGGCAACATTTCCGTCGGCAAAGCTGGGAAATTCGTCACGGTAAAAACGCGCGGTGGGCAGATTGACTTCGGCGAAGTGGACGGCTCGGTCCATGCGCAAACCGGCGGCGGCGGAATTCGAATTATCAACGTGGCGGGCCCGATGGAAGTCGAGTCCACCGGCGGCAGCATCTGTCTTACGCGCGTCAAGAGCTCGGTGCGCGCCGCGACCGGTGACGGCAGCATCACCGCCTGGATCTCTCCCGAAGGCCAAGCTTCCGGAGCCGTACACCTCGCCGGCGCTTCACAACTCTCCTCCGGTTCGGGCGACATCATCGTCTACCTCCCCCGCAATCTCGCCGCAAACATCGAAGCCATTGTCGAATCCGGTGGTGAAAAACAGATTGAAGCCGATCCCGCGCTCGCTCTTCATTTTAACAATTCCGGCCCAGGCGCGGTAAAAGGCTGGCTCGCCCTCAACGGCGGCGGCGCCCCGCTCAAGCTCAAAACCGCCGCAGGCAGAATAAAATTGCAATTCATCGATTCGGAAACTGGTCTTCGTGAGTCTCTAATTCGCGAACAGGTCGAACGCCTGAAGGGGGGCATTGATCCGGTCACGCCTCCAGATGTTCCCCCTGCTGCGGCTGCTCCCGAGCTGGAATCCACTTGGATTCGAGAACTGGAACTGCGGCTGCTCGGCGGTGTCCGGCAAGACGCCGAAAGTTTCCAGAAGCAGCTGACTTATTCTCCTCGTCCAGCGTATCCGATGTCTGCGCGCAAAGGCGGCATTGAAGGCCGTGTCCGCTTGCAAGTTCGTCTAACTCAGGAAGGCCGCGTTCAAGTTGAAAAAGTTGTCGAAGGTTCGGAACCTACGCTCGTCGATGCCGCCATCGCTGGAATCAAGACCTGGCGCGGCCAGGCGGCGTATATGAACGGCAAACGCGTGGACGTTATTTCCACTGTGACCGTCGAGTTTCACTTGCACTGAGTTTGCGCGAGCGCTGCGATTTTAGTCTAGGTCCGGGGTCCTTGGTTCGCAGATTCGTTCCCGAAGGGGGTATTTGCCATGCTTCGAAAGAGCCTGTTCATCTCCACTTTTTTTGCGTTCGTCCTCTCGCTTACTGCACTTCCTGGTTCTGCTGCAATCAGTCAGGAATTCGATAAGATTTACTCGCTCAAATCCGGCGGCTCGTTTGAACTGCAGAATGTGAACGGCCCCGTCGAGGTGCAGGGCTGGGACCGCGACGCGGTCGAAGTCCGCGCCGTCAAAACCGCCAAGCATCATGAGTCCGACCTCGATCGAGTGACGATCGAAGTCTCCGCCAAGCCCGACTCGGTCTCCGTGACGACCCATTACCCGCAGGACGAAGGCGTTGAAGTCGCCGTCGAGTATCTGGTCCGCGTTCCGCGCGGAGCGCACGTCGAGCACGTCGGCACGATCAACGGTACCGTCTCCGTCGTCGGAGTCGACTCGATTGACGATCTTCACACCGTGAACGGCAACATCGAAGTTTACGACGGTGGCGGCAGTATCCACGCGCATACAACCAACGGCAACATTCATCTCGAACTGGCACACTTTGTTGGCGCATCCGGCGCATCGGCTGAAACTACAAACGGCTCTCTCCTCGTCGCGCTTCCAGCGGACGCACAGGCCGATATCGAAACGCGCTGCCTCAACGGAAATTTTCTTTCCGAGATGCCGCTCACGATGCAGAGCACCCTGAAGCCGCGCGAAATGCACGGCAAGCTTGGCAAGGGCGGTCCCCCGATCAAACTGCGCACCATCAACGGTGGCATCCGTATTGTCACTTTGCGCGCGACGGTTTAGGGAACGCCGCGTCTAAACCGGACAGAAAGGATGGTTACACCCATGATGAAACGCACTCTTCTCGTTGCCGTTGGAACAGCGGCACTCGGGATTTCACTCATTGCATTGCCGGCCCACTCCAGCCATGCGCAGTCTTCGCAGGAAAACTCCGTCGCCTCGCTCAAGCGGGAAATCGCGGAACTCAAGGCGAGACTTGCGGCGGCGCAGGAGGAACAGGAATTTTCCGCACCTGTCATCGCCGAAGCACCTGAAGTCGGCCCCGAAATTGAAATCGAACGCCGGCTCATCGACATGCAGGAACCCGAAGGCCCCGTCGCGCCGGCCGCTCCTTCCGCACCTTCCGCGCGCCGCTTCGTGATGTCTCTCGACGGTGATGGCGGCAGCTGGCTTGGCGTGGAGATGCAGGAAGTCACATCTGAAAAAGCTAAATCACTCAAGCTATCCTCTGACCACGGCGCGTTGATCGGCAAAGTGCTGCCGGACAGCCCCGCCAGCAAAGCGGGCCTTAAAGAAGGCGATGTCGTTACGGAAATCTATAGACAGCGTGTGGAAGGCACGGCCCAGTTCCGCCGCATGATCCGCGAAATTCCTGGCGGGCGCCGGAAATGCCGGAGATTCCCGAGATTCACAATTTCGATTGGAACGGCGGCATGCTTCTTGCCGGCAAGCCACGGCTAGGCATTGACGCCGAAGATTTGACCGGCCAACTGGGCACGTATTTCGGTGTTCCCGAAGGTGAAGGCATTCTCATTCGCAATGTAAACGCCGATTCTCCCGCCGAGAAAGCGGGCGTGAAGGCTGGCGACGTCATCACCACGTTCAATGGCGAACGCATTCGCACCGCCGGTGAACTTCGTGAGAAGCTCGCAGGTGTCGAAGGAGGCAAATCGGTTACGCTTGGACTGCTTCGCAACAAGAGCGAAATTAAGCTGACCGTCGAACTTCCGGCGCCGGCGACCAAAGAAAAGCGCAAGGTCGCGTTCCGCACAAACATCTGAGAGTTTGCAGACCCGAACGACGTACGACCCGCAAAGGCCCCGCGTTTCGCGCGGGGCTTTTGCTTTCTCGAGATAGTTCTTTCAAGATTTCCCGTCTTGCCCGTACTTCTTCAGCAGCCGCAATGGCCGCTGCACCGCATCCCATACCCACGACCGCTTGGTTTCCGCGCCTTCCACCCAGTCTTCTTCGGTCGGCGACAACGATAGCCGTAGCAGGTAAGCAGGCCCGGCGACGAGACCTCCGCGCATATTCATTCGGAACAGCGCTCGCTGTGTGAGGTTCGGCGGCGCGGCTCCCGCATACGGCAGCCATGATTTGATTCGCCCGCAAACGCGCTTGGCGCCGCGGTCGCGTTCCATGCGTTTCTTCGCTACGGCCGGAATCTCGCTTCGCAGTAGATCCTCCACGAGCTGCAACGCCACGTTTACCATCCGCTCGGCCCCAACCGCTTGCGCAGACTTATTCACAACGTTCCAATCGAGCCGGGTACATCTTGCCACCATCGCCGCCACGTCCGCGATCCACATCAAGCGCTCCCAAAAATGCTTTCCGCCGTGAATGCAGATCAAAACGAATTCATCTTCTTCCGAGAGCGCGGGAACCCGGTTGCCGTCCAGCTCGACATCTATTCGGCGCGCAAAATAATCTTCCATTGGCAGTGGGCGCGGGAAATAGCGGAAAGTCTGTTCCGTATGTAGCTCCATGAGCAATCGGGTCCCCGGCTTCATGAAGAGGTACTCTCCTGGAATTTTCCCGGCTTCCATCGCCTCGACCGGCACATCCGATTCGTAGTGACATTCCGTCAGCACTCGAGTCGCCGCCAATAGGTCTCGCGACCGAATCAGAAAGTCGAGGTCCGCATATTGGCGCATGCCTGGATCACCGTAGGCCCGGACTGAAAGCACGGGGCCTTTCACCACAATCGCTTCCACCTTTGCCGTGGCGAGATTGCCGAGCACGCGAAACATTTCCGCTGTCATGCCGAGTGTGGACATCAGTTGCTCGCGATGCCGTTTCCGCAGGACCACGTCAACTTCTTTTGGAATCGCCGTGCCGGCCGCGGCTGCCGCCCTTAACTGGAAATCCAGTTGGGCAAGAACACCGTGCCCTTCGGCAAGCGTCAGGAGTGCTTTCCAATCAACTTCGCGCCCAAGCAACGCGCGCAGCCTCTCGGGATTCGCTTGCGGTGCGCAGCATTCCAGCAACAGCGGCCACTCCACTTTCAGAATCGCGCCGCCAGATGGAAGCCCTTCGCCCAAGTCATTCTCCTTGCGTCCTCGACCCGGGAAAAAGTATGTGGGAAATTCTCCGTGGCCTTGACCGCAATTTGTTCGAGCGGCGTCATACCGTCCATCGCCATTAAGAGCCAGCGCTCCGCCAAACCTGCTTCGGACAACACCGGCACAAACTCCGCCGACCGTTTGCGCAACGACGCCGGCGACAAACCTCCGCCCTGAAACGTGGACTGCCGGAACTTCACCGGTTCCTGGCCGTTGCGCGGCGCGATTTCGAAATCCCACCGCCATACGTAGTCCGTTCCGACTAAATCCGCGTGTAGGTCGGCATGGATCTCTTCACCAGCGGAGACTGCAACGGGTTGGAACAACGGCAAAAATACCTGCCCATACACGCTGTCTTTCGTTCCCGGCTCCGTACAGAATCCGATGTCTTCGTACAACTTCGTCGCGAACCAGACCGTGAATCCATGGACTGTCCCCGATCGATTCGTGTGGAATCGTAACTTCGCGCCCGCTCGGGGATCCGCCCCATTGGGGTAGTCCAACACGTGCCACGCTTGCGCATCGGAGAGAAGTTGCTCTGGTTTGCATTGCCGCTTGTACATCGTATTGAGTACGACGGGCACGGCGGATTCCAGGTTCAACCCTGGCACGCCCTTCCACGGCGCGATAATGCGCTCGTAATTCTCCGGCGCCTCCACCAGCGCTGCGAACAACGTATCGCGTTCTGGAATCATTCGCCCGTTTTCCGCGAGAAGTCTCTTTCGTGCGTCGTTGAGCGTATGAATGCCTTGTCCAAACAATGGCAGTGCCCCTCGGATATCGGACACGATCACATTTGCCCGCTCCGGCAGTAAAATTTGCCGTGAGTCCCCTCGGAGAAACTCGATGCGGCCCGTCAGCCCATTCGTCGCCGCAAACTGCCGCCCGAATTCCACTACGCTCTCCGTGTCAATCGCATAGACCTTTTTCGCACCCGCTTTACACGCCAATAACGCGAAAACTCCCGGCCCGCTCCCGATGTCCACGACGCTGTCGCCCGGTTTTACGGCGCGCGCAATCGCTTCGCGGTATGCCGGGAACCGCAGCGTGTCGCCAACCATTTCCCCGAATTCGTCGAGTGAATACATTCAGACATCTCGGACTGGAATTCTGAACTCACGGCCCGCGCGTCCTTTTCGATCAATTCACAAAGTTCACCGATCTTCGCGCCATCGTAATGCGGAATCACGCGTTTGCACGGTACGCGGATCACGAGCCGGCTGAGCAGCTCAAATTCCGCGGCTCGCTGCTCTTTCGTCAGCAGCGCGTTCATGTATGTGTTTTGCACTAGTTCAAGCAGTGCTTCGCGCCCTGATATCTCATCGATGCGTGGCGTACGCCCATCCGCCGCTCGCTCGCCGAGCAAATACACCGCGCCGAGCGGCACAATTCTTTCGGCAAATCTCGCTCGCTCGCCATCAAGCGGCAAATATTTCTTGTTCCAGGTCGGCGTCAAGTCCGCCAACGCCTCTTTCGTTCCAAGCAACTTCTCCACGGCATCCGGCCACAGGCACACGCGCGGATAGCCCGGCCGTACAAAAAACTGCCCTCGGTTTTCGGCAATTGCGGCAATGTCTTCGCAAATCGCGGGTGCGCCGCGCAGCGCCAGCGCTGCAGCCGTCGTCGATTTCCCGGCTCCAGCTTCGCCGGAAAACGCGACTCCCACGCCTCCGACAACGACGGCGCTGGCGTGCAACGGCGTTACGCCTCGCCTGCGCAACACAAAACCCATCACCGGGCCCAGAAAGTATGTCGCCAGGTCCTCGATCGTCAACGGCAGGGGGCAATTTCCCCAAACGCGTTCACCCTTCGCGTCAACTACGAACTCCGTCCCATCTCCATACGAGAGAAAATAGAACGCCCCTCCGCCAATTTCGCGCACCAAAAACGTCGGATCGTCGGATTCCGGCACGGCGGGAAGCGAGTGTATAAGCTGCGCAGGCATCTGGGCCGCCATACGAGCCCAATCTGGCTTGGATTGTGAAGTAAGAACGACTGGAGCAGACGAAGCTTCTAAATGTGCTTCCCGTAAGCCGGGAATTTCAACATCAGACCGCAAGGACAATCCATACGCGGTGTATTCGTGTTTCACAAGAGAGGAGGAGAAGTCTGGGATTCCCTGAAAACTTACGCTCCCGTGCGCCGCATGTTCAGCGCACCACCGGGGCCGTCAAGCTTGCCGCGCGGCCCTTTGGACTTTGTCATCTCAGTCAAGTCCCCGTATACCTGCAACTTCGGGGCCTGATACACCTTTTTCGGCGGCACAGTTGCCGGCGATTCCATGCGAGGTCTCCCTTAACGACTGTACTGAATACGTCTGGGCATTTCAACGCTTTTCAGCCATCTGTCTAAAGATAATGGCCTTAGCGCGGCGAACATCGCCTCGCCCTCGCTTCGAAGGATGCTCGTTTCCAATCGCTTTTCGTCTACCAATTCCTTCAGTAACGCACACAATTCACCGCCAGGGGCCGGATTCCAACGCTTTTCTTTGATCCACGGCTCCAACGGATCCGCTGCTAGTGGCGTTTTTGGCCTCTTGACCGTTTCATCCGGCAGTTCGCCCACCATTGCCCGCCGCACAAGCTGCTTGTCCATGCACCAGGGCATCGCCGGTAATCGAAGCAAGTAGCGGACCATCCGGCGGTCCAGAAGCGGCGCTCGCACTTCCAGCGTTGCACCGCTCCACGCCGCGTCCTCCCCTTCCAAAATGTTTGGCCAGAAGGGACCCGTTAGCATTGCGTACGCAAAGGGATGCGTCGGATGTTCCGAAGCCGGCTTCTTCTGCAACTCAGCGAATCTTTCCTTCAAATTCAACCGCTTCACGAAGTCTTCTCTGCACCATTCTGGAAATGGCTCGGGCCTTGCGCCGTCCCCAAATCGGTTCCGAATCCCCGAACGAATTCCCAATCCGAGAACTGGCAGGCGTCCAGTGTTCCAGATATGACTCGCCACGGCGCCGACC
>WNFS01007805.1_pt1 | contig 13205 bp, 9 predicted proteins | sample 5400141 | NCBI WGS metagenome assembly WNFS01 (sample SAMN13153358, study PRJNA577476) | soil metagenome | isolation source: 60 cm saprolite under Madrone tree | place: USA:California | collected 2016-06-14
GCGCAATATCCCTGGGAATTTCATTGCGTGAATGACCGCTCGATCAACGCTTTCGCGCTGCCGGGCGGCTACGTGTTCGTGAATCGAGGTGCGATTGAAGCGGCAGATAATGAGGCGCAACTCGCCGGTGTAATGGCGCACGAACTTTCGCACGTGACGCTCCGACACGGCACAAACCAGGCGAGCAAGGCGGAGCTAACGCAAGGCGGACTTGGTATCGTCGGTGGATTGTTTGGCGGCGGCGTCAGCGGGGCGCTGATGCAACAGCTTGGGGCGTTTGCCGCGGGCGGCGTGCTTTTGCGCTACTCGCGTACGGCGGAGACACAGGCCGATATCAGCGGTACACAGGATTTGTACGACTCGGGCTATGACCCCCGAGCGATGGCGCAGTTTTTTGAGAAGCTGGAAGCGGACTCCAAAGGCAAGAATCCTCCGGAATTTTTTTCGGACCACCCCAGTCCTGACCATCGCGTGGAGCGAGTAGATCAGGAAATCGAGAAACTTGGCGGAACTCCGCCGAACGCGCGACGCGATTCGCAGGAGTTTGAAGCGGCGAAGCGCGAAGTGATGAATCTTCCGATCGTGAAGAAGCCTACGCTGGGCGGGGCCGCCACCGGAGGGACGATTTCGAAGCCTCAGGCGCCATCGAGCAGTTATTCGGCGTATCAGGCTTCGGGATACACGCTCAAAGTTCCGGACAATTGGAAGAAATACGGCGACGAGAATAACCTGGCGTTTGCGCCCGACGGCGGTGTGGGCAACGACAGCAGCGGGCATGGCGCGCTGGCATACGGACTGACGTTGGGAACGTCACCTTTACAAAATGGCGACGCGGCGACAGCGCTGGATTCGGCCACTCAGCAGCTCATTTCCGGCCTGCAGCAGTCGAATCCGAATATGAAAGTGACGCGGCAGTCGGCGCGAGTGCGGCTAAATGGCCAACCCGCGCTTTCGACTTATTTGAGCAATGACTCTCCCGCGGGCGGAGAAGAGACGGACTGGATTATTACGGTGGTGCGGCCCGCGGGCCTCGTGTATTTCGTCTGCACGGCGCCGGCCGCGGAATTCCACGAATACAACAAAGCATTTGGAGATATTCTGGACAGCGTGCGATTCAAGTAGAAGAAGTTCAGCAGAATAATTACTCACGGAAGGAAAAAGGCGACTGCCTGAGGCAGCCGCCTTTTTTCCGCTTAGGTGTGAGTGCCAGCGTTTAGTTGCTGCCGGAAGCCCCGCCGTCGAATAGGAATGGCAGAACCGGTGTGCCTTCCTGTCTTACGGCGTCGAGGGAACTCGGATTCAGTCCCAGGATCTTCAAGATGGTAGGAGCCACTTGAGCGGTTTCCACGAAACTGTCCACGGTGTGTGCTTCGATATGGGGATTGGATACCAGAAGCATCACGTTGGTATCGTCCCATGCGAAGCCGCCATGTTCGGATTGCTTCTTCAGGTTTCCGGTGTACACCACGCCGACGTTTGGAATCACCACGACGTCAGGAGTACGCGGGTCTCCCCCTTCCCGAAGCTTGCAGCACGGGCCGGGATTTTCAGGCACTCCTGGCGGGTTGAAGAGGGCGTTGAGCGAGGCGCCGAAGTAAATCTGGCCAAGTCCGATCGCCGTCGAGGCATTTTCCAGAGCCGTTACCGCGTCTCCGGTGCGGCTTGAATCGGCCAGCCAGATCTGGGAGATGTCATCTTCGGCCAAGCCGAGGCCGTTATTTGGGTCGCTGTAAACTGTCGGGAGAAGATTTCCGATAATCCCGGAGGGCGGCGTACCGTTGTTGCCGGAATTGCCGGGAATGGGGAAGAAGCGGTTCGGGTCGATCGGCGACTGGCCATGTTTGGCCGTGACGATGATGGTGGTCGAATCGAAGAGACCCTCGTGCTTGAGCGCGTCAACCATCTGGCCGATCGCCGCATCCACGAACTGAATCTCCGCCAACATTTTGGGCCGAGGGGTGCCTTGGGCATCCTCGTAGCCGCCAGTGTTTGCATCCGTTCTCGTGGCGGATTTGGGTTCAATTAGTTTCTGCCCGACGCTAACCGCCTGAAAGTTCATGCCGAAAATAACCGGAACTGGAGCATTGCTCGAGCCGAGGTGGGTCTTGCCTTTGATCTCGTTGACAATGGCGTTGACCTTCAGTTGGTCATAGCACTTGATTGCATCGAAGTCTGTGGTCCAGTCATCGCCATTGGGAACGAGCGCGCCACAATCAAAACTGGATTGTGGGTTGAGCGCTGCCGTCTTCAGGCCAGGGAGCACAATCTGAAGAGAGTTCACTTCGGGCGAATAGTAATCGTCCAAGTTGCTGGGTTGATCGGTGCCCGTAGGCCCGGAAACCGAAGCGTAAGCTGCGTGCTTGTCGGACCAGGCTGTGTAGCCGCCCGATGCATGGATCACACCAAAGATGGTGTTCGTGCGAACGAAGTTCCAGGAATAAACGGGTTTGCAATTGTTAAATGGATCTCGAATCAGCTTGTTGGGATCGATCGACTTGACGCCGCCGTCAATCGTAGAGTAACCCGGGAATCCACCATTCACCTTGCTCTGGTCGATTTCGTTGCCTTCCTCATATTCGGTTTGCGTTCCATTGATTTGGTTCATATTGCAGGTCCCACCGGGCAGTCCGTTACCGGTCATGGTGTTCGGTGGTGCGAGAACGCGATCGTAAGCTACGTCGTAGAACGCGCCTACCGTTCGCGGACTTCCGCCGGTGACGATTGCCATCAGCCCGGGAAAAGAGTCGGACGGCCTGGAGGTAGTCGTACGCGTGTAGTGCACTCCGGTGGCGCCTAGAGCGGCGAGATGCGGACAAGTCTTCGACGCAGCACAATTTTCATAGTCAACTGCGTGCATGCCGTCGATGCTAATGAGCAGCACCCGCTTGACTTTGTGACTCTGGCCAAGTTCGTCGTTGGCACGCGTAGAACTGGGTTGAAGAGCGCAGAGCAGAGCGAGACTCAGCGCAAGAATTGCGAATCGTAGTTTCAAATCCATTCTCCTTTTGGATACCACCGCCTGGAAGCGGCACACGGGTGATAACGCTAGGCGGGACGTGTTACGGACAGAAGAATGACAGGTATCACCGGAGTGAACGGAGTGTGAATATGTTTTAAGAAAGCGATCCGGTCAGGCCTGCCACCGCGCGTCTGAGGCGTATTGCGACGAATAAAGTTCGTTCGAACGCCGGATCGCATCGTTTATGCTCGCGACAATATTTTCTTTTCCGACGTGGCGTTCGAACTCCGACTGCTGCATCAATTGCGAAGGCTGTTCACGTGCGCCGCAAAGAAGCAAAGTCCTGCCGGTGGACTGAACTTCGTCGGCAAGTTCGCGGATAGCACCGAGGCCCGTGGCGTCGATGGCAGTCATATTGCGCAGGCGCAAGATCACAATTGGCGGCAAATTGCTCATGCCGCGCAAAATTTCGTCAAACTTATCCGTCGCGCCGAAGAGAAATGGTCCGTGCACGCGAAATACGGCGGCATACGAGGGAATATCTTTGCCCTGTAGGACGTGGATCCGGCTGTCTTCAACGTAATCCTGAGTGACGCGCGCGACGGTCGTTGTCCGGGAAACTTTACGAATGAAGGTGAGCGCAGCGAGAACCATGCCGACTTCCACCGCGAAAGTGAGATCCGCCACGACGGTGAGAGTCAATGTTAGAAGCCAAACCGCAATATCCGCTGCGCTGAGCTTGAGGACTTCTGGTATTTCTTCCCAGTCGCCCATGTTGTACGCAACCATGAGCAAAATAGCGGCCAGTGCGGACAAGGGCACGTTTTTGACGAGTGGCGCGGCGAAAATCAGAATTGCGAGAAGGGTGAAGGCGTGAATCATGCCCGCGACGGGCGTTTTTGCGCCCGCACGGACGTTTGTTGCTGTGCGAGCGATGGCGCCGGTCGCCGGCAAGCCCCCGAACAGTGGCGATAAAATATTGGCGACGCCTTGCGCCATCAGCTCGACGTTGGGATTGTGCTTGTCGCCGGACATTTTGTCGGAAACGACAGCAGACATGAGCGACTCGATTGCGCCGAGCATCGCTACGGTAAAGGCTGCGGAAAACAGCTGACGCATCGTGTCGTAATGAAGCGCGGGCAAGGTAATGTGCGGCAGGCCGCTTGGAATGCCACCGAAGCGTGAGCCAATCGTTTCGACGTTGAGATGCAGCGCCGCGACGGCCGCCGTTGCCCCGAAGCACACAACGATAGCGCCCGGAACTTTGCGAGCGAACTTCAGGCAGAGAATCATGATGACGAGCGAAACTCCGGCGAGAAGTGTTGCGCGCCAATTAAACGTGGAGAACGAGCGGCCCAACGCGGCCATACGATGGAAGAAATCGCTCGGCACTGTGTCCATGCGGAGACCGAACAAATCGCGGATTTGCGTGCTCGCGATGAGGATGGCAATGCCGTTGGTGAAACCCACGACCACGGGTCGAGGGAAATATTTGACGGCAGTACCCATGCCGGTCGCGCCGAGCAAGAGGAGCAGGACACCGGCCATCATCGTGCACACGAACAGGCCATCAATGCCGTGCTTCGCGACGATTCCCGCGACAACCACGACGAACGCTCCGGTAGGGCCTCCGATCTGCGTCTTCGAACCGCCTAGCGCGGAAATCAGAAATCCCGTAACGACAGCACAATAGAGGCCAGCCTGCGGCGATAGACCCGACGAGATGGCGAACGCCATGGCAAGTGGGAGCGCGACAAGGCCGACCGTGACGCCGGCGATGAGGTCAGATGCGAATTTGTGGCGATCGTAGTTCCGGAGCAGGAGCACAGATTTGGGCAACCATGCGTCGAGGGCGGCGTTCATTGAGGTCCGGGCAACCAGTAATGCAACTTACGGTCCAGTTTAACAGTGACGGACTGCCCAGACGGGGTTTCAACGGTGCATGGTGCCCTTGTAGGGAACAGACTTTGTGGAGTGCGGCCGAAGAACGTTAGCGAGCCGCTTTCGTGGTTGCACCGGTGGTCCACCGGAGAATGGGCTTGCGAGCGGCGCCAACTTCGTCGAGGCGCCGAACCCGTGTGGTATGCGGCGCATTTTTCACAACGTCGGGAGTCGTCGCCGCTTCTTCCGCGATAGACTTCATCGCTTCGATGAAGAGATCGCACTCCTCTTTCGATTCCGATTCGGTTGGTTCGATCATCAGCGCACCGGGAACGATCAGAGGAAACGCCGTCGTGTACGGATGAAAGCCGTAATCGATCAAACGTTTGGCGATATCCATCGTATTAACGCCATTGCGCTTCTGAATCGCGTCGCTGAAAACTACCTCATGCAGCGAGGGCAGGGAATAGGGCAGGTCGAAGGCCCGCTCAAGTCCTTTGCGAATGTAATTCGCATTGAGCACGGCATCCTCCGTCGCCTGGCGAACGCCGGGACCGTACGCAAGAATGTACGCAAGCGCGCGAACCAGAACGCCGAAATTGCCCGTGAAGGCGCGAACTTTTCCGATGGAGTCTGGACGGCGCGAATCGAGAGCGAGTTTGCCGCCTTCTTTTTCGACGAGCACCGGGACGGGCTTGAACGGCTCGAGAATTTTCTTCATCGCCACGGGTCCCGCGCCGGGACCGCCACCGCCATGCGGCGTGGAAAAAGTCTTGTGAAGATTCAGGTGCATTACATCCACGCCGAGGTCACCCGGGCGCGTGATGCCTGTCAGCGCGTTCATGTTCGCGCCGTCCATGTAGAGCAATGCGCCTTTGGCGTGGAGAATCTCGGCGATTTCGGGAATCCGCTCCTCGAAGATACCGAGCGTCGAGGGGTTTGTAATCATCAGCGCGGCGACATCTTTCGTCACGAGTTCGCGAAGTTTTTCGACATCGATCTGGCCATGCGATTCGCTCTTGATGTTTTCCACTTCGTAGCCGGCGATGATTGCAGTCGCAGGGTTCGTGCCATGGGCCGAATCCGGGATCAAAACTTTTTTGCGCGGATTGCCTTGCCGCTCCAAATATGCGCGGATCAGGAGAAGGCCCGTGAGTTCGCCCTGGGCGCCGGCGGCCGGCTGAAGCGTGATGGCATCCATGCCCGTGATTTCAAGCAGGCATTTTTCCAGGAGCTGCAGAATTTTCAGGCAGCCTTGCGAAAGGTCATCCGGCTGATACGGATGTTCTGAGGCAATACCATCGAGTCGCGCTACGAATTCGTTGACGCGGGGGTTGTACTTCATGGTGCACGAACCAAGCGGATACATGCCGAGGTCGATTGCGTAGTTCCATGTGGACAAGCGCGTGAAGTGGCGAACAACTTCGATTTCACTTACTTCGGGGAATCCAGCAACGCCATCGGCGCGATGGTATTTGCCGAGTTCGGCGGACGCATTCGCGGAAGGGACATCAAGAGGCGGCAACTCGAATGCGCGCTTTCCTGGCGACGATTTCTCAAAAATCAAGCCTTCGTTCTGCGAAGGGTGGCGTGAAGCTTTGTTGATCTTGCTGTTCATAGCGGCTGTTCCAGGGCGCGGCGCATTGCAACGGCGAAGCGCTCGATTTCCGCGCGAGTCGTTGTTTCGGTGACACAGACAAGCGCCGTTTTAGTCAGCTCCGGATAAAGTGATCCAAGCGAAAGTGGCCCGACGATTTTCTCTTTTAGCAACTCAGCGTTTACCATGCGTGCTGACCGCGGGAGCTCGATCGTGAATTCGTTAAAGAACGGCGCGTCGAATTTGCGCTTCACTCCGGGAATTTTCTCCAGCTCGCTCAGGGCGAATCGCGCCTTCGAGAGATTCTGGTGCGCCATCTCGCGCAAACCTTCCTTGCCAAGAAGCGTCAAGTGAACAGTTGCCGCCAGCGCGCAGAGAGCCTGGTTCGTACAAATGTTTGACGTCGCTTTCTCCCGGCGAATGTGTTGTTCGCGAGTGGCAAGCGTCAGGACAAATCCGCGGCGCCCTTCAGTGTCGGTCGTTTGTCCGGCTAGCCGGCCCGGCATCTGGCGAACAAATTTATCGCGCGAAGCAATCACGCCGACGAATGGGCCGCCGTAACTTGGCGCAAGACCGAAGCTCTGGCCTTCCATTGCGACGATGTCGGCTTCCGCGGGTGGCTTCAACGCGCCGAGCGAAACACCTTCCGCGATCGCGACGACCAGCAACGCACCGGCACCGTGCACCGCGTCCGCGTCCGCCGCGATATCCTCGATGGCGCCAAAGAAATTGGGAGATTGCACAACAACTGCGGCCACGTCGTCCCTCAACGTTGCCTGCAGCGCCTTGCTGTCTAATTTTCCATTTGCGCCGTAGGAAATCTCCTCGACCGTCAATCCCGAGTTCTTCGCGTAGGTCTTCAGGACGTCGCGGTATTCGGGGTGCAACGATTTGGCCACTAGCACGCGCCGCCGTCCGGTTAGCCGTTCCGCCATCAGTACCGCTTCTGTCGTCGCGGTTGAACCGTCATACATCGAGGCATTCGCGACTTCCTGGCCGGTGAGCTGGCACATCAACGTTTGAAACTCAAAAATAGCCTGCAGCGTACCTTGCGTAATCTCTGCCTGATATGGAGTGTAGGACGTCAGGAATTCGCCGCGCAGCAAAATCGTGTCAGTGATTACGGACCGCAGGTGGTTGTAAACACCGGCGCCGAGAAAACTCGAGTAACCGAACGAATTTTCTTTCGCGCGGTCTTTGAAATAGGAAATGACTTCCGCCTCCGAATGCGCCGCAGGCAGCTTCAGCGCTTCGCGCAAGCGGTAACGCTCCGGAATACATTCAAAAAGTTCATCGATGGATTTTGCGCCGATCGCCGAAAGCATTTGTTGCCGTTCAGCGGGGCTTTTGGGGAGGTAACGCATCAGGCCGAGGCTTCCTTGCCCTTCTGCGCGATGTAGGCTTCGTATGCCGCGCCATCCATCAAGCCGTTTAGCTCCGCGGGATTCGCGAGTTTCACTTTGACGAGCCAACCCGCGCCATGGGGATCGGAGTTGAGCAATTCAGGTTTGTTTGCCAGCTCGGCATTCGCTTCCGTGACTTCGCCGGTCGCTGGCGCATAAATTTCGCTGACCGCCTTGACCGATTCGACATTGCCGAACGACTTGCCGGTTTCGAGCTTCGCGCCGATTTTGGGCAGCTCAACAAAGACGACATCGCCCAGCTCGCTCTGCGCATAATCGGTGATGCCGATTGTCGCAGTGCCGCCATCCACCTTCACCCATTCATGTTCTTTCGTGTACCGAAAATTCGCTGGATATCCCATCGGACTGCTCCTTCTCCGGTTTTTTCCGAAACGCTTACGCGGAACCAACTGCCTGCGGTACATTCGTTGTGAGCGGACCTCGACGCAAAGCAGCGTTCCGACCGCGGCAAATTCCGGCGGCACGTAGGCCAACGCAATATTCTTGCAAAGCGTCGGAGAAGGCGATCCGCTCGTCACGATGCCGATTTCTTCCCCCGCACAATCGAACACCTTATAACCGTCGCGCGCGATGCCGCGCTCAACCGTTTCCATGCCGACCAGCGTGCGCTTCACTCTCGCGGTGCTCGCTTTTGCCAGCGCAGACCTGCCAATGAAGTCGCCCTTTTCCATTTTGCAGTACCGGTCAAGCCCGGATTCCCACACATTGATGGAATCGCTGATTTCATGCTCGTAAAGCGCCATCTTCGCTTCCAGCCGCAGCGTGTTGCGCGCACCGAGCCCGCAGGGAATAATTCCAAATTCGCGGCCCGCTTCAACCACGGCCGTCCACACAGTCTCGCTCGTCGCAGCATCACTCGGGACATAAATCTCAAACCCATCTTCACCTGTGTAACCCGTGCGGGCAATTAACCGATCCGGCAGTCCGCAGACCGTTCCCTGCGTGAACCAATAATTCCTGATCGGCGCAAGATTTGCATCTGTCAGCTTCTGCAGAACATCTACCGCGCGCGGCCCTTGAATCGCCAGCTGAGTGTACGCGTCGCTCAAATCCTCGACCACGCAGTCAAACGCAGACGTATTCTCGCGAACCCACCGAATGTCCTTCTCGCGCGTTCCGGCATTAATCACGAGCAGAAAATCGTCGTCGCCCAGACGATGCACAATCACGTCGTCTACAAAAGTTCCTTGCGGGTAGAGCATTGCAGAGTATTGTGCCTGCCCAATCGCCAACTTCGATGCGTCATTCATGCACAGGTGTTGAACCGCGGCGAGTGCGCCACCGGGGATTTTTCCCGTGTGGATGCGGATGTCGCCCATGTGACTGACGTCGAACATCCCGACCCCGCCGCGCACGGCCTTATGTTCGGCCATCAGGCCGCCGCTCGACGGATACTCGACGGGCATATCCCAGCCGCCGAAATTAACCATTTTCGCGCCAAGCTTCCGGTGCAGCGCATTCAGCGGCGTCTTGCGAAGTTCAGTTTGGGCAGAAGATGTGACGGAGTCCATCCCACTCGCTCAGGCAGAAAATCATGGTAGCACGCGCTGAAAAGTGCGTCAAAGAAACGGACATTTCGGCGCGTTCGAATTATTCCGCAGTTCCAGCGCGCTATAATCTCGGTCATGCCGGTCGTCGTCTCGCTTCTTCGCGCGGTCAACGTGGGCGGTCACGCCGTGATCAAGATGGCCGATCTCCAAGTGTTGTATGAATCGCTGAAGTTCCGCGATGTGCGGACGTACGTGCAGAGCGGCAATGTCGTGTTCCGTACGGACAGCGGCGACTTGAAAGCGTTGAGTAAGAAAATCCAGATGGCGATCGAGAAGCGCTTCAAAGTCACGCCCGCCGTTCTTCTGCGAACGACGAACGAACTGCGCGGTATCGTCGCTGCAAATCCGTTCGTCAAACGCACCGATGTCCTGCCCGCGAAGCTGCTTGTTTATTTTCTGCATGAGGAACTGAGTCGGATTGCGGCAACAGAATTGACGAAGCTGTCGCCCAAAGGCGAGGAACTGATTCCTGCCAAACGCGAACTCTACATCTATTTCCCGGACGGAATGGGAAAATCCATGCTTCCGTGGCGGGCCGTCGAGAAGCTTTGCATCACGCCGGGCACCGGCCGCAATTGGAACACCGTCACCAAACTCCTCGGGATAGCAGAAGGACTCGAATCGTCGAAATAACCGCCCAGGACCGTAAACGACAAGCGCCACTCGCGCCAGCTTTGCCTTGCTCCGTCGCCAGCCGCTCAGGTAGAGTTTTTGTGGAGGCACTCATGGCGCGCGGGCCGGTTGTCTGCGTTCAATGCGACAAGGCGGAGCCTTTTTGCAATTGCGAAAAGTATTGCAGCATTTGCAAAGGCCTGGACAACGTGCATCTTTGTGTCGACGGCCTCTACTATTGCCCGGATTGCCGCGAAGCCTGCGACGTCGCGCTGGCCGACTCTAGTGTCCACTGAATCCAAGCACATTGAGATAAGCCTCGATGCGGACCTTCGCTTCGCTGCCGCCGTCGCCGGTGGCGCGCGTTACCTCGCCGAAGCCGGCGGATTGGCCGCCGAAGCCGCTAGAAAATTGCAATCATCGGTGCTCTTTGCGTGCGAAGAGGCGTTTGCTCACCTCGATATCCGCCGCCTGCACGTTCAAGTTACGTTGAACCAATTCAATGACCGCATCGAAGTGCTGATCGTTCATCAGGCGGACGCACCTTCGATCGGCCTGCACACTTTACTCAGTTCAGGGGCGGTCCCCATGGACGGGGTCGACCGCGTGCAATATGAACAACTGAAAGGTTCGAGCGTCACGCGCCTCACGAAGTTCCTATCTCCCAAGGCATAGAGTAAGGGTCAAAAAACGAAAGGACAGGCGAACTGCCCGTCCTTTGCGTGGTATGTACTAGATTTTTTCCTACATCTTCAGCGCAAAAGTATTTTTCTTGATCAACGCTGCCATCTGGTCGTCGCTTAGTGACATCTGCAGCGTCACTCGATCGCCGCCGGGCGTTACCTGAGCTTGACCAAGCAATTGCGACAGATCTTGATTCTGCTGCTTTGCCTGGTACTGCTGATAAACCAGAGCGAGCTGAAGCAACTGCGCCAGCGTATTGGCGTCGTCCGTCGATCCGCATACTGCCTGGAACTTGCCATCCACTCCACTGCTGGCTTGCACGCTGATCAAAAGATTCTGCATTCGAGTGACAAGCTTCGCGGCTTCCGGAAATTGCTGGATTTGGGGAGCAAGCTGCTTCATCGCTAGGCGCGTGTATGCCGGGTTCAATACCGCCCAGACGGCGCCGGAACCATTTGTTTCGTTAATCAGCGGGAAGAGCTTGTCGTTGCGCATCAAACCTTCCTCGCCGCCGTAGCGCACGCTCAACATTTTCTCGAGTTCCGTGCGATGTCCGAACGCAGCCGTATTGGAATCTATAAAAAGGAAAAACAGGTCATTCGGCCCGGCGCCGCTGCCGAACGCGTACATCGTGAATCCGTGCGACTTAAAAGTGGGCAGCTTCTTAGTCTTGAAAAACGCTTCAGTCGAATCCGGGTTGTAGCTTCCTAGCGCAACGCCGACGATCTCTTCGCCGGTCGGTACCGCGTTCGACCCCGTCCCTTCCGTTTTGCTGGTCACGCCTTCTGGAATCAAGCCCCACGCCACTTCTTCGACTTGCGAATTCGGGTCAACGCCGGCCGACGCGAGGAATCTTTCAAACTGACGGAATCGCTCTGGCAGCATCTGCTCCTGCAATTGAGGGAACCACTTTTGCGTTCGTGCCTGCTTCAAATTGGCATATGCAAATTCCCCGACGTTTTTCGGGAACAGGGCGATCGTATCGTTGCCAAGGTGCTGCGCGCGCGTTGCTCCCGGTGCCACAAGCAAAGCCGCTGCAAAAGCCAATCCGGCCGCCATACGGGCAACATTTCCTGTGCGATTCATATTTCGTTCCTTTCGATTCGGGGCATGAGAAAGTCTAATTTCCGCCGCTCTGGGCTCGCGGTACCTCAGCCAGTTTTCCTCGCAGCGCCGCGATTTTTCCGCGCGTCGCCGCCACGTAATTTGCATCCCTCAAACCGTCGAGATTGATCTCAACGTTTGCCAGTGCGCCCTGCGCTCCGGCTGTGGCCATCAAACGAGCCACTTGTAAGTCTGACCTCATGGATGCCGCCGCGACAGCTTCAAGTTGTTTCAGGCGTTCGAAGAGAGCAACTGTTCGCTCGGCCACGCCGAGAGGGACTTCCGCCGCTCCACGGGTGGCCGTTTGAATGGCGTCCTCGCGCTGCTGCGTTTCGCCCGCATCTCCCTGGGGCAATTTGAACGCGGCCATTACGGCGTCGTAAGACGCAGCATCGCGATCAATCGCCTCGGCGAACGCGTCGCTCTCTTTACGAAGCGCATCCAGATGCTCGGAAAGTTTGTCTGCGTGCCCTGCCTGCGACTTCTTCTTCCGGGAAAGCCCGGCCACCATTTGCCCTAGCGAAGCGGCCAATGCGCCAGCAAACGCAGATACGCTGCCCCCGCCAGGTGTCGCCGTTGGTTGGGCGACGGCATCGAGAAACGGTCGTGCCAGCTTTGCCAAATTTCCGCCCTGTTCACCCTGTACAGGCGTGCCGGTCAGCGCCGCGGCCAATTTATTTTCGAACACCTGTGCCGGCGAAAAGTTCTCCAGCTGGAGAAAATAGTTCGCCGCCATCTCAATCGCTTTCTTCGGCACCAGTCCGACGATTTCGCTTCCCACCGGCATTGCGCCGTAGCGTTCTGCTTCGCGCTTCACCATCTCGTACACGCGATGCATTGGGGTTTGCTCATAGTCCGTCAAATTAATAGACACCTGAGCCAGATTCCGCGCCTTTAGCTCCACACCCATGCTTTTCACGTAGCGCAGACCGCCATTCGAAAACCGAATCGCCTTTGCGATCTTGTTTGCAACGGAAATGTCAGACGTATTGAGGTTGACGTTGTATGCCACGAGAAATTTCCGCGCGCCGACCACCGTTACTCCCGCCGTGGGATGCACCTTCGGCTCGCCAACGTCAGGCTGGCGATCGTGATTTTTCTTCAACTCTTCACGCAGGCCTTCGTACTGCCCCCGTTGAACATTCTCCAGATTCACCCGGTCAGGCCGCGTCGCTGCCGCTTCATAAAAGAAAATCGGGATGCGATAGCGTTTCCAGATTTCGTTTCCAACGCGCTTTGCCAGCGCCACGCAATCCTCAATAGTCACGCCATCCACGGGAATGAAGGGAACGACATCCGTCGCCCCCACTCGCGGGTGCGCGCCGGTGTGCGTGTTCATGTCGATCAACTCCATCGCCTTGCCTGCGCCGAGAATCGCCGCCTCGCCTACAGCG
>WNFS01002792.1_pt1 | contig 13202 bp, 12 predicted proteins | sample 5400141 | NCBI WGS metagenome assembly WNFS01 (sample SAMN13153358, study PRJNA577476) | soil metagenome | isolation source: 60 cm saprolite under Madrone tree | place: USA:California | collected 2016-06-14
AAACCTATGATATCTGGCATTTCTGATTTGTCGCATTTGGTCGATATCCGTCCGAAGGATCCCGAATGGTCTAAAATACTTAAGGATTGCCTTAGTATCACCTAACCCGCTTAGGCGGACGCTCTTGCGCGACAGAAGATACGCGGCAAGCTTAAAAACGCTCGATAGTTCCCAGAACACTGCGATGAAGTCGATTTCATCGCGGAGTTTCTTTGTGTCAGCCTTTGCCAAAGAAGCAAAGGTAGTAAAATTTTCAGAACTTAAAGCTTCTCGCGCAAAATCGATAACTAATTGCGGATCAGTATCGACTAGGGAAACCAAGTGATCGAAGACATTGGCAGAAATCTGGCTGAATTTGCTGTGTTCCTCGGAAAGGAAATCAATTGCCGCTTTCTTGCGTGGCATCCATAAATGCTCTCCCTCAACAAGCTGCAAAAGAAACGTTTCGAGTTTGGTAAACAAATCATTTCGTTCCACGAACGGCACAGAATCACACCGTATCTTTAATTTTACCCACAACGGTAGAGGTGCTCGGATTCTCGTCCAAAAATTCTTCTGCCAACGACGGGCGGATTTTGCCAACCGTGCGGCAGTGTTTGCGCGCAATCAACGGCGCCAGGTATTCGTATTTCCTTCAGGGATCTATTCAGCATAGGCGGGAGCCTAGAACTGGCCGAGCGCTTACTTAACCAACAGCGGCATCAGCTCACGCACATCTAAGAGTTTATCTACGTCCCAGAGCGCGCGGGCAGCTTTTTCCGCTTTCTCGGGTGGAAGCACGACTGCTGCAAGGCCGTTGAACTTTTCTTTGACCATAGCATCGCTCATGGGGTTTCCAGGCGTCCCTGTGGGATGGGGGATCATCTCGGTGTAGGTCGTGCCGTCGTTCAACGTAAGCGTTACGACAGAGGCTCTCCTGGGTAGCGAGGGGTCTTCGCCGACATCGATGCGGTTCCTGAGCTCCGCGACTGCGGCATCAGCGGCGCGCGCGTCCGTGAACTGGGCGGGAAGCGCTTGGCCATCGATCATCGCAACGGCCATCGAATGGTAGTAGCAGAACTTCGATTCGAGGCCGTTCCGGGGATGGCGCCGCCGCACAAGCGCCGGCGCGACCTGGCCCACACTTCCCTGCATATGCTTGATCGTTTGCGGTGAGACGTCGCTTCTTTTTCTTAGCGCAAGCACCGCATCAATAAACCCGTGATTCGCTTGGCCGCACGCGTAGGGCTTCAATCCGTTCGCCGGCAACTCCCAGTGTGCGCCGAGGTCTTTGGTGGCCTCGGTAATATCGTGGCCCGTAGCCATTACGCCGACGAGGCCGCGAGGTCCCTCGAAGATACCGTCAGTTCCGGTGAAGCCGCGCTGCGCGAGCATTGCTGCCACTGTTCCGTTCTGGGCGGCTTTACCGGCATGGAAGGGCTTGCACATGGAGCCAAACACCTCACGAACACCGCAGGCCTGTGTGCCGGCGATGGCGAATGCGTAGACCATCTGGTCTTGGGTAAGCCTGAGCAGGCGACCGGCCGCGGCTGCGGCACCGAGGACTCCGCAGGTGTTGGTGATGTGCCAATGCGCCGCTCCTTCCCTGAAGTGCGTTGTGATCACCAAACCGATGCGACAAGCGACCTCGGCACCGATGACGAACGCTCCCAGCAGTTCTTTTCCGTTCGTCGGCCGTTGCTCGCTGATGGCGAGCGCAGCGGGGAAGATCGGCGCGCTGGGGTGGATAACGGTCGTGTGGGTGTCGTCGTAGTCCTCAAGATGACCTAAGAAACCGTTTGCGAGGGCCGCGTTCTGGGCAGAGGTTTTAAACCCCTTGCCGATCACGGTGGCGGCGGGGAGGCAACCTTCGGCGCGCAACAAATCAAGCAAGATATCGATGGCCGGGTCAAGGGTGGCGTACAGTGAAACGCCTGCGTAATTCATCAGACAGCGCTTCGCCAGGTGCATGACATCGTAGGGGATGTCGTCGGTTGGGAAGTCCACTACGAACTTTGCGAGGGTTGTTTCCGTCTGTCCCATCTCGATCCTCCATCTTGTTGTTTCGGCTTAGATTTACTCACAATCCGTAGAGTCGTTTCGGATTATCGCCCAAAATCTTTTGCGCTAGCGACGAGCTGATTTTGCCACCGTGGGCGAGTGTTTGAATGGCCTCGATGTCGTTGGAGTAGTCGGCGTGGCCGTAGTCGGTGCCAACCATGAGATTGTCCTCCCCGGCGTACTTGACGACGTAGGAAAAATCGTCCGAAGTCTGGCAGGCGACGTAGATCCGGTTATCGCGCAATAAACTAGCAGAGGCGAGATTCCGTTCCTTCGGGCGAACCTGTGAAAGAGCATGGCCCGTATACTTTCGCTGAAATTCGCGTTCAGCTTGCGTCCGGATAACCAGATCGTTGATCGCGTAGGGAATCCATTGGGAGGTCGTTTCCACAAATGACCAGCGTAGGTTGGGAAATTTTTCCGGCACACCCTGGTAGATCAAGTTGTTGAACGCGCCTACCGACGGAAGCTTGAAGCGTGAGAAGACATCTTGGCCGAACTGATCGTAGTAGCCAAAGTTTCCCGTGCCGGCGTGAGTGCAAATCGGCAGGTCGAGCCGTTGAGCCGCTTCATAGATAGGAAACAAGGAGCTATCGGATAGCAGGCGTTCGCCTTCGAAGCCGCGCATGAAAACGCCGCAGGTGCCGTTCGCTTTGCCAAAATTGATCTCTTCGATGGCGCGATCCATGCTTCGAAGCGGAGGGAGGACAACCCAGCGCAGCCGGCCTTTCCCGAGTTTCCAGATTTCAGCCAGCCAGCGGTTGTAACCGCGACAAAGCGCCAGATCTACTTCAGCTCGAGCCGTCAGCGGCCGTAAAAAAAGTGAGGGATAGAGAACCTGGATGTCGATGCCCAATGAGTCCATGTGGGCGAGTCGTGAGCTTACATCGGTAAGATCACGGGACTCCTCCGGGACGTTGAGACCGAGGTTGGAGTTAGGGAAGACGCGCTCATCGATGCGCCAATACTCGACTTCATTCTTGGTCGAAACTAAAAGCTCGGGTGCAAAGCGGCGGTCTTCTTCGAGCATGAAACTCCAGGTTCGTTCTGTTTCAATCACATGTGCGTCGGCATCGATGACACCCATAAATTGTTTTCCTCCTTCCAGCCTAGGTCTCTTAGCCTTCCAGCGCCATGAGTGAAGGCGGTCGAAATATTCCCGCTGGCAACTTCCTTCTAGTCAACGGCGCCAAGCCCTGTCAACTCAACATCTCTCTTTTCCCATTGCTTCATCTGTCGTTCGGACTTACGATACGTTACCTCTATTGAGCGACTCCTGCGGGAAGAAATCTCCATAGCGGTTTCATTGGGGAGGCCGACCGGTATTGCAGATTTGATTCCGGAGTCCGGAAGCCTTCATCGAACGTTGGCAAGCGGAATTTCACGGGCGTTAATTAATGAGGAAAAATGCACATGGCTGAGTCTACGGAAGAACTGCGGGAAAAAGTCGCCGTTTCGTGCCGCATCTTGGCGATGGAAGGTCTGGTTGACGATATTTTAGGTCATGTCAGCGCGCGGATCTCTAATGCAAACGAAATGTGGATACGCTGCCGGAGCCCGGAGGAGGAAGGGGTACGCTACACGACGGTCGACGCTATACGGCGGGTGGACTTCGACGGTAAAGGACCGCACAAGGGCGAACAATACCAAGTGCCGAACGAACTTCCGATTCACGGCCAGATCTATAAAAAACGGCCTGAGGCAGGCTGCGTCATTCACGCCCATCCTAAGGAAGCGCTTATCTGCGGAATAAGCGAAATCGAGTTACGCCCCATCTTCGGCGCGTTTAATATACCCGCCATGCGCATGGCCTTAGAGGGCATCCCGGTGTTTCCCCGTTCCTATCTCGTCAACCGGCCGGAGCTTGCAGCTCCGCTAATAGAAATCATGGGTGAGAAACCGATCTGCTTGATGAAGGGTCATGGGATTACCGTCACCGGCAAGAGCGTCGAAGAAGCGACGGTGCGCGCTTTGAACTTCAACGCGTTGACTAGAGCTATATTGCAAGTGGCCCAAACCGGCCGAAGAGCGCCGGAGATCTCGGCTGAAGACATTGAAAAACTCCCCGATCTAGGGTCTACCTTCACTGACACATGGGTTTGGCGCTACTACGTAAGGAAGCTCAAAGAAGAAGATCTCCGTTTAAGCCATTGATCCGACAAGTAATCGTGTTCGGTGATTCAAGGCCTTGGCATTTTTCGAAAGCGCAAAGGCAAAAAATTTGATCCCCCTGCCTCCTCAGGCGCTTGTTTTTTCCCGCAGGAATTTTAGGATAGAGAAATGTTTTTCAAAAATGCACTGGCAGCTCTAGGCTTGCTCTTTTTGTTTGCATGCAGCACGGCGCAGGTGGTTTCGTATGAGGGGCTAAAATCCCTGAAAGGCGAGCAGACTGTTCGTTTCTTCTATCCCAGCGCTGGCGGCAAGGTGGAAGCTTATGTCGCGCGACCGCGCGGGGACGGCCCTTTCCCATTGGTCATTCTGCTTCATGGTCACAGCCTCGTAGGTAGAGGCGCCGTACAGGTTGTGTCGACAGCAGAAGCGTTAGCGAGAGAGAATTGCTTCGTCGGCTTTGCCATTTCGTTGCCCGGTTACGGTTCAACCGAAGTCCCGCAGGGCTCCATCGAGGGAGTCACACGGCAAGTCGTGAAGGATGGCCTTTCGATCGCCAAGCAACTCAGCTGGGTCGATAAGAGCCGCGTCATGTTTTACGGAGTTTCGCGCGGCGCCACTGTTGCGGCGGCGATGTTGAACGAAGAGGGAGGAGTAAGCGGATCGGTGCTTTACTCCGGCGCTTATGATCTCGGCATGCTCTACCGCGAAACTTCAAGTATGTGGGTGCGTAGGCTGCTTAACCCCAACGGCGATGCGAATCCGAAACTTATGAACCTTCTCGACGGAGTGTCCAGATGGCACGCGCCAACGTTGATCCTGCACGGCGAGCAGGACAAATTGATACCGGTGGACCAGGCGCTTTTGCTCCGGGATCGACTGAAGGCGGCGGGAACCCCGTACCGCCTTGTGCTCTATCCCGATCAAGGGCACTTCCTACCCCGGGCGAGCATCAGAGAACAAACCGTGAATTTCCTTAAGGAGACTACGGCTCCGGCATGTCCCTCGCTAGGCGGTTCAAACGCGTCCCGCTAAACTCTGCCGCGATGAGACTCATGGGGCGTTCTTAACAATGTTCCTCAGACCTCTGGTGTGTTTCGTATTCTTCCTCTGACCAGGGACGTAAAGACACCTGCCGCGCAAATTCCCGACAGGATTGTTAACGTGATCTTCATGCCTTTCATGAAAGCGTCGACAGGTACCTGTGGGCCTGACCTTGCCGACACGACTACCCCGCCTAGGTTGGCTGAAAGCACAGATGTGGCTACTGCGAGACTTATCGCCTGACCCGTGAACCGCATCGTCGATAGTAGCGCAGCGGCGACTCCATACTGTCTTTTTTCAACTGAACTCATCGTGGCATTGGTGTTGGGTGAGCTAAAAAAGGCGTAACCGATTCCGAGAATCATAAGCCTCACGGCGATGTCCCACCATCGGGAGGCAGTGCCGAGCAGCGACAATGAGAAGATCGACGCTGAAACTATACCCATACCTATGGATGAAACGATCCTAGGCTCGACGCTATCGGAAAGCCGGCCGCCCAAGGGTGATAAACTGGCCATCATGACAGGTTGAGCTAACATTATGAGACCCGCCTGCTCAGCCGTGAAACCCGAAACAAGTTGGAGATAGAGGGACATAACAAACGAAACACCGAAAACGGAACTGTAGTTCAGTAGAGCCGTGAGCGTGGAGAAGGCGAAGGGAGTATTTTTAAAGAGTTTGATATCTAACAAGGGGGATGCGACGCGGGATTCAAAAAAAAGGAATAAGGCGAGAGCAGCGAACCCGAAAACCAAGAGCATTGTCGACAGAAGTGAGCCTTGACCCTCTAAGAGGGTGAGGCCCAAAAGGATCATGGATAGGGCCAGTCCCCACGTTACGATGCCGATCGGATCCAATCTTTCGGTTTTCCCATCCGGTTTTTCGCGCTGAAGTTTAAACAGCGCCAGAAGGACAACCGCGGTGCCGATCGGCACATTCACATAGAATACGGATCTCCACCCGAGGTGCTCGACAAGGAATCCTCCAAGCGACGGCCCAACGGATAGCCCTATCTATACAGTGGCCGTATTGATACCTAAAACTTTTCCCCGTTCATTTGCCGGAAAGACGCTCGTCAGAAGAGCGATGGAGTTCCCAGCCATCATTGCCGCGGCCACACCTTGAACGAATCTTGTCGCGATCAGACTGTTGAGAGACGGCGCCAGCCCGCACAATGCCGAGGCTAATGTGAAGAGAGCGACTCCGACGGCGTACACGCGTCCCCTTCCTCGAATATCAGCAAGTCTCCCAAACGGGATGACACAAATGGTTAGGCCTAAGACATAAGCGGTAGCGACCCAGCCCAGTGAAACTACATTGCCTCCTAACTCTCTTCCAATTGACGGCAGCGCTAGGGTAACCACGCTGCCATCGAAAGGCGTCATAAAGGCTCCAAAAGTGGCCACTGTCAATGCCACACGTTTTGACGTTCTGGTGAAGTTCTCTGTTGACTCTCCGTGCATCCAGGGATGATAGCAGGAATTTATTTTTTTAGGTCTAACATTGGGTAAGTAGAAACGATTGGGGCATTGCTTATTGTCTATCAGTAAGCTCGATCCTATACTGCAAACCAATCTGCCAGCGCAGGGAGGACTCAATACAGCGTGGCCTGAAACATGGATGCAATGGCGGCCATGTAGAAACGCTATCAACCGGTGGCCGCGAATGTGTTCGGAGTGGTGAGGTGACAGGATGGACAACTCACAATTGACAGAGATCGCCGTTTGGATCACCCAGGCGGGACTCGCAGGTCATTCCGAAACGGCAACGCTCGCGGGTTTTTGTGAGCGCGCTTTGGCGCGCGGTCTACCGATCGCCCGCGCAACGGTTCTCATTGACACCTTGCATCCGGTGTACGAGGGCCGTGTTTTCACCTGGAAGCGCGACGAAAAAGAAGTGACGCTCGGGGAGTATGGCCGAAGCGACGGAGGGGACATCGAGGAACGTTGGCGGCGCAGCCCGTTTTACCGGCTCGTCGAATCCGGTGAGACGCTGATCAGGCGCAGATTGACTGTGGAGACGGAAGCCGAGTTTCCGATACTTTCCGACCTGCGTACTGACGGCATGACCGAATTCGTCGCGATGATAAATGGGTTTGCCGCGGAGGGGATCATCGGCGACATGGACTGCGTTTACTCTTTGTGGGCGACGGACTCTCCCCAAGGGTTTCAGGATGCCGACGTCGCAAATCTATGCCAGCTCTTGCCCCTGGTCTCACTCACGCTCAAATCGGCCTCGCTCGCGCGCATCGCCGGAACACTAGTTCAGACTTATCTTGGCCGCGACGCCGGCCGGAGAGTTCTAGAGGGCGGCATCGCGCGCGGCATCGCGGATCGGATCGAAACCGTCCTGTGGTTCAGTGATCTGCGCAACTATACGCGGATCAGCGATTCCGCCGCTCCCGGCGAGATTATTCCTTTGCTTAACGACTACGCGGACGCAATTATTTCAACCATACATCAGCACGGAGGCGACGTCCTAAAATTGATGGGGGACGGCACGCTCGCCATCTTCACCGCGGCGGATCGGGCCAGCGCGTGCCACGGCGCGCTCGCCGCTGCATCCGCAGCGCGTCGGGCCGTTGCCATAGTGAACCAGCGCCGGGCGGCTGAGAACCTCCCCATAACCGATATGTACCTCGGCCTTCACATCGGCGAAGTGTTTTACGGGAACATCGGCAGCAAGGAGCGTCTCGATTTCACGGTCGTCGGTCCAGCGGTCAACGAAGTAAGCCGCATCGCGTCCATGTGCCGTTCCGTTGATCAGCCGCTCCTCGTCTCCTCTGCCTTTGCATCCGCAATCGGCGAGCCAAAAAATCTTCTTGTCTCCGTCGGGCGCTACGCGCTCCGAGGTGTGGGCCGTCCTCAGGACCTATTCACGTTCGATCAAACGACGGACGTGCTGGATAGGCAATCCTAGGCGATCTGCATTACAGATATAATTATCAAGCCCGCCCAGGTGGTGGTGAATCCGGAATCCGTCAGAAGCGGTGCTGGAGGCGAAAGTGAATGTGGACAGTGGGGCCTGCGGATTGTCTTGCGGACTTTGGTTCCAAAACACTAGCAGTCTAAACGGCAAATTATCCGCCTCTGCGGCTGATTTCTTTCAACAGCTTCTCCCAGCGTTCGAGTTCTTTTTCGTATTTTTCGGTGGCTATTCCGTGGTCCGGGCGCCAGCGTTTGAAGCCAAGATTTTTTGTCGCGCTGCCGTACTCGTATTTTTCCAATACACTTTGGCCCTCCGGGCCCAACAGATAGTCCGCCAAAAGCGAAGCAGCGTGGGGATGGGGCGGCTGGACGGCGATGGCGGCGCCACCGACATTGGTGGGGACGACGTCCATCGGGACCCAATCCACTGGGGCGCCTTTCGCGATAACGTTCAACGTGTGGTTGCGAAAGATCGCCGGGGACGCGAGAACTTCACCAGAAGCGATCAAATCGAGGAGAGCTGGTGGGATAATCGTGTGCAAGGCGATTTCTTGTGTCTTGAGCTTTTTGACCAACTCTACGCCTCTAGTTCTGATAATCGCACCGATGACTTTGTAACTTGGATCGCTGACGGACATGCCCATGCGGCCTTTGAGCTCTGGATGTAGCAGGCCTTCGTAGTTCTTGGGTACGGCGTTCTGAGAAAGAAGTTTTTTATTGTAAGCAAACCCAATGTAGGACTCGCGGGCGACGGCCCAAAAATACAGCCCTTTTTCCCCTTTCTCCTTGGCGTCTTCGGGGTAGGAAGCAAAATACGGAGAATAATACGGGAGCAACAGAAAAGCGTCGCGCATGAACAGGAGATTGCCTTCGGTGGTCTCGACGGCGTCGGCGATGTAGCGTTTGGCCTTAGACTCCTCCATCATCCGCACCGTGATGTCGGAACCCGAGACTCGGTACGCTTCAACTTTCACACCGGGATATTTGGTCTCAAAAGCTTTAACCATGCCCTTGTAGGAATCGCCTGCGAGGGAGGTGTACCAAACGACCTTGTTTTCGCTTTTGGCTCCCGCGTACAGCAATTGTTCTCGATCCGCGCCATTGTAAGTAACGATCTCTGTAGCGGTCACTGGTTTGCGGTTTTGTACCCAACCTTCAGAGGGCACGAGCAAAAGCAAACAGAGCACGAGACCCGGGATTTTTATCCTTCTGCTATTCTGGCCGATGACGCGAATTCTCATTTCTGAGTAATCTCCTTGACTAGTTTTTCCCATTTGGCGCTGTCTTTTTCATATTGTTCGATGGATCGACCGGCGTCCGGATACCAACGCGTGAAGCCGTAATCCTTGGAAGGATGGCCGTATTGAAACTTCTCCAGCACTTTCTGGCCATCGCTGAGAAGAAAATCAATGAGTAGCAGAGCGGCATGAGGATGAGGCGGTTGACTGGCGAAGGCAACGGCCCCGCTGTTGGTAAAAACTAATTCCATAGGCTGCCAACCGACCGGCGAACCTTTCTCCATCGACACCACCGCGTGGTTGCGAAAGATGTGGAACGAAGCGCCGATCTCGCCGGAAGCAATGAAGTTCACCAGGGCTGCGCTACTCACCGTGTAGAGTTTGATCTCCTGGGATTTGAGTTTCTTGACGAATGCCTCACCTTTGATCTTCAGCATCGCACCGATGGCTTTGTTCGCGCTTTCGCCGAATGCTAGTCCAAGCTTTCCTTTGAGATCGGGGTGTAATAGACCATCGAAGCCTTTGGGAACTGCGCTGGCTGACAACTGGCTCTTGTTATATCCGAAGCCGTTGTAGGATTCGCGGTCGACGGTCCAAAACGTAAGTCCTTTGTCGGCTTTTTCTCTGGCTTCGTCGGGATACCGTGCAAGATGAGGCGAAAAATAGGGGCGAAGCAAATTGTTGGCGCGTGATACCATCATGGAGTCTAGGGTGGTCTCCAAAACATCGAAGATCGGACGGCGCGCTTTGGCTTCTTCAATCATGCGGGGGACAAGCTCGCTGCCGCCGGCACGGTAGGCTTCTAATTTCAGTCCAGAGTACTTGGTTTCGAAGGCGCGAGCGATGGCTTTGTAAGAATCGCCCGCGAGAGAGGTATACCAGACGACTTTACCTTCGGTTTTTGCTCCGGAATAAAGCAATGCCTCGCGATCGGGGCCGGCATAGGTTGCAAGCTCTGCGATGGAAACCGGTTTGGGAAATTGCGCCCATGCGTGGGTGGCGAAGAGCAAGAAAAGCGAGAGTATCCGCGCGATTTGTTTCATTGCCGTTCCCGCAGAATCATAGAATGGGCTAAGCTTCATTGTGTCGATATCCATCGTTACCTTATTCGCAAATCCAATCGCTCTTAGGTCCGCGTCCATTTCTGAATCTGGTTCAACGGTGCCGAAAACTTAGCCTGAAACTATCGCCCCGATACCATGGCTGAACAAACAGTGTCAACGGAACGTGCCCCGTTTGGGGGGATAGAAAAAGCACCCATTTGGGGATTGACGGAGCATCTTCAATGTTGATATGGCGGCATTTGTGGGGATTGAGTCGTTGAGGGGAAACTAACTTCTAAATTAAATGCACAGGGAGGTGCCATATGAAGCGATTAAGGGTTTTGATTCCGGTTATGGCTGGCCTTTTGGTGACCGCCACTGCGGCCAAAGCTGATCAGATCCGTGCTCTGCTGACCGGCTACGAGGAGACGCCCGCGGCGGTGTCTACGACCGGCAGGGGAGTGTTCGTCGCCACGATCGACCCGGACGGTGATGCCATCCACTATAGGGAGACGTTTAGCGGGCTGCAGGCACCGGTGACTCAGTCCCATATCCATGTCGGCCAGCTAAGTATAACCGGCAGCGTCGTCATCTTTCTTTGCCAGACGGCGACAAATCCTGATCCTACCGGCCTTGCGCCTCAGTGCCCTCAAGAGGGCACTGTGTCTGGGACGATCAGGGCGGCAAACGTCATAGCCGGGTCTCAGGCAACTCAACAGCTTGCGGCTGGTGACCTTGCCGCGGTGATTACCGCCATCCGCGCCGGGGCTGCTTATGCGAACGTGCACACGCAGGTCTCGCCGGGCGGCGAGATACGCGGCCAGATACGCACCGTCGGCAAATAGTATAGTGTCTAGGTCGCGCGCCGGGCGTCGCAACTAAGGCAGCAAATCGGAAAATGCTGCGTGCCACTGGAACGTTTAAAAGACGTATCCAGCGGCACGCATGATGTCTAGTGCGCAGCACCTGCGAAGCTTACTCCAATTCCCTCAGCAATCGCCCGGCTTCACTTATTGGCTTCCTCGATGTATTGCCGGAGAAAATTGTTAACTTCTGGCGAGGTTTGCGACGCTTGTTTGAAAAGAACTTCTCCTGACTGGCCGACTTCAAAGCGCGGCTGAAAACGGATGGCCCTGATTGCATCATCTAGGAAGTCCTGATCTTTCGCTAGCGTGTCGAAGGCCTGTCTCAGGATGGTGATTACTTCGGGCGGCGTCCTAGGCGGCATCAGTACCATTCGGGTCATGTTGGTACTAGACATGTTGGCGGCTTTGAGGGCTTCATATTTGATCCCCGACGGCGGTTTGCCAAAGACTTCTTTGTAGTAGTAGGTGAAAGGCAAAAGTTCAGGCACATCGCGGCTCACCAAAATTTCACCACTCGGCGCCACCAAGTCCGTGTAATAGATTGGTGTAACCATCCCCGTCTTTACCATCTGCGGCTCCACTTGTGACCGGTAGCTCGGGAGAGTTTCGTCATGGTATTGGGCTTCATTGCGCTGTACTGCGAGGCGCGCGTCCGAACTATTGTTATAACCGGTGACGTAATCATATTTCAGGCCCAAGAGATCAAAGGAAAGCCGAAAGCGAACATCTTTGGAGCTGCTCACACCGAGACCCGCGGCGCGAAACTTTTGCGCCTTCACGAAATCGGAAGGTTTTTTGATGCCGGGGGGTAGGTCCGAGCGAATATACGAGACCGTGACTCCGTGTACGCCGGTGATGAATCCAAATTTACCGATATCGACGCGCAGGGCGGGGTCTTTAATCTGGTGTTGGAAGAGAGCCCCGGTAAAGTAAGCCGCGGTAAATCCGTCAGGCTTTGCCACCTCGCCTAAGTAGTTTACGGCAGTGAGTCCTCCACCTCCTCCCATATTTTGCACGGTAACAGCGGGCTGTCCTGGAATATGTTTGGTCAAGTGCTTGGCAAAAATTCTTGATTCGATATCCGTCGGCCCGCCGGCGGCAAAGTTGATGACGAAGTTCAAAGTCTTGCCCTGATAAAAAGGTGCCTTTTCCGCCGCGAATCCTTGCTCCCATACCGCTATGAAAAAAGAGAAGCTAATAGCGAAGAATAACAATCGTGAGTTATTTCGTTTCATTATTCTCTCCTCTCAGCAATCGGTAAGCGCTACTTAGAAATCCGCCGGCACTGGTGCCGGTCGTTACGGACACAGAAGCCGGCCTGCCGCCCTTCATATTCCAACTGGCAATAACTTGTCTATCGCAAACATCGACTTCGTGTCGATTGAATCAATTGCGTCGTGATGCTGAGCGTTCATAAGACAATTAGCACTATTGGTGAATTTGTCTGTTTTGAGGTTTTACATTGACATCGCTGCCGGCGACAAGATACCCCGCAAGGGAGGGCCCGGCATCACGCGGTCAGATCTGCGGCGATCAACAAGATCGATCTGGCGCCCCTATGTCGGCGCCGATCTTTCGGTCATGGACCGGGACGCCAAGCGGATGCGCGGGGACCGGCCGTTCTTGTTTACGAATCTGAAGGAAGGTGCGGGCGCCCCTGCCGTCGTGGATTTGCTAGCGCCCACCGCTGATAGCCGATTGAACACGATTCGTTATTGAAAAGCCAACAAGGATCCAAAAATCCTGCCATTTGATTCTATCCCAGGTGGTTGGATTCGCTTTTCGATAGTTGTTTCTTTTGGCAAAGTCGTGGCAAAGCAGAAAACTTCTGTTGTGTTCTCTAGCGGTTAGACGTGCTATGAGGATTAACAATCCTCGTGTCGTTCCATTCGACCTCACCGCCGTGTTCGACGTGTTTTGTTTTCTGTGGGCTTG
>WNFS01011166.1_pt1 | contig 13200 bp, 12 predicted proteins | sample 5400141 | NCBI WGS metagenome assembly WNFS01 (sample SAMN13153358, study PRJNA577476) | soil metagenome | isolation source: 60 cm saprolite under Madrone tree | place: USA:California | collected 2016-06-14
TCGCCGCCGGAAAGCGTGCCCGCCTGCTGGGTGTAGCGCTCCTTCAGCACCGGAAAGTGGTCGTACATGCGCTCGATATCGGAGACCACGCCGGCCTTGTCCTTGCGGGTGATGGCGCCAAGCTGGAGGTTCTCCTCCACCGTCATGGTGGTGAAGGTGCCGCGGCCCTGCGGCACATGCGCAATCCCGAGCCGGACGATGTTTTCGGTGGAGCGGCCCGACAGCGTCGCGCCCTCGAACTCGATCGCGCCGGTGGTGCGCACCATGTTGCAGATCGCGCGCAGCGTGGTGGTCTTGCCGGCGCCGTTGGCCCCTAACAGGGTAGTGAGGCTGCCTTCATTGAGGGCGAAGCTCAGCCCGTGAAGCGCCTGGACCTGGCCGTAAAAGGCCCGCAGATCCTTGACGTTGAGCATCGCCGTCATTGGTCCTTGCTCCCGAGATAGGCCTTGATGACGTCGGGATCGGCCTGCACCTGGCTAGGGGTGCCTTCCGCAAGCTTGCGGCCGAAATTCAGCGCGACCACATGGTCGGCGATCGACATCACCAGTCCCATGTGGTGTTCGACCAGGAGCACGGTCATCTTGCGATCGTCGCGGATGCGGCGGATCAGGTCGCCGAGCACGTGGACTTCCTCATGGTTGAGGCCACCGGCGGGCTCGTCGAGCAGCAGGATTTTCGGATCGGAGGCAAGCGCGCGGGCGAGCTCGACGCGTTTCTGGGTGCCGAACGGCAGGCCGGAGACCGTGGTATGGGCGACGCTCTCGAGATCGAGATAGCCCAAGATCTCATGAACCTTCTCGTTGACGCTGGCCTCGCCGCGGCGAACCCAGGCCAATTTCAGGCTGTCACTGATAATGTCGCTCGAGGTGCGCGAATGGGTGCCGACCCGGACATTGTCGAGCACCGAGAGGTTGGGAAACAGCGCGACGTTCTGGAAGGTGCGGCCGATGCCGATTTCGGCGATCCGGTGCGGCGGGCGCGTCAGAATGGACGCGCCCTCCACTCGGATGTCGCCCCTGCTCGGCTGATAAAGTCGGCTCAAGCAATTGAAAAGCGTCGTCTTACCGGCGCCGTTCGGCCCGATGAGCCCGAGAATTTGCCCTTGCTGCATGTCGAAAGACACGCCGTTCAAAGCGATGACGCCGCCGAACACAACGCTGACGTCGCGAACCGCCAGCAAGGGAGAGCGCCGCTGCGCGAGTTGTGCCTGCATCATCTCGTTTCGCCCGAACGACCGGCCGGGCCGGAATGACCATGCAAAACTGTTCGCCGGTTACAATGATGAAGGCTACCTGATCCCCTCGACCACACGTTTAAACTTCCCTCCTGCCTTTAATTTTGATTTTGTTTTCTTGATTGGGGCGCCCAGTTGTCTTGCTCCAGCTCCAGGCAATCATCTCCATCTCAAATGCCGGACCGAGCCTCGCAACCTTCGCTTCAACACTACCGGGTCCGAGAGCAAGAAGCGTCCTTCCCCGATGTCACCAACTAATTGCTGCCAGCTTCCAGCACGAAGCGGGTTACTCTCAGAGGGTGCGGCGGCGGTTGCGAGAACAGAAGCCCTCGTCAATTCGATCGTCCTGCTTCGGCGGATATGCAAAGAGCGAAACCACACTCAGCCGCAGCAGTAAGTCGATCGAAACGTTGCACCCCCGTGACGAAGGCCATCAATTCCAAATTCGAAATACGCCTGATAATTTCACGCCACCCACACGACGTAAAAAGAAGGTAGCCCCTTCGCAACGGAATCAGCACAGACGAAACCGATCGTCCGACTGTATCGCCACTTTTTTGATAAACGCCTAGAATAGCCCCCTTATCGATCGCGCCGATCATTGCTGAGGCTAGACGATCGATGTCGCAACTAGAACGTCATTTCTGCCACCTTTTGGGACGTCAAATATTCTCGGCGGCATTCGGCTGTCAGCCGGGATAGCAATTCCGTCCGCCGGTGCTCCGATTGCTTGCGGCGGCGGTTATCTAAACGCGCGCGGTTTCCAATGGTACGTGCCGGCCACCGCAAGCCGCTGCCTTTGTCGAGGGATTCCCGCCGAGGTCGTCATGGCTGATACAGCCTATGACGCCGATCACTTGCGCCAAGCCATCGCCGCCAAGGGGGCGCTCGCCGTCATCCCCAACAATCCGTCACCTGCGCTCAAATATCCGCTCGACAAACATCTTTATGCCCAGCGCCATCTTGTGGAATGCTGCTTCTCAAAGCTTAAGCAGTTCCCCCGCGTCGAGACCCGCATCGAAAAGACCGCCGGAAATTATCGGGCCGTCGTTACTCTCGCAGCCATGCCTATCCGGTTAACCCCCAAAGACTAGCAATTATTGATTTACAGCCCTTCGACAACGAGCATCATTCCTCCGGTTGCGCTCTGGCGAAGGGCCTTCGCCGCCTGGTATTCTGGAGCATCATAAAATTGCTTGAAGGCGTCCATCGAGGGGAACTCGACTATTACTATTGCAATCCGGGGCAAGGAGTCTCCCTCCACCACGTCCAGCCTGCCCCCGCGAGCAAGGTATCTGCCGCCGTATTTCTGAACGATCGGCGTGGCGATCTCTCGGTATTAGGCGAGTTTTTTTTCTGCGTCAGTGACTTCAATCTGGAGAACCACATAAGCGGACATCTCTTCCTCAGTTTCAAGTTGACGGCGCGCAAGATGTGGTGCGATTGGGCCTTAACCGGATAAGCACGCTCGCGGCCAACGTCCTGTGGCTGCGGTAAGTGTCCACACCACCTAGGCTATATGAATTTTAGTAATGCCCTGTTCGGGTCCGAATAAGCTCGTAGCGCGAACATGGTGTGCGCACCCGCGGCTGGAGCTGGGCTTGACGTCGAAACGGCTGGAACAGGCATAGGCGCACACTGCGTGCTATTACTGCTCATCGAGCCAAGCGGATATGTTGTCGACGGTATCTTGGTAGAAAGTTCGATACAGACCCTCTGTACCATACGCGATATGTGGTGCGCCGAGCACATTGTCCAAAGAGCGATATGGATGATCCGCAGGCAGAGGTTCGACATCAAAGACGTCCAAAGCCGCACCGGCGATCTTTCGCGCTTGTAGCACCTTTATCAAAGCCTCGTCGTTTACGACTGGTCCACGAGACGTGTTAATCAAGCGCGACGTTGGCTTCATCAGCGCGAGCTCCGCTTCGCCCACCATCCCCTTGGTCCGTTCGCTGAGGACAACGTGTATGGTTAGAATGTCTGACTGGCGGAATAATTCGACTTTAGAGACGCTTATCGCGCCCGCCGCAGCCGCCCGTTCAGGGGTCATATTCTGACTCCAGGTAATCACATTCATGCCGAATGCGCTTCCGATTTTTGCGACCTGTGCGCCGACATTGCCAAGCCCGAGGACGCCGAGAGTCCTGCCGTTGAGATCTGCTCCAATCGACTGTTGCCAACCTCCTGATCGGAAATTGTTGCTTTCAGCAACGAGGTTGCGGACGCTTGCCAAAATCAATGCCCATGTGAATTCGATCGTAGGTTCCGACCTGTAGCCCGTATGAGCAATTGCTATCCCGCGCTCGGCGGCTGCAGAGACATCTATGGCAGCGTTGCGGGGTCCGGTTGAAGCAATCAATTTCAAATTCGGAAGGCGGGCAATAATTTCACGCGAAAGCGGAGTTCTTTCCCGCATAATGTTGACCACGTCAAACGGATGTAGCCGTTCTACAACAGAGTCCGTGCCCGCGATGTGATCGTTAAAAACCGTTATTGTCGCGCGGTCTTTCAAGGCGGACCAATCGGCCATTCGCATGGCCAGGTTCGGATAGTCGTCCAGGACCGCGACTTTCACGGTGACGGCTTTTGAATTCATTTTGATTCAGCTTCCTCAGTGATTTTTGTTAGCGAGTCTAGCGTCGGCTTCGTAGCGTTCGCGGCCTTATCGTGCTGGAACTCATTTGGGAACCCAGACTAAACTAAGCTATCAGGGACGCGTCTAGAACGTCATATCTGCCACCTTTTGAGACGTCGAAGAGCAGCAAGTTTCGCGGAAGCCCAATTTGCCGATTTGGCCTGATCGATCGCAAAAATTCCAAAACGCGTTGGGCTATGACACGCCAATCTCGACGCCCGGCTCTCCGTCGAGCAATTGTAGTTGCCAACTTGGCGCAACACCAACTTAGGTCTCGCGGTTACTGACGTTCAGCTAAAGCTGAACAACCTTCAACACGGGCAGGTTCTCCCGATACGTGTCCTAAAAGGTTGCGTATATGACGTTTGAGGTGGCCGCAAGTGACCGTATCTTTTTGCTACCGACTCACCATCGCTGCTTGGGGAGAGAATGCATCTCCTCGCAGCGTTCGGATACCTGCCGCCGCGTATTCCTGTGATCTCAGACACTCCGCCACTGGATCAAGCGAAGGAAGCCTTATGCTGTCTCCGGCCTGAAATCAAAAAGTGGCGATATCAAGCACCGCGAAGACTTTGCCGACAGATTGAAGTTCTGAACGAATGCGTTCATCGGTCTGCCTGAAGGATCGAACCTTATTGTCGGAACAGCAGTCCGAGAAACCTTCGTTGCCCGAACTATCCAAAAATGAGCGTGGACTCGGGTCGTTGCGATCGGAGTTTATGACCGCCAACCTGACGTGATTGCCTTCCGACGAAGGCCTAGCACCAAGACGATGGACCTTCGCAATGACACAATCGGCATCGGCTTCTGATTCCGCAGATCAGCATCTTGTCGAGTATGACGTGGAGCGGCGCGTCCAACTAACGTTCGCCGTCTCACCAGAACAGGCTAAGAAACTCCTGCCCGCGTCGTGGCAGGTAGCCTCGATGCCTCCCGGTCCTTCTGAAGGCGCGAATTTCATGGTAGCGTTCCGAAACAGATTGCTGACGGTACACTACAACGCAGATGGTGAGGCACGAGTGGGCGAGCAGGACCGCGGCGCGATCCTGCTCGTGTTCGCAAAAAATACCGAAAACGGCGAATTCGCCTTCAGGGTCGTTCGGTCATTCTCGGCGAACGCCCACGCCATCCCGGGCCCCTATAAAAATGCCCAGTTTGCCACAGTCGATATGGAGCAAGGCATGACCGCACAGGAGACCTCGGACAGTTCTGGGTTCGAGCGTTGGCAGATCCGTGACGATGCCGGCGGTACCTTGAGACTGCTTCTTCGCTACCGAGCAGGGGCGCCGCTCCAAAGCGGCGGGGAAATGACTATATTCGGCGGTCCCGACCCGGCCTTTTTCCGCGTCTATCGCACCGACAAAGCGTCGGATTTCGTCAAGAGCACACCAAACAAAGTGGACCGTATCGACGAGTTTCAGTTCGATAGCACAATTGCGGAGTTCTCAAATATCTTCGACGGGACCCAAAGGGTGATAAGCATTTGGACCGAACCATGGTATCTGCGCCATGTGCTGCTGCAAAATCCGAGACCGTAGGAGGCGGTACGAAATCATCCCCTCTTAGGCCGAGAATCACAAAACCATAGACAGTCTTCCTGAATGCCTAATAGGTCGGACACTTTATGTCCGGACTATCTACGGAGTTGCTAAATCTTCCGGCACACCGAGAATGTTTGCGGTTCATTTTCTTTATGAAAGGACGCTCGCTCTGCTGCAAAGGTCGGTATGCCTGATCCCCCGGAATAGTCGAGACGATGTCATAGTAGTCTCAGCGACCGCTCGAGTCTGAGGGCTTTTTTACGCATCTGACCATCAAACCTGAGCACTCCATTCGCGGCATAGTCGCAGGCGTCGCGCCAGTTGCAGCTTGAAATAGCTCGATGCATTTTCAGTCGGAATCTCCGGATGACGGAGTGAGTGTGATTGGCCGCCATCGCTCAGAGTCGACCGAAGAATGCCCTAGGCAAAACCCCGCATCCAGTTCGCCACCGCGCGGCCGATGGCCGGGCCGGAATCTTCTTGAATGAAGTGCGATCCCGACACAGTCACCTCGGTCTGATTGTTCCAGGCCCGGCAGTACTCCCGCGCGCTGCCCGTTAAGATCGCGCCGGGTTCGGCGTTGATGAACAGCTTTGGAAATTCTGTACCGGGAATCCATTCGCTATAGGCCCGAACGATATCGACCACATCGGCGGGCTCGCCGCCGATCGGAATCTGGCGCGGCCAGGTCAGTATCGGCCAGCGATCCTCGCGGTTGAGGAACGGCCGGCGGTATTCCGTCATCTCGGTCTCGCTCAATTTTCTGATCACCGATCCGGGCAGCACCCGCTCGACGAACAAGTTGCGATCGAGGATCATGGCTTCGCCCTTGTTGGAGCGAAAGCCCTGGAACACCGGCCTCGCAGCTTCGCTCCACTCGTCCCAGCCCGCCAGCGGGCGAACAATCCCTTCCATGTAGGCGATGCCCCGGATGCGCGCGCGGTGCTGGTTGGCCCAGTCGAAGCCGAGCGCCGAGCCCCAATCGTGAATGACGAGCACCACGGCCTCCGCCGGGCCGATCACGCTGTCGATGAAGCCCCAGAGATAATCGCGATGGGTGACGAAGCGATAGGTGTCCGGCCCGACGTTCGGCAGCTTGTCCGAGTCCCCCATGCCGATCAGGTCCGGCGCGATCAAACGGCCCAGCCCCTCGAGCTCGGGAATGACATTGCGCCACAGATAGGACGAGGTGGGATTGCCGTGCAGGAACAGGATCGGCGGTCCCTCGCCGCGCTCATGATACGCGATGTTTTGTCCACGAACGGTGACCGTCTTTTTTGCGAGCTTCTCTTCCGTCATCGGCTTGATCTCTCCAGGGTGGCCAAGGGGGCTCCGGCGGCAACGCCAGTCGCATTCATGGGAGGTTCGATCTTGGTTGGGCTGTTGCGTTCGGCCGATAGCCGCCGACTATCGGTTGGCGCGCCCAGATCGGACGTTCAACGAGGAAATTCACCATCGGAAACGGGATCCGCTCACGAGGGGTCGGCTTCGATGAGGCCGCATCGCCGGGACAGCAGAATTTGCCGCTTGGCTTGCACGCGCTGCCACACACCAGCCGACTCGCCTCGGGCTACTAGTTTGCATCTCGTAGTTTGCTCCTCGGGGGCCGGTATCTGACAGGAGGTTATCGGTAATTAACCCAGATAGTTACTGACAGGTCACGTCCAAGTCAAGGCGTGGACTTCGGATTTCTGAAGGAGCTTTTATGCAGAGCGGCCGGACGTCGCCCCGTCCTCGCGAAAGGATTGTTTCGACGGCGCGAGACTTGTTTCACAGGCGTGGAATCCGCGCGGTCGGCATCGATACGATCGCCGAAGTGGCGGGCACCAACAAGACGACGCTGTATCGCCACTTCGCTTCGAAGGACGATTTGATCATGGAGTGTCTGCGTTCCAGGGCCGAGGAAGCCAGACAATACTGGGCTGAGATCGAGGCGAGCAGTCCTGAAGACGGTCTTGCACAGCTAAGATTTTGGCTCGCGCGCGTGGCAAAGCGCCTCGCCAACGATTGCCGCGGCTGTGAGTTTACGAACGCCGCTGTTGAGCTGACAGAGGAAGATCATCCCGCGCGCAAGTTCATCGAGGATATCAAGACCGAATATCGAGATTGGCTTGCCAAGCTTTGTTGCAAGGCGGGGATCGCGAGGGCCGAACTCCTGGCCGACACCTTATCGATACTGCTCGAAGGGGCCCGTGCCAGCCGGCAGAGCGTCGGACCGGAAGGTCCAAGTTCGCGGTTCCAGGCCATGGCGGAGGCGATCATCGAGTCCTTCCGACGATAAGAAGGTCGAAGCTCCACAGTCCTCCGGCGGAATTCCTGGCGGTCGCACCATCTCGCGCAATATTTTCGAACATGGCGATAGCCCTGAACCTCTCGCGCTTAATCGCGGGAGCCACGCGACGTTCCTCGACACCACACGCATGTTTGCCGTAGTGCCGTCGCCATGTCGAAGCATGCGATGTCCCGAAACGTGGGCAAAACGTCGTTTAGTGCACAGCTTTGATCGCATAGCCTTCGCGCTTCCGAAACGCACCCCGTCAAGCGTCTTCGGAGACGACGAGAGCACATGGCGAAATGTTAGAGGTGAATGGCGATATCGAAATGATGGTCGAACTGCTGGGGGCTGCGCGCACCGAAATGGTCACGCAACTAGCCGTCGCAATGGCCATCACGCGAGATGCCCCACTTCGGGGGCGACTGGGCGAAATCGCTGCGATCGATCCGGGTCAGGAGTTCTTGATCGGTCAGCTAAAGAACCAGAGCTGGCTCAAGGTCGGAGGGCAAGGCTGCACTGTGGATCGCAAAAGACAGGCCGGATTATCAGCCATCGATCTTGATGAAGTGCTTCGGACACTGCCGGAGTTCGAACGATCGCTGCAGGATTCGATGCAACGAACGCACGCAACGAGAGATTCGTACAATATTCTTGAAGCGCTCTTCCAACCATCGCCCATACAATCGCGGTCAAACTTCAACGAGATATTCAAGTGGGCGCCTCTATTGGAACAGATGGCCTACAAGTCTGCGATGCGGATCCTTCAGGTTCTCGATGCGCTTCGATCCGTGGTTCGGCTAGAGTTGAGCGGATCGCCAGGAATCGGCGCCACGAGCCTGCACGCCTATTGGCAGCTCGTCCATGCGCTGGGCCAACTTACCTTGGTCGCTTCAAGCAACGAGGCTCGCCCCTGGCTTGCGAATATGGCCAATAGCTTCGCATGGAAGAACTGGACTCCAAGCTTCGTGCTCCTAAGAGAACGTACGTTTTGGCTTGCTGCAATCGCAGCGAGGTCGGCGGCCGCCTTCGGCGAGTCCGTCGTGGAGGACTATCTACGGAGGCTGTCGCAAGCCAAACATCCCATGATGCTTTTCGACGCGCTCTTCGGGCTGACGGCGATAGCCTTGACCAATCCTTCGTCGAAAGCTCCGATCCTGACCGAACTTAAAGGTTTGCGGGATGCCAATCTCGCGCTTACCCGGGACCACAACGTGTACCTCATCTCCTATGAAAGTGCCGTCCGCATCCTGTCCAAACCGCCGGTCGAACGGCAAGAGTTCCGCGAACTACATTGGCGTGCGGGCAGCCCCAAGGGCATGGCGACGCGCCCTGCTCTGATCGGCGATCCGACTGCACTTTCCGCGTCCGGAGAATATCTTGGATTTTTGATGCTGCCATTCGTTACCGATAGCCCCCAAGACGAACATTTGCCGAAATTCCCGGCCTACTCCGAAAAGGAGATATCCCGAGGAAAGATCGCGGCCGCTTTTTGTCGCGCGTGGGTCGCGGAGCCGGCGTCTCCCGCTCGGCATCTACTGAACTGATTATGCGTCGGTGTCGACGCAGTCTTTCTTGCGACTGCACCGCGCAGTGGCACGACCGCAGCGCCTATTGGGATTGGCATAGGCGACGCAGGGTCTCGAATCGGCCAGCATCAAATGAAGTTACACAGGTCTGTACGCTCATGGAAAGATCCGCCGGCAAGGTGGTTATGCAAGAACGCATCCTCAAAACGGCCGATAGCCTGTTTTATGGCGAGGGCATCCGAGCGGTGGGCGTGGACACGATTGCGTCCGAGGTCGGGATCAGCAAGCGAACGTTGTATAATTATTTCCCGTCCAAGGACGACCTCATCGTCGCCTATCTGGCCCGTCGCCTCAGACCGACCGCAGTCTCCGAACTACCCCCGGCAGAGCAAATCCTGGGAAATTTCGATCAACTCGAGCGCAGCCTTGCCGACGACGGATTTCGCGGTTGTCCGTTCGTGAACGCTGTCGCCGAGTTGAAAGAGCCGGGCCACGCCGCCAACAAGATCGCTCTCGCCTTCAAGGACCAAAGCCGCACCTGGTTCCGCGAACTGTTGAGCCGGCTGGAAATAGCTAATCCGGAGAGCTTGGCCATGCAACTCATGCTGCTTGTTGACGGTGCAATAGCAGCGGCCGTGGTACGCAGAGATCCGAAGATGGCCCGCGTGGCCCGGGAGGCGGCTTGCGTTCTGTTGTTGGCCGCTGGCGTCGATTCGCCCGCTGTCTTGGCGAAGAGGGAGCAACCGCTGAAACGGAGGCCTCATCGTGGATCAAGTAGGCGCAACGCTGTATAGCGAATGTTAAAACAGATCGGTGCGCTTTCCAAGCAACCCGGAAATGGTGTGTTCGTAAGTTTCAGTCTGCACCGGTATAATGCCGCCGATAATGGGCACTGGCAGCAATATGATGATCATGATTGGCCTGGTTGAGCTTGCAACCTTTTGCCGGACTAACGCAGCTCGCGGCACGGCTTCGAGCACATGCGAAGGACTCAACTACCTGGCGCCGATCTCGCTCCGCCAAACTTCGACTACTTCATACCGAACGGATTCACCGTGGCGCCTTCGCTCGCCCCGGCGCCTTGGCTGCATTGGCGCTGCCCCAGAGCGATCCGGGATTGATGCGGTCGGGATAGAGGGCGAGCATCCGATCGTAGAGCTCGCGCGCCGTCTTCGCTTCTGCGTCGACGCGCACGAAGTCCTGTATGTAGCTGCGCGTTTCCCGGATGTGGCGCGGAGAGTTGTCGGGATCGAGCGGGCCATGCCCGACGACGACGGCTTGCGGCTTCAATGCCTCGATCTTGTCGATAGCATCGAGCCAGTCGAGCAGACCCTGCCCGTCGGACTCCGCGAGATATGGATGGGTACCGTTGTAGATTGCGTCGCCCGCGATAACGAGCCCGATCAACGGCACGTGAAGACAGGTGGTGTTGTCGGTGTCCGTGTGTCCGATGTCCACCACGACGATCCTGTTGCCTTCGAGGTCGAATTCATTGCCTTCGAGTCGCTCGGCAGGAACGAGGCTGGCCGGGACGAGACCCGGAAACCTCCGACGCCAGTTCTCGACGGACTCAGGCGCGAGCGCCGTCCGCATGGCATCCACCACTTGGGGCGCGGCGATCGCCCGCGCCCCGGGAAACCGATCGCGCAGTAGCTTCAGCCCGAAGAAGTGGTCGGGATGCGCATGGGTGATATAGATCGTGGACAGTCGCTTTCCGGTGGCGGCGATCCAGTCGGCGAGCTCCGCGGTCTGCGCATCGGACAGGAAAGCATCGACGAGAAGCGCATCCGTTCTGCCGTATATCAGGGTCGCCGTGTTCGCGACCCATTTCAGATCATCCTTGCCCGGCGGCACGCCCTGGGTCGCGCTCGCGCGTCGACGTATGAACAGCTTCCACTCGAGGGGAGAGTCGGCCTCGGCCGGTCCAGTCATCGGCGTCGTGCTCCGGTTTGATTCATGACGGACGTTTTGAGTACGGGGTCCTTCGCGAACGCGGCGACGAATTCGGGCGAACCGTTCTTCCTTACAATGGCGATCCAATCCTCGCCGGGCGATCGCTTTGACGCATTCGATCTTTTCGCCATAACGGTTTCATTCCAAAGTCTTTCGACGCATCCTGGCGGATTGCGCCATGTTCTGGAAGAACTATCCCCGAACCACCACGTCTCCAACGTCATTTTTGCAACTGTTTCGGTCATATGGGGTGACGAATAGCGACGATGCCGCGGCCGTGATCAAGCAACTCTTATCGCGACATATTCGGGCGCAATGGCTACCCCCGCGTCGACGCGCATGGTGCGTGACCTCCATCTCGTGCAGGCGATGCGCCCAACTAGGTCAGTGGGACTACTACGAGGTCAGCGAACGATCCCGGTGCTTTCCCACCTATTTCCGCGTCCAAGTGGCTTCCTGACGCAGTGACGACGGCCCCATCGTCGCCACGGCCGGCTCAAAAAAACGGCGACATAGAGTATGCTTTTTTCACATTGCGGCGTCGATCGCTCATGCAACATCGGATTGCATGGCGGCATCCGCCGGCGAGACCGTCCCCCCAAGGAGGCAACCGACAGCACGACCGTCAGCAAAACCAACCCGCACCCTGATTTCGGACAAGCGCCCCATGGCGCAACCTTGCAGAACACGGATGAGACGGTCATCCGGAGCGACCGATCGGTCATGAAGTAGTCCGAAGACCAGCGCAGCCGCTGCGCTTCCGGTCGCTGCGTCTTCGGGATAGCCGGAGAAGCGAGGAAATTGCCGGGCTTCGAATGTTCGGGCCTCCGCGTCGAGTGTCGAATACGGGTATAACCCCGTCGAGCCGATGCGACGGCAAACGGCTTCGACATCCGACGCGCTCGTCACAAGCTTGTTCAATCGCTCGCGATCGTTGATGGGAATCAGGGTTTTGACGCGCGAGGTCACCGCGTTGTGAACGGGCAAGGGTGCGAGCGCCTCCCGCCCGATACCCAGCACCAACAAAACCTCCGCCTCCTCATCCCTGCGAAGCGGAACAACTTTGCCGGCGGGCTGCGTGATCTCCACCGCCGGCTGACCATCACTTCCAACGGTCACGAAACCTGTTACCGGACGCTGCGGGTTTCGATCCGGACGGTATCAGCGGGCAGTCGACCCTGGCGCATCAGCACCCAGAGCGCGCCGATTGTGGCGTGACCGCACATCTCCATCTCATGGTTGGGCACGAAAAAACGAAACGAGAAATCGCAATCGCCGCTCTTCGGCGAGAAGACGAATCCCGACTCACGCCCGAAGCGACGCGCGACGTCCTGCATGTCAGCGGAGCTCATACCGTCTGCGCAAGCCACGACGTGACACGGGTTGCCCCCTGTTCCTCCTATGTGAAGACGTTGACGAGGTCGACATTGTTCATCGGAAATCGCTCCTTATACATGGCGCGCCGATCAGCCCATCGTCGGAGCGACGGCATCGACAACGTCGTTGGTGAAACTGGCGGCTAGGGGGTACGTCCATCTATTCCGCCGCCGCCGTTCGGTGAATTCGCTCTGATCGCGCCTGGTAAGTCGCGGCTTCCGGACCAAGCGCGAGGGACAGACGGACGGCGACGTGCTTGTGGTAGGGAGTGCAGGCGATAGGATCGCGATTGCCACTCTCAGTAAGCAGATTGATCCGCGGTCCGTTTGTGAGACGCTCGCCGTCTGGTGCGGGGTACGACTGACCGTAACCATGAGGGAGCGCGAGTTGACCGTTCCGCATAGAGTTGTCGGTCTTGCAACGGGCGATAAGGCGCCCGACAGCCGATTCAACGGCAATCCAGTCACCATCCTTGGCGCCCAACTCGCCGAGGTCCGCAGAATTAATCAACAACGCGCCGTCCGGATCGTCGCGACGCCACGCCGGGTCCCGGAAGATCTGATTGGCATTGAACATGCGCCGATTCCCGGCGGCGAGCATGAAAGGAAATTCTTTCGGAGCACCGGCGGTCAGAGGGTCCAGATGTGCGAGCCATT
>WNFS01004614.1_pt1 | contig 13194 bp, 15 predicted proteins | sample 5400141 | NCBI WGS metagenome assembly WNFS01 (sample SAMN13153358, study PRJNA577476) | soil metagenome | isolation source: 60 cm saprolite under Madrone tree | place: USA:California | collected 2016-06-14
GATACGTGACACCTACCAACCGCGCCTTAGTAATGCTCACGGCGATGAAGAGGGTGCAGCAATTCAAAAAGAGGCTGGAGTGAAAATTGACGAAGCGCTCGCAAAGGAAGGGCTGACTCGCCAAACCTATAGCCAGATCCTTAACACGTTGAATACGGACAGCGAGCTTCGCGCAAAGGCCATGCAGCTGATCGATGAGGAACGAAAGAAGTCTTAGTTTCTTCAGCTGTACATAATTTCAAGCATCGATAGCGAATCCCACGGGTTTAGATCCCCTAAGAAGGAGCCCACCGGCTTGTATTATGCCGAGTGATCCTCCTTGGATGCAGCCGCCTATTCGCCAGGGACAAGGCTGGAAATTTCCGGCGCCTTAGAGTAGAAAGATAGATGAATAGCGCCCAGAATGATTTCGGTTTTTCTGGAATCTTTTTTTGAGCGTAGCGTAGAATTTCCTGAAATTGCGTGTAATTTAATTCAGCGGGAGAATACAATGAATGCATCACAACATCTACGTCGTTTGTTGTTAGCGTTATTCTTGTCTCTAGGCGCTGCCACTGTTGACGCCCAGGCACAACCCGCGAAGCAGCAATTCGAACCGCGCGTCGGCCAGGAAGGCAAGGATGTAGTTTGGGTGCCGACCCCACAGCCGCTTGTGGACAAAATGCTTGGCCTAGCAAAAGTGACTCCCAAAGATTACTTGATTGATCTCGGTTCGGGTGACGGCCGCACAGTGATTACCGCCGCAAAGCACGGCACCAAGGCGCTCGGCATTGAATACAATCCGGACATGGTGGAATTGTCGAAGCGCAATGCCGCCAAGGAGGGCGTCAGCGACAAAGCCACCTTTATGAAGGCTGACCTTTTCGCAAGCGATTTCTCACAGGCCACGGTGATCACGATGTTTTTGCTCCCTGACATTAATCTCAAGCTACGCCCGAAGATTCTCGACATGAAGCCCGGCACTCGTATCGTATCGAATACGTTTACGATGGGAGACTGGGCGGCTGACGAAACCGCAACGGTGACCGATGACTGCATCTCGTACTGCACGGCGTTGCTTTGGATTGTGCCGGCTAAAGTCGCAGGGACATGGCAACTACCACAGGGAGAGCTCACGCTTAAGCAAGATTTCCAGATGATTTCCGGCACGCTCGCGTCCGGCGGCGATCCCACACCGATCACGAATGGCAATCTGCGGGGGGACGAGATTAGTTTTACTGCCGGTGGCGCCCAATATACCGGCCACGTGAACGGCAATGCTATGGAAGGAACCGTCAAAGGCGGCAGTGACGGCAAGTGGCGTGCTACGCGCACCGGTAAATAGCAGGCAACGTCCCGGCGCTCGTAAGCGATAATCCGGTCCTGCTAGGACCGAGCGTCAATCTCAACTCTTTAAAGTCACACGCAACGATGAATGTAGAAATGCAACGGGCCCAGGTCGGAGTGGCTTGGACCGTTGTTTTTGCTTGAACCCAGAGCTTTATTGCGCTTTGATAGCCAGTCACAGGAGCGCACTATGTTCAAGCGAGGCTTGATTGTTTGTCTACTTATCGTTCTCTCCCCCACCGTTTTTGCTGTTGCCCAAGAACTCAAGCAAGTCAGAATGGGTTATCCGTCCCTCGGCTTTCGGCAGGGCCATATTTGGGTTGCTAAAGACGAAGGTCTCTTCGCGAAATATGGACTGGATGTGGAACCGGTCTTTCTTCGAGGAGGACAATTGGCGATCCAAGCTCTAGCCGCAGGAGATCCCCCGCTCATGAGTATCGGTCAAGTCGTACAGGCCAACCTGTCGGGCTTCAACCTCGTGCTGATTGCGGGAGTCGAGAGCTTTTATGACTCCACCATCTTCGGCCGTGCCGGTACGACCCGGCCTGAACAGCTGAAAGGAAAAAGATTGGGCATCAGCGGCTATGGAGCGGCAACGCACTTTGCCGCGTTGATTCTTCTCAAACATCTCAACCTGGAGCCTGGCAAAGATGTGATCCTTGTGCCCGGCGGGCCGGATGCTGAGCGAGTCGCGGCTTTGGCAGCCGGCAAGATTGATGCTTCGGTCTTCAACTCCTCCACCGTTCCCGTGGCAAAAAAGATGGGCTTTACGGAGCTTGTTTATATTCCTGATTTGGGCGTGGAGGTCCAGGGAAACGGCTTCGCCACCACGCGCGGTTACCTTAAGAACAATCGGGATACCGTCAAGGCTGCGCTCAAAGGATATATCGAGGGAATTCATTTCACCTTCCAAAACAAACAGGCGGCTCAGAAGGTCTATGCCAAATATATGCGGACTAACGATCCCGAGGTTCTCGAACAATCGTACCAGGTCTACGTAAAAACGACGCCGAAGAAACCTTACCCGACATTGAAGGGACTCCAATTTCTCTTGGATCAGCTTGCGCCGCAGATGCCGCAGGCGAAGAGCGCCAAGCCCGAGCAGTTCGTCGATCTGAGCTTGCTTCAGGAACTTGAGAAAGAAGGCTTCTTTACCGAGATGGCGAAAAGGTACCCGTCCAAATGAGGTTGAACAGAAGAGGTATAAAAAACCCATTTTTGAGAATTCATCCCAAGTTGTCACCCCGAATGTTTTTATCGAGGCCCACTTGCTTGGAATCGACCAAAAAGGGTAAATGATACTGGAAAAGTAACCCCTAACAAGAAATTGAGTTACCGCAGCTATCTCTAGATCCCAATTTGGGAGGGACAAAGCCATGACAGCTGATAAGACTCTTGTCGTCGACGCTGATGCCCATGTGGTCGAATCCGACCATACCTGGGATTACATGGACCCGTCCGAGAAACAATTTCGTCCCATTCCGCTAGAAACCCGCGAAGAGGCCGGCGTAAAGCTGCAATTCTGGCTCATCGACGGCAAGGTCCGGGGATTCCGCTTCCCTGCTTTTTCCGCTGAGGAATTGGAAAAGCGCTCCCAGCAGGTTGGCCGGAGGTTCGCTGAGTCCCAGGAATCCCGTGAGTTGGGTAACGTCGGTTTACGCTTGGAGCATATGGACGAGACCGGGGTCGATGTCCAGGTACTGCACAACACCATGTTTATCGAATCGGCCACCGATCGCGCGACCGTCGAAGTTGCACTATGCCAAAGCTGGAACCGCTGGTTGGCCGACATCTGGCGGCAAGGAAAAGGTCGGCTGCGGTGGTCCTGCATGGCACCCACTTTGAGCATGGCCGATGCGCTGGATCAGATACGCTACGCTAAAGAAAATGGCGCTTGCGCCGTGCTGATGCGCCCCGTTGAAGGTAACCACTTGCTTGTTGATCCTTATTTCTATCCGATCTACGACGAGGCCAGCCGCCTCGACATGGCGATTGCCATCCACATCGCCAATGGCAACGCCTGGCTCTGCGATTTGTACCGCCATCCCGTCAATATAGCGTCCACGTTCCACCGGTTCAGAATACCCACCGTGGCTGCCTTCAATGACATTGTCCTCAGCGAGATTCCGCAGGTATTTCCCAAGCTGCGCTGGGGCTTCATCGAGGCCAGCGCGCAGTGGCTGCCTTGGGTAATACTCGAAGCCAAAAAGCGCTTTAAAACTCTGGGGCGCGAATGGCCGGATAACTTCGCGCGCGCGTACCGCATGTTCGTCACCTGTGAAAACACCGACGACTTACCCTACATTGTGCAGCAAGCCGGAGAAGACTGCCTGGTCATCGGGACGGACTACGGACACACCGACACATCGAGCGACGTCGATGCCATTAAGGTTTTCAAAGCGAGAACGGACTTGACGCCTGAGGTAAAGCGGAAGGTCCTGAGCGACAATGCACGGGCGCTATATGGCTTATGATTTCTGGTTTACGGTGAACGCTTCAGTTTAGAGCGACATAGCGTTCGAGTCGGGCGACTTCCTTCTTGTCGACATACTTGCCGATTTCTTTTCTAAACTTCTCGATGTTTGTATAAGGCCGGTATTCCTTGAATTCACGAACCATGCGCTTGCCGGCCCCCGGAATACTCAGAATATCCTCATCGCTTGCCGTATTCAGATTGATCGGTACGAAGACATATTGTTCCAGGCGCGCTAACTCTTTGTTATCGACATACTTGCCGATTTCCTTGTGAAACTGGGCTAATGTTTTATAGGGCCGGTATTCCAGAAATTCTCGCAGCATGCGCTTGCCGGTGCCGGGAATCATCAGGATCTCTTCTTCCGATGCTGTATTGAGGTTGATCTGAACGAACATCTTTCCGTAAAGGTCGGCCAGTTGTTCTTTATTGAGAGATTGCGCGAGGAGCGCGTTTAAGTCGGCCATCTTCAAAAACGGGCGCCGTTCCATAATTTCTTTAACGATCTTGGCATTCATATGCGGCAGCGCGAGAAGCTCCTTTTCACTCGCGAGATCCGGGTTAACTAATCCTAAAGAATGCCCGACCTGGGCTCGAATGGGACCCGAGAGACCCAGCACAATGACAATCGACGCTATCGTTGTGATCATCAGAGATCTCGTTTGCTTCATTTCATTCTCCTTTATCCAATTCAATTTCTGTCGAAGTGAACAACGCCGGATGCCGATAAGTATAGGCTAATCCGATTAGCCCGAGTTGTATCATGACGCCAGGCGCAAGTGCAGGTGGCGTTTTGCTTCGGATGGCCTGCCAGAATAACTGCCACCCGGCCATGGATGGATTCGATTCCAATTTGAACTCTACACTGCCCTGATGGTGGAAATAAACTCCCGCCAGGCCGGCCGCGATAAACGCGACCATCGTCCCCTGAACGGCGCGCGTGCTCGCCGTGTTCCCTCGGACGGCGTGCCAGCCGAGAACGCAGAAGCTCAACAGGATCAACACCAACGGAATCCATTGCAGCAAACTCTCCAGATGGTTTAGCAAAAGCAATTCCACGCCGCTACCGACCGAACCTAAAAGAAAGATCGCCAGGAGCATAGTGCGAAGCATCGAGACGGTCTTATTCTCGTCACTACGACCCCCAGTGGTGCGGCTTACCGGTGCGCTGTGCTGATTCAATATTCGAGTTCCTCGGATAAAACTCGCTCCTGCGATTGGACTTTACGACTTCAGAATCTCTACTACATCGTTAACTTAGAAAATGCTCTTATTGCAACAACGAACAGGAGCCAAGCGGTTCGCTTTAACCGGCGCGCGCATTCTTACGAGTTGGAATTATCTAGCCGCAATTTCTCTTCTGTAAGAACATCGTTGCCTGCTCTTCGCGAATTAACCCTTGTTTTTTACGTTTGTCGATGGCCTGCCATTTGCGAAACCCCGATACAAGAGCATGAGGCAAGGGGGTAAACGATGAACAAACATCTTGTTCAGGGTTTGGTTAGCGGCGGAATCTTCGCCGCTGTAATAACATGGGTCGCAGTGTCGGATGCGATAACCGAAGGCGGTTTTGCTTTGTTAGCTTCGGCAATCTTTGGTTTGGCCGCTGGGCTCTGTATCGGAGCCTTGATTGCAGCCAATTTTGCGCTGCTTGCGATCGAGGAAAAGAAAGAAGCCGTTGTTCACCGGCCGGCAGAGGTACGTGCTGCAGCCTGAGCCAAAGGCGTCCTCGATCACCCCGAGACTTTATCTGGGGCTGGATGTCAGCAGCGGGTAAGTTTCGCCCGGATGGTCGGGCAAATAGGGCGAGTCCGGTGGCTGTGATACGATCCACCCTTTATCTCTTGACGCGGCTCGTTTCAGCTCATTGCGGCGGTGGCTTCAACTTCGAGCAGGCTTTTTTCACCCGCATACCCGTCGACGAAACCGAACTCTATCTGGCAGTTAGCCGGCAAAGGCGGGCTTTTCCGAAGCAGATCTTTTAGCGTCTCAAGCTTCTGGCTACGCTGCAGAAATAGAGAGACCTTGACTAATTTGTCCCAGCTAGTTCCTGCAACCGTTAGCCCGCCGGAAACCGCGTTAATGACTTGGGGTACTTGACCCTCCAGCGTTGCCGCATCAGAGGTGTAGCCCGATAGAAACACGAGCGAATCGTAGCGGAGATAACAGAGATAGTTTCTCGACGGTTGGAATTCTACAGGCCGTCTCTCCGCATCTGCACGCGACGGCTTCACGGCAAGAAGATCCACCGCTACTTGAGCATCCGAGTCGAAGCGATTCGTCGAGACATAGCTCGAACTAGCAGCTTTGGCCCTACCTGTAAGAATCTTCGAACGCGCGGCAGTGCCCAGGTTTCTTGCTTCCCTATCCCTTCCCCACAGGCGGGTGCGGACAGTGTTCTCCAACGACAAGCCGTCGGCTTTCACCTCCTGCTCAAAACTCCGGAAAAGTGAGTCGGTCTCTTCTTCCACCGATGCCGTCAGCCGCGCCGCCGCAGAGAGCTCGACGAATTCTCTGCCGAGCCAGGAAAAGATTCGCTTTTGCACTTCGTCACCTCGGTTTGAGCAATCGAAACACCAATGTCACGTGTCGAGATTCAGTCTCTTTCACGGCCTGATTACTGCTTCTCCAGGCGCGCAAAAAATCCTTCGCTCTCCAGTTCCTTGAGGATCGAAACGTCGATGAAATCCGCTGCCTTTGCTCCTTTGAGCTTGGGAGCTGTTGAACCAGCCAAGTCTTCGATCTGAATTTGAATCGCCTCTTCGTTAGGATACGGCCGCAACGGAATGGTGTCGAGGAATTGGATCTTAAAAGTTCCCTCCAACAGTCGCGGGTCGTCGATCCGCATGTATTTGCGGAATGCTTGAAGCACCAACTCCTTCTGCTTCCGCCCAATGGCAATCGCTTCGCAGTAGGCCATAAAGAATTTTTTGAAGCGTTGACGAAGATTCTTGAGCTGCGGTCTGGTGCTGATTAGATCCGCCGCCGAGCGGGGCACGCCGAAATCGCGGCTGTCACCCAGCACGCTGAGTTTTTGTCCATTGAGCTCGACGAATTGGAAGACCTTGTCCCCGGTCGCCAGCGTGGCATCGACCTTGCCTTGAAGCATCATGAGGATTCTCTTCTCTGACTCGCCGAGTCCCGTGGGAATCAAAAAGACATCTTTACCCGGCACGAGACCCTGGTTGGCGAGCATACGGCGCAACATGAAGTCGGTGCCGGCTCCGATCCGGCTGCTGCCGATGATTTTCCCTTTAAGATCCTGGATCGTTTTGATGGAGGGATTTGCCACCAAAAGATAGGGTGCGCCTCCATTCGTGGAGACCACAACAGCAGGCGCGCCTTGCGCTGCTGCGGCAATGGCGGTTGCTGCGGAGTCAGCAATCAGGTTCACCTCTCCAGTGAGAAGCGCGCTCATGATGACGCCGCCCGCGCCGATCTGAACCATTTTAAAATCTAGCCCGTATTTTTCGAAGATACCGGCATCCTTTGCCACCCAAATGGGCGCGCGATTGCCGGTAACCGATGTGGCCGCAAAGACGAACGGCTCGAGCTTCCTCTCTTGCCCCCGCGCGGACACGACCGAAAGAAGGATAACAAAAACTGCGAAGATCGCCCTTACTTGCATTGGTGGAACCCACCGAAACAGAGGCGTCTTTCTCATCTGCCTGCTAAGCACCGAACCGGTTCGACTCCACCATCCAAGGCTTCAACGCCGCCACGTTCACCCGTTTGTTCTCGGCATTCTGATCCCGGGCAGCGATGCGCAAGATTTCCAGCGGCTCATCGCTGGCGCTCTCGAACCAATAGTTGAAATTCCGCGGGATCAAAATGCCCTCGTGTTTCTTGAGATCGGCTATCACTTTGTCCCCTTCGCCATAAAATTTCACCGCGCCGTTCAGCACAAGCCAGAAGGCGTCCTCGCCGGTGTGCGTGTGAAGGTTATTCTCGCCGCCGCTCTTAACAACCTGCGCGTGCACCCTCATGAGATCGCTGCTGCACATCAGCAGCGTTTTTTTAACGCCGTCAAATTCCGGCGTCGTGTATTTGAAAACCTTCGCTTCCTTTTCCATGGTCCCTCCCTTTTGCCTTTGCTGACTTCGAAATTCTGCCGCTTGGGCATATGTAGTCCCGTGCCTAGTGAGACGTCAAGACCTGCTTATAGAAATAGCCGCAGAAGACGAGGGCATTCCTATGCGGCTCTGATGCGATCTCTACTAAATATGAACAGAACTATCGCGGCGGCAAATGCGCACATCATGGCAGCAACTTGGACGGTCCATTGGATGCCGATTACGGACGCCGAACCGCCGAGCAAGAGACCGCCGATGGACCATAGGCCGCGGTCCATAAAGAAAAAACTTAGCACCCGTCCCAATAAGTGAGGAGGCGTCTGCGATTGAAGGGACGTGTTGATGGACGCGCGAAACGCGATGAAGCAGAAGCCGATAGAGACCAGCAGAACCAGTGAGAGAATGAAAAAATTCGAAATTGCGAACAGTCCGAGAAAGATCCCGTATCCCAATACCAACGCGCAAACCCAAAACGGATTGGGCTGTAGGTTACTCAAAGAGGCGAGCCACAGACCTGCCGCGATGGCGCCGATCCCGGGAGCGGACATAAGAAGACCGAAGCCCAAAGGCCCCACGTGCAAAATATTCGTCGCGAATACCGGGACAAAAGTAGCGTAAGGCGCTCCGATGCTCGCCACGACATAGGACAACATGACAATCGCGAACATTTGGGAATTGCTTCTTAGATATCGATAGCCCTCTGCGATTTCGTTCCATAGTCCCGCCCGCCGGGAAGAACCGTCCCAAGCAGGAAGCTCCATCAGAATGAGCGTCAAAATCAGAGCCAAAAAACTCAGCGCGTTGAGGAAAAAACAACCGGCGATTCCCAACGTCGCGATCACCAGACCACCCACGGATGGGCCTAGAACACGCGACAGATTAAACACGGAGGCGTGAAGGGCAATGGCGTTGGAAAGATCTTCCCGAGGAACCAGACTATTAACCAGAGACTGGCGCGCCGTCTGATTGAGTGTATTGACCACGCCGAGAATGCAGGCGAGGACGAGAATATGCCAATAGAGAATAAAATCAAAATATACCGCCAGCCAGTAGATAAAGGCCTGAATCATGCCGAGAACCTGCGTAAGAATGAGCAAGCGGCGCCGATCGAATCGATCCGTGATGGCACCGCCGAGAGCGCCGAGGAGCAGCCGCGGGATGCTGTCGAAAAAACCGACGACGCCCAGAAGAAAAGCGGAGCGGGTCAGATGCCAGACGAGCCAGCTTTGCGCCACGTTTTGCATGAAATCGCCGGCGTTGGAAAGCAAAGCCCCGATGACCATAAGGCGAAAGTTGCGATGCCGTAAGGAACGCAGGGTCTGAAAGCGGGAAAGACTTAGCATTGAACGGAGAAGATCATCGATGCGTCAATTCTTAGTCTGCGGTAAAATTTCACGCGATGCAAAGCCGTGAGGATTTTTTGTTGACCCGGGGACACCGAAATCGCAGATAAGATTTCTCACGTCGAGCTATTTCTCTTTACACGAGAATGCCGATCTCTTAACCTTACGGGAGTGACGCCGGATTTTCGTATGGAGCTGCCCCGCGCAATGGGGCGAGTCTCCTCGCTAAGGAGTCCTATGGGAAGATTTCACCTTTTATGCCGTCGCTTGTCGTCGGTTGTTTGGCTGTTGGCATTCGCCTTTCCTTCATTCTGTTGCGCAGCGGAAGCAACGCGGGCCCTCACAGTCCGGGAATCCGGCGCTACTCTGTATTCCCAACAAGAGGTTGAATCCGATAAAATCGCCACGTTACAGAAAGGCGAAACGCTTATCCCCCTGGCGGAGGCCATTGGCCGGCAAACCTGGTACATGGTCCAAACACAACATGGATTGTCCGGTTGGGTTCGCGCGGCCGATGTGTCGGGAGAAGAACAACTAAGAGTAAATTTCAACGAAAAGAAACTCTCGACCTGGAGCGCTCGAAGCGCCACTGGACGCACATTCGAAGGCAGTTGGTCGGTGGATCCCGTTTCTTCACCGGACAAAGCATCGGGCACGTGGACGTTGGGCGAAGGGCTCGACAAGGTTGTCGTGAGCGGTACATGGTCGGCGCAAAAGTTTTCTACGGGTTGGAGCGGCACCTGGCGTGCCGCAGCCGAGGGCGAGCGACGAGAATTGACCGGCAGTTGGACGGCGGATTTTCCCCAAGGACGTGAATCCTCTATGGGTGAACTGTTCTTAACCGCGGCGCGTGATGCGATCCGGGGCATTTGGAGTGCAGGCGATAACTCCGGGAGCTGGGCCATCCGCGCAGCGAAGCAATAACCGCAACTTCCGCATCTAAGCCGCAACGTCTTGATCAAAGGATCAGCAGAGGTAGCAGGCAAGACCTTTCTATCTAAACAATTCGCGCGAGATTAGGCTTCTCCAAGTTAGAATCGGCTCGACTTTCAAAGAAGTCGGAATCTACTTCAACCATCCTACCTCATTGTATGCCCGAATTGCCCCTGGATGTAGCGGTACGCCGCCGAATTCGAAGGCCGTCGCACCCTTGGTGCGCAGCGGCTCGAAGAGGTCTTTCAGCCCCTTAAAGAGCGGATTCATCTGCGGCAGCGAATCGAGATTACTGGCGATCGACTTTGCCATGTCGTGAACGATCTGCTCGGAAATTCTCTCGTGCGTGACCAGGACGTTAATGACAGCGGGTTGAGCGTAGAATCTTCTCCAACTGACCCGGCGCATAAGGGACAACTCGGACATCTGCTCGCTGGCTGAGATCGGTCATCACGCGGTTCGGTATCGGCGGCTGGAACTGGGCGTCGATATCTCCGGCGGTCAAGGCATCGGCGCCCTCGGCGAAACCCATATGAACAGGCGTGAAACTATCAAATGAGATTCCGAGAACGCCGAAGATAGTATGGACATGTTGCTCCATACCGCTGCCTTGGGTGCCGATAACAATGCGCTTGCCTGTGAAATCGGCGATGGTCTGGATCGGGGAGCTTGCTAACTTCACGAAGAACATCGGCCCGGCATTGGCCGGCGCCACCATCCGAAGCGCGATCTTGTGCGTGAAAGGCGGCGTCGCGTCCTTGGCTCGGCCGATCCAATTGGATGCCATGAAGCCGAACTCGAGTTCACCTCGATCCAATTGTTCAGCATTGTGGATGCTTGCATCAGTCGTTTGCACCACGCATCGATCGACTTCGGAGCGCCCCCGATTGAAGAGCTCGGCCAATGCCGAGCCTTGCGTGTAGAAAGTTCCGCCGTACTCGGACGTGCCTATTCGTAGTGCCATGTTTTTTCGGTCCTCCAATAAGCTATTTTTAACGGCTCCCTCTTATACTATGCGGACATCATCCTGCAAAACCGTTTCGGCTGATCCAGCGTTTGCGTCAAGGCTAAAATATCCTCGCTCATTACCGATCTTACATTCATAAAGTAAAGATTCTTTCCAGTACCAAAGAAGAGTTCGCATGTTCATCGAAGAAAAATGGATGACGCCGAATCCGCTGACCATACAGTCGGACGCAACCATTTCTTTCATTACTAGCCAAAGCTCCCACTCAAGCGACATGAGAACCCCGCCGCAACTTGACGCGCTATGTCCACTGTACTAGCCTCCCATTTGATGCACAGCCACAATCATCAACACCGCGCATTTTTCTTAATAGTGTCCGCGGATCGTGCAAATGTTTCGAGATCGAACCGCAAAGCATTCATAGAAAGGGTTTACCATGGCGATCATTGATTTGGACTCGCACCTTCGGGACGGCTGGCTATTGGATGAGATTTACCAACTGGAAGAACCCTTCACGCAGTATAGACCCAGACGCATCGGCGACGGCAAATACTTTTATTCAAAATTCGAGCACCAACTCTCGCCGATGGAAGATCCGACGGCGAACGCTAATTTCAAGAAGCCTGTCACCCATCAGGTTTTTTATAATCCCGAGGCGAACCGGCGTGGCAACGAAGTGATGCGCTGGCAGCAGGGCGGCTACGACATGGAATACCGCATGAAGGACAACGCCCGCGAAGGCGTAGACCTGCAATTGATTTTTCCCACGCAGATTGACATACCGTCGCAAAATCCCGGCGCGCTCGGTGCCGCGGTGAGCCGCTGCTACAACGATTGGGTGCATCAACTGGTAGCCGGTTACCGCGACAAACTCTTCCCGGTAGCGATGATGCCCGCCGGCTGCCCGGAGGAAATGGCCAACGAACTCAGGCGCTGCGTCAGGGAACTAGGATCCAAGGCCGCGCACCTGGTGAGTTACACCAAAGACAAGCAGATGGACGATCCGGCCTTTTTTCCGTTCTACGAAGCCGCACAGGAGCTCGATATTCCGCTCTTTTGCCACCCGAGCACCTTGGGTGACATCGGCACGTTGATCAACCGTCAAACTCACTTTTTCCCCATGCATATTCTCGGCCGGCCAATCAATTGCGTGGCACCGCTCGTCGCCATGGTTCTAGGCGGCGTCTTCGAAAAATTTCCCCGTCTCAAAGTGGTATTCTTCGAGGTTACGGCGGAGTTCCTGGTCTACTGGATGCACCGCATGGATGACGACTATGAAGTGATCAAAGACCATGGCATGTGCCCGCAGTTAAACATGTTTCCGTCCGAATACGTCAAACGGAACTGCTACGTCAGTTGTGAAGCGGACGAGAAGTGGCTGCCCTTGGCGCTCGCGGAAGTCGGCGAGACTCACGTGGTGCTGGCTACGGACTACCCACACTTCGATTCCACGTTTCCCAACACCGTGAAAGGCATTCGGGAGCGCCCGGATCTCTCACCGAAGCAGAGAAAGCTCATTCTCGAAGACAATGCGTTGAATCTGATCCATGTGTAATAAGCACTGGGAGTAGCGGAGTGATGGAGTAAAGGAGTAATGCCATGAATTTAAAACCCAGGACCTATACACTCCCATACTCCGACACTCCGTTTCGGTTCTTCGCACGGGTCGCGATCTTTTTGAGCAGCCTGCTACTCGCCAATGTATTCCCGGCTTCACCCGTCGCCGCCCAGGATGCAAAGCTCATTGAGGCTGCGAAAAAGGAAGGCGGCAAGATCATCGCTTACGGTTCCCTGGAATCCAACACAGTCGAGCCGATTGTCGAAGCGTTCAACAAAAAGACAGGTCTTACCGTGGAATACTGGCGCGCCTCGGCAACCAAGGTGATGGATCGGGCGTTGGCTGAATTGCGCGCCGGCAAGCCCGCCTTCGATGTCATGGTGAATAACAGCGGCGCGATCTTCGTCATGAAGAAAGAGGGCGTCTTTGCCAAATACATGTCGCCGGCAGCCAGCGCATTTCCCAAGGACGTGGTCGATCCCGACTTCGGCCCCGTATATCGCAACACACCTATTGGTATC